>Ga0233365_1001468_pt1 | contig 9970 bp, 9 predicted proteins | sample ElkDunMinimDraft_27_FD_191535 | JGI IMG/M metagenome (GOLD analysis project Ga0233365, IMG submission 191535) | Fecal eukaryotic communites from dung pellets of Tule Elk in California, USA - Elk Dung C36 | ecosystem: Host-associated > Mammals > Digestive system > Large intestine > Fecal | place... | reverse complement strand
TTACACCTTCTGGAAAAACCAGAATAGATTCACCATTCTCAATTAAAAACTCACAGTTTGAGCGATCACCTAGAATGGATCCGGCCTGAGCTGTTAGATCTCCAAGAAAAGGAAACTGAGCAAGAAATCTCTCAACCATCGCCCTTAAAACACGAGGCGGAGATACATCCATAGCAAATGCCATAGTCAGTAGCATAGCATCGATAGGAAGTTGTCCTGTATGATTACTCACAACGATGTAAGGCCTATCTACGATATTTTCCTGACCAAAGACTCTGACTTTGAAATACGAGCGATATAGGGGAAAAAGGGTACGAAAGGTCTTCTCACAAAGATCAATATTAAAACCCCAAGGGTCCTTATAGTCCTTGTACTTTAATCGTAACTCAGAAAAAATTTGATTTATCTTATCATCGTCTTCTGGAGATAAGAGGTACTGCTTTAAATTGAACATTAACCAATAATAACAGGACTCTTTCTTTCTCTCTAGGAAGGCAAAAAAAGACGGATTCTGGAGAGAGTTAGTCGGCCAGATGAGATTCAGAGGTAACGTAGCTAATAATTGACTGTTCAATTTCTGGTAGGCCATCACCACGTTCTGCTGAACAAAAATGAATCTCTTTTACCCATTTATAGTTTTTATAAATATCAGGTTTGAGGTTTTTCAGTCTTGCCCTTTCTGATTGGGTTTTAAGTTTATCTAGTTTGTTAAAAACAAGATAAGTCTCAAGATCAAAGCTTTGAATATATTTTTGAAATACGATATCTGATTCTTGAAGGGGATGACGAGCATCTTGAATATTTAAGAGAAGCACTCTCTGGCTACAAAGATTAAAAAAAGTTGTCAGAAGATTTTGCCAATTCTGTCCCATTTCTTTAGACACATCGGCATGCCCATAACCAGGAACATCAAAAAGATAAAAATGTTCTTGTGATTTGAGCTCTTTATTTTCAACTATGAAATCAAAGATGTTAACTTGTCTCGTTCTACCTGGTGTTTTTGAAACACGGGCCGTGTTTTTTCCAAATAAAGAATTAATAAGTGAAGATTTTCCCACGTTTGAGCGACCAATAAAAGCAATCCCAAAAATGAATGGGTGTTCATTGAGCCATGTGGTTAATTGGTCCACAGTATCAATTCCCATTAAAAATTCACATTTTCCTTTTTGAATATTCATCACAATTTCCTCTTTAAATCTTCAATACCTTGATTGTAGCAGATAAGAAAGAGCCATTACCACAAAAGGGGCAAAAAATTTATGTATCACTCCAAAATGATGTCAATTCAGCTTGATGAGTCAGGTCTTCGAGTAGGAGATCTGATTCAGATTTTTCCTTTTCATGGACATAAAAAAACTCTGACTCTGAAGTCCATGAAATTAGATATTGTCTCAATGAAACACAGGCCTAAAGATTTATCTCTTCAATATCTAGAACTTCCAAGTCCCAGGGCCGGAACTTTTCATTATAGGATAGAAACTGAGACTCAATTTGATAATAGCCCAAGATTTTATCTTAAAACAATTCACGGAAGACCATTTATGATCAATGGGATTGTCGCGAAAGAAGCTTACGTTGAACGATTCGATAAAATAATCCTTGAAGAGAGTAAGCTGTTATTTACTTCTGAAAGTCGAGAAAAACTCACTAAGAATTTTTTTGAACATGAGGTTTTGATGGATGAACATCTTATCCAATCAAATTTAAAAATTTTAGTTTATGGAGAAACAGGTTCTGGGAAAAGTCATCTGGCCAAAAAAATTCATGAGAAGAGTTTGAGAAGAGGTGATTTTGTAGGAGTGAATTTATCCTCATATAATGCAAATCTTATTGAATCTGAACTTTTTGGGCACAAGAAAGGATCCTTCACCGGAGCTATTGCTGATAAACAAGGAGCGTTTTCTCAAGCACAGTATGGGACACTGTTCTTAGACGAGATAGATTCCCTACCAATGGAGATTCAAACTAAACTTTTAACATTCTTAGATAATAATACCTTCAGAAAAGTGGGTGATACAAAAGAAGAAAAAATAAATACCAGACTCATTTTTGCATCAGGCAGAAAATTAGAAGAATTGGTTTCAAAAGGGCTATTCAGAGCAGATCTTTACTATCGCTTGAAGTCTGGATACTCCCTTGAACTCAAAAGCTTAAGAATGGATATCTCAAAAATTCAAGATGCCTGTACTCATTTTTGTTTAACACATTCTGTTTCAATCTCTCATCGCCTCGTAGAGTTTTATCAAAGTTATGCATGGCCAGGTAATCTTAGGCAACTTTTGGGTCATCTTGAGAAGAAAAAAATTCTATCACGATCAGATAAATTGGATTTTGATATTTATGATGAAGAGCTGATCACGCAGAGTTCTGACTTGAATTCCATTAATGAAATTTCAGAAATCGTTCCATTTAAAGATTATAAAGATAGTTATTTACGCAAAGCGATCAATATTTGTGATGGTAATCTATCAATGGCAGCTAAAAGGTTGGGTGTGAATCCAAGGATGTTAAAAGATCTTATACACATTGCTTAGTTGGCCAAAGCATAAGTTACTTTTAACTCAGCAACATTTCCTTCGATATTATTAATGGTCATAAAGACTTGGATATCTTGTGCCAGTTTTTGACGAATGATCTCTCTTCCTTCAACAGTAAGAGTGAATTCAGTCTTAATTGGCTCAAGATTTAAAATGAAGTGATCTCGTAACTGGAATTCTAGTTTTTCTAAAAGATTTTTTGCATTTCTATTACTCAGTGTTGCTGCAAGATCAATATCCATAGTTCTGAGTTCATTAACACCTGAAAAGTATACTGGAATTCTTAAACTGAGTAGCTCGAAAGTTTTATCACTTTTTTTATAATAATCTGGTCTTTGATATTCAGCTTCTACTGCAACTTCTGCACTGGCCGGGGCTCGATGAGTACCCGCCTCAAGAATCTGATTTCCTGAATATAAAATACTGAAAAATGCAAAGACTGAAGCACAGCTAAAGCTCATTAAAGTCATAGTTTGAATGGCATTTAAATCAGAAAACCATTGATACATCATTACAAATGGAGTTTTTGCTGCCGATTTAAATCTCACAATAGGAGACTTTGATTTATTATCTTCAACTTTTGAAATTATCTTCTGATAGGTTTCTGCGTAATGTGCTTTTATATTAATTTGTTTTAAGGAAGTGATCGTCTCTTTGATTAACGCTAAAATTCGTGAAGGAATGCTTCTTAGATAAGTAATCAATTTTGTAATAAATCTTGGGGTCAGCCTATTAATAATAAGGCAAAGATAGTGATTTATAAATGTTTCAATTTTAGTTAAAAAGTTCATCGAATGATTTATCGGTTGTTTAGGCTTTGAACTTTAGACTAATTTTGTCAGGTAAGGGCAAAAATTTCCGCTTTAGTTTTCCATACGTTAGGGATTTGCCACGGTTTCCGATAGGTAGTGTAGCAGGAGTTTCTTATGCAAAGCCTATTCATCTTATCTCTTTTCACCATGCTGACTTCATGTGGACATCTCTATACCCATAGAGATTTCACGGCCGAGATGCAACATGATGATTCAAAGTTTTATGAGCCACGAGTGGATTTTCCTATTGTGACAGGAGATTCAGGTGATGTTTATGAATCGCAGTTTACGAGAAGAGCACGTACACCTGCGGCCGAGCAAGAAACAGAAGCGTATCTCATTAGAGAATTGCATCTCTTAGAAGGATCATTATCTTTAAATGAATTTTCTCAATATGAAGAATTTGAAGGAAAACTTCCAACTGTATCCGAGAAGATTTACTTTCTAAAACTTCCAAGATCAGAGAGAAAGTTTTACTTAATCTCTAAGGGTTTATTAGAAGATCAAGGCCATCAGATTGGTATGTGGGTTCCAGAAAAAGAGCCTACAATTAAGGCAGAAGTTGAGAGAAAACCGGCTTCTGAGGGTGATATTTGGCCTTTTAGAGAGTATTTGAAGCAGGAAACACCATAATTCAATGACTTACTGTCCTCCTCGTAGAGATTTTCGTGCCATTTCCCTTCTTTCAGGATAGTTTTACCGTTATCCAAATTAGCTACTTATTGAGACCTGTTTAGAGGGGAGATCATGGACATTACCTTAGATTTTGAAAAACCAGTTTCAGAACTTGAAAATCAAATTAAGCAATTAAAAGAAGCACAGAACACACCAAATATAGATATTTCTCATGAGATCGATGCTCTTCAAGCAAAGGTCAATAAGATGCTTGAAGATATTTATACAAAGTTAACTCCTTGGGAGAGAACTCAACTTTCTCGTCATCCAAGTCGTCCACACGCAATTGATTACATCGAAAAAATTATCACTGATTTTCATGAAGTGCATGGCGATAGAAGATTTTCTGATGATCCCTCAATGATTACTGGTTTTGGTTATATAGATGGACAGAAAGTAGCGGTTCTTGGAATTGAAAAAGGTCGCAAGACTCAAGATAAAATTAAAAGAAACTTCGGAATGGCAAACCCCGAAGGTTATAGAAAAGCTCTAAGAGTGATGACTCTTGCTTCTCAGTTTGGAATCCCTGTGATTACTTTTGTAGATACTCCAGGAGCATATCCAGGTATTGGTGCAGAAGAGCGAGGTCAAGCACTTGCGATCGCTCAAAATTTAGAAGAGATGTTTAATATCAAAGCACCAATTATTTCAGTAATCATTGGTGAAGGTGGATCTGGTGGTGCTCTTGGAATTGCAATCGCTGATAAAGTTTTCATGATGGAATATTCTGTTTATTCAGTCATTTCTCCAGAATCATGTGCTTCAATTCTTTGGTCAGATCCGAAGATGGCAGAAACCGCTGCAAACTGCTTACAGCTTTCTCCTGCTAAAGCATTAGAGTTGAAAGTGATTGATGACATCATTAAAGAGCCTGCTGGTGGAGCCCACAGACATCCTGATCACGCTGTAGAAAATGTTAAAAAATCCATCGTATCAAGCCTGAAATCTCTCAAAGATAAAAGTATTGATGACGTACTTAAACTTCGATTCGATAAATTTCGCCAAATGGGGAATTCAACAATCATCGAAGATAACACTTAAAAGGTTTTAAATATGTCAGTTTATTCGATGACGGGTTTTGGTAAAGGTGAGGCGATTGGAGAGAATTTCACTCTCGTAACTGAAATTAAAACAGTTAATAATCGCTTCAAAGATTTCAAATTTCGAATGAGTAATTTATTTAACTCTTTAGAGATTGAGCTTCGTTCAAAACTTGAAGCAGAGTTTAAAAGAGGTAGTTTCGATATTTCAATTTCTTATAAAAAAAGTGAAAAACAAAATACTGAATTTCACGTTGACCCAAAAAAAGTTGAAAACTTTATCGATCTCATGAAGCCAATTTTTGAAGCAAAAAATATAAGCTTCCAGGTTTCTCCTGTTGAATTTATGCGTAGTGATTTTTATAAAGAAGAAGATTCTAACCGTGAAGATGAAATGCTTCCTTTGGTGCGTGCATCTTTCGATCAAGCGATCGTAGCTCTTAAAAAATCAAGACAAGCAGAAGGTGAAAAACTTGCAAATAAACTGTTAGAGCATCTTTCAATTTATGAAGCCGCATTTAACACCATTGAAAAAACGAAAGATATTTATCCCGAAATGGTGAGAGAAAATTTAACAAGTAAACTTCACGATAAAATCAAAGACCTGAAAGTTGATGAGTCACGCTTTCTTCAAGAAGTTATCTACTATCTTGAAAAAATGGACATAGATGAGGAAATCACTCGGGCAAAGATTCACGTAGGGAAACTTAAAAGTGTTCTTCAGTCACCAGGTGAGATTGGTCGTCAGATTGATTTTCTCCTTCAAGAGCTTGGTAGAGAGACTAATACGATGGGATCAAAATCTGCCCATCCAGATATTTCAACCAATGTAGTCGAGATGAAAGTACAATTAGAGAAGATTAGAGAACAGGCCTTAAATTTGGAATAGTGATGTCTGGAAAATTAGTTGTAATTTGTGCTCCTTCAGGAACAGGGAAATCGACCCTGATCGAGCGTTTAAAAAAAGAAATCCCAGATCTTGAGTGGTCGATCTCTTGCACTACTCGTCCGATTAGAACCGGTGAAGTACATGGTCGTGAGTACTTCTTCATCACTAAAGAAGAATTTGAATCTCAAATCAAAGAAAACAATTTTATTGAATGGGCAAAAGTTCATTCGAATTATTATGGAACTTCTAAAACCTTTGTAAATCAAGGTTTGAATGAAGGACGAAAAATGCTCTTTGATATTGATGTCCAAGGTGCTGATGCCATGAAAGAAATCTATGGTGATCTCGCCCAAGTGATTTTCATTGAGCCTCCTTCAATTGAAGAGCTAGAGAGAAGATTACGTTTTAGAGCAACTGATAAAGAAGAAACAATTTTAGAGAGAGTCAACAACGCTCGAAATGAACTTCTTCGTAAAAATGATTATGATCATCTCATCATGAATGATGATGTGGAAGCGGCCTATAAGAAGTTTAGTGAAATAGTGAAAAGGATTTTGAAATAAATGTATTCAGAAAGAATTGATTTCTCTCATGAGCCAGAGCTAAATATTGATGAACTTATGAAAAGGGCAGAAGTTCTTCTTCCTGAAACTGATTTATCGATACTCAGAAAGTGTTATGAATTCGCTGAGAAAATGCATATTAATCACAAGAGATCCTCTGGTGAGCCATACATTATCCATCCACTAAATGTAGCTGCAACTTTAATTAAACTCAAAATGGATTTAGATTCAATCATGGCAGGACTTCTGCATGATACAGTGGAAGACTGTGATGTTTCTCCGGAAGACATCTCAAAAATGTTTGGCCAAAGCGTTGCTCAAATTGTTGTGGGCTGTACTAAAATTTCAAAAATTAAATTTAAAACGAAAGAAGAATCTCAAGCTGAAAACTTCCGTAAGATGGTTGTGGCCATGGCCCAAGATCTGCGAGTTATCATTGTTAAGCTTTCCGATCGTATGCATAACATGCGTACACTGCAGTATGTTTCTAAAGAAAAGCAGATGAAGAAAGCTCAAGAGACGCTTGATATTTATGTTCCTCTTGCCAGCCGTCTCGGTATTAACTCAGTGAAGGCAGATTTAGAAGATTTATGCCTTCGTTATTTGCATCCAGAAATCTATTATCGTCTCGCAGAAAAAATCGCTATGAAGAGACGGGAGCGAGAAACTTATATTGAAGAGACTCTTAATCTCATTCAAGAAAAAATGCTTGAATATTCTGTTCAGGGTGAAGTGACTGGTCGTCCGAAACACTTCTATTCGATTTATAAAAAAATGCAGCAAAGAAATGTGGATTTTGAACAAATTCAAGATTTACTAGCTTTTAGAATTTTAGTTAACAACATCACAGAATGTTATAAAGGCTTAGGGATTATTCACTCTGCCTTTACACCAGTACCTGGTAGATTCAAAGACTACATTGCTATTCCTAAAGTGAATAACTATCAGTCTCTGCATACAACAGTCATTGGCCCAAAAGCTGAGAGAATTGAAATTCAAATTAGAACATTCGAGATGCATGAAGTTGCAGAACGTGGTGTTGCTGCTCACTGGAAATACAAAGAAAGAAATAAAGCCGAGGGCCCTAATAAGCTCAAATGGGTGGAAGAACTTATGGAGTTCAACCAAAGTGCCCAAACATCATCTGAGTTCATGGATGCAGTTAAAAATGATTTAGACGTAGGTGGAGTATTCATCTTCACACCCAATGGTGATGTGAAGGAACTCCGCTATGGAGCAACTCCTCTTGATTTTGCTTATGCCGTTCATACTGAAGTCGGAAACAAGACAGTTGGTGCAAAAGTAAATGGCAAGATGGTTCCACTTAAGTACCGCCTGAAGTCTGGGGACACAGTTGAAATCCTTACTAGTAAAACTCAGACACCTTCAAAAGATTGGCTAAAAATCTGTAAAACGTCCCGTGCGATTCAGAAAATTAAACAGTACTTGATGAAAGTTGAGAGAGATGAACATAGGGCCCAAGGTGAAGTCGCCCTAGAGAAAGCTCTTAAGAAGTTTGAAACTTCAATTAAGTCGTTAGAGAAAAAACACGAATTCAAAGATCTTTTAGAAAAACATCATTATAAAACTCTTGAAGAACTTTATGTGAATATTGGTTCAGGCCATCTTCACATGAAAGATGTTCTAACGGATATTCCTTCTATTCAATTTACTGAAGATCAGGAAATTGAATTAAAAGAAGAGCAAGAAAGCTTCTACAAAAAAGTCGTTAAAAGTGCTCGTAAATCAACGAGCAAAGATAATGCCGTTATTGTCGATGGGCTTGATGACATCGTTGTAAAAATGGGAAGATGTTGTAACCCAATTCCTGGAGATCCTATTACAGGTGTGATCACCAGAGGACGTGGAATAACTATTCACACAATTGGGTGTCCGAGAATAATGGAGATGGAGACTGCTCGAAATCTTCATGTAGAGTGGAATAAAAATCACACGTTCTCACATTCGGTGAATATCAAAGTAACTACCCATGATAAGCCAGGGATTCTCTCTAAAATCTCTAAAACTATCAATAATGCCGGGATCAACATCCGCTCTGCTATCGCACGATCAATGCCCGACCAAAAAGGTAGTTTTATTTTCGAAATTGAGGTCAAGGATTTCTCTGAGCTTCTGAGAACGATCAGCTCCATTGAACAAATGGAAGAAGTGATCTCGGTTCAGAGAGCATAATTCATACAATCTTTTGACTTAGACAGTTTGTTTCTTCATAATTTTATTTATGAAACAACTAATCATTCTTTTTATTGCTCTCAATGGGTCATTCGCTTTATCTCAATCAGAATTTCTTGATGGAACTGATGTTAAGTCAGAAACAAAAATTGAGGATTCAAAAACATTTAATGCTCGTGCAAGCCACTGGCTTACAACTTTTGGATTTGAGTACACCAGCTATGAGTTATTGCCTGAAGGTGATTTCGGATTTGCTGGAAACAAAAAATCTTTTAAAAAAGAAAATCAGTCATATGTAGGAGCACGACTTGGATTTGGTGGAGAAATCTATCTCGGAGCAGGATTTATTACTCGCACCATGCTTGATGGTTATTTTCACGGAACACTTTTTGATCAAGTCTTAAATGGCGGTGATGAGGCAGAGGATGTGGATTTCGCCTTCACAAAGAAAAATGGCCAGATTTATGGACTAGATATCACGCAAAGTCTTGGTTGGATGTTTGATATGAAAACGAAAAATCCATTTATGGATGAATGGTCATACCTCACAATCGAGCCATTTGTTGAGGCCGGAATTGGTATGGGTAGAGCTTATAGTCGCATTAGTTATCGTTATGATACTCAACCTGCACCCACAGGTGATTATGAAAGATACAAGTTTAGAATGACTGATGAAATTATGAATACTCGCCTTGCCGGGGGGGTGAATTTCACGGGAGCTAAAGGTTTCTTCTTTCAATTGAAAGCGGCCATGAATACTTACGTAGTAAGTGAGCGAAAAATCAAGGGGATGAGCCACAATAATGGACCATTCAAGGATACCGAGAAAAACGTCAAATTGGACCCTATAATGGTGTATACTCTGGGCGGAGGCTATAAGTTTTAATGAAGCACCTTCTAAGCTTACTTCTATTGTTAGGATTCTCACTTTCTTGCGTTCAAGAAAGCGTTCCTAGTTTTGATTCGCTTACCCCTGAAGAACAGGAAGAGATAAGAAGAAGATCTCAGGAAAAATGCTTAGATGAGAATCGTCCTGAGTTTGAAGGATTCTCTCAAACTTCGACCAATAAAATGCATGCCTTAGTGCGTGGAGATGGTTGGGAGCTCAAATATCAGTCGACTACAAAAGAAATTCGCGTGTGGAAAGTCACGGCCAATGCAGTATACTTTTTAATTCAAGAAAATTCAGGTGTTATAAAAAATCAATTTGTTAAAATTCCTACAGAATTTAATACTCAGATGGGATTGGATTTCTTGAAAA
>Ga0233365_1001467_pt1 | contig 9975 bp, 6 predicted proteins | sample ElkDunMinimDraft_27_FD_191535 | JGI IMG/M metagenome (GOLD analysis project Ga0233365, IMG submission 191535) | Fecal eukaryotic communites from dung pellets of Tule Elk in California, USA - Elk Dung C36 | ecosystem: Host-associated > Mammals > Digestive system > Large intestine > Fecal | place... | reverse complement strand
CTTTTGATGGGTTGAATACAAACGGAAGTATTTCGCGAGGAATTACCGTAGGAAACAATCAAAATCTGGTAACAAATTCCAATCTCGATTTGCAGATTGTCGGCAATTTATCAGATAAAGTCCAAATTCGCGCATCGCTGCAAGACAGTAATGTTCCTTTGCAAAACGGTGGATATTCACAAAAAATGGATGAGTTCGATCAGATCTTTATGGAATTGTTCTCGACCAACTGGAGTATTAAAGCCGGAGATTTATTTTTAGAAAACAGAGCTTCCCGCTTTTTAAACTTCAACAAAAAAGTTCAGGGAATTTCGGGCACCGTAAAATTTGGAAACGATAAAAGCAAAACTACTATTGAAACCGCAGCTGCTTTGGTTCGTGGGCAATATGCAAAAAGCGAATTCGTTGGTCAGGAAGGAAATCAAGGTCCGTATAAGTTAAAAGGCAGCAACAATCAATTGTATATTCTGATCATTTCGGGATCGGAATCGGTGTATGTCAACGGACGAAAATTAACCCGAGGGGAACAGAATGATTATGTAATTGATTACAATTCGGGCGAAATTCGCTTTACAACACTTTTCCCGATTACTGCCGAAATGCGTATTGCTGTGGAGTATCAATATACCGACAGAAATTATGCTCGATTTTTAGGTTATGGCGGCATTAAACATGAACGCGAAAAATGGAATATTGCCGGATATGTTTATACCGAAACCGATATTAAAAATCAGCCGGTACAGCAAAATCTTAACAAAGAACAGGTCGATATTCTAAAACAAGCCGGCGACAGTCTGGCGTTAATGATGGCTCCGTCTGCTTATCCCGACACCTATTCAGAAAACAAAACGCTGTACAAAAAAGTCAATCAAAACGGATACGAATTCTATCAGTATTCCAACACGCCAACAGATACGTTGTACATGGTTTCGTTCAGTTATGTTGGTCCAAGCAACGGAAATTATCGTTTGGCAAATTCGTCGGGCGTTGGTAAAATATACGAATTTATTGAACCTATTGATGAATTAAATCAGGGCGATTATGAGCCATTGGTTCAATTAATTGCACCTACGCGCCTAACTTTAGCAACCGTTATGGGCCAATACAAACCGAAAGATTTTACGCAGGTGGATTTTGAATTTGGATTTAGTAACCACGACCAAAACCTTTTTTCGCCAATTGACGATGAAGACAATCAAGGAATTGCCGCCAATGTAAACGCCACGCATCGGGTTTTAAACAATAAATGGAAGGTAGATGTTTTTGGGAATGTACAGTTGGTAACAGAAAATTTCAAGACCATTGAACGCTTGTATTCTATTGAATTTGATCGGGATTGGAATGTTTCCAACACTTTTGGAAATCAATCTTTGCTAACTTTTGGATCAAAAGTCACACCGAACGACAATAGTTTTTTCACGTATCAATACAGCCGATTAGAATATAAAAACAGCTACATTGGACACAAACAGTCTTTGATTGGAAATTATCTGTACAAAAACTTCAACCTAAATACCAACACCAGTTTTTTATCGGCAAAAGGCAGCGTTTACAATACTAATTTCGTTCGAAGCAAAACTCAGGCGGTTTACACAAAAGATAAAAACTGGGCAGGTTCGCGTTTAGATTTGGAAAATTATCAGGTAAAAGATGTTGCTACGCAGCAGTTCCAAACCTTATCGCAAAAATACGCACAAATTGATGCGTTCGTAGGTCGTGGCGATACCTTGAAAACCTATGTAGAAATTGGTTATAAATTCCGTGTAAACGATTCGTTGCAGAATAATGTGTTGCGAAATGTTTCAAACGCGCATTCGTTTTATGTAAAATCGCAGCTTTTTAAAACCCAAACCAGCGATTTGTCTGTTTACGCAAATTACCGTCGATTAAAATATACCGACACTGGCTTGGTTGAACCTACGCTGAATTCGCGCATTACCTATAACGATCGCTATTTAAAAAATCTGATACAAACGAATACCATTTACGAAACCTCATCGGGAGCCGTAGCACAGCAGGAATTTACGTACATTAAGGTTGATCCCGGTTTGGGAACGCACATGTGGAACGATTATAACGGCAACGGAATTCAGGAATTGGAAGAGTTTGAAATTGCGCCTTATCCCGATCTGGCTGAATATGTGCGGATGTTTTTGCCGAATCAGAGTTTTGTAAAAACGCATCAAACCAAACTAACGCAGGTTTTTAATTTTAATTTTAGCATTTGGCAGAATGAAATCGGCTTTAAGAAATTTGCAAGTCAGTTTCATTTACAGTCGTCTTTTATTATCGATCGAAGTATTTTGAGAGATGGAAACGGAATTGCGTGGAATCCTTTCGGATCTTCGTCTGATGAATTGGTAGCAGAAAATTCAAACATTCGTAATTCGATTTATTTCAACCGCGGAAAACAAAAGTACACTACCATTTATTCGTTAATAAATAATCGGGCAAAAAACCTGATGAATTTTGGAAGTTTAGATAATAAAATTACCACGCATCAGATACAGTTTCAACATTTGTTGAACAAGTGGTGGCTGGCGCAATTAACCAATAAATTTGATCGAGTTGAAAGTGTTTCGGAAAACTACGGATCTAAAAATTATCTGCTGAATAATTTAAGCATCAATCCCCGAATAAGTTATCTGTTTTCGCAAAATGCCCGAGTAGAATTATTTTATGAATGGAAGGATAAAGAAAATGTTCAGGGCGATTTGGAAACGTTGCAACAACACCGCATTGGAACAGCATTTAATTGGAGTACCTCGCAGAAATTTACGTTAAACGGAGAATTCTCTCTTTACAACAACAAATTTGTAGGCAATCCTTTGTCGGCAGTGGCTTACCAGATGTTAGAAGGGTTACAACCCGGAAAAAATATCACTTGGCGACTGTTGTTTCAGCGCAATTTAACCAAGTATTTAGATGCCAATATAAGTTATCAGGGCAGAACCAGCGAAACCGCAAAAACCATTCACACAGGAAGTATTCAATTGCGTGCGTTTTTTTAAACAAAATGTTTATATTTGTTACTTTAATAGATCAAAAATCATGAAAAAAATAACAATTATTGCATTATTTGCTGCATTAGGTTTGGTTTCTTGCAACGATAAAAAAGCAGAACCTACTACTACAACAGAAACAACAACTACAACAGACGCCGCTCCGGTAGATCCGCATGCAGGTCATAACCATGCACCAGGTGAAGGTCACGACCACGATCATGGAGCAGCAACTACAAATACAGCTGACACAAAAACGGCAGCAGGAATGAATCCGGCACACGGACAACCAGGTCACCGTTGCGATATTCCTGTAGGAGCACCATTAAACTCGCCTCCAGGTCAAGGAGCACAACAACAAGCAGCTCCGACTTCAGCTCCGGCAAGTCAAAGTGGCTTTTTAGGCGGAAACGCTCAAGCTCCTGCACAACAACAGGCAGCTCCACAACAGCAAATGCCTAAACAAGAAACGGCTCCGGGAATGAAAGGAAAACCAAACCCAGCACACGGACAACCAGGTCATCGTTGCGATGTATCGGTTGGTCAACCATTACCATAATAACAGTTATAGTCTTTAGCTATTAGTTTTAGACAGCATTATAAATCACAACCTGCCGTTAATTTGGCAGGTTTTTTGTATATAGAAGATAAAAGAATTTAATATGAGAAAAGAAATTTTATCTTTCTTGTTAGTTTTATACAATTTGTTTGGTTTTAGTCAGAACGTAATAGTATCATCAGACAGTATATATCTCAATGTGAATGAATCCAATATTGAAAATTTTCAAGATGTATATATCAAAGAATTTGTTTTTCCAAGTCCTACTATTAGATTATCTATACTGAACCCAAATACTTTTTCTAGCACAAGCATCTTTCAACCTATTTCCGATAAATTACCGGATGGAAGTGATTTTCTTTATACTGATCACAAAATTAATGGAGGAAAAGTTAAGAAGATTACAAGAAAAAAGGATTCTTTTGTTGAATACTCTTGTTATTATAACGAAAGAAAACAACTAACAAAACAGTCTTTAAATTACTATCCTTGGGAAGAACTTTTTAATTATGATTCTCTTAACAGACCTTCTGATTGGATTCGTTATAACAATCGTTCTCATTACAAAATGGAATATAATGAAAACAATCAGCTTATAAAATTCTCTCATATTTCCGAAAATACTCCTTTTACCACCACAATAGAATATGACAAACAGAACAGACCTACCACAATCTTTAATACTAATAAAGAAGACGAAAAGAAGTATCGTTACAGACTCTTTTATGATAACAACATTGTAAACGTTGAAACATATAACAACAGAAATGATACTTTTAAGAGTTGAATATGTCTTTTCGGAAAATTACAATTTAATTAAAGAAACACGTAATGAATATATTTTTTACCATAGCTATGAAAAAAATAATTTGCTAATTAAAACGGTTGTTTTTAAAAACAAAGAATTGTCTAGTATCTTAAAATATAAATATAACGAACAAGGGAATTTAATAAACTATTTGTCTTATCATACAAATGGAGGAAATGAAAATAATGAAGAAAGATATTTTTCAAATACCCCAATGCGATACGAATATGACCTTTTCGAGAATATAATATTCATAAGTTCCGGAGATTATAATTCCTATAAGTATAGTTCATATGGGTATGAAATAGAATACTATTAACAGACTAAAAATTTCAGAATTAATTCCCTTTTCAATCAGTTAAACTCTCTATGTTTTTCACTATTTTTGTAGGCTGAAAACCATACAGTCATGATTCAAAATCCTAAACGATATACCGTTACCGCGGCTTTGCCCTACACCAACGGACCTATACATATTGGGCATTTGGCGGGCGTTTACGTTCCTGCCGATATTTATGCTCGTTTTTTACGCCTGCAAAATAAAGATGTTGCTTTTATCTGCGGATCCGATGAACACGGAGTTGCAATTTCAATGAAAGCCAAAAAAGAAGGCATTTCTCCACAAGAAGTGATCGATAAATACAATAAAATCATTGCGGATTCTTTTCAGGAATTCGGAATTTCGTTCGATAATTATTCGCGTACTTCGGCTAAAATTCATCATGATACCGCTTCTGATTTCTTTAGAAAATTGTATGATGAAGGCAAGTTTATCGAAGAAGTTACCGAACAGTTGTACGATGCCGAAGCAGATCAGTTTTTGGCAGATCGTTTCGTAACCGGAACTTGCCCTAAATGTAACAGCGAAGGTGCGTATGGCGATCAATGTGAAAAATGCGGAACATCGTTAAACGCAACCGATTTAATCAATCCAAAATCAACCATAACAGGTTCAACGCCGGTTTTAAGAGAAACCAAACACTGGTTTTTACCTTTAGATCAGTACGATACATTTTTGCGCGAATGGATTATTGAAGGTCATAAAAACGATTGGAAACCGAATGTTTACGGGCAAGTAAAATCGTGGTTAGACGATGGTTTGAAACCAAGAGCAGTAACCCGCGATTTAGATTGGGGAATTGATGTGCCTGTTGACGGTGCCGAAGGCAAAAAACTGTACGTTTGGTTTGATGCACCTATTGGTTATATTTCATCGACCAAAGAATGGGCTGCCCGTGAAGGAAAAGATTGGGAACCTTATTGGAAAGATCAAGACACAAAACTGGTTCATTTCATTGGTAAAGATAATATTGTATTTCACTGCATCATTTTCCCGGCAATGTTAAAGGCAGAAGGCAGTTATATTTTACCTGATAACGTGCCTGCAAACGAGTTTTTAAATTTAGAAGGAAATAAATTATCGACTTCTAAAAACTGGGCTGTTTGGCTGAATGAATATTTGATCGATTTCCCTGAAAAGCAAGACGTTTTGCGTTACGCTTTAACGGCAAATGCGCCCGAAACCAAAGACAACGATTTTACTTGGAAAGATTTCCAGGCTAGAAACAACAACGAATTGGTTGCTATTTTCGGAAATTTCATAAACCGTGTAGTGGTTTTAACCAATAAATATTACAACGGAATTATTCCTGCACCAAATACTTTTAATGAAGTTGATGAGAGAACGCTGGCTGAATTAAAAGCATATCCAGCAGTAATTGAAAGCTCAATTGAGCGTTACCGTTTCCGTGAAGCTTTAGGAGAATTAATGAACGTTGCACGTTTAGGAAATAAATATTTAGCTGACGAAGAACCTTGGAAGCTGATTAAAACCGATGAAGAGCGTGTAAAAACACAAATGTATGTGGCATTGCAAATTGCTGCTGCATTATCTACGTTGGCAGAACCGTTTTTGCCTTTTTCGGCAGCGAAATTGAAAAGCATGTTGAATTTAACATTGACCGGAGTCGAGATGACTTGGAATAAAGTTGCAGAGACATCGGATTTAATCCCGGCAGGTCACCAGATTGGCCAGGCTGAATTATTGTTTGCAAAGATCGAAGACGAAGAAATTCAAAAACAGATTGATAAATTGGAAGCTACAAAACTGGCAAACGCAGCGGAAGCAAAAACGGCAGAACCCCAAAAGGAAACCGCACAGTTCGAAGATTTCGCAAAGATTGATTTACGTGTAGGAACTATTATTGAAGCCGAAAAAATGCCAAAAGCAAACAAATTGCTGGTTTTAAAAGTTGATACCGGTATTGATGTCCGTACCATTGTTTCAGGAATTGCTGAACATTTCACTCCAGAAGAAGTAATTGGCAAACAAGTTACCGTTTTAGTAAACTTGGCTCCAAGAGCATTACGCGGAGTTAACAGCGAAGGAATGTTGTTATTAACCGAAACCAAAGAAGGTAAATTGGTGTTTGTAAACCCTGATGAAGCCGGTGTTTATAATGGAGCAACGATAGGTTAATTTTACTATTTTATAAATACAAAACGCAAACCGAATGGTTTGCGTTTTTTTTGTTATGTATTGTCATTTTGAGCGAAAGCGTAATGAGAAATCTAAAATCTATATACTCAATACTAATATCTAAAAAAAAATCTACTGCGCATCCAACGCTTGCAAAGCAAAACTTCCTAACCAGTGGCTTCCCATATAATCATCGTTTGATATGTTTGGAAAAGCAGCATTAAAATGTTTTTCAGCAATTGGCTTTAAATGATTCAGTTCAGGCAACACTTTAGCAATTTGAAAAAGACAGGTTGCTCTGCTGAAGTTCAATCCGTCTAAATGTACCAAATGACCGTCTGTTCTGTCGGAAACTTTACCAACTTCTAAATCAAATTTCTTATCAAACAATTGCGGTAAAAATTTCTGTAACCATGCTTTATAATCGGTTTGTGGCAAAACTTTACTCATTAGCCACGCTTCCTGCAAACAAGGAGATAAAAAGTCGTGACCGCTTGGTTCATAAGCAATCGGGCAGTTGGCATCGTTCGTATATAATTCTTTAGCTTTTGCGGTAATCGCATCTTTTAATTTAGTGTTGTCAACTGTTTGTGCATATTCCAAACTCAACGCCATACCAAATGCGGTATTGTCGTGCGTTCCGGTTCTAATCGGATAATTTAATTTTGGCAGATATTCCAAATATCGTTCAACAAAAACATTTTCCAATGGTTGCAAGGTTTTGTACCATTGCTGTGCTTTCGGATTGTCTTTCCACGTATATAATTCTTCTTGTAATTTGAAAAACCAAGCCCAACCATAGGTTCTTTCGAAAGTTTTGTTGTGCGGTTGATCGAAAAAAGACTTTTCTATCGATACATTTTCATCTGTAAATACTTTTGTAAGTAGCTGATCGATCGTTTTATCCTGATCTAATTCCGGAAACTGCTTCACTAACTTCACTACTGACCAATAGCCGTGTGCCGACGAATGCCAATCGAAACAACCATAAAAAATTGGTCGCAACTGTTTAGGCGATTTCAATTCGTCTGATGATTTTAAAACCTGTCCTAATTTATTTGGATATTCAACTTCTAAACAATGCAGCGGAAGTGCAATGATCTTTTGCGCTTCGGCTAATTCTAATTTTAATGTTTTTTGATTTTGATTTGTCTGAATAGTGGTTTCCGGAGTGTCCTTTTTACAGGAAATCATCAAAAAAACACAAATAAATAAGGAAGAGAAAAGCTGTTTCATGTATCGAAATTTTTATAAATATAATGAGAATAAACAAAAAAAGCAGTTCCGAAGAACTGCTTTCAAATATTTTTAATGCTTAAAGTACATCTTGAATAGTTGAATCTTTATCGAATGCTGCTTTAGCAAACGGACATAAAGGTAAAATCTTAATGTTGTTTTCTCGAGCGAAATCAACAGCTGCTAAAACCATCTTTTTTCCAACTCCTTGACCCCCAAATGCGGAATCAACTTCGGTATGATCTATAATAATTAATGTATCGCCCGCTTTACTGTATGTCATTTCACCAGCTTTTGCTCCGTTTTCAGTTGCAATAAAAGCGCCTTTATTTTCTTCTTTTCTGTGATTGATTTCCATAACCATTTTAGTTTTAAATTAGTTCATTAAAATTATAAAATACTTTAGCAACAATTGTTAAGCTATATTAAGATTGATGTTTTTTAAAGCTTTTAATTGTTTTGTAAAGAATATTAAAGTCTTCTTTTTTAATTGATCTTTCATCAATAGTAATTTTCCGACCATTTTGTGTTACAATACTGACTTTTCTAAATATAAAATACTTGTTATCATTTGAAAACCATTTAATAATATTCAGAGGATTATTAAAATGATTCATGTTTACGATCTTCTTATTATAAGTAAATGAATCCTTCAAGTTGATCGTTTTCTTATACAAACCCAAGAAACTTGATTTTATAAGTTTATCATCAATAATTATAAAGGTTTCTATTTTCCATAGGCTGAAAAGCATGATTAAAACACCTAAAAAAAGCCAAAAAATAGAAATCGCTATTTGATTCAAATTAAAAGAAAACAAGAATAATAAAATAAAAAACATTCCATAAACCATACTGAATAAAGGAATAGTTTTATCTATACGTGTCTTCATAATTTACTGCTAAACAGCTTTTTTCTGCTTGTTTTTTTGAACAATTTGATACGTTACAAACAGAATAATCAACCAAACCGGAATTAAAATTACCGAAACATGCATACCCGTAATACTCATAATTGCTAAAATTGCCAGCAAAAACACAATACAGATGTAATTTGAAATAGGATATATGATTGACGGAAACTTTGTTTTGATATTTGCTTGATCTTTAAACTTTCTAAATTTTAAATGTGTAAACGAAATCATGATCCAGTTAATAATTAAACACGAAACCACTAACGACATTAGTATTTTAAAAGCTTCATCTGGCATAAATTTGTTAATAATGATACACAAACCTGCAAAACAGCTCGATACAATAATTGCACGTGTTGGCACAGCACTTTTATTAAGATGCATTACAAATTTTGGTGCGTTGCCTTGTTCTGCCAAACCATATAACATACGGCTGTTGCTGTAAACCGATGAGTTATAAACCGATAAAGCTGCTGTTAACACAATTAAATTTAGCACATTTGCAATTAGGTTTGTTCCTGAAACATCGGTTCCAAACACGTTAAAATGCAAACCTTTTAAATTATCGAAAACCGTTACGAATGGACTGGTTTCTGTAGTAATAGTTGCCCAAGGTGAAAGCGAAAACAATATAATTAACGCTCCAACATAAAAAATCAAAATTCGGTAAATTACTTGATTGGTTGCTTTTGGGATATTTTTCTCTGGATTTTCAGCTTCAGCAGCAGTAATCCCAATCAGTTCCAATCCACCGAATGAGAACATGATAATAGCCATGACCGAGAGCAAGCCTTGATAACCGCTTTCGGTTTTTTCAAACCAGCCTTTCGCGAAAAATCCGCCATTATTTGTAAGGTTTGATATACTTGCTTGTTCGCCGCCTGTTCCTGAAATCAACAAATACGTTCCAAAAACAATCATTGCTAAAATGGCAACTACTTTAATAATGGAGAACCAAAACTCGGCTTCGCCAAACATTT
>Ga0233365_1001465_pt1 | contig 9985 bp, 7 predicted proteins | sample ElkDunMinimDraft_27_FD_191535 | JGI IMG/M metagenome (GOLD analysis project Ga0233365, IMG submission 191535) | Fecal eukaryotic communites from dung pellets of Tule Elk in California, USA - Elk Dung C36 | ecosystem: Host-associated > Mammals > Digestive system > Large intestine > Fecal | place... | reverse complement strand
AAGTAACTACGTGAAACGTACTTCCTTCTGTAATTGGTCTGTCATTATAACTAGGAACTCCTAAAAACTTTTCTCTTTTTGCTAAAATTCCTTGGCCATCTCCGCTATCTCCATGACAAACGGCACAGTAAATCGTATAAAGCGATTTTGCTCTTACCTCATCATAATCTACTTCTGCCAAAGGAGAAACCAAATTTGTTCTAGCGGCTTCCAGCCCTTCGGTTGTGTTAGGATATTCATATGGTTCAAAACCTCTTGGAATACTACCTTCTGCAGGAATTTGAGCTACTTGTCCATTTTGAAAAGCACCAGACTCTGCATAAGTTTCGTAAGTTACCGATTCATACATATTCGGAAAGAACTGGTAATTCGGTTTCTTTTCATTAAAACACGAAACAACCGTTGCGGATAAAGCTACCAGTAATGTTATTTTATATAAATTCTTCATAGCAATATATTAATGCTTTTCGACTACTTTAATTTCTACAGCTCCTGTTTTTTCAAAAAATGAAATCATTTCTTGTTCATCTCCATGAACAGCAACTTCCATCAAAAAATGATCATCTGTAGTTCTTGGATCCGGATTTTCTGCTTTTTTACCAATCCACAATTTGCTTCTCATATAAAAAGTATGTACCATAAGGTGAGCTGCAAAAAAAACAGTAAGCTCAAACATAATCGGCACAAAAGCAGGCATATTTTGAATAAAACTGAAACTTGGTTTACCTCCAATATCTTGAGGCCAACTTTCAATCATAATAAAATTCAACAACCAGGTTGCAAACGAAAGTCCTACAAGGCCATACATAAAAGCACAAATTGCAATTCTTGTTGGTGCAAGCCCCATTGCTTTATCTAACCCGTGAACTGGGAAAGGTGTATAAACCTCCTCAATATGATGATGTGCAGAACGCGTTGTCTGTACTGCATCTAACAGTACCTCATCATCATTATATAGTACATGAATAACTTTATTGCTCATTTCTATTAATGATTATGTGAATGATCATTTACTTTTTGGTCTCTTTCTCTTTTGTAATTATCTCCCGAAGATTTCAAGATTGTTTTAACTTCCGCTTGAGATATCACAGGGAAACTTCTAGAATAAAGTAAAAACAACACGAAGAAAAATCCGATAGTACCGATATAAATTCCGATGTCAACAAATGTTGGCTGGAACATTGTCCAAGATGATGGTAGATAATCTCTGTGAAGTGACGTAACGATAATTACAAAACGTTCAAACCACATTCCTACGTTTACTACAATCGAAATAATAAACGATACCATAATACTTGTTCTAATCTTTTTGAACCACATTACTTGTGGAGAAATCACATTACAAGTCATCATCAACCAATATGACCACCAGTATGGACCAGTTGCTCTGTTTAAAAACGCATATTGTTCATATTCAACTCCTGAATACCAAGCTACGAAAAGCTCTGTAATATAAGCAATACCAACAATAGAACCTGTAATCATAATTACAATATTCATCAATTCTATGTGTTGGATAGTAATATAATCTTCAAGGTTACATACTTTTCTCATTATAATAAGAAGCGTATTTACCATCGCAAATCCAGAGAAAATAGCTCCTGCCACGAAATACGGAGGTAAGATAGTAGTATGCCAACCTGGAATTACAGAAGTTGCAAAGTCAAAAGATACAATAGTGTGTACTGAAAGTACAAGTGGCGTTGCCAATCCTGCCAAAACCAAAGACACTTCTTCAAAACGTTGCCAATCTTTTGCTCTACCACTCCATCCAAATGAAAGGATAGAATATATTTTTTTGTTAAACGGTGTAATTGCTCTATCTCTAATCATCGCAAAATCCGGCAAAAGCCCTGTCCACCAGAACACTAATGATACTGAAAGATAGGTGGAAATTGCAAACACGTCCCAAAGAAGTGGAGAGTTAAAGTTTACCCATAACGATCCGAATTGATTGGGCACAGGAAGAACCCAATATCCCAACCAAGGTCGTCCCATGTGAATAATTGGGAAAAGACCTGCCTGAACCACCGAAAAGATAGTCATCGCTTCAGCCGAACGGTTAATTGCAAATCTCCATTTTTGGCGGAATAATAAAAGTACAGCAGAAATTAGTGTTCCTGCGTGTCCGATACCTACCCACCATACAAAGTTGGTAATATCCCAAGCCCAACCAATTGTTTTATTCAATCCCCATGTTCCAATACCGGTAGATATTGTATAGGCCATAGAACCAACTCCCCATAAAAAGGCCGCTAATGCTATCAGAAATACTGTCCACCATTGTTTATTTGCTTTACCTTCTACCGGACGTGCTATATCAACAGTAACATCGTGGTAGGTTTTACTTCCTAAAACTAAAGGCTTTCTTATGGGTGCTTCGTAATGAGACATAATCCTTTACTTTATCTTTTAATTATTTGATCAATTATACGTTTCTTACTTTTACCTGATAAAATACATTTGGTTTAGTACCAATATGCTCTAACAAGTGATACATTCTTTCGTCTTCTGCTAATTTTGCAACTTGACTTTCTTTGTCGTTTACATCTCCAAACACCATAGCTCCACTTCCACAAGCAGCAGAACAAGCAACAGCATTATTAAACTCTTCGCTTTCTACAACCCTACCTTCACGTTTAGCCTTAAGAATAACTGCTTGAGTAGACTGAATACAGAAAGAACATTTTTCCATAACTCCACGAGAACGAACTACAACATCAGGATTTAAGACCATACGCCCTAAATCATCATTCATATTATAATCGAATTCAGAATTTTTGCTATATAAGAACCAGTTAAAACGTCTTACTTTATACGGACAGTTATTTGCACAATAACGAGTTCCTACACAACGGTTATAAGCCATATGGTTTTGTCCTTGTCTTCCGTGCGATGTAGCTGCTACTGGACATACTGTTTCACAAGGTGCGTGATTACAGTGCTGACACATTACTGGTTGGAATGCTACTTGAGGGTTATCTGCAGGATTTTCTAATTCGCTATAAGCCTCAACATTATCAAAAAGTCCTTTTGCTTTGGTCTTTTTAGACATATCATCGGCAAATGTTTCTTCTGATGAATAATATCTATCAATACGTAACCAATGCATATCACGAGAACGTCTAACTTCAGATTTTCCTACTACAGGAACGTTATTTTCTGCATGACAAGCAATCACACAAGCCCCACAACCTGTACATGCATTCAAATCAATCGATAATTTGAAATGATGTCCTACACTTCGGTCAAATGATTCCCAAATATCCACTTTTGATGCTTCAATAGGTTGGTGATCTAAAGACACCATAGGAACTGGATTCCAAACCTTAACTCCTTCTGTATTAAATACATCCAAAGTAGTTTCTTTAAGGATATCTCCTCTTCCCATTAGAGTTCTATGCAACTGAACACAAGCAAACTCATGCCATTTGTTACTATCTTTAGACACAGATGCTCTTTGTGTATTTTTAAAACCTTTATACAGCGTATAAGCATTAACACCTACCTGCATTTCAGATTTCATTCCTTCTTTTCTACCATATCCCAAAGCAAGACCAATAGTCCCTTGAGCTTGTCCTGGCTGAATAATTACAGGAATATTTTCAAGCTTCACTCCATCTACATCGATAGTGATATAATTACCATCTAAACCTCCATTAGCTACATTTCTATTTTTAACTCCTAAATTTTCTGCATCAATTCTGTTCATTGTTGCATAGTTGTCCCAAGAAACACGAGTAACTGGGTCAGGGAATTCTTGTAACCAAGGGTTATTTGCTTGTTGTCCATCACCCATACCAATTTTGGTATAAAGAATGATATCAAAGTCTCCAGTTTGAGTAGGTTTTAGCAATTCAGTAACTGCTTCTGTAGCATTTGCTACACTTCCTACATTTGTTGAAGAGGTGTTTTCTGAAACAAATATTCCGTCATGAACCGCTTGATTCCAAGTTTTTCCTTGAAGGATAGAATTGGTCCAATAATCTTTTAAATAATCATAATATGAAACTTCGTTATCCGTCCAAGAAAGTAAAGCTTCTTGTAATTGTTTAGAATCAAACAACGGACGGATAGTCGGTTGTATAACACTATAACACCCTTTTACGATGCTTACGTCTCCCCACGATTCTAAATAATGAGGCAAAGCAACAGCTATATTAGATTCTTTAGCTGTCTCATCTTCTTTTAAAGAAAAAACAACAGACGTTTTTGCTTTTTTGATTGCTTCCGCAAATTCAGCTCCGTTCGGAAGTGAATATACAGGATTCACTCCACTCATTATAAGAGTATGAACTTGCCCTGCATTCAGGTCTGCTATCAGTTGTGAAACCGCTTTAGCGTTCCCTTTTCTGATTTGTCTTGTTGTGTTGGAATCAAATGCTTCACTTACTAATGCTTGATTTATCGCAATAGCCAAGATTTGAGCATTTTTATCATCTAATCCGGTTACAAAAACACCTTTAGTTCCGGCTCTTTTAAGTTCATTAGCAGCATTTATTACTTGCTCTTCTCTTTCAAGACCTGGTACTGTAACGGCATTACCCGTGATAATTCCATATATTTTTACTAGAGCTAATTTCTGTTGAGCAACATTCATTGAGTAACGTCTGTCTGCATTAGCACCTGATAAACTCATATTTGCCTCAAACTGAATATGTTTAGACATTTTCCCGTTTACTGGAATACGTTTTTTAGCATACCCTCCATCATATCCTCCTCCTTGCCAATCTCCCAATATGTCTGCTCCCACCGAAACAATTACATCTGCTTTCGAGAAATCATATTCAGCTAAAGCTCTTTCTCCAAATACCTCTTCAAAAGCATCTAAAGCATCAGAACTAGATACGGCATCATAAATAACCTGTTTTGCAGTAGGATATTTGGCAATAAACTCTTGTATTATTTTATCGGTGGACGGGCTTGCAGTAGTTCCTGTCAAAAGAACAATTTGTCCTCCTGAAGATTGAGCCTCTGCTAGAGATTGTTTCACTCTAGTATCAACGTCCTTCCAAGAAGAATCTACTCCTTCAATTTTTGCATTTTTCAGACGTGAACTATCATACATCGACAAAACCGAAGCATGAACACGAGCATTGGCACTGATTCTTGAACCAGGTATATTGTTGTTCTCAATTTTGATAGGACGCCCTTCTCTTGTCTTCACAAGAATGTTTGCAAAATCAAATCCATCTGCCATTGTTGTGGCATAATAATCTGCTACTCCAGGAATAATTTCTTCTGGCTGCACTACATAAGGAATTGATTTAACAACTGGGCCTTCACAAGCCACAAGAGATGCTGCCGCTGTACTGAAACCAACATATTTCAAGAAATCACGTCTTGTTGTCGAAGAAGATGATAGTAACTTTTCGTCACCTAAAAATTCATCTGTAGGAATCGGTTCAACAAATTCGTTATTCTTAAGCGCCTCAACAATAGAGCTGTTTTCGTTCAGCTCCTCAACACTTTTCCAGTATTTTTTGTTTGATGACATATTGTAAGATAATTTAAGTCTTTAATTAATAATGACATTTTCCACACTCTAAACCTCCCATTTGAGCAACAGTCAGTTTATCAACTCCGTATTTTGAAGCAAGTTCAGCGTGAATTTGTTCGTAATATTCATTTCCTTCAACCTTGATATTAGTTGCTCTATGACAATCCACACACCATCCCATAGAAAGTGTAGCGTGTTGTTCAAGAATTTCCATAGACTCAACTGCTCCGTGACAAGTTTGACATTCTAACCCAGCAACTGAAACGTGTTGCGAGTGATTAAAGTACACAAAGTCAGGTAAATTATGAATACGAACCCACTTAACCGGTTTCGGCTCTTTAGAATAGGTACGTGTAGCTGGATCCCAACCTACAGCTTCGTAAAGCTTTTGAATTTCAGCCGTGTAAAAATCTTTAGTGTATCCATTAGCCAAATCCTCTTCTCCATTATAATCCGAAATATTCTCGTGACAATTCATACACACGTTTAAAGAAGGTATCCCTGCTGTTTTACTAGTACGAGCAGACGAGTGACAGTATTTACAATCAATTTGATTGTCTCCTGCATGAATTTTATGCGAATAATGAATTGGCTGAATTGGCTGATACCCTTTATCAATACCCACTTGCATTAAGTACCCATAACCAAAATAAGCTCCTGAAAGAATTAAGAATATTACAGAAACAAAAACTAGAAATTGATTCTTAACAAAAGCTTGCCATAAATTTCCTTTTGGCTCTATTAACTCAACTCCTTTTGCTTTTGTAATATCTTTAAGGCCTTTGTTTACTATATAAAGCATAGCAACCAACACTAAAAGAACCAGAATTAAAGCTCCGAGAACCAACATGTTTGTAGAGTCATCTGAAGACCCAGAAACTGTATTCGCACCAGCACCTGCAACAACCGGAGGCTCTGGTTTAGATTCAGCCGTATAAGCCATGATGTTATCAATATCAGCATCTGATAATTGAGGAAAAGCAGTCATCGGAGAACCGTTATACTCTTCAAAAATCTTAACAGCATAAGCGTCTCCCGACTTTACCATTCCCGCACTATTTCGAATCCACTTGTGCAACCAATCGCTTTCAAGCCTCTCCGTCATGCCTCGAAGTGCAGGACCTGTCATTTTTTTGTCTAAATGGTGACAAGCAGCACAATGCGTATTAAACAATGCCTTTCCTGCCACTGCATCCCCTTCTTGCGCAAATACATCTATTGATGCGCTCAACACAAAAAACAAACTCAATAAGAAAATTCTAAATACAGAACTGTGGTTCCCCAATTTTTTCATATCTAAAAACGATTATCGTTTATATTTGGCACGCTTTTTTCTACAACTACATAGAAATGCGTACTCTTTTTTTAGAAAATTTTCACAAAAATACGACTTAAACCCTATTCTCAAAGTCCAAACACATGTTATTGGGTTAATTTATAACGATTCTAAACAAGGTGCTGGTTTAGATTTTAATTTTTAAATAGTACATTTGCCTAAAATATAATTTGTTATGAAATTTTTAACTGCAAAATCTGTCTTATTTATAATCTTTCTAATTGCTTTCAGTAGCAATAATTTAACTGCACAAGTTCAAATAGAACAAGATTCGAGATTTGAAAGTTTATTAAATGAAAAAAGGAAAGTAAATTCCTCAATTACCATAATGGATAAATACAAAATTCAAATCTTTTATGGAGACGGAAATAACGCACGAAAAGTATTGAATGACTTCAAAAAAAATCATAGAGACCTCGATGCAACTATAATATTTAGCTCTCCGAATTACAAAGTACAAGTTGGAAATTTTAAATCCAAAATAGATGCTGATCGCAATAGACTAGAGATAATCAAAAAATATCCTGACGCTCTAGTTGTAAGAACTTCACGCTAAAAAAATTATAAATCAGATTGAATTTTTCTAACTATATCCTTAATGATTTTATCATTTTCAGGATTAGAAATCGTGTTGTTTTCTACATCAAAATTCTCGGAAAATTTAGCTAGGGAAAACACTCCTTTAATCTCGGCTCCATCAAACGGAAAACGCTTTTCTGCAATTTCTAGAACTGACTTTCCTCCGCGAGCTCCATTTGAGGTAGCCATAAGTAATAAAGGTTTTTGTTGAAAAACTTTTATTCCCCATCTTGATGACCAATCAAAAATATTTTTGAAAGCTGCCGAAAAATTCCCGTTATGCTCTGCTAAAGACAAAATAATCAAATCAGCTTCTGAAATCTTCTGCAAAAATTTTGTGACTAATTCAGGCTTTCCAAATTCTTTTTCTCTATCAATACTGTATAAAGGAAGTTCATAATCATTTAAATCCAAGATTTCAACTTCAACTTTTTCAAATAAACTAGATACATACGTTACTAGTTTCTTATTTATAGAGTTCCTACTACTGCTTCCTGCAAATGCAATTATTTTATTCATCTTGATTGAATTTAAAGTACTAATAAAAATGTTTACTTAAATCCCAGTTATTTATTGACTAAATAAACTATTATAGCCAAGTTGTTTTGTTCTTTGAGTTAGTTAAACAACTCAAATGTTATACATTAAAACGAAAATGCATAACATCTCCATCTTTCACAATATACTCTTTCCCTTCCACACGGAGTTTTCCTGCTTCTTTAACTTTGGCTTCTGAACCATAGCTTACATAGTCATCATACGCAATAACTTCAGCTCTAATGAATCCTTTTTCAAAATCTGTATGAATAACCGCTGCTGCTTTGGGAGCAGTATCACCAATATTGATTGTCCATGCACGAACTTCCTTAACACCTGCCGTAAAATAAGTTTGTTGTTTCAACAATTTATAAGCAGAACGAATCAAAACTGAACTTCCAGGCTCTTTGAGACCTAAATCATCCAAAAACATTTGTCTTTCTTCGTAAGTTTCAAGCTCTGTAATATCTGCCTCTGTAGCTACAGCCAGGACAATTACTTCTGCATTTTCATCCTTTATAAGTTCTCTAACTTGTTCTACATGTTGATTCCCGTTTACAGCAGCACCCTCATCAACATTACAAACATATAAAACTGGCTTTGTCGTAATCAATTGAAAGCTTTCCATCATCTCCTCTTCGTCTTCATTATTTGGAATAACGGTTCTGGCTGATTTGGCCTCCAATAAAGCCGTTCGGATTCTTTCTAACAAAGATTCTTCTGCCTGTGCTTCTTTATTTCCCGTTTTGGCAGCTCGCTTGGTTTTTTCTAAACGTTTTTCTATTGTTTCTAAATCTTTTAACTGAAGCTCAATATCAATAATTTCTTTATCTCTGACTGGATTTACTCCTCCCTCTACATGGATAATATTGTCATTATCAAAACAACGAAGAACATGAATGATAGCATTACACTCTCTAATATTTCCTAAAAACTGATTTCCTAATCCTTCTCCTTTACTAGCTCCTTTTACTAATCCTGCAATATCTACAATTTCAACCGTTGCAGGTTGTACTCTCTCGGGGTTTACCAATTCGGACAATTTTTCTAACCTTGGATCAGGCACATTTACTACTCCAACATTTGGTTCAATAGTACAAAATGGGAAATTTGCACTTTGTGCTTTTGCATTCGATAAACAATTGAAAAGTGTTGATTTTCCTACGTTTGGTAGGCCTACAATTCCTGCTTTCATTTTGGCTTTAGGATTTAAATATAAAACCGCAAAGATAAGTTTTTGTTTTAATGTTTTAAGGAGTAGTCTATTAAAAAATGAAGAATTCGTGCAAATAAAACTCAAAAACACAAGAACCTTATAAAAACTAAAAACATATTTTTTTGTTAATTATTCTGTAAAAAAGTTATATTTGAATTCTGAAAACCAACAAAAACTTAACTATGTCTATTTGGAAAACCAAATCGTTGTCTCAACTACAGCAAGAGGCTTCAGAAACAGAAAAGGGTCTTAAAAGAACGTTATCTTCTAGGGCTTTAGTAGCTCTTGGAATTGGAGCTATAATCGGAGCAGGATTATTTTCGCTTACTGGAATTGCTGCTGCTGATCACGCAGGCCCTGCCGTAACCTTATCATTCGTATTGGCTGCTGCGGGTTGTGCTTTTGCAGGACTTTGTTATGCAGAATTCGCTTCGATGATTCCAGTTGCAGGTAGCGCTTACACCTACTCTTATGCTACTATGGGAGAGTTTATGGCCTGGATTATAGGCTGGGATTTAGTGCTGGAATATGCTCTCGGAGCAGCTACAGTTGGAGTAAGTTGGTCCTCCTATCTCAATCAACTTTTGGCTCAATACAACATGGCAATTCCCCCCGAGTTTTCATCCGCTCCTGCTGAAGGAGGAATTATAAATTTACCAGCTATTTTTATTGTTTGCTTACTCTCCCTATTATTAATGAGAGGAACCAAAGAATCAGCTTTTGTAAATAACATCTTGGTGGCCGTAAAAGTAGCTGTCGTATTAGTCTTTATTATTTTAGGATGGAAATTTATAAACCCTGAATTCCACACTCCTTT
>Ga0233365_1001464_pt1 | contig 9985 bp, 8 predicted proteins | sample ElkDunMinimDraft_27_FD_191535 | JGI IMG/M metagenome (GOLD analysis project Ga0233365, IMG submission 191535) | Fecal eukaryotic communites from dung pellets of Tule Elk in California, USA - Elk Dung C36 | ecosystem: Host-associated > Mammals > Digestive system > Large intestine > Fecal | place... | reverse complement strand
TGCGGGCGGTGGAGTCGGCGGGTACGCCGTCCAGTTGGCCAAGCGCACCGGCGCGGTCGTCACCGCCACCGCCAGTCCCCGCAGCCTCGACCGGGTGCGCGACGGCGGAGCCGACCAGATCGTCGACTACACGACGACACCGGTGCTGGAGGCGCTGGCCGGGCAACGGTTCGACGTGGTGTTGCATCTGGTCCGCAACAGCCCGGAGGAGACCGCTGCGCTGCTCGAACTGGTCGCCGATGGTGGAACCCTCGTCACCGCCACCACGGCCGGACCGGACGACCCGCCGCGTCAGGTGAGCGTGAAACAGGTCTTCGTCCGCGGCGATGCCGCCGATCTCGCGCGGTTGGTAGCCGGTGTCGACGCCGGGGAGTTGACGGTCAACGTGGCGGATCGCCTGCCGCTGACCGATCTCGCCACGGTCCATGACCGCGCCGGTGCCGGACGGTTGCCGGGCAAGACCATCCTGGTGCCCTGATACTCCATCCACAGTGGCTCGTTCGGTGCGCCCATCGGTTGTTCCCGTGGGCGCACCGAACGGCTCAGTACTGCTCGCGCAACAGCTTCGCGGCGTCTTCGGCCCAGTAGGTGCAGATCAGTTCGGCACCGGCGCGCCGGATCGAGGTGAGGGATTCGAGGATCATCTGCTCGCGGTCGATCCAGCCGTTGCGGGCGGCGGCCTCGACCATCGCGTACTCACCGGACACCTGGTAGGCGGCGACCGGGACGTTCACGGCGTCCGCCACCGCAGCCACGACGTCCAGATAGGGCAGTGCCGGCTTGACCATGACGATGTCGGCGCCCTCCGCGATGTCGAGCTCGACCTCGCGGAGCGCTTCACGCAGGTTGGCCGGGTTCTGCTGGTAGGTGCGGCGGTCGCCCTGTAGCGCCGATTCGACGGCGTCGCGGAACGGGCCGAAGAAGGCGGAGGCGTACTTGGCGGCGTAGGCCAGGATCGAGGTGTCGGCGTGGCCGGCGGCGTCCAGCGCCTCGCGCACTCGGCCGACCTGGCCGTCCATCATGCCGGAGGCGCCCAGCATGTGTGCGCCGGATTCGGCCTGCACCAACGCCATGCGGGCATACTGCTCCAGTGTGGAGTCGTTGTCGACTCGGCCGGCGGAGTCGAGAACTCCACAGTGTCCATGATCGGTGAACTCGTCCAGGCACAGGTCGGACATGACCACAAGTGAGTCACCGACTTCGCTGACGACGTCGCGGATCGCCTGGTTCAGAATGCCGTCGGGGTCGAGTCCGGCTGAACCGACGGCGTCGCGTTCGGTGGGGATGCCGAACAGCATCACGCCGCCGATGCCCGACTGGGCCGCGGTCACGACCGCCTTGCGCAGCGAATCGCGAGTGTGTTGCAGAACCCCGGGCATCGAGGTCACCTCACGCGGTGCGTCGATACCCTCCCGAACGAACAGCGGAAGAATCAGCGACGCGGGGTGAACTCGAGTCTCGGCGACCAGTCGTCGGGTCGCGGCGTTGACGCGCAGTCGGCGCGGTCGTTGCTGTGGAAAACCGGCCATGACCGATGCCCCTTTCCTGTCGATACCGGTCGTCGGTACGTCGGGCGAACCGGCGACCGGTCGCTCGACGATTCGATTCAGTGGTGTGACGTGCCGCGAGCGAACCAGGGCTCGCCCGCGGCGTCACGTCTGTTGAGTTGTCAGGGCCGGGTTCCGGAACGGGGAGATCGCTCTGCCGATGAGACGACAATGCCGTCCACCGTTACGGAATGGCCCTAGGAACGGAACCGCAACGCGGTCGGCCCCTGCACCTTGGCGCCTCGACGCTGCTTGACCGGAGCCTCCGCCATGCGCTTCTTCAAGTCCATGGCGTAATCGGCCAACGCTTCCACCAGCGCCGGAACGCTGGCGTGCTCGGGACGGGCGTCGACCCGCAGACCGAACTCGGTGGCGGTCTCGGCGGTGTGCGGGCCGATCACCGACACCACGGTCCTGGCGTGCGGCTTACCGGCTATACCGACGAGGTTGCGCACCGTCGAGGAGGAGGTGAACAGCACCGCGTCGAATCCGCCGGACTTGATGGCGTCCCGGATTTCGGCCGGCGGCGGGGAAGCCCGCACCGTGCGGTAGGCCGTCACGTCGTCGACCTCCCAGCCGCGCTCCTGGAGACCGGCGGACAGGACCTCGGTCGCGATGTCGGCGCGCGGCAACAGGACTCGGCTGACCGGGTCCAGGATCGGGTCGTGCGGCGGGAAGTCGGCCAGCAGGCCCTCACCGGACTGCTCGCCCGAGGGCAGCAGCTCCGGCTCGATGCCGAACGAACGCACCTTCTCCGCGGTGGCGTGACCGACGCAGGCGATCTTGATGCCGCCGAAGGCGCGCGCGTCCAGGCCGTGCTCGGCGAACTTCTCCCAGATCGCCTTGACGGCGTTGGCGGAGGTGAACACGATCCAGGCGTACCGCCCGTCGACCAGGCCCTTGACCGCCCGCTCCATCTGAGCGGGCGTGCGGGGCGGCTCGACGGCGATGGTCGGCACCTCGCAGGGGATCGCACCGTAGGCGCGCAGCTTCTCGCTCATCGCCCCGGCCTGCTCCTTGGTGCGGGGGATCAGAACCTTCCAGCCGTACAGCGGCCGGTTCTCCCACCACCCCAGCTTGCGGCGCTCGGTGATGCCGTCGCCCAGCGTGATGACCACACGTCCGATGAATCCGAGCGCGGCCTCCACGAAGGTGTCGACGGTGGAGTCGGTGGTGAACTGGGTCTCTCCGGTGACATCGCCGGTGACCGCGACCTGTGTGGTCGGGTCGATCCCGGCCATGAGCAGGACGTCGCGCAGCTGAGCCAGATCGGTGATGTCGGCGGTGATGACGACGCTGCCGCGCTCGATGGCGCCGGCGATCTTCGACGGCTCGATGGCGTGCACGTCGTCGATGTCGATGACCGTGCGGATCTCACCCGGAGGCATGCCGGCGTAGTCGGCGACGGCTGCGGAGTAGCTGACTCCGGGGATGACCTCGACGGGCACCTCGGTCTCGGCGATGTCGGAGACCTCGCTCACGATCGAGGACTGCGGGTACGGGTCTCCGGTGACCAACCGCACGACCTGGCGTCCGTCACGTGCGGCCGCCAGCAGGTCCTTCACCAGCTCGCCGGGCGTGGTTTCCGACAGCGTGAAGATCGCCTCATCGCGGGCTCTGCCCTGGGCGGCCTCCAGCAGCTGTTGCGGCAAGGTCCGGTCGTGCACCACCAGGTCCGCCTCAGCGATCGCGTCGATCGCTCGCTGAGTCAGAAGCCCGGGATCGCCGGGTCCGGTGCCGACAAAGCGCACCCGACCGGCAATATTGTGGACACTTGTCATTTATCTCGCTCCATCAATGTGTGATCAGTGGCAGTGGGTGCGACGCATGACAGTCGGTGCCCCGCGCGCCCCCGCCCAGGGACGTGAACAGATCTCGCCGGTCGTCGAGGGTACCGAACAACCTGAGGAATGTCACTTTGAAGTCCACTGTGGTTAGTTGTTGTCTGGTTCTGTTCTCTCGGGTGTGACCCGCAACGCCTGTGCCGTGCCCCCCGGCTCGACACTCGACAGCCCAGGCGTCTCAAGAGCGAACAACTCTCGCAACACCTCGGCGTAACTCTCGCCACCCGGCTCACTGGCCAACTGCCGCACCCGCACCGTGGGTTCATGTAGCAACTGGCGCACCACGCGGTGCACCGTGTGAGCCACATCGGCGCGCTGCTCGTCGGACAGGTCGGATCGCCGCCGACGCAGTCGAGCCAACTCGGCGTCGACCACCTCGTCGGCTCGGGTGCGCAGCGCGGCCACCGTCGGTGCCACCGCGGCGGCGCGGATCACGTTGTGGAAGCCGTCGATCTCCTCGGTGAGGATTCGCTCGGCCGCCTCCAGGTACTTCGCGCCCGGATCGGGACGATCGGTCTCACCCAGCCGCGCGATGTCGATCAGGTGCACACCGGGCAGATCGGCCACCGCCCCCACCACGTCACGCGGGACCGCCAGGTCGCACACCAGCACGGTGGGACGGCGCACCGCCAACGTGGCCGTGTCGATGACCGGAGCCGGTGCGCCGGTGGCCGACACGATGACGTCCACCTTCGCCGCGACCTCGGACAACCGAGACCACTCGACGGCCTCGGCTTCGTGATTGTCGGCCAGGCGGCTCGCGCGAGCGAAGTCACGGTTGACGACATAGCAGCGCGCAGCACCTCGACGGCGCAACGCGGCCAGGCTCAACGCGCCCATCGCGCCCGCACCCACGATCAGCGCGTCCCGACCGGCCAGCGACATGTCGCTGATCGATTCGCCCACGTCGAGAGCGGCGCTGACGACGCTGGGCGCAGCCGCGCCGACCTGTGCCTCCGACTGGACTCGCTTACCGACCCGCAACGCCTGCTGCAGCAGTTCGTGCAGCAGGCGACCGGCGTGTCCGGCCTCGCGCGCCCGGTCGTAGGCGTCGCGCAACTGCCCCAGAATCTGAGCTTCACCGGCCACCATCGAGTCCAGGCCCGACGCCACGGTGAAGGCGTGCCGGATCGCCTGAGCCTCATGCCGGATGTACAGGTACCCCGAGATGTCGTCGACGGACGCACCGGCGGTGGTGGCGAGTTCTTCGGCGATCTGACTCAGACCACCGTGAAACGCCGAGACCGCCGCGTAAACCTCGACCCGGTTGCAGGTGGACAGCACGACCGCCTCGGAGACGTATCGCCCCGCCAGCAGGCGAGCGGCGAACGACTCCGCCTGGTCGGGGGCGATCGCCAACCGTTCCAGGCTGTCGACGGGAGCTGTCCGGTGGGAGGCTCCCACCACCAGGAGGTTCACGTGCCCACCTTTCCATTGCGGGACTTGCGGTGTTCGTGAAACGACAGGATCTGAAGTTCCACCGCCAGGTCGACCTTGCGGACATCGACGTTGCTGGGAACGTCGAGCACACAGGGCGCGAAGTTCAGGATGCTGGTTACACCAGCATTAACGAGCGAGTCGGCGACACGCTGCGCGGCGAGCGGCGGTGTGGCGATCACCGCGATCGATATGCGTTCGGTCGCGATCACCTCGGGCAGCTCGTCGAGGTGGCGAATGGGCAGGCCGTCCAACTCGGTGCCCACCCGGTCCTCGGCGATGTCGAACAGGGCGGCGATACCGAATCCCCGGTTGGCGAATCCGCCGTAACCGGCCAGCGCCTGACCCAGGTGCCCCACTCCGACCAGGGCGACCGCGCGGTGCTGGCGCAAGCCCAGCACCTCCGAGATCTGAATGGTCAACACCGCGATGTCGTAGCCCACACCGCGAACCCCGTACGAGCCCAGGTGCGACAGGTCCTTGCGCAGTTTCGCCGAGTTGACTCCGGCGGCCACCGCGAGCCCTTCACTGGAGACCGTCGTCTGCCCCGCCTCGCCCAGGGTGTGCAGCGCGTGGAGGTATTCGGGCAGCCGAGACACGGTGGCGTCGGGGATTTCGCGAGGGTCGGCCCCGGCGGGAGTATCGATCGGCAAGACGAGCCTTTCGAAGCGTGAGAGCGGATGACGGGTTCACCGTGGCGCTGGGCCACCTTCTCAGCTTAGGCGCTTGTGAAGGTTCGCACAAACTGGGGCGGAGGTCCTGACAGAGAGTTTCCGCAGGTAACACAGTTAGCGCCTCACCGGTCCTGTCGCCGGACTCACGTGGTTGGAGTCTGCGCCAGCCCGACGGCCTCGATCAGCGAATCGGCCACCGGGAACCCGGTCGCGGCCAGGAGTCGTCGGCTGGTGGTCCCGCCGGTGACAAGGACACACGAGGCGCCGGCGGCCTCGGCCGCCTCGGCGTCGTCGGCCGAGTCGCCGATCATCACGACGTCGACGGGCATGACGTTCAACTGCGTCAGGTGATCGACGAGGTACTGGTGTTTGCCGACGTCGGCGTTGTCGCGCAGGCCGTCCACGCGAGCGAAGTAGTCGAACAGCCCGTGTTCGGTGACCAGCGGAATCAGCTCGTCGTGGCGCCACATCGACAGCAGCGACTGGGTTCCCTGCCAGGCGCCGACGGCCTCCAGCGCTCCGACCGACAGTCGGCAGTCGGCGAGCTGCTCGCGATACCGGTTGTGGAACAGGTCGTTGAGCCGGTCGAACTCGATGACGGTGAGCTCGCGCCCCAACAGCTCGTTGTAGAACGCGCTCAGCGGCCGACGAAACCGTTCCCGGTGGGTGTCGGCGTCGAGACCGATGCCGCCCAACGCGATCACGGCCTCACTGGAGGCGTTGACCACCGCGTGGAAGTCGTCCAGCAGGGTTCCGTTCCAGTCCCATACCAAGTGTTTGGCCATCGTCCCATGGTAAAGGCAGTCGGCGGGACCGCCGATCCGTCGGTCGGCCGGCGGCGCTCTGCGTCACTCGGCCTGGCGGGGGAGAACGGTCGATCCTCACCACGGGCGGCGCGGCCCCGGCGGATCGGCGAGATCCTTGACGAGTCGGTCCTCTTCGACGGTCCAGTAACCGTGTTCGACGCCGTCGAGGAGAATCACCGGGAGTCGATCGCCGTACTCACGTGCCAACGTCGGATCGGTGGCGACATCGATCTCGCGCCACGACACGCCCGAACGTTCCGCGACACGCCGCATTGCCGATCGAGCTTCACCGCAAAGGTGACAGTTGTTAGTGGTGAGGAGAACCAGTCTGTCCATGTTGTCCCTCCCGACGCGGAAAACCCTCGGCCACAACATATGATCATGTGGCTGAGCTGGGAATTGAATGTACAGGTGTAGGGAGGTGTCCAACCAGTCCGATCGGTTGATCCCGATAGGGTGAACGTGGAGACGATGTCGCACAGCTGGTCCGTTCAACGAATGGTGCCCCGAGAAACAATCCGTATACGAGCAATCACGTCCAACCGATTAGACGGGTTAGCCCCTATCATCATCCGGGTCGGTTCGCCTTATAGACCTTGGGAACCGACATCCCCTCACCCGAGGAGGCCAATAGTGCCCGGCACCGTACCGGCGGTCACCGCAGACGTCGTCGCGCCACACCTGCGTGATGCCCGAGACACGCTTAGCAGCGGTCTGGGTGCATTGCGGCAGATGCTCACCGTTGAATTGAGCCCGGCGCAGGCGAACCGATCGTGGATCGACACCGACAAGAGGCGTACACCTGACGCCTCCGGTGCGCCACGCGGTCTGGGCCGCGCCGGTGCGCCGTCGCCGCGACCACGTGATCGCGAGCCCGACGCCGCCAGCACAGCCGAGGTGCGCCAGCTGGTCGCCGACGCGCAAGCCGGTGACGTCGAGGCGTTCGGTCGCATCTACGACCGATACAACGACACCGTCTTCCGATACATCTACTTCCGGGTCGGCAACCGGCCGCTGGCCGAGGATCTGGCCTCCGAGACGTTCCTGCGCGCACTGCGCCGGATCAACAGCTTCACCTGGCAGGGGCGCGACTTCGGCGCCTGGTTGGTGACCATCGCGCGCAACCTCGTCGCCGATCACTTCAAGTCCGGTCGCTACCGTTTGGAGATGTCGACCGCCGAGGTGCTGGACGTCGACCGGGAGGAACGTTCCCCCGAAGGCAACCCCGAGGCCATGGTGTGCGACAAACTCACCAACGTCACGCTGCTGAAAGCCGTCAAGCAACTGAACCCCGACCAGCAGGAATGCATCGTGCTGCGTTTCCTTCAGGGTTTCTCGGTCGCCGAGACCGCGCGCGCCATGCAGAAGAACGAGGGCGCCATCAAGGCACTCCAGTATCGTGCGGTTCGCACCCTTGCCAGGCTGCTGCCCGATGGGTTCAGTCGATGACCACACCCTGACGGGGCCTCCCTCGCCCCAACCCTGATCTCCCCTCCTTGCCCCCTGTGGTTGAAAGCCGTGAACATGTCCTTGTTGCGACAAAAACAGGCAAACAACAGTGGTTTCCCGACGAATCACCACGTGAATGCCACCCCCTGTGACCAGGCGACCGTAACTTTCGGGCATCCGAAGCGTTGTTACGAGTGCAACTGTCGACACAGCGCGACGAGAGGGGGTGCGCGACTTGATCGGAAATCCGTTTGAAAATCGCCGAGCGCAGCGACTGTCGGAGCTGTTGGACGAAGGCGACGGCGGTGTGCGTCGGCACGGACGAACCGGCCACGATGAGGAACTGGCGCAGCTCGCCGAGGTAGGCCAATCAATGCGGCAGGCCGCACCATCGGTCGCCGCCTCATCCGCACCCGATCCGGCGTTCCAGGCGGCGCTTCGCCGGCGCCTGATGACCGAAGCCGCCGCGCAGGGGATCGGTGCCACAGCCACCGGCCAGGAGAAGACACGAGTACCGCGGCAGCGTACGCGGCGACGGTTCGCGTTCGCCGCGTTGGCGGCGGGGTTGATCCTGGGTCTGTCCGGGGTCGCGACCGCCAGCGGCGACGCGGTGCCCGGCGACGCGTTGTACCCGGTGAAGCGGACCACCGAGCGGGCACAGCTCGCACTGGCCGGTTCCGACGTCAACCGGGGTCAGCTCTACCTGGAGTTCGCCCGTAACCGGTTGGTCGAGACAACCGGACTGCACGAGGACCAGGCGGCGCTGGTGACCGCTCTGGCCGATATGGACTCCGACACCGTCGAGGGTGTCCGGTCGCTGACGACGGCGGCCGTGGAACGCCAGGACTCCGCGGTCCTGGACGCACTGGACGATTTCACCGCACATCAACGCCCGGGAATCGTGGCGTTGATGGAGGACGTCGGCGGTGAGGCCGGAATCCGCGCGAGCGAGGCGCTGAGCCTGATCGACGAGGTGTCTCAGCGTTCGCGGGACCTGCGCAACTCGCTGGTGTGCGTGGCCGACGACATGGAGACCGACCGGCTCGGTCCGGTTCCCGCTCAGTGCAGTTCGCTGCCGGGAACCGAGGGGGAGACGGTCATCCCCGACACCTCCCCCAACGCCCCCGGCGGGCCACAGGACCCGAGCCAGAGCGCTCCGGGTGACGACCCCAGTCAGTCCGCTTCGGAGAGTCCATCCCCATCGGACTCGCCCAGTCCGTCCTCGGACGAGGACAATCCCAACGAGGACGAAGACGACGACGGCGGCGGATTCCTGTCCGAGCTCGGTGATCTGCTGTCCGGTCTACTAGGCAAATGATCCGTTGATCCTGCTCCGCAGGACGGGTCTATTTGGACTCTGGACTGCGTTGTCGTCGCCGGACAAAGAACGTACTAGCTCCTCCTCCGCCTTGCCGGAGTGCGGGAATCTCCGCCCTGCGGAGCGGGATTACTGTGCGGACCAGGGCGGATGTTTGCCAGGGCGATGGAGTTCACGGCTGGACTGCCAAGGCGTACATCGGGGGTACGAGCCCGGTACCAACTCGCCTTGCCCGGGTATGACTTTCCCCGTTCCCGCCTCGATCTTGCGCGGGGCGGGGTGACGATGATCCGAGATCGGTTCCGCCGTCGCGACGCTTGTCCGCAATTGCCGTGTGGTGTTTTTCGCCCAACGGGAGTGGCGGAATCAGTGCGCAGCCGAGCGACCCGGGCTGAGCCGATGGATGTCAGCCCGGGTTCGGTGAGCGTCCTCAGCTCATGGAGAGGTAGAGCCGTTGGCCTGCGGGCCGGAAGCCCACGCGTTCATACACCCGCCACGACTCCTCACCGGATGCTTCCAGCCAGGCGATTTGCGCGCCGGTGACGAACAGCCGTCGAGTGATCTCAGCGGTGATCGCACCCGCCAGTCCTCGCCGTCGGTAAGGCGTTCGAACGGCAATGCCGGCGATCTCGCTGACCGCGTCGGAAGGCGGGGCAGCCCCGCCACCGCCGGTGCAGTCGCCGTCGGCGGCTGCCATGACGGCCACACCACCGGCGTCCTGCATGCGTTGTAGCCGGGATACTTCGGCTTCGGTGGCCACCGGCTCGCCGCCGAAGGCTTCGTTCTGTGCCCTGATCAGCGCGGCACGCTGCGAATCGGTGACCGGCTCGTACAGGTCGACCTCGTCGATCGCGCGTGGTGACGACAAGGCCTCGGGTAGACAGGTCAGATAGGTGTGCCGGGCTTCGAC
>Ga0233365_1001463_pt1 | contig 9993 bp, 8 predicted proteins | sample ElkDunMinimDraft_27_FD_191535 | JGI IMG/M metagenome (GOLD analysis project Ga0233365, IMG submission 191535) | Fecal eukaryotic communites from dung pellets of Tule Elk in California, USA - Elk Dung C36 | ecosystem: Host-associated > Mammals > Digestive system > Large intestine > Fecal | place... | reverse complement strand
CGACGAACCGGCCACCGGGGTTCAGCGCGCCCACGATGTCGCTCCACAGTCGATCGAAGCGGTCGGCGTCGGTGAAGAACAGGCTGGAACCGGCGTGAATCAGGTCGGCCCGGGACAGTGCCACCTCGTTGAGCCCGATCGTGCTGACACGCAGCGGCGCGTCAGCGGCGGCGCGGGCACGCAACGCCGATTCGGCGGCCGGATCGGCGTCGACCGCGTGCACCCGCCAGCCGCGTTCCAGGAGATCCATCACCTCGTTGCCGGCGCCGAAACCGAGATCGACGGCATCGCCCGGAGCCGCGAATCGGCCGACCGCGTCGACATAGGTCTCCCGAGGGGCCATCCCGGTGGTCCTGGTGATGTAGGGACTCCAGTCGAGGCTCATGAGACGATTCTGGTTGTCTCGCGAATACCCCGGTGTACCTGCCCCCTGATGGCCGTGAACTGTCCTAGTCTGGGATGCCGTCACCCGGTCAGATGGAAGAAAAATGTCTGAACGTACTCTGCGTCGTTCCACCCGGTACACGTTGGTCGCCGTCATCGCTCTCGCGGTCATGGCGGTGGCGGGAGTGTGGATCGTCAATGCGCAAGCCCAAGCCCAGTCCCTCAACACGACGACGGTGGAAGCCGCCGCAGTACCGCCACAGCTGATCATCGACCGGGACTTTCCCGACCCCGACATCAGCAGATTCGGTGACACCTACTACGCCTACTCGACCAACAGCGGCCCCAATCTGCCGGTGGCGACAGCCTCCTCAATAGATGGAACCTGGACGGTCTCCGACCAGGACGCCCTTCCGCAACTGGGGGCGTGGGCGCAACCGGGCCGCACCTGGGCACCGGATGTCTCACAGCGCCCCGACGGCAGCTATCTGCTCTACTACGCCGCCCACAGCGTCAATCCCGACCGCCAGTGCATCGGCGCGGCGGTGGCCGGCTCCCCACTGGGGCCGTTCGTGCCGGTCGGGAACGGGCCACTGGTGTGCCCGGCCGAACTCGGCGGCGCCATCGACGCCGCCAGTTTCTCCGAAGGCGACGACCACTACCTGATCTACAAGACCGACGGCAACGCGGTGGGGCTGCGTCCCGGCATCTATCTGCAACGCACCGGCGCGGATGGTGTGCAGTTCCGCGGCGACCCGGTTCGGATCATGGAGAACGATCAGGACGCCGAACGCAACATCATCGAAGCCCCGGTGCTGCTCAAACAGGGCGGCAACTACGTGCTGCTCTACTCCGGAGGGGAGTACTGGAACGGCAGCTACTTCTCCAGCTACGCGGTCTCGGAGACCATCACCGGTCCCTATACCAAGGCTTACCGTCCCCTGATGACCAACGACAGCCTCGACGGCGCGGTGGACGGTCCCGGCGGCGCCGACATCATCCGAGGCGACACCGACCACATCGTCTTTCACGGGCACCTGCCCGCCGGCGGCCGAGGCGTCTACGTCGCCGACCTCGGTTGGGCCAACGACTATCCGGTCGTGCGGGGCAGTCGCGTCCGGTACGAGGCGGAATCCGGCGATCTGAACAACTGCCGAGTCCGCACCGAAGCCCATGGTGCCTCTCAGGGCGCGGTCGCCGCCTACATCGACCACGTCGACAGCTATGTGGACATATCGGTGTTCGCCCCGTCTGCCGGAAGACACCAGGTGGTCATCGGGTTCGCCAACGGTTCCGTCGACGGCGCCCAGCACACCCTGAAAATCAACGGTGAGCAATCGACGGTGGTCGGCTATCCGTTCACCGGCTGGGACAACTGGATGGAACTCGGCGTCGCGGTCGAACTGGAGTCCGGGTGGAACACCATCCGGTTGAACCACCGCTCGTCATATGCCGAACTCGACTACATCGAGGTGAGCTGAACCTCCCGGCCGATCGGACCGTCGGACGGTGGGTGACCCGCGGCACAGTGACGCCGAGGCGTGATTCGGGCATCCTGGCGGTATGAGCGATTCGACGTCACCGTTCGAAGCCGTCACCCTGGAACAGTTGCGGCGACGCAGCAGCGTGAAATGGCGGATCTACCCCGAGGATGTCCTGCCGCTGTGGGTCGCCGAGATGGACACCGCACTGGCCGACCCGATCGCCGACGCGTTGCGTGCCTCGGTCGAGGCCGGCGACACCGGTTACGCGTTCGACGGCGGCTTCGGTGACGCGTTCTCCGGGTTCGCCGCCCAGCGATACGGCTGGCACCTGACCACCTCGCCGATTCTGGTCGCCGACGTGATGGCCGGAGTGCGCGCGGCCCTTGAGTCGGCCACCGAACGCGGCGACCGCGTGGTGATCTCCACTCCGGTGTACACGCCGTTCTACACCGCCATCGAAGACACCGGACGAGTCGTGGTGGCCAGCCCGCTCACCGATACCCCCGACGGCCAACGTGTCGACCTGGACCGCCTCGACCGGGACTTCGCCACCGCCTCGGCCTATCTGATGTGCAACCCCCACAACCCCACCGGCCACGTCCTGACCGATCAGGAGCTGAGGGCCATCGCGGAACTGGCGCAGCGGCACAACGTCACCGTCATCAGCGACGAGATCCACGCGCCGCTGGTCATGCCCGGCCACCGGCACATTCCGTTCGCCACCATCGACTCCGAGGCCGCCCAGTCCTCGTTCACCGTGGCGGCGGCGTCGAAGGCGTGGAACCTCGCCGGGCTCAAGGCCGCCCTGTTGATTCCGGGCCCGAACGCGGCGGTCGCGGGACTGCCGTCTGAGCTGTGGGCCGCCGCCGGTCTGTTCGGCGTGATCGCCGGAACCACCGCGTTCGAGCGGGCGGTTCCGTGGCTGGATGAGGTCGTGGCGGCGCTGGACCGCAACCGGCACCTGCTCGCCGACCTGGTGGCCGAACGCCTTCCCGGTGTCGGATACCGGCCGCCGGAGGCGACATACCTGACCTGGCTCGACTTCCGAGACACCGGTCTGGGGGACAACCCGGCCGAGGCGATTCTCGAACACGGCCGAGTGGCCGTCAACAGTGGACTGGGGTTCGGTGTCGAGGGCGCCGGTCGCGTCCGTTTGAACATCGCGACCTCGCCCGCCGTGCTGACCGAGGCGATCGACCGGATCGCCTCGGTGTTCGATCGGCCTTGATGACGACGATGGCGCTCACCCGCAGCGGGTGAGCGCCATCGATCGATGTATGACGAACTACTTCTTGCTGATCAGCGACCGCAGCACGTACTGCAGAATGCCGCCGTGACGGTAGTAGTCGGCCTCACCGGGGGTGTCGATGCGGACCACGGCGTCGAAGTGGACGGTCTGGTCACTGTCCTCCTTGGACGCGGTCACCCGCACGGTCTCCGGAATGCCGTCGGCCAGGTCGGTGACGCCACTGACGTCGAACACCTCGGTGCCGTCCAGCTGAAGCTTCTCCGCCGACAAACCGTCGGGGAACTGAAGCGGCAGCACGCCCATACCGATCAGGTTGGACCGGTGGATCCGCTCGTAGGACTCGGCGATGACGGCCTTGACACCCAGCAGCGACGTGCCCTTGGCCGCCCAGTCACGCGACGATCCGGAGCCGTACTCCTTGCCGGACAACACCACCAGCGGAGTGTTGTTGGCGGCGTAGTTCTGCGCCGCGTCGTAGATCGTGGTGACCGGCGCGTCGTCCTGGGTGAAGTCGCGAGTGAAGCCGCCCTCGGTTCCGGGCGCGATCTGGTTGCGCAACCGGATGTTGGCGAAGGTGCCTCGGATCATGACCTCGTGGTTTCCTCGGCGTGAACCGTAGGAGTTGAAGTCGCCGGGCTCGACCCCGTTGTCCTTCAGGTACTGACCGGCAGGTGAATCGGCCTTGATGGCACCGGCGGGGGAGATGTGGTCGGTGGTGACCGAGTCACCCAGCTTCGCCAGCACCCGGGCGCCCGCGATGTCGCTGACCGGCTCCGGCTGAGCGGGCATGCCGTCGAAGTACGGCGCCTTGCGCACGTAGGTCGAGTCGGCGTCCCACTCGAAGGTGTTGCCGGTCGGGATCGGCAGCGCCTTCCAGCGCTCGTCACCCTCGAAGACGTTCGCGTAGTCCTTGGTGAACATCTCGCGGCCGATCGAGGAGTTGACGACCGTGGTGATCTCCTCGACCGAGGGCCAGATGTCGGTCAGGAAGATCGGCTTGCCGTCGGAGTCGGCGCCCAGCGGCTCGGTCTCGAAGTCGAAGTCCATCGACCCGGCCAGCGCGTAGGCGACCACCAGCGGCGGGGAGGCCAGGTAGTTCATCTTGACGTCGGGGTTGATCCGGCCCTCGAAGTTCCGGTTGCCCGACAGCACCGAGGTGACGGCCAGGTCCGCGTCGTTGACGGCCTTGGAGACCGCCGGCGGCAGCGGGCCGGAGTTTCCGATGCAGGTCGTGCAGCCGTAGCCGACGAGGTGGAAGCCCAGCTTGTCCAGGTACGGCGTCAGGCCGGCACGCTCGAAGTAACCGGTGACCACCTGTGAACCCGGAGCCAGCGAGGTCTTCACCCACGGCTTGCTGGACAGTCCCTTGTCTACGGCGTTCTTGGCCAGCAGGGCCGCGCCGATCATGACGTAGGGGTTGGAGGTGTTGGTGCAGGAGGTGATCGCGGCGATCACGACCGCGCCGTGGTCCAGTTCGGTCTGAGTTCCGTCCTCCAGAACCAGCGGCGTGGGCCGGTGTGGCCGACCGTTGGCGGCCGGGGTCGGAGAGTCAGAGGCTGGGAAGCTCTCCTTGCCGACCTCGTCGCCCTCGGCGACGTAGTCGCTGACGTCGTGACGCCAGGTGGGCTTGGCGGCGCTGAGCGCGATGCGGTCCTGTGGTCGCTTCGGTCCGGCGATCGAGGGGACCACCGTGGACAGATCCAGCTCCAGGTATTCACTGTAGACCGGCTCGTTGGCCGGGTTGTGCCACATGCCCTGCGCCTTGGCGTACGCCTCGACCAGCGCCAGCTGCTCCTCGTCACGGCCGGTCAGCCGCAGGTAGGAGAGAGTCTCCTCGTCGACGGGGAAGATGGCGCAGGTGGAACCGAACTCCGGGCTCATGTTTCCGATGGTGGCCCGGTTGGCCAGCGGCACCGAGGAGACGCCCTCGCCGTAGAACTCGACGAACTTGCCGACCACGCCGTGGTTGCGCAGCATCTCGGTGACGGTCAGCACCAGGTCGGTGGCGGTGGCTCCGGCGGGAAGTTCGCCGGTCAGCTTGAAGCCGACGACGCGCGGGATCAGCATCGAGATGGGCTGCCCCAGCATCGCGGCCTCGGCCTCGATGCCGCCCACGCCCCAACCGAGAACGCCGATGCCGTTCTCCATGGTGGTGTGGGAGTCGGTGCCGACGCAGGTGTCGGGGTAGGCCTGCCCGTCGCGGGTCATGACGACGCGAGCGAGGTGCTCGATGTTGACCTGGTGGACGATGCCGGTGCCCGGGGGCACCACTTTGAACTCGTCGAAGGCGGTCTGTCCCCAGCGGAGGAACTGGTAGCGCTCACGGTTGCGCTCGTACTCCCGCTCCACGTTGCGGGTGAAGGCGTCCGGGCGTCCGAAGTAGTCGACGATGACCGAGTGGTCGATGACCAGTTCGGCCGGCGCCAACGGATTGATCTTGGTGGGGTCGCCGCCCAGCTCGCCCACGGCCTCGCGCATGGTCGCCAGGTCGACGATGCAGGGGACACCTGTGAAGTCCTGCATGATGACTCGGGCCGGAGTGAACTGGATCTCGACGCTGGGCGCGGCGTTGGGATCCCATGCGCCGAGGGCGCGAATGTGTCCCTCGGTGATGTTGGTGCCGTCCTCGGTGCGCAACAGGTTCTCCAGCAGAATCTTCAGGCTGAAGGGCAACCTCTCATGCCCGTGAACGCTATCGATGCGGAAGATCTGATAGGTCTGGTCACCGACCGTCAGGTCGGTGCGCGCTGCGAAGGTGTCGATGCTCGGCACAGGTGCTCCCAAGTCGTTATATCCGTAATCGTCTTCAGTGTGCCGGACGAGGTCGTCCGGCGGCGCCAGACGGCTGATGCGGTCCGGTCGAGGCAGGCTCAAACCAAACCGTACGTCCGTCTTGTTAAGATGTCAACCACATCCCACGAACGGAGATCCGTATGAAGTACTTCGGCCTTCATCATGTCCAATTGACCTGCCCGCCCGGTAGTGAGGACACCCTAAGAAAGTTCTATGTCGACGTAGTCGGCCTCACCGAGGTCACCAAGCCGGTTTCGTTGCAGCCACGGGGTGGTTGCTGGTTCCGGTTGGCCGAGGATCCCGGTATTGAGCTGCACCTTGGTGTTCAGAACGACTTCCAGCCCTCGGTGAAGGGGCACCCGGGAATCGGCTGGGGTGATCTGGCGTCTTTGAAGGAGCTGGCATCCCGGCTGGAGGCCGCCGGTCACTCGGTGACGTGGGACGGTGAGTTGCACGACACTCCGTTGCGGCTGAATGGAGCGCCGGGTTCGCCGACGTCGGAGGGTGGGATGTTCCGGTTTTACGTGAATGATCCACACGGGAACAGGTTGGAGTTTTTGGCCCCTCGGGCCAAAAACCGGAAATAGAGCTTGGCGCCCGAGCTGTCCTCATGGTGTGAGCTGAATACCTCTCCGCCCGCGACCTGTGACCCGCGACGATTGCTGGCCCCGAGCTGTCCCCATGCCGTGAGCCGTATACCTCTCCCGCGACCTGTAACCCGCGACGCTCGCACGCCCCGAGCTGTCCCCATGCCGTGAGCCGAATGCCTCCCCACGCCGCGACCCGGCGACCCAACCTTCAGTCGGGAACCTCCGATGAAAGCCCCCACACCGCGCCCGATACGCCGGTTGCCCGGCTGGTCGCCTCCCGCTGGAACCGGTAGCCCACAACGGCCACCGGCTTCAGCGGAACGGCCCGAGTTCCTCAACCGCCTTCTCCGGCTCGCGTCGGCGCTGCCGCGCGGCGAGATCCTGCCCGGCCTCGCCCCCCGCATCCGGTTGTCACGTCGGGCTTCTCGCCCGGTCGTCCGTTCCGGACTACCTCGCGAGGGTCTCATAGAGACGGTTCTCGTCGATCTTTCCCGACCCGAAGCACTTGTTCTTCAGGATGATCTTGGCGATGGTGCTCCTGCGCAGTAGGTCTCCGGCCGCTTCGACGGTCTCGGCCACGAAGGCCGATTCCGGTAGCTGAGCCGGCGTTCCCGGGGCGATGCGGCACCGCCATCGCGCCATTCCGTCGATCTTGAATCGCACCAGCCCGCGTGCGGTGGAGCCCACGACGGACATGTTCTGAAGGCCGCGAAGGAAGGCCGCCTCCGCCTCGTTGCGTGCTGCGGCCGGATCGGTGACCTGTTGTACCCCAACGGTGTCGGCGGCCGCTCGGGCCGCCCGTTCATGCTCCACGTAGAGCAGGGTGCCCAGTCGGGCGAGTTGTCCCCTCAACGGTTCCTCGGTATAGCCGGCATAGGTTCCCGGGCGAAAGGCGAGGGCTTCCAGCCGACCGCCCCGGCTGCGTGCCTTGACGCACCCGTCCGGAGAGGTGGCTTCGACGGTGCCGGACACTCGTCGCGTCATGGTGGTGGTTCGTCCTTCTGTCATGAGCGGGGCCGGAACTCATCCATCGACGGGTTGTCCCCGTCGGTGAGACCGGGTCGGTTGTCGGGTTCGGAGGGAAGGATCGCGCCCACTTCGTCGATGGTGTCGCTGTTCAACAGACCCAGCACCAGTTCGGTCATGTTGGTGACGGGTTCGGCGAGGCGTTGCTCTTCGTCGTCCATGAGTTGGCGAAGCTCGGTGAGGGCCTGTTTCACGGTGTCGAGCACATCGTCCACGGTGGCCCCGGCGAGTTCGGGGTGCTTGGGTTGGGGACTGGCGTCGTTCACCGCGGCGGCCAGGTCGAATGCCGAGCCGATCAAACCTTCGGCGGCATCGATTCCCGGTCCGGACTTGACGGTGTTGATGACATCCCACGTGACGACGGCGACGTTCAGAATGAGTGAACCGGTCTGCCAACCCGTGGTCACGCCCATCTTGTCCAAAATGGCCTTGGCCTTCTCCGCTACCGCGACGGCGTCGATCCGAGCCTGCTTCAGCAACTCGTCGTATGCGTGCATCGTGACGGTCAATATTTCGATCGCCTCTTGTTGCCGACTGACCGTGTGGTTGGCGAACGGCGCCAAGAAGTAGTCGTTGAAGGTTTCGGCGGCCTTGCCGCCCCACCGGCTGGTCGCCTTGCCGACCGGGATCAACTGCGACATCTGGCCCGAGTCGAGCGCATTCCGGGCGGCTTGCGTGTGCCGCGCGATGGTTTGCGGCGCGTTGGGCGACCTTTCGTGAAAGTAACGGAACTCCTCGGCCAGCCACTCGTACGCCGAGGCATCCGGTTCCCTAGGGTCGGCGGTCTGTTCCATGGTGTCGGTGCGTACGTATCCGCCGCCGGATGGCACCCACACCGCTCCGGTGGCGGAGTCGACCAGTTGCTGGGTCTCCTCACCGTTGTGGACACCGCCGGGGCCGATCGTCTCGAACTCACGGGACCGGGCCTCGGCGGCGGCGGTGATGAGCTCCTCAATGGCCGTCTCGACCTCGCTGATCTTGACGAGCGGTGTGGTGGCGGCTCTCGCGGCGACCTCGCCGTAGGCTGCGGCATCCTGGATTGTTGAGACTGGATTGGAACTCTCGTCACTCATCGTGGTTGTTTCGCGTCCTCGTTAACCGGTCACATTGGACCGTTGGGGTCGGTGGGTATCGACGTGTCGGGTTGATGGCTGTCGCTGGTCGGGGGACTGGGTATATAAGGCGGCGGTGGCCGGTCCGGGTCGGACGTGATGTCGTCGATCTCGTCGTTGAAGCGGTCGAGCTGTTGCCCGTTCAGGTGGTCTTCGGTCGCGTAGGCCTCGGCGGTCCAGGCCAACGCCTCGCCGGCCGCGACGAGATTGTCGTGGCTCTTGACCGCGATGTGGTCCTGCATCAGGTTTCGCAGGTCCGTCCACGCGTCGTACAGCGGCCCGAGGCCGCCGATGGAACGAGTGAACGCGGACTGCTCGGTCTGAGCCGTCTGGTGCAACTGTGAGGCCATCTCGCTGTACTGGATCGCCACGGTGGGCAAATTGACCTTCCCCGCCCGCCACAGCTCGGCCAGGTCGTCGACTTTGACTCCGTCGGACATGGTCTCTCCTCTCCGGTGGGGTTTCTAGCCATTGTGTACCGTCTAAACTGAATAGTGCTTGAGCGATTGCTGAATCGCCTGGACAGAGCGCATGTGGAAGGCAGAGGAAGGTGCACATCGATGGACCCTAGAGTCGGTGACGTCAAACGAGAGATCCTGATCCGCGCGTCCGATGACTGGGTTAACGTGGCTGAGATCGCAGACTTCGCACGTGAGGCGATGCATGGTGACCGTTTTCTGGAGGGGTATCCAGACGATGATCGTCTATCTGTCGAAGATCTCGCGGCGGTTCGCGACGAGTGGCAGGCGGGCAAGGAACGTGAAGCATTTCCACTCGGCATTGCGGCTGTAAAGGAGCTTGTCGCCGAAGGACTTGTCCGGGTCGGCTACACCGCGAATCGCGGGTTCGTTCCTTGGGAGGAAACCGGCGACGAACTGGCGTCTCGCATAGATGATGCAGTAGGTGAGCACACGGAATTCCCGCTCCTTCCGGGCCACCTTTTCTGGCTGAAGAACACCGATCGCGGGCACCAAGCTGCTGCGCAGTTTGATAGCGCGCAGCAGTGAATGTCATCGATGAGCACCCTTGTTGTCAACTCGTGGCAGCACGTCGGGTGTGAGTCCCGTTCTCTGTTCAGGATCTTCCCGAGCCGCGGGGTGAGGTATTCCAGTGTCTGGCGTGGCTTCTCGTTGAGTTCCTTGGCGATGGATCGAGTGTGTCTTGATGGTGTGGAAGGTCGAAGAGTCGACATGAAGGTGCGAGTTCAGTTGCTCGGCCCGATCGAGGTCCAGGTGGCTGACGACAATGTGGATATCGGCCATGCGAAGCAGCGCGCGGTGTTCGCGATACTGGCGGCGGAGGCGGGCCGGGTGGTCTCGGTGGAGAATCTGCTGGACCGAATGTGGGGTGAGTGG
>Ga0233365_1001462_pt1 | contig 10000 bp, 10 predicted proteins | sample ElkDunMinimDraft_27_FD_191535 | JGI IMG/M metagenome (GOLD analysis project Ga0233365, IMG submission 191535) | Fecal eukaryotic communites from dung pellets of Tule Elk in California, USA - Elk Dung C36 | ecosystem: Host-associated > Mammals > Digestive system > Large intestine > Fecal | place... | reverse complement strand
GGAAAGCTTTAATTATGACGGGCTAGAAAATCAAATGGAAGGCAAGCAACGTCCAGGGCATTTTGATGGTGTAGGAACTATTGTAAAAACACTTTTCAAAATCATAAATCCAAATAGGGCTTACTTTGGAGAAAAAGATTATCAACAGGTTCTCATTATCAAAAAAATGGTAGAGAAACATCAGCTGCCTGTAAAAATTGTGATGTGCCCTATATTAAGAGAAAAAAACGGCTTGGCAATGAGCTCCCGAAATGAACGATTAACTTCAGAAGAACGGGAAAAAGCAAGCTTTATACATGTCACTTTACTAAAAACCAAAGAATTATTTCAAACAAAAAGTTTGCAAGAAGTTTACGATTTTGTGAGTAAAACTTTCCAATCACAAAAAAAATTAGATTTGGAATATTTTACTATTGCAGATAGTAAAACGCTTGTGGAAATCACAAAAAAGTATAAAACCAAGAAATACCGCGCTTTTATAGCTGTCAATGTGGGAAAAGTTCGTCTTATTGACACTATTTCACTAAATTGATTATTTTTGCAGAATGAAAATTGAAGTTTTAAAATCAAAAATACATCGTGTTTCTGTAACAGGAGCCGATCTGAATTATATTGGGAGCATCACTATTGACGAAGAGTTAATGGATGCTGCAAACCTTATTGAAGGCGAAAAAGTTTCGATTGTAAACATTAATAATGGTGAACGTTTCGAAACCTACGTAATAAAAGGAAACAGAAAAAGTGGAGAAATAACTCTTAATGGTCCAGCAGCCCGAAAAGTCCATAAAGGGGATATTATTATCGTAATCTCTTATGCTTCAATGGATTTTGAGGTTGCAAAAACATTTCGTCCATGGATTATTTTCCCAGACGAAACAACAAATTTATTAAAATAAATTTTGACAAAACCAGTTAAAAAATGGCTATCAATATTAATTCCCTTGTTATTGGGAATTTTTTTTATTGTATATGCTTATAACCAATTTTCTGTAGAAGAAATCAAACAAATTAAGCAAAACTTTAAAAACGCCAACTATTTCTATATTTTCCTTTCGATAGTTTTCGGATTTATAGGCTCCTTTGCTCGTTCGTATAGATGGAAATACACTTTGGAACATCTGGGCTATAATGTCCCTTTCAAAAATCAATTTTTAGCAGTAAATGTAAGCTATCTGATGAATATGTTCATTCCTAGGTCGGGTGAAATTTCTCGTGCATTAGTATTGAAAAACTACAACAACGTACCTTTTGATAAAGGATTCGGAACCATAATAGCAGAAAGAGTAGTAGATTTAGCGTTGCTTTTTTTGATGGTTGTATTGATTTTTTTTCTGCAATTTGACATCGTAAAAACTTTTGTATTGGATTATATTCCGCAAGAGAAACTAATTCTATCCGGCACAATAGCAATTTTTATGCTGATTTTATCTTTTACAATTTATCGCTATTCCAAACTCAAAATAATACTTTCTTTAAAAGAAAAGCTTTCGGGGCTTAAAGAAGGGATATTTAGTGTAATCCAAATGAAAGCCAAATGGCCCTTTTTGTTTTATACTCTTTTGATCTGGATTTCGTATGTACTGATGTTTTGGATTTCTATTTTTGCCTTTGCAGAGACATCGCATTTAAGCTTTACTGCCGTGTTAACTACCTTTGTTGTAGGAAGCATTGCTATAGCTTTTACTAATAACGGTTTGGGTTCTTATCCTTTTTTAGTTTCAGAAATTCTGCTTTTTTATGGGATTTCGGCAACTATCGGAACGGCTTTCGGTTGGGTTGTCTGGACAGCTCAAACTTCTTTCACTCTTGTTTTAGGATTAATTTCAATATTTCTTTTACCTTTACTAAACAAACAAAAAGAATAACTTTTTAAAATCGAAGAATTATAATTCCTATAATATACAACAAAAATTCAGCTTTAACAACTGTTTTTGGATACTGAAATTTATGTATTTTTGTAGAAAATTAAGAATTAAGAATGCTTAAACAACATTTACAACTTAAACTATCTCAAAAACTATCTCCTCAACAGATTCAGTTGATGAAGCTCATTCAATTGCCTACTCAAGCCTTTGAGCAACGTCTGAAAGAGGAAATGATAGAAAATCCTGCATTAGAGACAGGGCAAGAAGAAGAATTTGAATCCGCAGAATATGATTCTGATGAATATGATTCTGACTATGACAATGATAGAATCGAAACGGAGGACATCAATATTGATGAATATTTAAGCGATGATGAAACTCCAGAATATAAACTTCACAGCAATAACTACAGCAGTGATGATGATGAAAAAGAAATTCCGATTGTAGCTCAAATGAGCTTTCATCAAGATTTACTTAATCAGTTAAATACTTTTATTTTATCAGATACAGAACGAGAAATAGCAGAATTTCTGGTTGGAAGTATCGATGACATGGGCTACATCAGGCGTTCTGTCCAAGATTTGGTTGATGATATGGCCTTTACGCAAGGTATTTATACAGACGAAAAAACAGTTGAAAGAATTCTACAAATAGTTCAAGAGTTAGAACCTGCAGGAGTAGGAGGAAGAGACTTACAAGAATGTTTATTGCTTCAGCTAAAACGAAAAACCCCTACGGATTCTATCGAAATGGCAATTGATATTATCGAAAATCAATTTGAAGCCTTTACAAAAAAACACTACGAAAAGCTATTACAAAAATACGGTATTTCTCAAGAGTACCTTCGCAAAGCTATTGATGAAATCGAACGACTCAACCCAAAACCAGGAGGTTCTTATGCAGGAAATAGCAAAATGGCAGAACACATCGTTCCTGATTTTACCATTAGAATTGTAGAGGGAGAATTGGAACTTTCGCTCAACGGAAGAAATGCTCCTTCTTTGCACATTTCTAAAGATTATCAGGAAATGCTAAAGACCTATAAAGATTCTAGAGAGAAATCAAATGCGCAAAAAGATGCAGTTCAGTTTATTAAACAAAAACTCGATTCTGCAAAATGGTTTATCGATGCGATAAAACAACGTCAAGAAACACTTTTTGTGACCATGAATGCTATTATGCACTACCAACAAGAGTATTTTTTGGACGGAGAAGAGACTAAATTAAAACCGATGATTCTGAAAGATATTGCAGATATGATTGGTTTGGATATCTCTACTATTTCAAGGGTAGCAAACAGTAAATATGTCGAAACTCCATACGGAACAAAACTACTCAAAGATTTCTTTTCTGAATCTATGAAAAACGATCAAGGAGAAGATGTTTCGACTATCGAAATCAAGAAAATCTTGCAAAACATCATTGAAGACGAAGACAAACAAAAACCTTATCCCGATGATAAATTAGCCGAAATTTTAAAAGAAAAAGGCTATCCAATCGCAAGGAGAACTATTGCAAAATATCGAGAACAACTCGATATTCCAGTAGCGAGAATGAGAAAGAAAATTTAAATAAGTACTTAACAAAAGAACTTTTGAAAAATTTTCTTTCAATATTTTCATACATTTTCCATCCGTTGTTTATCCCGGTAATGACAACCTTGTTTTATTTTTATTTCGGAACGAATTATTTTTTGTTCCGTGAAATATATATCGTAATTATTCAGACGGTAATTATAACAGTAATTATTCCTGTTTTATTTATGTGGCTACTTTATGTGCTAAAAAAAGCTGACTCCATAATGATTCCAGACATCAAACAGAGAAAAATCCCTCTGATTATGCAACTGTTTGTGCTTTTCTATCTGATTACAAAAGTCATCCGAGTAGAATATTTCTATGAGCTATATTTTTGTTTTTTAGCAAGTATTATCAGCACTTTTTTAGCTTTCACACTATTATTCTTAAAACAAAAAGCAAGTCTTCATATGTTGGGAATTACTAGTTTTTTGGTTTTTGTTATTGCTTTGAGCATCCATACTAAAAACAATTCTATTGCTTTTATCGCTTTTTTAGTTTTTGCTTGTGGAGCCGTTGCTTCGTCAAGACTTGTAATGAAAGCACATATTCCGAAAGAGCTTCTGTTGGGTTCCCTGATAGGAATTCTACCTCAACTAGTTTTTGCTTATTTCTGGGTTTAGTTTAACAACCAATATATGTGAATCTGTAAATGAAAACTGAAATGTTAGAAATTCTATACCAAGATGATTATATAGTTGCTGTTAATAAACCTCACGGACTTTTGGTACACCAATCACCCATTGCAAGAGATGCAGAAGAATTTGCCTTGCAGATTCTCCGTGATCAGCTTAATAAAATTGTTTATCCCTCACATCGATTAGATCGAAAAACTTCAGGAATTTTAGTGTTTGCCTTGGACAAGGCTACAGATAGGATTATGCAACAAAAATTCCAAAACAGAGAAGTCGAAAAGAAATATTGGGCACTTGTTCGTGGTTTTGCTCCAGCAGAAATGACAATTGATTACGCACTAAAAAGAGAGGATGAAACGTTACAAAATGCCATTACGCATTTCAAATCATTAGAATATTTCGAATTGAACATCCCTTTCGGAAAACATAAAACTTCCCGATATTCGCTGGTGGAAGCCATTCCGGAAACTGGGAGAATGCATCAGTTACGGAAACATTTTGCACATATTTTTCATCCTATAATAGGAGATAGACCTCACGGTTGTAACAAACAAAATAAATTTTGGTTAGAAAAGTACCAAATGAACACAATGCTTCTTCATGCCTGTGAGCTTTCTTTCAAGAATCCATATTCAGGGGAACAAATTTCTATAAAAGCGGGTCTTTCAGAAGAGTTTGAAAAGACTTTAGCTATTCTGAAAGAGTATTAACTAAAAAAACCTGACACAACTTAAAGCATGTCAGGTTCAAAATAATTCATATTATTATTATTTTAACGTACTAGGACAAACAAAATTTGTTTTAGTCAATGAAGTGTTTTTGATAGCTCCGTAACCCCCCGCAATTTCAGTAAAGTTTCGGATTCCTCTTGAATTTAGAATACTTCCAGCAATCATACTTCTATATCCTCCTGCACAATGAATATAAAAATGTTCTGAAGTATCAACTTCATTAATCCAATCGTTAATATAAGCAAGCGGAAGACTTTCTGCCACTTCAAGATGTTCTGCTTCAAATTCTCCTTCTTTGCGAACATCAACCACTTTGTTTTGTTTCTGATTCAACTCTATTTCGAACTCTTCGGCCGAAATACGTCTTATTGTATCTATTTCTTTTCCTTCATTCTTCCAAGACTCAAAACTTCCTTCTAGATAACCCAAAATAGTATCATAACCAACTCTTGAAAGTCGGGTGATAACTTCTTGTTCCCTTCCTAAATCTGTAACTAATAAAATAGGCTGTTTGATATCCAGAATAAGTGTTCCTACCCAAGGTGCAAAACCTCCGTCAACTCCAATATTTATCGCATTTGGTATAAATCCTTCTGAAAAATCTTGTGCATTTCGCGTGTCAAGAATAAGAGCCGCTTCTTGGTTGGCTACTTCTTCGAATTGTTCAGGCGAAAGAGCTCTCATCCCTCTATCCATCACTACATCCAAACTTTCGTATCCTTTGATATTCATCATTACGTTTTCAGGAAAATAAGCCGGAGGGGGCAAGAGTCCGTCCGTTACTTCTTTGATGAATTGTTCTTGGGTCATTTCCTGAAGCGCATAGTTGGTTTTCTTTTGATTTCCTAAAGTATCAAAGGTTTCTTTGCTCATATTTTTACCACAAGCCGAACCTGCTCCGTGAGCCGGATATACGATGATATCGTCTTCTAATGGCATTATTTTTTCACGAAGTGATTGATAAAGATAACCTGCTAGTTTTTCTTGAGTCAAATCAGAGGAAACTTTTTGAGCCAAATCAGGTCTTCCGACATCTCCGATAAAAAGCGTGTCTCCCGTAAAAATAGCGTGGTTTTTCCCGTTTTCATCTTTAAGCAAATAACACGTACTCTCCATCGTATGTCCAGGAGTGTGAATAGCAGTAATGGTAATTTTTCCGATTTTCAACAATTCTCCATCTTCAGCAATGTGTGCCTCGAAATTAGGTTTTGCTGTTGGCCCATAAACGATTGTTCCACCCGACTTTTTAGCTAAATCCAAATGTCCGGAAACGAAATCAGCATGAAAATGTGTTTCTAAAATATATTTAATTTTAGCTCCACTTTTAGTCGCTCTGTCTAAATAAGGTTGCACCTCACGAAGTGGATCAATTACTACCGCTTCTCCTTCACTTTCTATATAATAAGCTCCTTGAGCTAGACATCCTGTATAAATTTGTTCGATATTCATAATATTTAAGATTTTATAGGATTAAGACTTTTTGTATAAGCTGTGTGATTTTTCAGTATGAGATTTCATTTTTCAGTAAGCATCAATTGGATAAATTATTCCAATGGTTGAATTCATTTGTATATACCATCTTAATACTTGATACTACAGTCTTGATACTTCTTTTACTAATATATATATTCCCATTATAAGCACAAACCAACCAAAACCTGTTTTAAGTCGGCTTCCGTCTATTTTTTTAGATAAAGCACTCCCGAGAAACATCCCTGATATCGAAAGTGATGAAATTAAAATTAAAAAACTCCAATCTAATTCTAAATGACCTGCTGTTATATCTCCAACTGAACCTATAAGTGATTTAACAGCCACTATCAAAAGTGATGTTCCGATGGCTTTTTTGATTTCTAATCCTGCAAATAAAGTCAGGATAGGAATAATTATAAAGCCTCCTCCCGCTCCAACTAGCCCTGTTAAGACCCCTTCACAAAGACCTAGTAAAGATACAAAAACAGGAGCTATAACTATGTTAGAGTTTTGTGAATCTAAATTATGCCTTCTTTTTTTCAACATAGTACGAGCTGCAAAAATCATTAAAACAGCAAACATACACATCAAAAAAAGTGATTTTGACACTTCAAAATTTTCTGTACGAAAGATTCCTTCAGGAAGTATCGGCAAAATAAATTTTCGGGTTAAGAACACCGAAATCATAGAAGGAATTCCAAAAATTAAAGCTGTGAGAAATGAAATATTATGCTCAAAATATTTCGGAACTACACCTATTAAACTCGTGGTTCCTACGACAAAAAGGGAATAAGCCGTAGCTAAAACAGGGTTGATTCCGAAGAGATAAACCAGAATAGGAACAGTAAGAATTCCTCCTCCTGCTCCGATAAGACCCAGACAAACTCCTGCTAAAATTATTGTTATGTAACCTACTATTTCCATTTTATTTGTAAAATCCTATTTTAAAAAACAGCTATTAGCATTTCTTTCAGAAGTTCGTTAGCCGAAAGAGCGTTCGATCCTACACCTTTACTTTTTAAATCGATTTCACGAAGCGAGGCTATAATAGCACTCACTTTTCGCATCGGATAATTTCGGGCTGCTGTTTCGTAATCCTTTACAAAATAAGGATTTACTTTTAATACTTTTGCTACGTTTCCAGGGCTTTTGTCCGACAATCCATGATATTGCAAAAGTTGAAGATAAAAAGCAAAAACCTGACCTGTAATTAAAGTTATCGGATTGTCTTTTGGGTTTTGGGCGAAATATTGAGTAATTCGATTCGCTTTCAAAACATTTTTTTCTCCCAAAGCATTACGGAATTCAAAAACATTGTAATCTTTACTGATTCCAATATTTTTCTCAATGTGTTCTGCAGTAATAATAGTTCCTTGAGGGAAAAGAATTTTCAGTTTTTCAATTTCGTTGTTTACTTTTTTTAGATCCGTCCCCAAGAACTCAACCAACATCGCATTGGCTTTCGGCTCAATCTTATATCCCGAACCCGTAAGGGTTTGAGTTATCCAAGCTCCTACTTGATTTTCGTATAACTTTTTACTCTCGAAAACTATTCCGTTTTTTTCTAAAGTTTTGGTTACTTTTTTACGTTTATCAAGAGTTTTGTACTTATAACAAAAAACCAAAATCGTTGTGATTTGAGGGTTTTCTACATACGCTTCTAGCTTTTCAATATTGCGAGAAAGTTCTTGAGCTTCCTTAACAACAATAAGCTGATAGTCTGCCATCATAGGATATCTTTTCGCACTCGAAACGACTTCTTCAATCGAGGTATCTCTACCGTACAAAACCGTTTGATTAAAGCCTTTTTCCTCTTCCGAAAGAACGTTCTTTTCAATATAATCAGAAATTTTATCTATGTAATAAGGCTCATCTCCCATCAAAAAATAAATGGGTTTGAAATTCCTGTTTTTAATGTCGTTAATGATTTTTTCTGCTTCGTTCATTCTGAATTTTAAACTACATTTGCTTTATGCAAGAATTGAATTTTCCGAAATATCCTTTCCGATTCAAAAGTAGTGAAAATAAATTAGCTGTTTTTGACGAAATCAGGAAAAAATTTATCCTTCTTACTCCCGAAGAATGGGTGAGGCAAAATGTGGTAAAATACCTCTTGAACGAAAAAAAATACCCGAAATCACTTACCAACGTTGAAAAAGTTATCAAAGTAAATGATTTGACCAAACGATATGATGTCGTAGTTTATAATTCGGACGGAAGTATTTTTCTGCTTGTTGAATGCAAGGCGCCAAACATAAAAATTAGTCAAGAAACGTTCAATCAGATTGCGCGTTATAATTTGGCACTAAAAGCAGAACACCTTATGGTTACTAACGGACTTAATCATTATTTTTGTAAAATGGATTTTGAAAGCCAAAAATACATCTTTTTGGAAGAGTTGCCTTTTTTAGAAAAAAGTGAAAAATAAGATTATCCTTTTAGAACCACTTCTACCACCTTGTCAAAAATAAATCCAACTGCTTTTTCTCTAATCTCGTTTCGCGAATCTTTTTCAAAATCGGATTTTAAGACGGTTTCAAAAGTGCTTAATTGATTTTTAAACAGAACAGCAACGTATATCTGCCCAACCGGTTTGGTTACTTTATACACATTAACTGATGCTGATGCAACTCCCGTCACAGCTACATAAATATCGGAATTCAACCCAAGATTAGCTAGTCCGTTAACCATTTCGATAGTCGTTTCGACAGATTCGGGTGAATATTTCTGAAGTGTTTCTGGTTTTACTCCTAACAACTTTATTTTTAATTGCTCTTGATAAGTCACAATTCCACCTTTTAAAACAGAGGAAGCTCCACTAATCGAAGCAATACTTGATGGTAACAAACCGGCTGTAATACTTTCGGCTGTTGCAATAGTAAGATTTCTGTTGGAGAGAAAAGTATTAAAATCCGAAGCGTTCATGTGATGACTTTCTACAAAGGTAAAATTTATTCCCATTTTTAAAAGATAACCCTTTTATCGTTTCAAAATTTTCAAATCTTTTAGTTACTTTGCCTTTGTATGAATCAGTCCAAAATAATCCTTTCGATAGGAAGCAATAAAGGAAATAAGCTCGAAAACATCCAAAAATGTATTGAGCTTATTCACAATAAAGTAGCCATTGTAATTAGCATTTCAAAAGTATATGAAACTCCAAGTTGGGGATTTGATAGTGATGCTTTTTATAATGTGGCTGTACTTATTCATACTTCAAAATCTCCAGATAAAATTCTTGAAGAAGTTCTTTTGATTGAAAAAGAATTAGGGAGAACGAGAAAAGATTCTAACCAGTATCAAGCTCGCGAAATAGATATTGATATTATTGCTGTGGATGAAAAAATCATCAAAACTGACAATCTGGAAGTTCCACACCCAAGAATGCAAGACCGACTTTTTGTGTTGAAACCTATCGAAGATTTACAAACTGATTTTGTTCATCCAATTCTAAAGAAAAACATTTCGGAACTTATTAAAGATTGCCCAGATACGAGTGAATTCAAAATTGTTCATTCACTTGACAATCCGTTAAACAAATACAATCTTGAGCAATTCAACCGAATTGTAATCGAAGGAAATATCGGAGCTGGAAAAACGACTTTGGCTACCAAAATTTCAGAAGATTTTAATGCAAAATTAGTATTGGAAGGCTTTGCAGACAATCCGTTTTTACCAAAGTTTTACGAAGATCAAAACCGTTTTGCTTTCCCGCTCGAAAT
>Ga0233365_1001460_pt1 | contig 10003 bp, 11 predicted proteins | sample ElkDunMinimDraft_27_FD_191535 | JGI IMG/M metagenome (GOLD analysis project Ga0233365, IMG submission 191535) | Fecal eukaryotic communites from dung pellets of Tule Elk in California, USA - Elk Dung C36 | ecosystem: Host-associated > Mammals > Digestive system > Large intestine > Fecal | place... | reverse complement strand
AAAGAAGTTACTTACGAAATTATTCCTAAAGAAATTGAAGCGTTAAAACACGCTATCAACATTGCTAGAGAAGGAACTTACATTACCGCCTTAAGCGATGTGCTGACTAATGCTATCGAAATTGTACAAGGTTATCTCGACAAAGAAAACCAAGAGGCAATGGCATAAACACTTCAACCATATAAGTCATATTAGAGTTAGACAACCCTCAATAGGCTTATATGGTTTATTATTTTTCCTTCAGGTTAAATAATTTAAGTAGTTCTTGAGCTGCTGTAAATGGCGATATTTTGTTCGATTCTACTTTTTTATGAAAATCTTCAAGAGTATCTTTTACATTTTTGTTATTATAAAACCACATTTTGAGTTGTGATTCGATAGTTTCTAAAAACCAATATTGATTTTGTTGTTTTCGTTTGCCCTGAAAATAACCATTTTGAAAAACTAATTCAAAATATTTTTCTATTATACTCCACACGTCATCGATACCGTCTTTGGTATAACTGCTACAGGTAGTTACTTTTGGAATCCAACCCGACTTTTTAGGCGGAAACAAATGCAAAGCTCTATTGAATTCTACTTTGGCTGCTTTAGCTTTTCTGATATTATCTCCATCTGCTTTATTGATGACAATCGTATCAGCCATTTCCATAATTCCTCTTTTGATTCCTTGTAACTCATCTCCTGCTCCCGATAATTTTAAAAGCAGAAAGAAATCAACCATCGAATGAACAGCTGTTTCGCTTTGCCCAACTCCAACGGTTTCGATAATCACCACATCAAACCCACAAGCTTCGCATAAAATAATAGATTCTCTTGTTTTTCGTGCTACTCCTCCCAATGTTTCTCCCGAAGCAGAAGGTCGGATATATGCATTTTCATCCTTTACCAGTTCCTCCATCCGGGTTTTATCTCCTAGAATACTCCCGTGCGAAATCGTGCTACTAGGATCAATTGCTAAAACGGCTACTTTTTTTCCGATTGAAGTTAGGTGTTTTCCAAAAGCTTCGATAAAAGTACTTTTACCGACTCCAGGAACTCCTGTAATTCCGATTCGAATGGATTTATTAGCATAAGGAAGACAACCGTTTATCACTTGAGTTGCCTTTTCATAATGTTCTGGATTGGTACTTTCGACAAGAGTAATAGCGCGACTCAAAGCAATTTTATCTCCACTACTAATCAAGTCAATAAGTTCTTGCGAAGAGGGTTGTTTTCGCCTAAAACGATTTACTCGCTCAACAGAAGATAAGCTAACGATTTCGACTTCCGAAATTCCGTCAACTTCGCTTAATGCAGATTTTTTGTTTGTTCGTTTCATCTGTAAAAGGATTTTCCTTCTGCACCGAAATTATTATATATGTTTACTGCTTTTACTTCTATAAACAAAATAAATTCCAATCAGAATAAATGGAACACTCAACCATTGTCCTGTCGAGAGAATTGGATTTACGCCCTCAAAACCGCCTTGACTTTCTTTGACAAATTCGGCTAAAAAGCGTACTGACCAAAGTAAAATTAAAAATACCCCAAACAAAAACCCTTGCCTTTGCCTTACGTTAGTTTTCCAATATAAAAAGAAAAGAATTGCAAAAACGATTACATATCCAACAGCTTCATAAAGTTGAGCAGGATGTTTAGGAGTTATTTGGTCTATAAGCGGAGTAAATTCAGGGTTTGTTGTTACAGCGTTATAGGCCTCTCTAGCGTTAGATATTCCTGTTTCTGTCGTGACTTGGTAAGGGGTATATTCGTCTTGGACAAATTTTATTCCTAGGGAGGAATCAGTTGATTTTCCTAAAATTTCAGAATTCATAAAATTACCAAAGCGAATAAAAACAGCTCCTAAAGCTACTGGAATAACCACTCTGTCTAGAACCCACAAAACCGGACGCTTCATTATTTTTTTACTAAAATAAAATACAGCAATAATAATTGCAATAGCAGCTCCGTGACTGGCAAGCCCTGCAAATCCAGTAAATTCAAATTCAGGATTGGTACGTATAGGTAAAAACACACTTAAAAAATCTTCTTTGAACAATTCAGGTTGATAAAAAATCACGTGTCCCAATCTTGCCCCAAGCATAGTTGCTATAATTGTATAGAAGAACAAAGAATCTAATTTATCTAACGACTCTTCTTCACGAATAAAGATTTTTTTCATAACATAAAATCCTAATCCGAAAGCCACAATCCACATTAGACTGTAATAACGTATCATAAAAAACCCTAAATCTATTCCTTCAGAAGGATTCCAAACCATATTCAAAGCGTGCAACATAATAGTAATTTAAAAGGTAAAGGTAAAAATTTGCTTTGGTTTTAAATATCTTTTGAGTAATTTTTTAACCTTTCATAAAAAATGTCTAATTTTAAACCTTAAACATTTAAACCAATAAAAATGGCTACAATAACATTAAAAGGGAACCCCTTCCACACTATAGGAGAGTTACCAAAATCAGGAAGTCAGGCTCCTAATTTCGAATTAGTAAAAACAGATTTGTCAAGAGTTTCTTTAGCAGACTTCAAAGGAACTCGTTTGATTTTAAACATTTTTCCAAGTATTGACACTCCAACTTGTGCGACATCTGTAAGAATGTTCAATAAAAAAGCTTCCAGCCTAAACAACACAAAAGTATTATGTATCTCGAGAGATTTACCATTTGCGCAAGCCCGTTTTTGTGGAGCGGAAGGCATTGAGAATGTCTTTACACTCTCCGATTTCGAATCAGGACAATTCGGGCAGAGTTATGGACTCAATTTGGCAGATGGACCTCTAAAAGGACTACATTCGAGAGCTGTTGTGGTGGTTGATGAAAGTGGGAAAGTTATTTATACAGAACAAGTAAACGAAATTTCCGACGAACCTAATTACGAAAAAGCACTAGCTTCTTTATAAAGCATGAAAAACACTTCGTTTGTACAAGGTAGGATAAAAAGTTTTAAGTATGCCTTTATAGGAGCCTACAAGCTTATCACAACGGAACACAGCATAATGGTTCAGCTTTCGATAGGTGTGTTGGTGAGTGTTTTAGGTTATATTTTTGATATTTCTAAAACAGAATGGATACTACAAACACTTGCCATTGGAATAGTTCTAGCAATCGAAGGACTAAATACTGCTGTTGAAAAAATAGCAGATTTCATCCATCCGAATCATCACGAAAAAATTGGTTTTATCAAAGATATTGCTGCAGGAGCAGTGACTTTTGCAGCGATTTCTGCTATTATAATCGGGTTAATAATTTATATCCCCTATTTTAGAGCATAATTTTCTCAATGCCTATTCTGCCTTGGGTGTTCCGAAAGCGCGTTTATTAAACACTATTAAAATTCCTACTCCAGTACTGATAGCTACATCAGCTACATTGAAAATAGCACTAAAAAAACGGAAGGTTTTTCCTTCGGATAACGGAATTTCAAACAACGGAAAATACAACATATCGACAACATATCCGTGGAAAAGTGTCCCATAAGGTTTGTCTGAGAAAAGTGTAGCTGTTTGTCCGTAAGAATGGTCAAAAATAACTCCATAAAAAACCGAGTCAATAATGTTCCCTAACGCACCTGCAATAATACAAGCAATAGCAACTGTCAAATAATTTGATGCTTTTTTGCGAATACTATCCCAGAGCCAATACCCAATTCCGATAACCACTATGATTCTGAAAAGCGTCAGGATTAGTTTCCCGTATTGTGTAGGTAATGTCATCCCGAAGGCCATTCCGTCATTTTCTACAAAACGTATTCTAAACCATTCCAAACCCAGCACTTTGTGCTCTTCGTCGTATATAAAATTGGTTTTAATATAGATTTTTGAAACTTGATCAATTACAAGAATTAAAAAAATCAGTAAAAAGGCTTTTTTATGGGACATTTTATTATTTTTAGACCACGCAAAAATAGGAATTAAATTTGGTTGTAAGAAATGGATAAAAAACAACTTCGCAGTTATTACAAAAAACTCCGCAACCTTCTGACATCAGAAGAAAAAGAACAAAAGAGTTTAGCTATTGCTAATCGTTTACTTTCACTTAATATTTGGAATAAAACTTATTTTCATTTGTTCTTGACTATTGAAGAGCTAAACGAAATCAAGACAGAATATATTCTACAAATTCTAATGGGCAAAGACAAAGAAATCGTGATTTCTAAAACTATTTTTGAAGAACGAAGAATGGTTCATTTTCTACTTACCGAAAATACTAAAATTAAAAAAAATGAATTTAACATTCCCGAACCATTAGAGGGAATCGAAGTCCCTTCAAACAAAATCGATGTGGTTTTCGTGCCTCTTTTAGCTTTTGATAAAAAGGGAAATCGAGTTGGGTACGGAAAAGGATTTTATGATAATTTCTTAAACGAATGTAAAACCGATGTACTCAAAATCGGTCTATCATTCTTCGATCCGGAAGAGAAAATTGATGAAGTTTTTGAAACCGATATTCCTTTAGATTTTTGCGTAACTCCTAATAAAATTTATAGTTTTAGCAATGATGATTTATAAATTAAGAGTTATTGCCTACAACTTCAATAATTTAAATTTCAAGGCACGAAGTATTTTCTGCTTTTTGTTGTTTATTCTTTATTGCTGTAATACTTTCTCTCAAAATCGTTTCAGTATAGAAACCGATTATTTTTATGGAAATATTATAGAGCATCGCTCTACTATGAAACATCTTATTAAAGGACATCCTGAAGGAATAATTCTGACTCTAAACAAACAGACTTTTGGAGAAAAACAATGGGAAACAATTTATAATTATCCGGACTACGGACTCTCCTTAACTTATCAGGATATGAAATACGATGTGCTAGGAGAGCAATATTCGTTTTACGGACACTTGACTTTTTATTTTTTGAACCGAAACTTAACCTTTAGGTTAGCTCAAGGTTTTACCTATAACACGAACCCATATGACAAGGAAACTAATTTTAGAAATATTGCTTACGGAACACGTTTTATGCCATCGAACTACTTATTACTGAATTATAAAAGACAAAACATTTATAAAGGTTTTGGATTTCAGACAGGAATTTCGCTTCATCACTACTCAAACGCAAGAATAAAAGCACCCAATACTAGTACCAATACTCTGGCTTTTAATGTGGGAGTGAATTATAATTTTGAACCCGAAATTCCAGAATATATTACCTACGAAAAAGAAAGGTTTTCAGAAGAAATAAAGTATAATGCAGTATTTAGAAGCGGAATCAATTCGAGTGCGGTAGTAGGCTCTAAACAATTCCCTTTTTATGTTTTTTCTGGTTATGCAGACAAACGGATTTCTCGTAAAAGCGCCTTTCAGTTAGGAGCAGATTTATTTCTGATGCAATATCTAAAAGAGCATATTCAATACCTTTCTGTTGCTTATCCTGAATTGGATAAAGAAGGAGATACTGATTATAAACGAATTGGTGTCTTTACAGGATACGAATTGTTTTTGTCCAAACTTTCTTTAGAAGGGCAAATAGGTTATTATGTTTATGCTCCGTTTAATGAAGATACTGCTATTTATAAAAGATTAGGTTTTAAATATTATTTTTCTAATCAAGTGTATGTAGGGGTTTTTCTAAAAACACACATGGCAAAAGCAGATGCTTTAGAATTTTCTGTCGGAGTACGATTATAGAGCAATTGCATCTACAACCAACTAAAAACCAGTTGTTTTATAAAAACAAATCGTAGTTGTTTAGCAAAAGTTAAAGATTTATTTAACTTAAAACCAATAATTATTCTTTTCCTTTGTTGCTATAATACATAAATATATGTTGTCAAGACTGGCTTTTATCATAATTATTTTTCTACTTGTCGAAACCTATTCTTTTTTTGCGATAAAAAGAGTGTTCCATTCCAAAAAAGCGATAGCAACCTATTCGATTTGCTCCTTGCTAATTCTAATTTATTTTATTTATACTATTTCTGGGTTTAACAGATTTGCAGGGCAATCTCAACATTCGCTTTTAGTATTAGCATTTTTACTGTTGTATTTATTAACCAAAGCCACAGTAAGTACTTTTTTGTTGATGGAAGATATGTACCGAATGTTTGCACTTGTCTTTAATTACTTTTTCAGAAAAGAAAACCAAAAAATGATTCCTTCCAGAAGAAAATTTGTAAGTCAGATAGCTTTAGGGGTGGCAGCTATTCCTTTTTTTTCTATTCTTTACGGAATTATCGAAGGAAAATACAATTTCAAAGTAATCAAAAAAGCCGTTTTTTTTGATGATTTACCCGATAGTTTTGACGGACTTAAGGTGATGCAACTATCCGATATTCATTGTGGTAGTTTTGACAATAAAGAGAAGATAAAATACGCTATTGATTTGATAAACCAACAAGATTTTGACATACTACTATTTACGGGAGATTTAGTAAACAATTTTGCAGAAGAGATGACTCCTTGGTTGGAAAATTTCAGACAAATAAAAAATCCAAAATACGGGAAATATTCGGTTTTAGGTAATCATGATTACGGAGAATATACCATTTGGACATCTGATTCTGATAAACAAAAGAATTTTGAAGACATCAAAAAACTCCATCAAAAAATTGGCTTTAATCTTCTTTTAAATGAAGCTGTTTATATAGAAAAAGAAGCTGATAAAATAGCAATTGTAGGAGTTGAAAATTGGGGAAATAACTTTAAGAAAGCAGGAGATTTGAATAAGGCTTCCGAAAATCTTACACGTGAAGATTTTAAAATTCTTCTTTCTCACGATCCTTCACATTTCGAATTAGAAGTAAAAAACCACCAAAAAAACTTTCAGCTTACCTTATCTGGACATACCCACGGATTACAATTTGGAGTAGAAATTCCAGATGTTTTTAAGTGGAGTCCTGTTCAATATGTATATAAACATTGGGCTGGATTGTATAGAGATTCTGGAAAATTTTTGTATGTAAACCGAGGATTTGGCTTCCATGCTTATTCGGGGAGAGTAGGCATTTGGCCTGAAATTACAGTATTAGAACTTAAAAAAATCCAAAAAGGTTAAATAATTCACTAATTGTAGTATTTTTGTAGTATTAAAAACGAAAACAGATGTCTAAATTCGGAGAAATCATAAATACAGGAGTTCCTGTTTTGATTAGTTTTTATACCGATTGGAATGAATCTTCAGAAGCTATGCATTCTGTAATAAGAAGTGTGGCAGCAGCTCTTGGAGATAAGGCAAAAGTTATAAAAATTGATGTCGAAAAAAACAACGAGTTAGGGGAGGCTTTGAGAATTAAATCTGTTCCAACACTTATGATATATAAAAATGGTCAAATGGTATGGAGGCAGTCCGGGGAGCTTGATGCAAACACCATTATTGTTACCGTTCAAGAATATATCTAACCACTATAGTTTTAGCCAAAAAGATGATGTACTACATCTTCGATTTTTGAGACCAATTTAATTTCAATTTGGGTGTCTTTTAGCGAAAACTTATTATATTTAGAAATAAAGATAGTCGAAAAACCTAGTTTTTCTGCTTCTTGAATTCGTTGTTCTACTCTGTTTACAGGGCGAATTTCTCCCGACAATCCTATCTCTCCTGCAAAACAGAAATCCTTTTCGACCGAAATATCCTCGTTGGAAGATAAAATAGCAGCTACAACAGCCAAATCAATAGCTGTGTCGTCAACTGATATTCCTCCAGTCACATTCAAAAAAACGTCTTTTTGTGCCAATCGAAAACCAACTCTTTTTTCGAGAATGGCCAAAATCATATTCAGACGTTTAGCATTATAACCCGTAGTGCTTCGTTGAGGTGTACCATAAACAGCCGAACTTACCAAGGCTTGAATTTCAATCATAAGTGGACGCATCCCTTCTACAGTGGCTGCGATAGCGGTTCCGCTCAATTCTTCTTCTTTATGAGAAATCAAAATTTCAGACGGATTACTCACTTGTCGGAGCCCAGAATTCTGCATTTGATAAATTCCAAGTTCCGAAGTTGAACCAAAACGGTTTTTGAGTGACCGCAGAATCCTATAAATATGATTTCTATCTCCTTCGAACTGCAAGACAGTATCTACCATATGTTCCAAGATTTTTGGTCCTGCTATAGTTCCGTCTTTGGTAATATGACCAATAAGCACCACAGGAACATTTGTTTGTTTAGCAAACTTTATTAATTCAGCAGTACATTCCTTTATTTGCGAAATGCTTCCTGCACTGGCTTCAATATAATCAGAATGTAAGGTCTGAATCGAATCTATAATTACCACTTCGGGCTGAAACTCTTGAATGTGCTTAAAAATAGTTTGAGTCCGAGTTTCTGTTAAAACATAACAGTTCGGACTTGCATCGTCAATTCTTTCTGCTCTCATTTTAATTTGTTTCTGGCTTTCCTCACCCGAAACATAAAGCGTTTTATATGGTAGTTTTAAGGCGATTTGCAATAACAATGTGCTTTTTCCGATTCCTGGTTCTCCTCCTAAAAGCGTAAGTGATCCTGCAACCAATCCTCCTCCCAAGACTCTATTTAATTCATTGTCTGTAGTATCCAAACGAACCTCATGCGAAGCGTCAATTTCGTCAATACGAAGCGGTTTTTGAGCTACTTGAGTTTCCGTTTTTGTAAAATTCCAACTTGTTTTTTCTTCCTTTTGAATAACTTCTTCTACAATTGTGTTCCACTCTTTACAGGAATTACATTGCCCCTGCCATTTCGCAAATTGAACCCCACAATTCTGACAAAAAAAAGTTGTTTTTACTTTGGACATTTTTTAAAATTAAATTCTCACAAATATACATCATCTACTACATTTTGCCTAAAAGTGAAAAATGTTTTTATATCATAAAAAAAGAAGGTCTTTTGTCTTTTGTTCTAAAACATAGTACATTTGCAGTCGTACTTTGCTGTAATAAGTACACTAAAATTATATATTATGAAAAAAGCATTTCTTGTTTTTACACTTTTGGCTACTATATATGGGTTTTCTCAACCTCCTGCTAATTATTATAACACTGCAACAGGGACAGGATATCCACTAAAAACACAATTATACAACATTATCAAAGGACATGACAGCAAATCGTATGCAGCTCTTTGGGGATTATACAATCACGATGCCTACAAAGATAATTATTATGAAGATGATGGCTCCTTATTAGATTTCTATTCTGAAAAACCAAATGGAACAGATTCGTATAATTACACGATCGGCTCTGGAGATCAATGTGGTAATTATTCTGGGGAAGGAGGCTGTTATAACAGAGAGCATGTCATTCCTCAATCTGTTTTTAATGAAGGATCGCCTATGAAAACAGACGGCCATCACGTTATGCCTACTGACGGTTATGTAAACGGACAGAGAAGTAATCACCCGATAGGTAAAGTAAATTCTGCTTCATGGACCTCTACTAACGGATCCAAAAAAGGGAGTAGTTCTGTTTCAGGATATACAGGAACGGTATTTGAACCAATAGACGAATTTAAGGGCGATATAGCTCGTATTCATTTTTATTTTGCAACAAGATACGAAAATCAAGTTTCTAATTGGAACTATGGAATGTTTAATGGAACAAGCAACCAGGTTTTTACAGACGGATTTTTAGACATACTGCTGCAGTGGCACGAGAATGATCCGGTAAGCGATAGAGAAATTGCTATTAACAATAGAGTTTATGATTTTCAAGACAATAGAAATCCATATATTGATAATCCACAATACGTACATGAAATTTGGGGATATTCTTCTACTTATTCAAACGATATCTTTGAACCTATTGCTGTGTCTGTTTATCCAAACCCAGCAAAAGATCAAAAAATTAATATTACAACAGATAAAGCAGTTGAAGAAATACGTTTATACAATTTAAATGGTCAGATCATCCAACAAATAAAAAACCCTAATTCTCAAAACAATATTTATACTTTAGAAAACTTACCTCAAGGATTTTATATTCTGAATCTAAATATAGAAAACAGTATCATTACTAAAAAAGTAATAGTGAATTAGTAAAAAGTGGTTTACTGCTTTTTAACTTGATTGACTTACTATTTTGTT
>Ga0233365_1001458_pt1 | contig 10006 bp, 10 predicted proteins | sample ElkDunMinimDraft_27_FD_191535 | JGI IMG/M metagenome (GOLD analysis project Ga0233365, IMG submission 191535) | Fecal eukaryotic communites from dung pellets of Tule Elk in California, USA - Elk Dung C36 | ecosystem: Host-associated > Mammals > Digestive system > Large intestine > Fecal | place... | reverse complement strand
AAAGCCAAGGCTCGGGAACTTGTATCGGATCGTGGACCGCTTGGAAGGCGAGGTACGCCAAGAAAGGTTTTCCATCACCGCGATTGGCGCGAATGGAATCCATCAGGTCATCCGCATAGCTCCTGCTCGAATAGTGGTCAGCGGGCAGCTCTTTCAAATACTTGCCATTGCGCGAAAAAATCGCGGGGTCATTGCCAGGCATAATCCCATGCATGCTTGAAAAATTGCTCGCCGCAGCGGTCAAGAGCGAGAAGCTGCGTTCAAAGCCGCGGTCAAACGGCATCTGACCTTCGGCTGTTCCCAGGTGCCATTTTCCGGCCATGTAGGTGTGGTAGCCACTGTTGCGCAGCACCTCTGCCAGCGTGACGACGCGGTCGTTGAGATGCCCTTCATACCCTGGCTGTCCTTGCTGCTTCCTGGTCAGGAACTCGGCCATGCTGCCCAAGCCGGCCACATGATTGTCCTGGCCCGTGAGCAGCATCGCTCGCGTCGGGGAACAGGAAACCGAAACGTGAAAGTCGGTAAACAGGACGCCCTGCTTGGCAAGTTGATCGAGATTCGGAGTCGAAATCTCGCTGCCAAATGCCCCCAGGTCGGTCCAACCTAAATCATCCGCTACCACCAATAGAATGTTGGGTCTTTCATCGGCAGCGCTGTTGCCACAGCAGGACAAGCTCAACACGACCACCAGCAACGGGAAGTGCAGTTTCATCGGACATCCAAAAGGCTAGCGGAGAGAGATGGTCAGGGATCTCCAACCTGAGGCGTCCAGGTTAAGCGGGTTCCTTAGCTCACGTTCTGTTCTTGCCAGCAAATTTTGCGCCTCGTTTTTGGTTGCGGCGCGCTGGCGACAACCAGGAACAAGCCGAGAATTTTCGATTGCGGTGTCGATCTGGCCGGCGGTTGTTCGATGACTTGGCAACGGCAACTAATCAACCAATCACCAAAAGCAATCCAGCCATGAGCAAGCAGATTTTCATCAACCTACCGGTTTCCGATCTCCCGGCCGCGATGGCGTTTTACGAGGCGCTCGGCTTCGAGAACAACCCGCAGTTCAGCGATGACACCGCGGCCTGCATGGTCTGGAGCGAGGCGATCTTCGTGATGCTGCTAACGCACGCCAAGTGGAAGACCTTTACCAGCCGCCCGATTCCGCCGGCCACGTCGAGCGAGGTGATGCTGGCGCTCTCCTGCGACAGTCGCGAAACCGTCGACCAGTTGAACGAGATCGCCGCCCAAAACGGCGGGACCGCTGACATCAATCCGCTGCAAGATCACGGGTTCATGTACAACCGCAACCTCGCCGACCTGGATGGTCACGTGTGGGAAATGTTCTGGATGGATCTGGCAGCGCTGCCGGGATAACGGATGGGAGTTGCGTGATGCCGCAGGGCGATTCTGCAGAGCAGCCCCCGACTGCCCGGATGCTCCGCTTAGGCGAGTGCGCCTCCGTCGACGGTCAGGATGGCCCCCGTAATCAGGCTCGCGGCGGGACTTGCAAGAAAGACCACCGCGTTTGCGATTTCGCGCGGCTCACCGAAGCGTCCCAGAGACGACAGACCCCGCTGGAAATCGGCTCCCGGAGCATCCGCCGGGTTTGCATCCGTATCGGTCGATCCGGGCTGCACGAGATTTACCGTGATGCCCTTCGGGCCGAGTTCTCGCGAGAGGCCGCGGGTGAAGGAGGTCAGCGCCGCCTTGGACATCGCGTAAGCCGTCATGCCCGGGAACGGCACCCGTTCTCCGAGAACCGAACCGATCGAGATGATGCGCCCCCCTGCAGCCAGATGTGGGATCGCTGCTTTTGCAAATAGAACGGGTCCTCGCACGTTGATATCCATCAGGACCTGATAGGCCTTCAGGTCGATGTCGGCGATCGTCCCACTCAGGCCGACGGCTGCGCTGTTGACAAGAATATCCAGTCCGCCGAGCGCTGCAACAGCTTCACTTACGCAGCGCGTGATGGCTTCAGGGTCCGCGCTGTCGGCTTGAATCGCGACCGCGCGCCGCCCCGTCCCTCCGATCGACTTGGCAACCGCATCCGCCTTTTCAGCCGAGTACTGATAGGTGAATGCGACGTCAGCACCATTCTCCGCGAGCGCTAACGCGATGGCTGCCCCGATGCCCCGCGATCCTCCTGTGACCAAAGCACGCTTCCCGTTCAGATCAATCATTGCTTCGTCCTTTTCACCGCTGTTGATGGGGTGGCGATTTCAAGCGCCGTAAGCATGCGACCGGCCTTCGGTGGCCTGATCCAAGATTGTAGTGTTGCGAGGGTTCTTCGGGGATTTTAGTGGCTGATTGAATCTCCAGCGGTCAGTTTTTTTGAGGGATCGCTGCGATGTCCGAAGGACCGGCCTACTATCTTGCCAATGCCGGCTGAAGCGGAAGCGGGCGTTGCAGAGGTGCAACGCGCCGGGGAATAGCCCGGTCTGCGATGCGCCAAGGCGCTCGTGGCCCGTAGTCGATCCGACTGGGCGGCGGGCTGTTTCCTCATACACCCCGTATCCCGAAGACTTCGGACATCATAGCCATGCCTGCAAAACCTCGTGATCTGAAGTCAAGCCACTGAAATCCCCGAAGAACCAAAAGGGAGCAGCGGAAACGAGACCGCATTCCACCTGAACACCGAACACAAAACCAGACCCCGGCGAAGCCGCCCACCCCCTAACTTCTGCTTTCACTCCGATGCTCACTGAGCACACGGTAAACAGCCTTAAGCAGGCATGGTCGTGTCGCGGCAATGGCAATAATTGCCATCCCCTGCCACGTCGGTTATCATCCGGCACTGGATGTCCAGCTCATGGAATCTATGAATATTTCCCTACCCAGCCACTTGCGTGACTTTGTCCTTAAACAAGTCGAGTCGGGTTACGGGAGTGCCAGCGAGTACATTCGCGAACTGATTCGCGCTGACGAGATAAGAAAAAAACAGGAGACGCTCGAAGCGAAGCTGCTTGAGGGACTGGCCAGCGGTAACGGCAGGGAACTTTCGAGTGCCGATTGGCAAGCGTGGCGTGATACGCTGATCGCTAGACACGGTGTCAGGTGAGCGAAGAGGCAAAAAGCATTGTTTTTCTCCGCAAGGCGGAAGAGGATCTGATTTAAATCGCCGACTACCTCGCGGCGGACAGGCTGGATTCGGCCGTCCGCTTTTTCGATAACGCTCAGGCGACCCTTCAGTTCCTCGCTCATCACCCTGAGGTTGGAAGCAGCCGAGAGTACGTTTCCACTTCGCTGCAAGGCACACGCACGTGGCCGATCAAGGGGTTCGAAAACTAGCTGATCTTCTATCAAGTAACGGCTTCGGAGATCCTCGTTGTTCGCATGCTGCACGGGGCATGAGACATCGATCATCTTCCCTAGAAGTGGATCTTCCTCGTGCGTGAGGGCGGACAGCCGCGGTGATCGCGGAGCTTCTTTTTGCCCAGTTCGCTATCGTCCAAAAAGCATCCTGCCGATGGCCGCTGCAACGCCAGGCATTCAGGCTCGCGCAGCCGGGGGATGACGCCGTAGCGGTCCGGCATCGCCATCGCCGTCGCCATGCGATGGCGGCTGAGCGACGCTTGCGCAGCCGGTGGTGGTGGCGGTTAACCGAGTTCTTGGAGGATTTCGGCCAGGGCGGTGGCGGCTTGGATGATGTCGCTGGCGGTGGTGGTGTGGCCGGCGCTGAGGCGCAAGGTGCCACCGGGGGCGGTGCCGAGGGCGTTGTGGATCAGGGCGGCACAGTGCAGGCCGGAGCGGACTTCAATCCCAAACTCGGTATCTAACAGCGTGGCGGCGAGACTGACGTCGAGCTGCTCGAAGGTCAGACTGGCGATCGGCAGGCGGGTGCCGATGATCGCGCGGGTGCCGGGCAGGGTGCTGAGCCCGCGGCGAAATTCGTCTGCGAGTTCGCCGCAGCGGCGCTGGCGGTCTTCTGCCGGTTCTTCGGCGAGCGTTTCCAGCCCGGCGTCCCAGCCGGCAAGGGCGGTGACGTTTAAGTTGCCGGGTTCGAGCATCCCCGGCATCGCGGTCGGCATCTCGAGCGACTGCGACGTGGAGCCGGTGCCGCCGAACAGCGTCGGCCGCAACCGCGGCTGCGCCTTGGACGACACGTACAACATGCCGGTCCCGAGCGGACCACAGGCACCTTTGTGTCCCGGTGCGGCGAGCAGATCGACTCCCAGCGCCTGCACATCGATGTTTAAGTAGCCGAGCGTCTGCGCCGCATCACAGAGCAACAGCGTGTCGGCGGCTTGCAACTGCTGACCGATCGCAGCGACGTCTTGAACCGCTCCGGTGACGTTCGATCCGTGACTGATCGCCACCAACCGCGTTTGTGGGGTGACGCGGGCGAGCACTTCGGCCGGATCGACTTGGCCGCTGGCGTCACAGCCGACGATGTCCAGCCGCACCCCGCGCTCGCTGCTGAGCCACTGCAGCGGGCGGAGCACGCTGTTGTGCTCGGTGACCGTGGTCACCACATGGTCGCCGGCCGAGACGACGCCGCCGATGGCGGCATTCAGAGCGGTGGTGCCGTTAGAGAAAAAGGCGATTCGCTGTGGTTGGTCGGCGCCGATCAACCGGGCCAGTCGGCGGCGGCATGAGGCGATCACTTCATCGGCGATCGCTGCGCTGCGGTAGCCGCCGCGGCCTGCCGAGGCACCGGTGGAGCGGGCGAAGCGGTCCATCGCGGCATACACGCGTTCGGGTTTCGGCCAGCCGGTAGCGGCGTGATCAAGATACACGCGTGGCAATTCGCTAGGGTTCATCGCTGCCTCACTGCGGATGGACCCATTGTTGCACGCCGTCAGCGAACTGCTCTTGCTTCCAGATCGCCACATCGGCCTTGATGCGGTCCATCAGCCACGGCAGCGCGGCCAGCGCACCGACGCGGTGGGCGGAGCAGCAGCCGATGACGATGCTCGCTTCGCCCACGGGCACGATTCCGAGCCGGTGCACGATCGTGATCGCCCGCAGGTCGAACTCGGCGGCCGCTTGCTGGGCCAGTTCGCGGAGCTGCTTCGTCGCCATCGGGGCAAACGCTTCATAGGCCAATTGCACCGTCTGACGATCGCCGGTCATTCGCCGCGTCACGCCTTCGAACCAAGCGTGGGCTCCGGTATCGACATCGCGGAGCCAATTCCGCAGCGGCGGCAGTTCGATCGCCTGATCCGTCAGTTCCACCTGAATCCGCGGCTGAGCAGAAGTGATCCTTGGGGTCATCGTGCTGTTTACCCGCCGCTGACCGGAGGGATCAGCGCCAATTCGGCGTCGGCGGGCACGGGAAAGTCGGCCCCGACAAACGTTTGGTCGACGGCCAAGCGACAGGCGGGCAGGAGTTCCGCCAGCGCCGGCACCTGCTCGCCAATGGCCGCCAGCACGTCCTCCGCGGTCGCCGCCGGCGGCAGGTCAACGGCGATCGTCCGGGCCGCGGCCAGTTCGGCAGCGGCGGCAAACAGTAAAACGTCGCGAGGCATCAGCGATAATCCGATGGGCGTTTGCCCTTGATGTAGCTGCCGAAACCAAATGCGCTCGGCTTAAACTCGCCCACAAAGGAGATGTTGAGGTCGGGAGTGATCGCGTCTTCCAGCCCCAGCGCCCAGTAGGTGGCGTTGATGAGCATTCGCCGCGTGCCGGTGCTGACAAAATCGGTCGCCGCTCCCATCGTGGTGGTGAAGACGCGGGCGTCTTGATAAGTCCGGGTCCAGGCGATCGGCATCATCGGGTCGTTGCGATCGTCATCGACCACCGCATCCTCGGGATTCATCCCCGCCAAGATCGCGCCGTTGAAGATCACGTGGCTGTCTTCCAGCGGCAAACGCACGCGGTAAACGTCGCTCGGCCCCCAGATCTCACCGTCTTGGATGCCGCGAGCGATCGGATGCTGCGGATCCGCCGCGATCCCACGGGTGCTCTCGACGTTGTGTTTGCCGTGGTGGGCGATCCAGGTTTCGCCCAGCACTTGGCGACCAAAGCCTTGTTTGTAGTCGTCGCCTTGGTACTGCCAACTGTAACGGGCATAAGTGGAGGAGCCGGGAGCGTTGAAGGCGTGGGTCGCGGTCCGCAAGCCGATGATCGGATTGCCGCCTTCGATGTACTCGACCAAGTGCTTCATCTGCTCATCGGGCAGATTGCGAAAGCGGGTGGCGATGATCATCAGATCGGCGCCGGCAAGCCGATGCAGGCCGGGAATGTTGTCGGGTCGGTCCGGCTTGATCTCGCCCGAGTCGGGATCGATGGCGAACAGCACGGTGCAGTCCAGGCCGTGATGGGTCGAGAGGATCTTAGCGAGCTGGGGCATCAGCTCTTCGCTGCGGTATTCTTCATCACCGGAGATCAGCACCACGCGTTTGCCCGCACCCGGGCCACCTTGGCCTGCGAACTCCAGCCATTGCGAGTCGTCGCCCCAAGCAAGCGGCGAAACGGCGGCAACAGCGAGCAGCAGCAGAAAAGTACGCATGGCGATTCTCGGGAAAGGCAGGCGGGACAAATGCGGGGCACGGCAAGATGCCGCGGCGGAACAGTCAGTTTGGTCACCGACGGGCTAGCAGGCAAGCATCATGCTCGAAACCGGGCAGACACGACTAATGCAAGCTCGTCTCACGCTTACCTGCCCTCGCATCAGTTGCCGCTGATCGCCAGGTGTTCCAGGGCCGGTCGCCGAGTGTAACGCACTTCCCCGGCGACGATCGTGTAAATCACACGGCCGCGGACCTCCTCTCCGTCATGCGGGCTGGTTTGGCAGTTGGACAAAAACGCTTCGGAGTCGACGGTCCAAACTTCATCGGGATCGATGATCGCCACGTCGGCCGGGGAGCCGATGGCCAGCGAGCCGCCTTCGATGCCGGCAATGGCAGCCGGTGCGGTCGACATCCGCTCAATCGCTGCCGACCACGACATCAGTTCGCTGTGCACCAGCCGCGTGGCGACGACCGCGAGGCTGGTTTCCAGGGTCGAGGCGCCGAACGGAGCCTGGTCAAAGTCATTCATCTTTTTTTCGCGTGACCGCGGCATGTGCCCGCTTTGGATCGCATCGATGGTCCCGTCGGCGACGGCTTGGCAGAGCATTTCGACGTGCCGAGCGCTCCGCAGCGGTGGGTGGACCTTGAACCGCGAGTCGAAGCTCCGCAGCATCTCATCGGTCTGCCAGAGGTTTTGCGGGCAGACCGAGGCGGTGACGCGAATCCCGCGCGATTTCACGCGGCGGATCAAGTCGACGCTGCCCATCGTGCTGACCGGGCCGACGTGCAGCCGCCCGCCGGTCGCTTCAGCTAATCGCACGTCACGCGCGACCGCCAAGTCCTCGGCTTCGGTCGGCAAGCCCGCCAGTCCGAGCACCAGCGACACGCAGCCTTCGTGCATCACGCCGCGATTGACCAAGTCGGGATCAACCGGGCGATCGAAGATCGGAATGTCGAACATCCGGCAGTAATCGAGGGCGCTCTTGATCAGCGCGCTGTTGCCGGTCGGGCGCGGCGAGTCGCTGAATGCCACCGCGCCGGCTTCGGCGAGCAGCCCCAACTGCGCCATCTGTTCGCCGCGGCGACCTTCGCTCAGACAGGCAACGACGTGCAGCCGCGGGCCGGCGGCAGCTTGAGCGATGCGGCGGACCAGCTCCACTCCGGCCGGAGTGTCGATCGGCGGGTCGGTGTTGGCCAAGCAGAGCACGGAGGTGTAACCGCCAGCGACCGCCGCCGCGCCGCCGCTTTGGATCGTCTCGTCTTCTTCGCGGCCCGGTTCGCGGAACTCGGCTCCCAAATCGACCAAGCCCGGAGCAACGATGCAGCCTGCGGCGTCGATGCGGTGGCAGTACAGCGGAATCTCGTCGTCGCCCGGGTCGATCGCTTCCACACGGCCGCGCCGCAGCAACAGCCGCGCCGGCCGGTCGACGTTCTGCGACGGATCGATCAGACGCCCGTTTTCGATCAGGATCGGTGTTGGCTCACTCATAGTTGCTACTGGCTCCTTGTTCCGCACCCGCTAACAGCCACAGCGCCGCCATTCGGACCGCGATCCCGTTGGTGACTTGTTCGAGAATGACCGAATGTGGTCCATCGGCGACCTCGGGTGTGATCTCGACGCCGCGATTGATTGGCCCTGGAGCCATGATCAGGATGTCGCTCTTGCAGCGCCGCATCCGCTGGCCGTTCATCGCGTAGCGGTTGGCGTATTCATGCACGCTCGGAAACGGCCGCGACTGGAAGCGTTCGAACTGAATCCGCAACAGATTCAGCACATCGCAGCGATCGAGGATCTCGTCCAGGCTGTGAGCGACTTCGAAGCCGAGTTCGGTCCAGCGGGGGCTGACGAGCGTGGCCGGTCCGCAGACGATCACGTGCGCCCCGAGTTTGCGGAGTCCCCACATGTTGCTCCGCGCCGTGCGGCTGTGGGCGATATCGCCGACCAGGGCGACGGTCAGCCCGGCTAGCGAGCCGCGGTGCTGGCGAATGGTCAACATGTCCAGCAGCCCTTGGGTCGGGTGCTCATGGGCACCGTCACCGGCGCTGAGCACGCTGCACTGCAGCTCGCGGGCGAGCAGGTGCGGAGTGCCGGGGGTGCTGTGCCGGGTCACGACCCAGTCGACACCCATCGCCTGGATCGTCTTGGCGGTGTCGACAAAGGTTTCGCCCTTGGAAACGCTGCTGCCGCTACTCGAAAACTCGACGGTGTCGGCGCCCAGCCGTTTGGCCGCCAATGAAAAACTGTTGCGCGTCCGCGTGCTGTTCTCGAAAAACAGGTTCGCCAGCGTTCGTCCCCCGAGCAGGGAGACCTTGCGGCGGCAACCATCGGTGAGCGTCTTGAGTTTGTCTGCCGTGTCCAGCAGGGTGGTGATTTCTTCGACCGAGAGGCTTTCCAAATCGAGCAGATGTCGCCGATTCCAAGGTGGCGGAAAAGTCAGCGACGCGGTGTCGGTCGCTCCGGGCTCGGACGTTGCCATGCGGGGAATTGCCTTAGTTCGATTTGCACACTTTTTTAGTTTCTGAACCGACGGCGATTCAGAGAGTCGAACAATTGTCCCCAATTGTTCTGCCGAGCGAGTCGTGCCGGATGATGAACAATTGACGACAATTGTTCTACTCAGTCGGAATGATGAACTATCGGAGACAATTGTTCTACATCGTTCGGGATGATGAACAATTGGGGACAATTGTTCTACTTTGTTGGCTTCGGTGATCGCAGCGCACCGATTGCGATGACGGCCCAGGCGACGACCCAACTGATACCACCGATCGGCGTGATCATTCCCAGCCAGGTGGTATTGGTGGCCACCAGCACGTACAGGCTGCCGCTGAATAGCAGCGCGCCGACAATCATCAAGGCTGCGGCTGTGTTGAAATAGCCTGCTGAAAGGCTCGGCAGGGCGCAGAGCGCCAGCATTGCGGCGGCGTGGACCAAGTGGTACCGCACGGCGACATCGAATTGCTCGCTGCGGCGGGCGAGCGTTTCCGGGGAGAGGTCGAACCGAGCGGTCAGGTAATTCTCCAGGCCGTGAGCGCCGAACGCGCCGATCAGCACCCCGAGCGCTCCGATGACAGCGGCGACCGCGGTCATTCGGCGGCGGGCTGGCCAGTCGCCACGCTGATGCATTTCCATCTCTGAGACTCGTGGCTCACGCAGGGAGTAATTTCTCGACCGCTTGCAGCAAACGGTCCATCGCGAACGGCTTGCGGATGTAATCGCTGACCCCGAGCAGTTCGGCGTACGCTTTATGGCGACTCCCTTCGTTGCCGGTGATCATGATCACGGGCAGCGGGATTTCGCGGACGCGGCGCAGCTTTTCGAGCACTAAAAACCCGCTCCGCTTGGGCATCATCATGTCCAAGATCATCAGGTCGGGGTTCTCGCGTTCGGCCAGCGCCAGCGCCTGATTGCCGTCCCGGGCGATCACCACCAGATAACCTTCCCCCTCCAAGGCATAGCGGATCGAGTCGATGATCTCATAATCATCATCCACGACCAGGATTTTCTTAGTTGTCACACGAGCCGTTGAGGGGGCGGGTTCACTCATACCGATGGTGGG
>Ga0233365_1001455_pt1 | contig 10014 bp, 7 predicted proteins | sample ElkDunMinimDraft_27_FD_191535 | JGI IMG/M metagenome (GOLD analysis project Ga0233365, IMG submission 191535) | Fecal eukaryotic communites from dung pellets of Tule Elk in California, USA - Elk Dung C36 | ecosystem: Host-associated > Mammals > Digestive system > Large intestine > Fecal | place... | reverse complement strand
ATATTTCAGCAGGTTCATTCCGGGGCCATCCATAAACTGGAGATCATCCGTGAAAAAAAGGATGGGCTTCCCGTAAAGCTCGCTCAAGGTGCTAAAGAGGATTTTGAAGGAGGGATATAACTGGTTTTCAATTTTTAGATGAGATCTGGCGCCAAAATCCGTGTGTTTGTCCAGCAAAATGGTCAGTTCGGGGATGTAGTCACAGAGCAAATGGAAATTGTCTCCCAGTTGCGCTTTCAAGGCGGAAGAAAAGTTCTTGTACTTTTCTTCCCCCAGACTATGGTAGGCATTGTTGAGGAAGTCTGCTATGCCATGCCTGAAACCGGCATAGGGGATGGCTTCTTGTTGTGGGTTGTGCCTGGCAATAAGCACGGGATAAATGGCGACGAAATGTTGGAGGTAATTCTCTACCAAAAAGGTCTTACCGGTGCCAGTGTGGCCTTTGATCACCACCCCGCAGAGGTTCAGTGCTTTAGGGGAAAGGGCAGCCTGGATGTATTCATCCAGTCTTCCATATAGTTTTTTATCTTCTAGAAGCTTTACTTCGTTTTTTTTGATAATGGTATCCATTGGCATAAGGCAAGGGAATGCGGGGAAGATAGAGGATCAAATATACAGAAATTTATCGCAGGAAGGTTTGATAACCTCTGCGGCAAGAAAGACTGTAAATGGATGCCTGCCAGCCTCCATTGGCATCAAACGGTGTCAGTGGATGCGGATACTGCCGTTTTTCCCCCTTGTCCTGGCCGTCATTCCTGTTCCTTCCTGGCTCTCGTTGTGAAGTCGGTCCACAGCGGTGACGTAATAAGTATAGGTGGTTCTTTTTTTGACCTTAGAGTCTATCCAATGCTGCTCTTTCTTCGGCTGACGTTGAACGATCTCCCTGATATATTGTGGGTTTGCCAAGTCGACCACCTCACCGGCTTCAAATCTGTAAATTACATAATAAGCCTGGTCATCCGGGCTGCTGTCTTCCCATTCCAACCGGATCCCTTCTCCTTGGCTTCCGGAAAGGCCAGTAAGTTTCGGGGCTGGGGGAGCCGTAGGATCTAACCAAGGCATGGAAGGAATCAAGGCCGGGTAAGGTTGGACTTCCGCCAGTTTGTCGTTAATCCCGAGTTTGTTTTGGGCGATGATTTTTGAACTGAAATGCATACTCCCTTTTACTTCAGGAAATTCCCGGTTGTATCGGATCTGATTGACGATTTCGTTTTCGTCTTCCCAGCCTTTTTCTCCCACCCGGTAGATGCCCTGGCCGATATAGAGGTGCTTGCCATAGGTATGCCTGCTCCACCATTGGACGAGGGTTTTGTATTCTGCCAATTCAAAACCGATATGCCAGTAAAGTTGCGGGGTGATGTAGTCAATCCAGCCTTCCCGCAGCCATTTGACCACATCTGCATGGAGGTCGTCGTAATTGGTCACGCCTGCCCGCGTATCGGAGCCCATGGGATCCTTGTCTTTGTTCCGCCAAACGCCGAAGGGGCTGATGCCGAATTTGACAAAGGGTTTTTCTGCCTTGATCCTTTGCGAAAGCTCTTCGACAAACCTGTCGACATTGTGCCTTCTCCATTCATTGATGTCTTTAAACCTTGACTTTCCATATTGGGCATAGGAGCCGCTATCGGGAAATTCTACATTGGCAACCCGATAGGGATAAAAGTAGTCGTCAAAATGGACGGCATCCAGATCATAATGCTTGACGGTCTCCAGGATGGATTGGAGCACAAATTCCCTGGCTTCCGGTATCCCGGGATCATAATACCATTTGTCGCCATATTGCACAAACCATTCCCGATGGTCTACGAGCGGATGGTCAGCGGAGGGGATAAAGTCATTTTTCATGCTGGCCCGATAGGGGTTAAACCAGGCATGAAATTCCAGGCCGCGTTTCTTGGCTTCCGCAATCATAAAAGCCAGGGGATTGTAATAGGGTTGCGGTGCCTGTCCCTGTTTTCCCGTCAGGTAGGTGGACCAAGGTTCGTAGCTGGAGGGATAGAAAGTGTCTGCCGTGGGCCTGACCTGAACAATCACCGCATTCATCCCCGCGGCCTTGAGTTGATCCAAAAGTGCTACATAACGTAAAGTGTTTTAAACGCAATCTAGCCAAAAAAATAACTAAACAATTTGACATTTCAAGATTGCGGTTAAAACATAGTTGGACGAAGCCTGCCTTTACTATGGGCATTTATGTTGTCCGGCCCGGATGTTTTTGGTCTCCACGGCTTCGGAAACGGCAACCGGACCCTTCAGGGCTTATATTTTTTGAAGTGTACGGTGCCAGTCGGACAGTCCTTTCCCATTAACGCCTGCACGTTTTAATTTTTCTGACCGGGATTTCAATGAACGTTGCCGTCTACGGGTGCGTCAAGGCTCCTTGCCCTTCCCTTCCGGCAGGCCATAAACCATCTTTCCTCCGTCGCAACCGGAGCACCTGAACGGATCCCGGCCGAGTATTTCTTCCAGAATCTCATAGGTGGACAGACCTTCGTAGAAGGAGATGAACCTTGTTGCTTTCAGTAACCTGAAACAGTCCTCCATTCCGGTTTTGCTGTTCGCCGATGACATGATCCCATAGTACCTTATCTTGTAAAAGCCGCTGGGGAGTATATGCTGCATGAACCTGCGGATAAATTCCGAACAGGGAAGTTCCATGATTTTGGTCTTGTTGTCCCTGTAATCCTTCCACCTAAATTTTACCGTGGCGGCGCTTGCGGATACTATCCGGCTGTTACTGATGGCCACCCTGTGCGTGTACCTGCCCAGATAGCTGACCACCTGGTTGGCGCCTTTGAACGTTTTTTTGATATAGACATGCCAAAGCTTGGAATAGGCATCCTTTTTCAAAAGTCCCATAGCGGCATACAGGCCTTTCTGTTTTTCGGGTATCCTGAGCCGGTCTTCCCGCAGTGCGGCGGTAAGCTTTTCCATGAATATCGCCCTGAATATCTTTGAGAGGGCCCTTACGGGCACAAAGAACTTTTTGTTGGCCGCCACCCACTCCATATGTTCCGGGTCAGGCCCCCCGGCAGGCACCAGCATATGGATATGGGGGTGGTAATTGAGTGCCTGGCCCCAGGTATGGAGTACGGATAGGCAGCCACTCTGCACTCCCAGGAAGGCGGGATTGGAGGCCGCCTTCTTCACCGCAAGGGCCGAAGAGGCAAAGAGCATGCTGTAGCATTCCCGCTGGTTGAGGTAAAGCAGGGGGTTGAGGAATTCCGGAACAGTGAATACTATATGAAAATACCTTACCGGAAGCAGCCTGCACCTGAGCTTTTCCACCCATAAAAGCTGTTTTACATACTGGCACTTGGGACAGTGCCGGTTCCGGCAGCTGTTGTAACTCGTGCGGGTATTGCCACAGCTGTCACAGATAAGGGTATGGCTTCCCATTTTCGAGGTCCTGCAGTTTAAGATATCATTATATGCCCTCGCCTGGTCCGTGCAAAGCCTTCCCCCGGCCAGGAAGTTTTCCTTTTGGGATTCCAGGATATCCGAAAGCTCCGTTCCGGTGTTCCTTTTGTTGGCCGTTTCCATCACAGTTCATCCAGGGGACTTTTGATCTGCGAGGGATCGAAGTTGCTTACATGTAGGTAAACCGAGGTCGTTCTTAGGGACCTGTGGCCCAAAAGTTCCTGGATTGCCCTGATATTGGCTCCCTGCTCAAGGAGATGGGTGGCAAAAGAATGGCGGAGCGTATGGAAAGAGCCACATTTACTTATCCGTGCACGTTCCATAGCTTGTTTTAAAACGTTTTGTGCACTTTTTTCACTGTAGGCTCTGCCTGCTATGCGTCCTTCGAATAGATAAGTCTTCGGCCGATAGTACCTATAATATTCCCGTAGCTTTTCCAACAATACTTGGGGCAATAGAGTATACCTGTCTTTGTATCCCTTTCCTCCCCGGACTTTCAGCTGCATCCTGTCACTGTCAATATCACCGAACTTCAGGCTGGTTACCTCGCTCAGCCTCAGCCCTGCGGCATAGGTAAGGGCGATCAGGCAATAGTGTTTTCTGTTCCTGATCCCTTTTAGGATAAGGGATATCTCTTCTTTGGAAAAAACCGTGGGGAGTGGTTTGGGGCGTCTGGGCCGCTTGATCCTTACCGGATCCCAGCTTCTGTGCAGAACGTCCTGAAAAAGAATCTTGAACGCGCTTATGGTCTGGTTTACACCGGAGGTCGACAGCTTCCCAACCTCAACCCTGTGAAAGAGATATTCCTTTAATTCGGCTATGCTGATGTGTTCGGGGCTCTTTCCAAAATGTTTGGAAGTTGCCGATACCAAACCAATGTAGGTTTTGATGCTTCGGGGAGAGTAGTTTCTGATCCGCATCTCCTCATACATCTGCTGACGTAGGCTTTTTTTTCCATGATTACAATAATTAATAATGAAACATGGAGTAAATTTACGCTATATCACTTAAAGTGAGGTTGTTAAAACCGATAAAACCTCAGCTACCGACGTAGGAGGTTTTGTTCAACGTTTCTATATGCCTCATTAAGCCAACCAAAATAGTCTCACCAATCATAAAATATGTTGCAAGAAAGCTATTATTTCACATAAACAATAACAACTATGGATGACGTAATTGTAGAAGTTTTAGGTTGTGGGGATGCATTTTCCAGTGGGGGAAATTTTAATACCTGTTATTACGTGAACAACCGGTCTTTTGGTTTCCTGATCGATTGTGGAGCAACGTCCCTGTTGGCTTTGAAGAAAAACAAAATCAGCACCAATGACATTGATCTAATCACGATCAGCCATTTCCACGGGGACCATTTTGGAGGCTTACCTTTCTTTCTTCTTGATGCCAGTGTACAGGGAAGAACCAAGCCGCTTACTATCATTAGTCCCCCTGGGGGCCGTAAAAAAGTACAAGATGCCATTGAATTGTTCTACCCGGGTTCTTGGGGTGTTATGGACAAATTTCCCATCGAATTTATCGCCTACCAGCCAAATACTCCAATTGTGTCTGGCGAGATCCAATTGACGGCTTTTCCCGTGATCCATTCCGAACGGACGCTTCCACATGGATTAAGGATCCATTTTAAGGATAAAATTATCGGATTTTCAGGTGATACCTCTTGGACGGATGAATTATTTAAGATTGCCAAGGGCGTAGATCTTTTCATCTGTGAGTGTAATTTTTATGATTTGGAAATAAAAGGGCATTTGAGCTACCAGACCATAAAAGCTTACCGACAGCAGTTGTCCTGTAAGCACTTGTTATTGACCCATTTTGGGGAAGATATGCTGGCTAAAATAGATGAAATTGATATCGATTATGCCACTGACGGAAAAAAGCTGGTTCTTTAGCTGACTTGAGGCACAAGATCAATAGCATTTTAAGTGGAGCGATTACTGGACCCTCTTATGTCCAATCAGGATGGATGACAGCTTTATTTGACGGGCAAGAATGTATCTGCCTTAAAACTTGTTGTTGTATGGCTATCATTTTCTGCCAAAATTGTATTTTAGCAAATTACCCACAAAGATAAAACAGGAAATATGAATCCATTATTGGAAAAGTTCAACACCCCTTTCGACACCCCTCCCTTCCATTTGATAGAATCCTCTCATTTTTTGCCTGCCATCGAAGAGGCTATTAAGGAGGCAAAAGCTGAAATAGAAGCGATTAAGCGTGAAAATAGTCCCAATTTCGTCAATACGATAGCAGCGCTGGACAACAGCGGGTCAAGGCTAGGTATCATCACCGGTATATTTTTTAATTTGAATGCAGCAGAAACAAACCAGGAGATCCAAAAGCTGGCCAGGGAAATTTCTCCCATCATCACCAGCCACAGCAATGATGTACTGTTAGATGCTGATTTATTTGACAGGGTCAATACGGTGCATCAGCAAAGAGACACGATCAATTTAGATGAAGAGCAAAGGACATTATTGGACAAAACCTATAAGTCCTTTGTCAGGAATGGAGCCAATCTAGGGGAGGCTGATAAGATAAGATTGCGGGAGATTGACAAAGATTTGTCTCAACTTGGACTTCGATTTGGCGAAAATGTCTTGGAGGAAACCAATAAATATGAACTGGAGGTTGATGATGTGGCTGCTTTAAAAGGCCTTCCTGAAGGGCTTCTTGAGGCAGCTGCCCAGACCGCAGCTGAAAAAGGGAAGGATGGCAGATGGGTTTTTACCTTAGCCTATCCCAGCTACATTCCTTTTATGACCTATGCCGATAACCGGGACCTTAGGGAGGAATTGTTTTTGGCTTACAATACCAAATCTTGCAAAGGGGATGAATTGGACAACCAAAGCAACATTAAGGACATACTCCGTTTAAAGGCTGAGCGGGCCAAACTCTTGGGTTACGAGAAATATGCCGATTTTGTCTTGGAAGAACGAATGGCACAGAGCCCGGTTAAGGTGTTGGGTTTTTTAGAGGATCTGTTGGAAAAGTCGAAGCCAAAAGCGCAGGCCGAGATAAGAGAGCTGCAGGAATTTGCAAAGCAACTGGACGGGATTGAGAATTTGGAGAAATGGGATTTTGGCTATTATGCAGAAAAGTTGAAGAAGGAGAGATTTGAAGTAGATGATGAATTGCTAAAACCTTATTTCCAATTGGAGAAGGTGGTCCAGGGCGTGTTTGAGACAGCAGGAAAGCTTTATGGTTTACAATTCACACCCCATGCTGAAATTCCTGTTTATCATCCGGATGTGACTGCCTATGAAGTTACCAATGGATTGGGTGAACACGTTGCGGTGTTTTATGCCGACTTCTTTCCCAGACCCGGCAAAAGAAATGGCGCCTGGATGACCAGCTTCCGGGGTCAGAAGAAGACGGCCTCGGAGGATCAACGGCCTCATGTTTCCATTGTATGTAATTTTACCAAGCCCACTCCAACCAAACCCTCCTTGCTGACTTTCAACGAGGTCACTACCCTCTTTCACGAATTTGGACATGCCTTACATGGGATGTTGGCTAACGGTAATTACGAAGCACTGTCGGGAACCAGTGTTTATTGGGATTTCGTCGAGCTGCCGTCACAGATTATGGAGAATTGGTGTTACGAAAAGGAGTGTCTGGACTTATTTGCCGTCCATTACCAAACGGGCGAGAAGATACCGGAAGATCTTATCAACCGTATAAAAGAAGTCGCCGCTTTTCACCAAGGATATCAGACCGTTAGGCAGATTAGTTTTGGCTTGCTGGATATGGAATACCATAGTGTTGACCCCGCTCTCATCCAGGATGTAGCTGTTTTTGAAAAGAAGGCTTTAAAGCCGACGGAGCTTTTAAGGCCGGTGCAAGGAACGATGATGAGCACGTCGTTCTCCCACATCTTCCAAGGTGGGTATTCCGCTGGATATTATAGCTACAAATGGGCGGAGGTATTGGATGCGGATGCATTTGAACTTTTTTTAGAGAAGGGGATATTTGATAAACTTACCGCGGATTCTTTCAAGGAGAACATTTTATCAGCAGGAGGGAGAGCCCATCCTTCGGTACTCTATCGGCGGTTTAGGGGGCGGGACCCTAAGCCGGAAGCATTATTGAAAAGAGCCGGATTAATATAACAGAAAAGAAAAAGAGGGTGTGGAGCCACACCCTCTTTCTTTAAAAGTCAACCAAAAATGGGGATCAATATAAAATCAAGATGAAAACTGTTTGCTAAACGAAGATAAATCCAATTATCAACAACCATATCAGCGCCGAAATAGTAATCAGAATGGTAAATTGTCTGTCATCTTTCATGTGGGCTACCTTTAGAATGTGATGAATGTCAGACAATATACATTAAATTCGGTCTAAAATCAATTTTTTACAATATTATTTCTAGGTCTTGTTTCGCTCCTGTTCCGGCTCAAGTGATTCATGGTAGTGCTTTTGGTTTTTAGCCATGTTGGATTCATTCCAGGTTATCTTTTGTGTGTGTGGGGATTGTCTCACCGGGCAATTTTGAACCGCACAATAGTGGCAGCATTTGTCGGGAATACAGGGATCCGCATGAACAAATACTTCAACATGGCCAGGCAGATTTCCTTCCAATGCTTCTTCCACTTGGTGTACTTCGTCGTGTACGGCTCTTAGATCATAATAATAGGGCAGGGTCAGGTGTAAATCGATATGCCTGTCCGCACCGTATTGTTGAACCCTCATATTGTGCACATCAATCCAATTGTCCTTTCTGTACCGGTTTAATATTTTCACCGTCGTCTTCATGGCTTTGGGACTGGATTCATCCATTAGCCCTGCCACAGATTTTCTTACCAACAAATAGCCATTAAAGATGATGTATATGGAAAAGGCAATCGAAAAGATGCTGTCAAGAAAATAATACCCGGTGAAATAAATGATGGCAATTCCTATAATTAGCACCACACTGCTGGCTGCGTCAGTTAATATATGTCGCCCATCGGCTTCCAAGGTAAGGCTGTTATATGCCGTCCCCTTCTTGACCAACATGTATCCCAGCCATCCATTGATGGCCCCAGAAAGAGCGATTATGGCCATTCCCGTCGGAAGCAGGGCCAGAGGCTCAGGATAAATCAAGGCAAGAATGGATTGATAAATAATGAAAATCCCAGCCAGTAAAATCATGGCCCCTTCGATACCTGCACTGAAAAACTCTACTTTCCCATGTCCATACGGATGGTTATTGTCCCTGGGCTGCGAACTCAGATAAATGCTATAGATGGCAAATCCTGAAGCGACAACGTTAACGATGCTTTCTAAGGCATCAGTAAGTATGGCTTTCGAATTTGTAAGGTGGTATGCGAAAAACTTAAGGGCCAATAATAGAAGACTTACCATAAAGGAAAGAATAATCCATTGTCTCTTGTGCTGGTTTGTTGACGTCACGATCTCTGGTTGGTTAATTCAGCCAAGCCTTCAAAAGACTTGGTTTTAAAGTAAACGATTGGCTATTTAGGTTCTCGATGGTCTCAACAGCCAATATACTTCATTATTGCTGCTATTGTTTAAAACCTTTACTCAATCAAATTTGTTCTCCCTATCAATCAATACTCCACTTTAAAGCCGACACCGTTGAAAAAAAACTTGATCATTTTTAGTTTCCTTATATTTCTCATAGGCTGTGACAGCCCGGAAGACAAAAAGGGCCGCTTTCTTTTAAAAGGAAATGAGAAATTGCAGAAAAACGATTACAAAAGTGCCAGAACCTTTTATGAAGAAGCCCTTAAGGTGGATCCGAATTTTGCTGATGCTTATTACAACCGCGGACTTACCCTTAAGATGACGGCGGATTACGAAAAGGCTATACAGGATTTTACCCAAGCCATATCCCTCAAGGAAGATTATGCGGATGCCTATTATCAAAGAAGCCTGTCCTATCTCGATCATGGGGAAAATTACAAATCGCTGGAGGATGCCAAATCTCTCATCAAATTAGAGAACCAATCAGGCAGGGGTTATTTCGTTTTAGGCTTGGGTTATGAAGCCCTGAAGAATTATGAGGAGGCATTGGATGCTTTTTCTTCAGCGTTGCAATGGGACGTGGATAATGTCGATTTATATGTCAACCGGGCCACTATTCATTACTATTTGGGCGAGGGTGAAAGCGCTTTGGCAGATCTAAAAAAGGCAGAAAGTCTGAATTCGGAAGAATCCAATATTTATAACCTTTATTCCATGATCGCTTTTGATCAAGGGGATTATCAGGCTGCCTATGATCGGGTACAGCAGGCCCTTGCCCTCAACTCCAACCAGCCCTATTTCTATAACAATAGGGGCCTTTACCAGATGTATCTGGGGAATTTAGAGGATGGGTTAGAAGACGTCAACCTAAGTCTAAAGCAGAATAGTAAAAACCTTTATGCCTTAAGGAATAAAGGGATTTATTATGCGTTGAGTGGTGATCAGGAACTGGCATCTAAATATTTGCAGGGGGTATTTGATAGCAATCCCGATTTGCCTTTGACAAAGGAATATTTGGACAAGGTCAGTGTAGATAACTAGATCCCGAATTCTACCTGCAGCATTCCAGTCCAGCTATTGCCGGGATGGTCTAGGCTTTGGTGGCCTTCCAGC
>Ga0233365_1001454_pt1 | contig 10025 bp, 8 predicted proteins | sample ElkDunMinimDraft_27_FD_191535 | JGI IMG/M metagenome (GOLD analysis project Ga0233365, IMG submission 191535) | Fecal eukaryotic communites from dung pellets of Tule Elk in California, USA - Elk Dung C36 | ecosystem: Host-associated > Mammals > Digestive system > Large intestine > Fecal | place... | reverse complement strand
GCGGCCGGTCGCCAGGCGCCACACGCCGGCCAGCCGTTCGGGGACCTTGTTGACCGGAGTGGCAGTCACGACCAGAATCCCGAAGACCACGATCAGAGCCAGCATCGGAGCGGCGACCCACGGTGACACCGCCGCCTCCAGGGCACCACCGACGACCCATCCGAGTTGCCCGCCCGCGCCCATGACCCCTTCGGTCTGGGCGGGCAGGCCGTTTCCCAAGTGGAGCATGCCGACCACGCCCAAAAGCATCGCGGTCCAACCGACCACGGCGCGCCCGTGCGCCTCCTCCGATCGCGGATTGCGCATCATCCGGACCGCGCCGACGGTCATCAGGACCGGCAACGCCGTCGCCACGACACCCATGACCCATCGCAGACCGTAGGACAGGTACTCCCCGACCGGACCGGCCGAGTTGAACCACAGCGCCACCGCCAGCAGGATTCCCAGCGCCAGCAACAGCAGCGCCTGGCCGTCACGTCGGTGTGCCTCGTCGATCTCCCGGGCGGAGGCGGCCTCCTTGCCGATGCCGCGAACCGCCCACCCGCACGCGCGGGCGATGCCGTTCCACAGCCCCCTCAGGGCCATTCCGGAGGCTTCCAGGGGCCCGGGTATGCCGCGTCCGGCCGGGCGACGCGCCGCGGCCTTCTTGGCCTTGCCACGGGATGCGCTCGACCGTGTCGAGCCGCGACCGGATGCGGTACTGCGACTCGCGGTGGTGCGGCGCGCGGGTGCGGTGCGCTTTCGGGCGGCCTTCTTCGCCGCCGGAGTTCGGCCAGCCATGCCCATACGTTACCGGCGCGCGCCCATGACCTGTGAGCAAGACATCGATGATGGGCGTGGTGATGCGACGGCTGGCTCGGATCGGGTTGATCCGGACGTGCGCGGTCGACGGGTCGGTGCCGCAGGTGGTTCGAGTGTGGAACGCTCAGAAGCCCGGTAGGCGAGGCGATCGGAGAGCTCGGGTCAGGCGCTCGAGGCCACCCGCCGCGTCACAGAGGGGCGCGATCCCGGCCACCGTCCACATCAATCTTGAACCCGCTCCCACTGGTGGGTTCGCGACGGAAGTCGTTGAGCGGCGGGGGCGCGCGACGGCTCCGTCCCGGTCCGCGTCACATTGGACACATAGATGAGGTATCGCAGGATCCGGCGTCGGCGACCGCCACGCCTACCCGGTATCTGTCTCACATCGATGACAACGGGCTTGCGGACCGAGGGTGACGGTCGACACGGGCATTCGACTCGCGTGTCGAGGTCGTTCTGTCCGAATGGACGACGTCCGAGTGGATGAATGTGGACCTCGCGGGCCGGCCGTCTCGGTGATTCGACACCGTGACCGACCCGCGAGATGGAATCACTGGTAGCTGACGCGGTCGGCTGCCGGAGCGGCCGCCGGGTTGTCGGCCGAGGTGTTCTCGACGAACCAGTCCTTCAGCGCGTCGATGTCCAATGGGCCGAACAGGATGTTCTCGCCCTCGGCCAGCACCGAGAAGCCGTCGCCGCCTTCGGACAGGAACGAGTTGACGGTGACCCGGTAGGTCGCGTCCATGTCGAGCGGTTCACCGTGGAGGGCCACCGTGTCGACCAGTATCTTGTCGGCGCCCTGAGCCGAGCTGTCGACGGTGTAGGTGAACCCCTCCGACGGCTGGAGCATCAGGTTGGTGTTGGCGTTGGCGCCGCTGAACTGCTGCTGCAGCGCGGTGACGATCTGCGCGCCGGTCAGGTCCATCGTGACCAGGTAGTTGTTGAACGGCTGAACCGTGAACGCCTCGCCATAAGTGACGATGCCGTCGCCTTCGGAACCCGATTGCGCGTAAGTCAGGTCGGCACGCACCCCTCCCGGGTTCATGAACGCGATCTGAGCGCCACCGGCCTCCTCCGAGGCGGTCGCCCACAGTTGCATGTCGGCGATCAGGTCACCCATCGGGGACTCCACGGCGCGGGTCTCCCCCATCGGGATGTCCTCGGAGATGTGTCCGACCGTCTGGTTGGCGATCGGCTCGACCAGTTCGTTGTAGACGTCGATCAGATCGGTCTGGTCCGGGTCGGGGGTCACGTCACGGGTGACGATGCGGTTCTCGGCGGTCACGCTGGTGCGGACGATGTCACCGCTGGCGGCGTCGTAGCCCAGGTTGATCTCGGTGAACAGTCGCCCGAAGGACGAACCGGAGGTGACCATGCGCGGCTGACCGGCCGGGTCGTCGATCGTGCAGGTGTACGCCTGGTGGGTGTGGCCGGTGACCACGAGGTCGATTTGGGCGTCCAGGTTCTCGGCGATGTCGACGATCGGGCCGGAGATGCCGTCACCGGGTCCGGGCGAGTCGCAGTCGTAGTTGACCGCGCCGCTGGCGGGGATGCCGCCCTCGTGCAGCAGCACCACGATGGACTTGACGCCGACGGCCTGCAGCAGCTTCGCGTAGAAGTTGGCGGTCTCGACCTCGTCCTTGAACTCGAGGTCGCGGATGCCCGCCTTGCTGACGATGTTGCCGGTGCCTTCCAGGGTCATTCCGATGAACCCGACTCGGGCGTTGTCGAAGTTCTTGACCCACACCGGGGGAAGCTCGGGAAGCCCGGTGTTCTTGTTGACGACATTGGCTCCCAGGAACGGGAACTCGGCGCCTTCGAACGGATTGTCGGGATCGACGCAGCCGTCGGCCTCGTGACAGCCACCGTTGCGAATACGGTGCAGTTCGTCAATGCCCTCGTCGAACTCGTGGTTGCCGACGGAGCTGACGTCCAGCCCCATCATGTCCAGCGATTCGATGGTGGGTTCATCGTGGAACGCCGCCGACAGGAAGGGGCTGCCGCCGATCAGGTCGCCGGCCGCGACGGTGACGGTGTTCGACTGTCCCTCACGGGCTTCGGCGAGGTGGGTGGCCAGGTACTCGGCGCCGCCGGCCGGAACCTGGACCTCGTTGCCGTCGTCGTCGATGTAGGTGATCGAGCCGCTGGAGCCTTCCGGCGGTTCGAGGTTGCCGTGGAAGTCGTTGATCGCCAACAGTTGAATATCAACAGTGGACTGAGATTCGGCGAGCGCCGAGGGCACGGTCGCGATGGTCACGCCGACTGCCACCGCCGCCGCCGCTCCCGCGGCGATGAGGCGCTTGGTACGCCTGGACATACGGATTCTCCCTGAGGGGGTGTCACGAGCTGCAACACAACGCGTTGCGGCGCTTGACAACCGGGGTCGAAAGGCCCACCGAACGACGAGGCATCAGCAGCTCTGAAGCATATTCTGCCTCCGGTAGGAAAGCAGAGTCCGACATCTTACGGGTTACCGCAGGGTAACGAAAGAGACTCGCCCGCGCGGCGATCGACCGACATGAATCCCTCCGTTGCGGACGATCCCGGCTCGGTCACGCCCTCCCAGCCCTTGATCATCGCCGACTAGGCTCCACTGCCATGAGTAGAACTATCCTCGTCACCGGCGCGAACCGCGGCATCGGACGCGAACTGACTCGTCGACTGATCGCCGACGGCGACACCGTCATCGCCTTGGGCCGCGACGCCGCCGCACTGGCCGAACTGGAGTGTCGCACGGTGGTCGCCGACCTGTCCCGCCCGGAGACGCTGGCGGGGGCGGTCGCCTCGATCGATCACCTGGACGCATTGGTCCACAATGCTGGAATCGCCGAGGTCGGACCGGTGTCCGAACTGGGATTGGACGTGTGGCAACGGCACCTGACGGTCAACGTGGCGGCGCCCGCCGAGCTGACCCGGGTGCTGCTCCCGGCCCTGCGCGCCGCGCACGGCCACGTGGTGTTCGTCAACTCCGGTGTCGGATTGTCCGCGGGCGCGCTGTGGTCGGCCTACGGCGCCAGCAAGCACGCGCTCAAGGCGCTCGCCGACGCGTTGCGCGCCGAGGAGAAGCCCAACCAGGTCCGGGTGTCCACCGTCTACCCGGGACAGGTCGCCACCGACATGCAGCGGCAGTTGAAGGAGTCGATGGGAGCGCCCTACGACCCCGCGAGGGTGATGAGCGCCGGCACCGCGGCAGAGAGCATCCGGTACGTCCTCAACGTTCCGGACGAGGCCACCGTGCACGATCTGCGGATCGCCCCCAGTGACGTCGTTCCCCACGCCACCACGATGCGGCGCTGACCTCACCTCGGCGGGGTTCACCGGGTCGAACCGTTCGGCGGTCAACCCGGTGAACCGGTCGGGACTAACGTCCTCTGTGGGTGCGCCCCGGTCGTCGGGGTGTCGTGGTGGCCGGGTCCGGAACGCCGAACGCGGCGCCCCGCAACCACCCGGCCACCGATCACGACCGCCGACCCGAAACCCAGGTCGATCAGGCGGTGCCCGGATCGACCAGACCCGCTCTTAACACCTCGAGAACGTGGGGCACGATCATCGGACGACGGCGGTAAGTGTCGTTGACCCACTTGCCGACCGTGCGTCGCACCAGCTGCTGGAGTTGGTGCGGGTCGGAGACACCTTCGGCGGCGGCCTTGTCCAGCATCTCGGTGATCAGCGGCAGCACGTCGTTGAACGCCGACTGGTCCTCGCTGAATCCCTTGGCCGAAACGGTGGGACCACCGACGACCTTCCCGGTGACGGAGTCGATGACCACCGTCGCCGAGACGAAACCGCCGTCGCCCAGGATGCGTCGCTCGGTCAGCACCGGCTCGCCGACATCGCCCACGGCCAGTCCGTCGACGTAGATGTGCTCGTTCTCGATGTGCCCGACGACCCGGGCCACCCCGTCGATCAGGTCGACGACGTCGCCGTTCTCGACCAGCACCACCTGGTCCTTGGGCACTCCCGAATCCACCGCCAGTCGAGCGTGCGCGCGCAGGTGGCGCCACTCGCCGTGCACCGGCATGAAGTTGGACGGCTTCACGACGTTCAATGTGTACAGCAGTTCGCCCGCCGGCGCGTGCCCTGAGACGTGAACCTTCGCGACGTCCTTGTGAATCACGGTCGCACCCGAACGAGACAGGCGGTTGATGACGCCGTAGACCGCGGTCTCGTTGCCGGGAACCAGGGAGGACGCCAGAACAACGGTGTCGCCGGCCTCAACGGTGATGTGCCGGTGATCACCGGAGGCCATCCGCCCCAGCGCGCTCATCGGTTCACCCTGCGAGCCGGTCGACATGTAAACGATCTCGTCGTCGGGCAGCCGGGAGGCCTCGTCCATGGAGACCATCGAGCCACCGGGGATGTGCAACAGGCCCAACTCCCGCGCGATCCCCATGTTGCGCACCATCGAGCGGCCGATGAACGCGACCTTGCGGCCGTGCTCCTCCGCCGAGTCGAGGACCTGCTGAACCCGGTGGACGTGCGAGGCGAACGAGGCGACGATGATGCGCCCCTCCGCCTTGCGGAAGATGTCGTCGAGGACCGGCCGGATCTCCTGTTCGGAGGTGACGAACCCGGGAATCTCGGCGTTGGTGGAGTCGGACAGGAACAGGTCCACGCCCTCCACGCCCAACCGCGCGAAACCCGCCAGGTCGGTGACCCGGCCGTCCAGCGGCAACTGGTCCATCTTGAAGTCACCGGTGTGCAGGACGGTTCCGGCGTCGGTGCGAATCGCCACGGCCATCGCGTCGGGAATGGAGTGGTTCACCGCGAAGAACTCGCACGCGAACGGCCCCAGCTGTTCGACCTGGCCTTCGGTGACGGGCAGCGAGTACGGCTTGATCTTGCGTTCCCGCAGCTTGGCCTCGATGAGGGCGAGCGTGAACTGTGACCCCACCAGCGGGATGTCGGGCTTGTGAGCCAACAGGTACGGCACCGCGCCGATGTGGTCCTCATGGCCGTGCGTGAGCACGATGGCCTCGATGTCGTCGAGCCGATCCAGCAGCGACGTGAAGTCGGGCAGGATCAGGTCGACACCCGGTTGGTCCATATCCGGGAACAAGACTCCACAGTCCACGATCAGGATGCGACCGTCGAACTCGAAGGTGGTCATATTGCGACCGATCGCACCCAATCCACCCAGTGGGATCGTTCTCAGTGCTCCGGCGGGCAGCGGCGGTGGCGGCCCCAGCTCGGTACGTGCTTTGAACATATGTCAACCCGCTTCCTTCACATCGGCTTCGATCACGGCCCGCAACTGATCATCGGTGGCGTACAGCGGGGGCCGGGGAGCCCCCGCGGGCATTCCACGCCCGGACAGCACCGCCTTGATCGCGACCAACCCCTGAGTACGGGTCATCACCGAGCGGGTCACCGCCAGCAGGGATCTGTCGATGCGGCGTGCCCGCTCCAGATCACCCGCGTCGACGGCCTCGAACATCTCATGGATTCGAGCACCCACCAGGTGAGCGGTCACGCTGACGGCACCGACCTCACCGATCGCGTAGCAGGCCAGGTTCAATTCGTCGACGCCGCAGTAGTACACCAGACCGGTCGCGTCCATGACCTCCGTCGAGGCGACCAGGTCGAGCTTCGAGTCCTTGACCGCCACGATGTTGGGATGATCCGCCAACGCGATGAGGGTCTCGGTCTCGATGGGCACACCACTGCGCGCCGGAATGTCATATAGCACCACCGGGCGGTCGGTGGCATCGGCAACGGTCACGAAATGGCGGCGCAGGTGTTCCTGCGGCGGACGACTGTAATAAGGCGTCACCACCAGCAGAGCGTCGGCGCCGACTTCGGCGGCCGCCTTGGCCTGCTTGACGCTGTGTGCGGTGTCATTGGTCCCCACCCCGGCGATGACACTCGCGCGATCCCCCACCGCTTCGACCACTGCGGCCACCAGTTCGATCTTCTCCGCGTCACTGGTGGTCGGTGATTCGCCGGTGGTTCCGTTGAGAACCAGGCCGGTGCACCGCTGTTCATCGACCAGATAACTCGCCAGGGTCTTCGCCCCCGCGACATCGAGTGACCCGTCGGCGCCGAATGGCGTGATCATGGCGGTGCATAGGCGCCCGAACGGGCGCGCGGCATCACGAATCATATGAATCAACTTACCGTTTTGGACTGCACACGACGACGTTCGCCGGGCAGTCGGTCAGACTCGCCCGGCTACTGGTCGAGCGGATCGTCAGCCTTCGTGGACGTATGGACTGGAGGCGACTTCGGTGCCGTCGGCCAGCGCCGAGATCGTGAAGTCGGCGAAGACGTTCGGCACCTTTGCCTGCAATTCACGCAGCACGGTGATGGCCAGCTGACGGATCTCGACGTCGGCGTGTTCCGACGCGCGCATCGCGATGAAGTGACGCCAGGCGCGGTAGTTGCCGGTGACGACTATGCGGGTCTCGGTGGCGTTGGGAAGTACCGACCGGGCCGCCTGTCGCGCCTGCTTACGACGCAGCGTGGCGTTGGGTTCGTCGGCGAACTTCTTCTCCAGCCCCTCCAGCAGTTCGGTGTAGGCGGTCTGAGCGGCGTCGGCGGCGGCCAGGAAGCGCTTGTGCAGCTCCGGGTCGTCGGCGATGACATCGGGCTCGACCATCCGGGCGTCGCGCTCGGGAACGTAACGCTGCGACAACTGGCTGTACGAGAAGTGGCGGTGACGGATCAATTCGTGGGTGAGCGACCGCGAGATACCCGAGAAGTAGAACGAGACACTGCCGTGCTCCAGCACCGACAGGTGCCCCACCTGAAGGATGTGGTCCAGGTAGCCGGCGTTGGTGGCGGTCTTCGGATTGGGCTTCTTCCACGACTGGTAACACGCGCGTCCCGCAAACTCGGCGAGCGCCTGCCCGCCATCGGTGTCGGTCTCCCAGGGCACGTCCTGTGGTGCCTCAAAATGAGTCCAGCCGATTATCGTGACCTGCGGTGACACGGTTTCCGCCATACGAATGCCCCTCCACTCTTCTTCTGCGAATCGATCGACCTGAGCCTACTCTCAGGGCGTGGGCCACATCGCTTCCGCCGCTTCGACGTCGCCGACGACACTCTCGACAGCTTGCATGACGTCAAATTTAGTGCCATACTGGCGTCATGGATCTGAGTCCCTACCTAGAATCGCTTCGCCGGGATCTCGTGGCCGCAGCCGCGCCGGCCGGCGACGACGCCGTTCGTACCGCTGAACTTCTCAGCACGTCACTGGAATCCTCGTTGCGGTTGGCCCTGTTGGAGGCGCTCTCCGACGCGGCGGCCGAAATCACCGGTGCGCTCAACCGCGCCGGCAACCCGGCGACCGTCGAGGTCCGGATGCGTGCCCGGCAGGCTGACCTGGTGGTCAGCGAGGCCCCGATGGCCCCACCGGAACCGCCACCGGCGCCGGTGGGTGACTCCGGAGATATCGCACGGATCACGCTACGTCTTCCCGAACCGCTGAAGGAGGCCGTCGAGTCGGCCGCCTCAAGCGAGTCGATCTCGGTCAACGCCTGGCTGGTTCGGGCCATCAACGCCTCGGTCCACGGCCAACCGACCGGACCGGGACACGGGGGCACCACGGCAGGTCGCGCCCGCTACGGAAAACGAGTCACCGGATACGCGCAAGCCTGATCCCGTCACCTTCTTATCTCTCGTCATATTCCGAAAGGGACACTTATCATGTCCGAATTCCCGTGCGACGGACCGATCTCGGTCAGCGTGCTGCTGGCCGCCGGCCGCTGCCAGATCATCGCCGAGGACCGTCAATCCGCCTCCGTCGAGATCACACCGCACCGCAACGACAAGCGGTCGCGTGAAGCCGCCGAAGCCACCAAGGTGGACTTCTCCAACAACAAGCTCACCGTGCAGGCGCCCGAGGGGGTGGCGGGCATGGTCTTCAACTTCGGCCGGTCCAGCGCGATCGACGTGGCGATTCGCGTGCCCACCAACAGCAGCGTCAACGCCAAGTCGGCGTCGGCTCCCATCTACCTCAGCGGTGAGTACGACGTGGCTCAGGCGACCACCGCCTCCGGCGAGATCACCGTTGAGAAGGCCAACGACGCGGCGGTCAACACCGCATCGGGCGACATCCGGGTCACCGAATGCACCGGAAACGCCAAGGGCAACACCGTCTCCGGCGACCTCCAGCTCGACTACGTCGGAAACAACACCAACCTGAAGTCGGTCTCGGGCGACGTTCGGATCGGATACGCCGGCGGCTCGGTGAGCGGGGGCAGCGTCTCCGGCGACATCACCATCAACACGCTGAAGACCGGCAACTGCCAGCTGAAGTCGGTCTCGGGTTCGGTGTCCATCGGCATCGCGCCGGGCACCGGCGTCTGGATGGACCTGAACACCGTCAGCGGCAGCACCTCCAGCGACCTGGCGGTGGGCGACCTGCCGACCGAGACCGTTGCCAATGTGGAGCTTCGCGTCGGCACCGTCTCCGGCAACATCGACCTCTTCAGGTCCGGAGCGAGCTGACCGACGACCGAGCCGGTTGACACACAGTCGGTCGGCTCCGGGTCGACGGGACCACGAACGCCACGGTCGCCAAGCCGTCTCATCCACGCGATGGCCGCAGTCGGCTTGGCACGACACAGATCCAACGGCGCCCGACTGATGTCGGGCGCCGTCGTCTCGGCTACCGTGACAGTCGACACTGTGACGCGGGTTGACCAAGGCGGTACGAGACGTTGAGCTGGCGAACTGAACTCGACCGCGCGAGCGCGGCGTTTCGGGAAGCGCGATCCCATCTTCAACGCGCCGAGGAACTCCTGGTGGCACAGGAAACCGAGATCCCGCCCGACAACGCGACCTCCGACGCACAGGCCGACCTCGCCCGGCAGCTCTGCGACCGGGCGAAGGCGCTGGCACCGGGCATCCTGGCGGCCGACCTCGTCACCGTCGACACCGAGGTCCCCCTGCGGTCCCACCCGGGGGTGGGGACCATCTACGTGCGAGTCGGAACCGGCACGGTGACCTCCGAAGCGTCGTTCCCGGTGGTCGTTCCACTGTTGGGGGCCGGCCATCTGGTGATCGACGCCGACGCCTCCGATCCGCGGGTCTCCGGCCTGCTGCAATCGATTCTGCTGCGCACCGTCGGTGCCGCCCCCAAGGTGACGGTCGCGCTCGCCGACTGCGTGGCACTGGGGCAGACCTTCACTTCAGCGGCTCCGTTGATCGCCGGCGGACTCACCGGCCCGACCGCGACCGACGGCCCCGGGCTGGAACAGGTGCTGGCGATGGCCGAGGCA
>Ga0233365_1001451_pt1 | contig 10048 bp, 12 predicted proteins | sample ElkDunMinimDraft_27_FD_191535 | JGI IMG/M metagenome (GOLD analysis project Ga0233365, IMG submission 191535) | Fecal eukaryotic communites from dung pellets of Tule Elk in California, USA - Elk Dung C36 | ecosystem: Host-associated > Mammals > Digestive system > Large intestine > Fecal | place... | reverse complement strand
TTGGTTAAAATATATTCATGGCAAAACCTAATTGCACTCAGTGCAAACACTTCTATGTCACCTGGGATCCACAAAAACCAAATGGTTGCAGGCAATTTGGTATCCAATGTAAGCCTCTTCCGAGTCAAATTGTTGCCTCTGCTGGTATGGGTGAATGTGAGGGTTTTGTTGCTAAGGCCAAGAAAACACAAGAGACTACCGATCGCGTGGATTTAAGCGACAGGAAATACTGGTAGCTCTTTTTTGAGTTCAAAGTAGCTTGGTGAGACTTCTGAAATAATTCCCCCACCTAAACATAAATCATTCAGATAAAAAACGACCGATTGCCTTGGAGTCATTGCTCTTTGAGGATTATCAAAAATCACCTGAACACGATTGCCATCCAGCACACTCACTGTGCAAGGCTGCTCTGGTTGACGATAACGAACCCTGGCCATGCATTTAAAAGTTGTTCCAGGCAGCTCTGAGAGCCAATTAAGATCAGTTGCAAAGAGTCCATCAGCATAAAGAGCTGGATGATCATCACCTTGAGCTAAGATCACTTCATTTTTATCGAAATTCTTAGCAACAACAAACCAAGCTTCTCCTGGTCCACCAATGCCCATGCCTTTTCTTTGACCAAGAGTATAGAAGCAAACACCATCGTGCTGACCCAACACTTTGCCATTCATATCAATAAAGTTTCCTTTCTGAGACTGAATATACTGAGAGAGAAAATTTTTAAAATTTCGCTCACCAATAAAACAAATGCCGGTGGAATCTTTTTTTGCCATGGTAGCGAGACCAAAACGCGTAGCAAGCTCTCTCACTTTAGGTTTTGGAAGATGGCCAATAGGAAAAAGTACATCTTTAAAAACTGCCGCGTTCACGGCCCAAAGAAAATAAGTCTGGTCTTTATTTTGATCAATTGCTTTTGCAAGTTTTGCATCACTGAGCTGACAGTAGTGTCCAGTTGCTAAGAAGTCAGCTCCAAGAAGTTTTGCTCTGTTGTAGAAAACTTTAAATTTGATTTCACGATTACAAAGGATATCCGGATTAGGAGTAAAACCTTTTTTATAGTCTTCAAGAAATTCAGAGAATACTCCGTCCCAATATTCTTTTACAAAATTTACTGAATAATATGGAATATCCAATCTCTCACAAACTTTGATCACATCTTGATAGTCTAGATCACTTGAACATGTGCCATCAGGATTAGTTTCATCCCAATTTTTCATGAACAAACCAATAGTGCGATACCCTTGAAGTTTTGTCATAAGAGCGACAACTGAAGAATCCACACCGCCAGACATTCCAACAACGACAGTCTTTTGAGAATTCATCTCAAACTGCTCTTGGGATAAAGAAATCCCGTATTCATTCAATAAATCTGGTTGATAGGACAAGTTCATAGGAGAACTTTATAGCTACTTCGTAATATCCAGTAAAGTCCCAAGGACCGCTCCACCAATAAACATGTAACTTTGATAGAATGTGTCCTGATTTAGCGTCTCTGGAGTGTCGTGAGGGGTCTGATAGAACTTAGGATTGAAGTCATCTTCCCAGTTTTGCGAGAATGTTCCCCCAATAAAACCCTGCTCCCAGAGCCTAATATTATCGGAATTATCAAAACCAATGGCCTTAGATTCAAATTTTACTTTCTCCAGCATCTTATCTCCATGAAAGATAAGTGATTGAATAAATTTAGTATCCTCAGCTCGGTGATAAACCACCATATTTCCATGAACTTTATTCTTATCAAAATAAATACTGTCTTGCCCGAGCATTTCGAGATTTAAAAAGCCTATAACTGAGTTGTCTTCACTCTTTAGTTTTTTAGCATACTGATGAGAACCCAAGTAACCTAATCCCTGCCAATCAACAAAGACTACATCCACCGAATAATTCAGACTCGGAATTCGGCTTAAGGCTTCCACAATTCTTAAAGCAATACTAACACCCGTACCATTGTAGTTTGCACCAGGCGTAGGAGATTTTTCATCAATCCTAAAGGTATTCATGTCAAAAGAAATTGTATCGTAGTGAGCGAGAACAACAAGCTTCTTTGATGGATCTTTTCCAGCTTTGTGCCAGATAATATTTTCAGCAGCATTTGTTTTATACTGATCAATTTGAGTTTTTATGTACTGAGTGAAAAGACTCCACTTTTGATAATCAGGAGAACTCTCTTCAAACTGAGGCTTGATTCTTTGATCAAAGTCATTTTGATAAAAAGTTTTTCCAAATTCGGCATCGACGCTAAACTTATCAACTTCTATTTTCCCAGATTTTTTTGGATCGAACTTAGTAATTTCTGAAATGATGTAATCACGAGCTTTAGCGTGCCCTGGTTTTCCAACCATGCGACTAGGAAGAGAAGAGTAAACAAAGTCCGATAATGTTTTTACAAGACTACTTTTAGTCGTTTTATTTAACTCATACCTAATCTGCATGTGAGAGCGTGGAATTGTCTGAGCAAAAACAGATATGGTAAAACTAAAACTTAAAAACAGGGCTATCTTCTTCACTCTCTACTTCCTTTATGTATTTAACTCTGCCATGACTCACAATACGACTTGCCTTTCCGGCCATAACCCCTACTGAAAGAAATTTTCCCTCAGGAAAAACGTCTTCCTCACTCAACTCTATTAAAAGAGTGTTCTGATTTCTTGGAACTATCAAACAATCTATTTTAACTGAGTTCTCAGTCATCACATGACCTTTAAAAGGCATAACTAAATCAGTGGGACTTATTTGATGGGTATCAATCAGTAAAAAACGTTTTGAACTATTTAGAGATGACTCTTTCACAGTGAGAGATGCTGGTATCTTAAAATCAATATGACTAGAATCCATTTTTGGTCCCTGAAGATTCTCAACTCCAAAATTTTCTTTTAATCTCTGTATTTCTGCATCACCCAGATCACCAAGTGGCAACGTTAAATCTTTCAATACTTCATTACTGGCCATTGCTAATTGATGAGTATTATCCTCGTCACTGACAAGAGTATGTAGGATTACTGATCCATCTGGTTTTTTTAAAATTTTTGCTCTAGACCCACAGGCCAGATGCTCAAGATTTAAATTTTTTCTATGCTGATGTAATTTTTCTAAAACAAATACACTGGTATAAAGTTCTAAATTTGTAGCGAGGCCATCAATTTGATCACTAAGGTAGCGATCGAGCACAAGCTCCTTATATTCTTCCTCAACATTGATAAGGTGATGAGTGATGTTTAACTTATGACAGAAAGTTTTGATATCTTTTAAATTTTCTTCACTCAACGTGGAATTTCCTAAATCAATAGTGAGAGCATGAAGTTCATACTTTTGAAGTTTTAATAGATAACTCACGATACCTGAATGGACTCCGCCAGAAAGGCCGATCAAAACAGTCTCTTTACTACTCTCTTTATTGGTTTCCATATGAGGATTATAACCTAACTTAGCCTTAAGGTTTGGATATTTTAACCGATAAATACCTTATGAGTTTGCCTCCAGAGAAACAAATATTCGTAAAAGAAATTAAAGACAGTAAGGCCTTGCGGCCTGTGCTTCAGTATTTGAAATCCAGAACTCCTGGTAAAAAATTCTCTTTTTCTTATGTCGAAGATTGTGATGGTCTAATCCCACACTTAAATTTATTAGAAAATATTCAAGTGATTACTAGTCATCATACATGGAAAGACATTCTGGATTCTTTACCTACAGAATTGAGAGCTTTAGGAAATTTAGTTTCCCATCATGAGAAGTTGCCAGAAAACGCTACGCCTTGGGATAACATAATCATTGGTCTTATTAAGGCACATTTTCAAGACTCGCAATATTTGATTGTTGATTTGTGTGAAGATAAGCATACCCGTTTCAATTTACTGCAGTTGAAGAAATACCTAATGGGTGTCCAAAAAAATACCATGATTGCTAGTCACAATATGTCTCTCTGGTTAGATATGATGGATACAATAGTTGAAAAAAACTCTCACGCATTCAAAAAAACTGATCTCACTAAAGTCGCTTAAATCTAATTGCACAATTCATTTTCATGGCAGTAGTAGTAAACTTATTCATGGGTTTAACTCTAATTTGTAAATCCCATGCTCCAAAGTGAATATCGACCGAGGAAGTCTGATGGAATGGTTTAATTTCAATTTCACTTAGAACACTTCGTTATACTCATGGATCTGGATCGTTGAATCTGCCTTATTTTTGAAATCATGAAAACACACAAGTTGGATAATGTTTTGAGAACTATAACCCATGAGAGATGGAATAGACTTCATGAAAAGCTCTCGGTTTTCTTTTAATGCATTTGAAAGAATTTCATGAACTCTCTGAGAAATTTTAGCATAATAGTTTTTTAAAATAAGCCGCTCTTCTTCACTCAATTCACCGGGAAGCTCAGACTTCCCATTTTTCACCCATAATGAGTACTCACCTGAATATTCCCAACCATTATGTTCATGGAGTGAATAAGAAACTTCAACAAATTGTTGATCAACAAAATTATTAAATTCTTTTTGAATCTCTGAGGGCAAGAAGGGAAAATAGACTTCAAAAAAACTCTTAATACCACCACTTTTCGTATTCACAAATGATGATTTTTTATTGAGCTTCAAACTCACGCTCAATTCACCCTTAGAAGAATTTAGTAGTATGTCTGTTTCATGGATATCATGACTAATGTCAGAGTTACTAAATTTTCCAAGTAGCTTAGGCGTCTTAGGAATTTCCCCGATATACTCAACAAAAGCATTTGCAGTCTGATCACCAATGTTCCTTAAAAATTCGCCTAACTCGGGATAGAATTGACGAACCATTCGATCTTGCTGAGACAGCACAGAGAGATAGTTTGCATCGATAGATTTTATAAAGGCAAGTTCTTCACCCGCCGCTTGGGCCCAAGATTTTGAAACGAGAAACTCAAATAAAGAACCCTTCACTTCATTGAACAGGGCCTCTTTATTTGTGTTCTGATTTCCTGCTATCATTTATTTTGCCCAATACGCTTCTTCTAAACCGTCTTCTCTTTCAGGTAAGCCTCTCAAAAGTCTCGGTGAATTTTGGGTTAAGACTTCAAAGGAAACTCGGTTTGCATACTTACTGATTTGCGAAATCGATGAATAAGTTAAAAAAGAAGTCGAATGCTTAGGAGAATTTGGAACTTTTTGACGATGGTAAAGATTCGCAGAAATATCATGAAGAACGGCCGCTAATGCTGCATCCCCTGCACCATTCGTATTCTTGATATAAACTGGACCGCCATGAAATGGATTAATATGAGTGTAAACCTTAATTGGAGTAGTACATCCATCCCTTCTCATCACACGTGAGTACTCAAATTTATTGTATTCAACAATTGACTTCGTATGAAGGGGCTCTTTTGTTGGACGAGCGATTGATTCGTCCACGATTGCACCAATATAAAGACCTCTTGCACCTACTGTTAAAAGAACCATATCGCAAAAGTCGAGAGCCTTTTCTGCTGCTAGTAAAGGGTCTTCAATATCTGTAAGTGTCAATGCTTCAGATTCATTCATCGCAACCACTGATACATTTTCTTCAATAAACTTCAAAAGTGTTTCTTTGATTTCTTTTACTAATCCACTTGTTCCAAGCGAAAGCACAACTGGAACATTTGCTTTTTTTGCAATTTCCACCGCACGGTAAGTTGATTTTGCAATAGGACTATTAGGATCACGGATCGTATAGGCAGTAACTAAAAGAGCTGCTGCATTCTCAATCACATCAACTGGCAAAAACTCAGGCGATAAATCATTCATGCACCCTTTAGAAATAGCGAAAGTTCTCTCGCCATCAGGAGCCACAAAACATAGAGCTCTTCCCATTGGTTTTGGACAGGGTTGAAGATAACTGAGATTTACTTTTGAACTTGTATTACAGATGTACTTGAAAGCGTAATCACCAACTTCAATATTTTTATTGATTGTTCCTAAAGCCACTGATGGAGAATCTGAGAGGATGGAAAAATTGTGGAGTGTATTTCCAACCGCACCACCTGGGAACTCTCCCTCAATGCGGCCAGTATTCTTCTTTTCACGATAGATTTTTTCGGCCAGCTCATCATCGATAATAGAAGACTCGCCTTTTTTAAAACCATATGTTTCTAGAAATTCTTCATCCACCGGTATTTCAATATCAACTAAAAGTTGCTCTATGCCAGCGACATAAACATTTCCCGGGCTATGAAGATCAGAATCGAAAGAACTTCTCTTTTTCTCTTCTACTGGGAAATAATGCTTAGTATTTCTGCGTCCAGGAAATTTCATATAAACCTCTAAAATTGAATGTGAGCTTTTATAACTTATGAGAATCAATTTAGAAAGAGACACATAGACGATTCCCTCTCAAATGTGGTAAATATTTCATATGTTTAAATTCAATCATCCACAAAAGACCCCTATTTTTGACTATTACGCACCAATTAATGAAAAATTTATTGGGCTTCTTTCCATTCCACACTCAGGTGAGAATATCCCCGATGAGTTCCAACCTTTCCTCAGTCAAGATGAAAGGGCCTATAAGGAAGACGTTGATTTTAAGGTAAATGAATTAGTTGATATTAAGGCCCTGCAAGAAGCGGGTGTAGCTGTTTTGGTCGCTCATGTTCATAGAATATGTATTGATTTAAATCGAGCTGAATCAAATTGCGTGATGTTTTGGAAAAACAACACTCAAGGCAAGCCTCTTATCATCAAAGATGTTTCTGATGAGGAAACTCAATACTTCATTGAGAAGTATCATAGACCTTATTTCGAAATTCTAAAATCGGCACTCCAGAACCTAGAGATGAATAAGAAGGGTCTAGTTTCAATGGTAGATCTTCACAGTATGCCGAGCAGGCCCACTGAATATCATATGAAACAAAATCCAAATCAAAAGATGACGAGAGCAGATTTTTGCGTAAGTGATCGCAAAGGAAAAACTGCGACGACGGAATTCATTAATTTCTTTAACACAACTCTTAGCACCAACACGGGATATTCATCTGTCCTTAACGATCCTTATGTTGGAGGTTTTGTGACAGAATTTGTTGATGGCTTCAGAACGAATAATATTCAAATCGAGATCAATAGATCTATCTATATGGATGAGGAACAAAAAGTTCTTGTCCCAGAGAAAGTTAATAAATTGAAACCACTTTTGACTAAAACTCTCATTGAAGGTTTTAAGAATTTTGATTCTTAATGTACCCTCATCTCTGAATCGCTTTTAGACCCTTTATCTTTGGCCTTTCGAAGATTCAATTCCATCTGCTCTTGATTTGTTAACTCTGGAGCTTCTATAGGTTTTGCCGCTTCCTTTTCAATATTTTTTCTATTTTTTAATTCTTCCAGTTCAATTCTTTGTTGCAAAAGTAGCTCCTCATCAAGTTGTCCTGCAACTAAAGGATCAAGAATCTGCGTAGTAAAAGTTTTGCCGTATTTTTTAAAACTATAGCTATAAAGAGGCTTTAGTTGTGCTCCCATATAGGGTGAGCGTTCAAGATATTGAATCATCTCTCGCAAAAGATTCATATTATTTATATCTTGAGTCCAAGCAGAAAAGAGATATAGAAGGCCCTCTTGATCAATCTGTCTTGCAAAACTTAGTTGCTTAAATTCCTGGTATAAAATGTTTCCAATTGATTGATCGGTATGGCGAAATTTAATTTCACTTAAAAACTTTGATCTGAGTTTGACTGATTCTGCTCGATTTTCTTCGGTTACTAACAAGTAAGAAAAGATTTGACCGTTACCCATCATCATGACGATCTCAGAGCGGTAATCCTTATCACTTGATTGAACCTCAACTAGTGCATGATCAGAATTTTCTAGTAATCCATAACGTATTGTCCCTTTAGGGAAAAATTTACTTCGAATGTGCAATATATATAGATCATAAATCATTTCATCAATGTGCTTTGTTTTATCTTCTATTTTGAGCGTAAAAATATCCTTCCACACCTGTTCATTGGATTTGGCCATGATTCTATTCTTCGCATACGGCAGCTTAAAAAGTTCTTGATCATTAGAATAGTTACTAAAAATCTGCATCGGTAGTGTATAAAGATCACTAATTTTTCGCTTATCAGGACCAAGAAATGACATTCCTAGAATAGGAGCAATATCTTTTGAAACTAATTTTACGATTGGTACAATCTGATAAAGAGGATGTCTTGTAGGAAGTGGCACCATACTGTTTGCTAGCGGGAAAGGTTTCCAAAGTTGAATATAATCTTCTTTATAGTCAGGAACACTCTCAATTGACGGTGGGATCAACCACTTTGTATCAAAATCGTCGACGGTGTAATAGGTGTTGTACTTTCTACCTTTAAGCCACTGACTGTACTGATGAGTTGGCCACTCATTGATGTAAAGCAACACTCCGATCACCAATGTTACTAAAAGAATAGTAGTTCCTAAAAGCCAACGCATTCTAACCCTTCAATAATAAACAAAATATTCCTAATCCTTATCGGTTAAAAAAAAGATCTCATTATAATTTTTAGAAAACCGATGAGATGATTGAAATAGTCGGAGAAAAAATATGAAATCGATTTTATTATCATTATCCCTTTTGGCCCTTGTAGCTTGTGAAGCACCAACGCGGACTCGTACAGGACTCACAAACGGTAATAGTTATCAGCCAGGAACCACCTCGGGAAATAATGGTGGCTCAAACCCGTGGACAGGCGGTGGCACAGTGGGAACAACCGATGGTGGCCAACAAAATAATGGTCTCCCTCCAGGTTTTGAAAATTGTGATATTTCACAAAAACATTATGCTTCGGGAATAAACTATATTGGAATTTGTCAGAGTAAGAATAGCGAAACACAAATCGCTGCAAATCCTTCAGTAACAAATACATCAGTTAGAACTTGTCTTGTGCCTACTTATAAGACTGGTAATGGTGCTTCAACTTACTTAGGTCAACCTCAATGCTTCTACCCTAGAGCAAATGAAGTGACGGTTGGAACTCTCGTTAAAACAAGACCTGGTTTTACTGGTAATCCTATTTCTGGGGTAATGGTTTTACTAGAAACATCCATTGAAGCTTACTACACATGTATGAACGCTTATTCTAATTATATCAATAATAATTGTCCGGCATTCCCACAAGCGTGTGCAGCTCAAGCAACTCAAGTAATGAATAGCATCTGTAACAATTTTAAATCTACTCACAGCTATATTGATCTTTGTGTGAATACGACACTGTGTTCGAACAATTAATGGAAGGTTTGTTTTTTTACTTCGCCTGATTTGAATTGTTCGGCCAGTGATACATCTTTTGTTACAAACGTAAGTATAGGCACGAAGACTTCATCATCAATTTTTTCTTCTGCAACAAACCCTATCACCACTTGATAGAGGTTTTTTTCTCCATGATGAGATTTGCAAAACATTTTCAAAATATATTTATTTTCGCGAACTGATGACACCCATTCCGGTTCTTTGAGAGTTTGTGGAATCAGGTGATCATACAGGTGAAAATCAGCAAAAGAGTAATCATCGCTTGTCTGATTCTGGATCAATAAAGACAGGTACTCTGACTTTTTCAGCCCCATCCACTCAATATCTTCTTCATTTAAATAAATTTCACTCATAAAAACCTCTGAAAGTGGAAAAAGCTACCCTCTCAACCTCTATCATACTCTCAAGTTAAGATAGAGAGGAGAAAAAAAGGAACGACAATGCGTAAGTTGCAGGAAGCACAAGGACTAGAGCAGTTAATCGAAGCAGGAAGCACCGGTTATCTGCCATTATTTTATCACGAGTGGATTACTGAATCCTATGAGGATAAGGAATCTCTGAAGACCTTATCATTTTCTAGAGCATCAGAAACTGTGAATAAAATTTTTCAAAAGATGGAAAGACACACTTCAATTGAAAAAAAGAAAACAGCTATTCAGGCAATGCAGGATGAAGAAAGAAGACACTTCATACGTTCATTCATGAAAATGGTTGAATATAAAACACTTGATAGAATGAGAGAGCTTCACTAATTTGAAAAATTTATTGATTCCCCTATTCACTTCTTTATTTGCATTCTCTGCACATGCAGAATATA
>Ga0233365_1001449_pt1 | contig 10054 bp, 11 predicted proteins | sample ElkDunMinimDraft_27_FD_191535 | JGI IMG/M metagenome (GOLD analysis project Ga0233365, IMG submission 191535) | Fecal eukaryotic communites from dung pellets of Tule Elk in California, USA - Elk Dung C36 | ecosystem: Host-associated > Mammals > Digestive system > Large intestine > Fecal | place... | reverse complement strand
GTGGAAACGGCGCTGCGCCAATCCGGCCATGCACCCCACTGGCGCATCCTTCCGGCGGGCGAAGCTACCAAAAGCTGGGATGAGCTGGCCGCGACCGTCAATTGGCTGCTCGAAGAAGGGGTTGAGCGCGGGGATCATATCCTTGCCCTGGGCGGCGGCGTGATCGGGGACCTTACCGGGTTTGCTGCATCCATCCTCAAGCGCGGCTGCCACTTCATCCAGCTGCCAACGTCGCTGCTGGCGCAGGTCGATTCCAGCGTCGGCGGGAAAACGGCGATCAACACCCCTGCCGGCAAGAACCTGGTAGGCGCCTTCCATCAGCCCGCGCTGGTGCTGGCCGATCTTGCCGTGCTTGATACCCTGCCCGCACGCGAACTGCGCGCCGGCTATGCCGAAGTGGTGAAATACGGGCTGATCGGCGATCCGGACTTCTTCAGCTGGTGCGACACCAATGCCGCAGGCCTGCTTGCCGGCGATTCCCACCTGCGCGAATATGCCGTGGCGCAATCGGTAGCGGCCAAGGCCCGCATCGTTGCCGAGGATGAGTTCGAGACGACCGGCAAGCGGGCCCTTCTCAATCTTGGCCACACTTTTGGCCACGCGCTGGAGGCGGAAACCGGCTTTTCCAACCGCCTGCTGCATGGAGAGGCCGTGGCCTTAGGCATGGTCTTGGCCGCGCGCTATTCCGCCCGGCGCGGCCTGATGCCGAAGGGCAGCGCCGAACACATCGCCACGCACATCGCTGAAACCGGGCTGCCGGCGTCGCTTTCGGCACTGGATCTGTCCTGCGATGGCCGCGCTCTGGCCGATCACATGCTGCACGACAAGAAGATGGACGCAGGCACCTTGCCCTTCATTCTCTTGCGCGGGATCGGGCAGGCCTATCTGGCCAAGGACGTTGAGCTGGCCGATGTAGCCGCATTTCTTGATGAGGAGCTGACCCGACGATGACAGCAACCGAAGCCGCGCCCCGAATGGACGACCCGCCGCACGACCGTGCATTTCTGGGGCATCCCAAAGGGCTTGGCTTCCTGTCTTTCGTCGAAGGATGCGAACGCTTTTCCTATTATTCCATGCAGACGCTGCTTGTCCTCTACATGGTCAAATTCCTGTTTCTGCCTGAGAATATTGGATCGGTTATCGGGCTCGAGTGGTTGCGGCAGCACCACTACGTCGGGCTTGAAGCCCAGCCGCTCGCGTCCGCCCTGTTCGGGGACTACACGGCCTTCGTCTATCTCACCCCGATCCTGGGTGGCATTGTCGCGGATCGCTGGCTGGGGCGCCGCTCCACGCTGATCCTTGGCGGATTAATCATGGCGCTGGGCCACTTCCTCATGGCCTTTCAGGGCACGTTCCTGTTCGCCCTGCTCGCGCTGATTGTCGGCGTCGGGCTGTTCAAGGGCAACATCGCCAGCCAGGTGGGTGAACTCTATTCCGAAAACGACATCCGCCGCGCCATGGCGTTTCAGATATTCTACATCGCGATCAACGTCAGCGTCATCGCAGCGCCGCTGATTTCGGGCACTCTGGGCGAGAAGCTTGGCTGGCACTGGGGATTCGGCACGGCGGGGATCGTCATGGTTGGCGGGCTGGTGCTCTACCTCTACGCCAAACCCTGGCTGCCCGAGGATAACCGCCCCTCCCGGCAAAACCGGGACGCGCCGCGCAGCAAGCTGGTCGGGCGGGATTGGCTGCGGCTGGCTGCCCTGCTTATCCTCGTGCCCGTGCTGGCGATTGCGTTGCTTACCAACCAGCAGATCTTCAACGCCTATCTGATCTGGGCTGATACGCAGTTCCAGCTGACCTTCTTTGGCACGACCCTGCCAACGAGTTGGATGATCACGATCGACGCCACGCTCAGCTTCTCGATGCTGGTGGCCGTCGCCGCCTTCTGGAAATGGTATGGCACCCGTCGCAGGGAGCCGGACGAGCTGGGCAAGATGATTATCGGCAGCGTCTTCACCGTATCCGGCGGGCTCTGCCTGGTAATGGCTGCGGTGACGCAGGGCGATGCCAAGATCGGCCTGTTCTGGCCGGTGATGTTCCACCTGCTGAACAGCATAGGCTTCTCGCACATCCTGCCGGTCAGCCTGGCGCTGTTCTCGCGCGTCGCGCCCAAGGCGATCAACGCGACGGTGCTGGGTATCTATTACTTGGCCTTCTTCGGCGCGAACAAGATCGTCGGCGAAGTGGGCGGCTGGTACAGCACAATGGATACGGCGCAGTTCTGGCTGCTGCATGTCGGCAGCGCCGCAGTCGGACTGGTCGCCTTTACCGCGTTCAAGCTGGTTCTCGCGCGGCGCCTGCTGCACGATCCGCAAACCGCGTAAGGCCGCCACCCCTCACCCGCTTGGCGAGAGGTGGCGGAACAGTCAGATCAGGCCGCGACGGATTCCGTGCCGGCAATCGACGTGCGGTGCATCATGCGTCCGGTCGACTTGTCGTAGGGAATCGCGCGGTGCATCGCGCCGGTGTTGTCCCAGATCACGAAATCGCCCTTGGTCCATTTGTGACGAAGCGAGAAGGCAGGCTGCGCGGCCCATTCCTGCAGGCGCACCAGCATGGCGCGGCCAGCCGGGATTTCCATGCCGACGATGTGATCCGCCGTCGTGCCGATAACCATCGACTTGCGGCCGGATTCGTGAGTCCAGACAATGGGATGTTCCTTGATCAGGCCGATGCCCAGAACCTTCTCGCGGTGCTTTTCCGGAATGGCGTCTGCGATGGGCGAGAGGCTGGCCTTCACCGAATGCACGGCCTTAAGCCCTTCAAGATCCTGCTTCTCTTCGTCCGGCAGGCCTTCATAGGCGGCATAGGTGCTGGCGAATTCCGTCTCGCCGCCCTTGCCCGGCGCAATGCGGCACGAAAGCAGCGTGGCGAACGGCGGCGGCATGTCTACCGTGATGCCGTCCATGTGCCAGAAGAACGTGCCCAGCACATATTCCGGCTGCGGGTTGATCTTGGGATCGAGAGTGACCTGGTAAACGTCGTCGTTGTTTTCCTGCACGTTGAAACGGCCGGTCAGCTTGATCTTTTCGCCCATCAGTTCCGTGATGCGGAGCTGTTCTTCGTCTGTCAGGTCAACCTGCGGGAAGACGACTACAGTGCGTTCTTCCACCTTGGCGCGAATCGCGGCGGCAGCTTCTGGCGTGAACAGGTCTTCGCGGTTATCCCAGACGGCCCGGGAGCCGATGAATTCCTTGATGTTTTCAAAGCGGACGGACATGGGTACTCCCTAATATTCCTTTAGCTGAACATGTGTTCAGCACTCTCCGTGTATTTGCCTTCGAACCGCCCGCGCGTCAACCGCATCTCGACTTCGCCCGCAGCGAGGCGCATCTTGCGCCGCCTCTGCCAGAGGAGCCGCAGCCATGCCGCAATTCGTGATCGAACGGGAAATGCCGGGGGTTGGAAAACTGGGCGCTGAAGACCTGAGAGCCGCATCGCAGACATCGTGTGAAGTGCTGCGCGATCTGGGGCCGGACATCCAGTGGGTGCACAGCTATGTCACCGATAACAAGATCTACTGCATCTACCGCGCGCCAAGCGAGGCACTGATCCGCGAACATGCGGTGACGGCCGGCTTCCCCGCCAACCGCGTCTCGCAGGTGCGGACAGTCATCGATCCCACAACAGCGGAATAGGGGCCGAATAGGGGCCGAATAAGCTCCGAAAACAACAAGGGGCCGGAAAGGTATCCCCTTCCAGCCCCTGTTATCGGGTACCCGTTACCGGGTGGCTTAGCCGCCCTGCACCTGTGCCACGTCGATCTTCAGGCCGGGGCCCATCGACGAGGAAAGAGCGACCTTCTGAAGGTACTTGCCCTTGGCGCCAGCAGGCTTCGCCTTGACGATGGCATCGACGAAAGCGTCGAAGTTGGCGCGAATGGCTTCGGGACCGAAGCTCATCTTGCCGATGCCGCCGTGGATGATGCCGGCCTTTTCAACGCGGAATTCGATCTGGCCGCCCTTGGCTGCCTTGACCGCTTCAGCGACGTTCGGCGTCACGGTGCCCAGCTTCGGGTTCGGCATCAGGCCCTTCGGACCCAGAACCTTACCGAGGCGGCCAACGATGCCCATCATGTCGGGCGTCGCGATGACGCGGCCGTAGTCGAGGTTGCCGTTCTGCATGTCTTCCAGCAGGTCTTCGGCACCAACCTTGTCAGCGCCAGCGGCGAGAGCGGCTTCAGCCTTGTCACCACGAGCGAAGACAGCAACCTTCACGTCCTTGCCGGTGCCCGAAGGCAGCGTAACCATGCCGCGGACCATCTGGTCAGCGTGGCGCGGATCGACGCCAAGGTTCAGGGCGATTTCGATGGTTTCGTCGAACTTGGTGGTCGACAGGTCCTTCAGGGCCTGGATCGCCTCATCAACGCCATAAAGCTTCTGGTTGTCACCCAGCTTGGTGGCGAGCGACTTCTGCTTCTTGTTCAGCTTCATGTGCTTAGCCCTCCACAACCTGCAGGCCCATGGAACGGGCGGAGCCTTCGATGATCTTCGTTGCCTGTTCGATATCGTTGGCGTTGAGATCAACCATCTTGGTCTGAGCGATTTCAGCAAGCTGCGAACGCTTGATCGTTCCGGCCGAAATCTTGCCCGGCTCCTTCGAGCCCGACTTCAGGCTTGCGGCCTTCTTGATCAGGAACGTGGCAGGCGGCGTCTTGGTGACGAAGCTGAACGAGCGGTCCGAATAGACGGTGATGACCGTCGGGATCGGCATGGACTTTTCCAGTTCCTGCGTGGCAGCGTTGAACTGCTTGCAGAATTCCATGATGTTCACGCCGCGCTGACCCAGAGCCGGGCCGATCGGCGGTGAGGGATTCGCAGCGCCCGCAGGCACCTGCAGCTTGATATAGCCTTCAATCTTCTTGGCCATGACTGGCCTCCTTTCTTCCTGTTGAGCCCCGGAAATCCGGGCCTCTCAGAGTGAGCGGTCAAACAAGGGCGCCCCATCTGGGACGGGACCTCTCCCGCACGGTTACCGACAGCAATACTGCCGGAAGCGCGCGCCGATAACCGGATCGGCGCGAATTTGCAAGGCAGGGAGCCGTAGGTTCCTGCCATTAACGTCACCCTGAAACGAATTCAGGATGACGATCTGCGGATCGTTACTTCGAAAGTTCAACCTGTTCGAAGTCCAGTTCCACCGGCGTAGCGCGGCCGAAGATGGAAACCGAAACCTTGACGCGGTTCTTGTCGAAGTCGAGCTCTTCCACCACGCCATTGAAGCTGGCGAAGGGGCCGTCGAGAACCTTGACGGAATCGCCGATCTCGTAATCGACCGAAACGTGCTTGCGCGGCTCGGCAGCGGCCTGTTCGCGGGCGCCGAAATACCGTGCAGCCTCACGATCGGAAATCGGCTGCGGCTTGCCCGATGAACCCAGGAAGCCCGTCACCTTCGGTGTGTTCTTCACCAGGTGGTAGATGTCATCGTTCAGGGTCAGCTTGGCAAGGACGTAGCCAGGCATGAACTTGCGCTCGACCTGAACCTTCTTGCCGCGCTTCACCTCGGTGATCGTCTCGGTGGGAACCTCGACAGCCTCGACCAGCTCGGACAGGCTCTTGCGCTCAGCCTCGGACAGGATGGAGTCGCGCACCTTGTTCTCGAAACCGGAATAGGCGTGGATGATATACCAGCGGGCCATGTTATCTCTTTCGGATTGGTTTGGCGGGCGAACGGTCAGGCCAGCGTCAGCAGCCAGCGCACGACAGTGCCGAAAATGGAATCAACGCCCAGGAAGAACACGGCCAGAATCACCATCATGATCGCCACGAAAATGGCGGTGGTGACTGTCTCCTGCCGGCTGGGCCAGTAAACCTTGCGTCCTTCCGTCTGCACCTGGCGCATGAATTCGCCGGGGCTGACCTTAGGCTTGGCTTCGCGTTCTTCCATCGATCTGTCCTTCGCAGCTTCCGCCAAAGGGAAATCGCCGCCCCGGAGCCTTTAGCAGGTCTACCGGGAAGGGCAGCGAATTTCCGATGTCGGAAGTGGGCGGTGATTTAGACCTCGCCCGGGCAAATTGCAAGCGGGGCGCCGCTGGCAGGAGTGGAGGGACTCGAACCCACGGCCCTCGGTTTTGGAGACCGATGCTCTACCAACTGAGCTACACTCCTGCGGGCGGGCTGGCCTCTAGATGCTTGACCGGCAGATGACAAGGACGCTTGTGCAAATACCGCATCTAAATTCATTCAGCCCCCCAAATTCGATGTGCGGCAGCGCCATTTTGCCCACCATCGCGGTTTTGCCGGGGCCGGGGATTTGCTAGTCTGCGCCCGTGCATTCGCCAGCTTCCCCTTCGATTATCCCGCCGGGCCAACTCATGCTTGCCTATCGTGAGGGGATATTCCCCATGGCAGACAGCCGCGATGATCCCGAGATATTCTGGGTGGAGCCCCGGCGGCGCGCGATTCTGCCGCTCGATGGGTTTCACCTGTCACGCTCGCTGGCCCGAACCCTGCGGCGCGGACGATTCGCCGTCACCTGCAACGCCGCTTTTGACGAAGTGATGAATTCCTGCGCCGCCCCCCGGCACGACGGCGATGGCGAAAGCTGGATCAGCCGCCGAATCGCGGCAAGCTATCGCCGCCTCCACGATCTGGGCCAGGCCCATTCGATCGAGTGCTGGCGCGAGGGTGAGCTGGTCGGCGGGCTCTATGGCGTGGGCTTTGACAGGGTGTTCTGCGGCGAAAGCATGTTCAGCCGGGAACGGGACGCATCGAAAGTCGCCCTGGCCTGGCTGGTGGCTGCCATGCGGCAATACCGGGCAGAACTGCTCGACTGCCAGTTCATGACGCCGCACCTTGCGTCACTTGGTGCCGTTGAGATCAGCCAGCGGCGCTATCACACCCTGCTGAAAGCCGCCCAGAGGCCCTATTCGGCCTCGTCGGAAGAGGCGGCTGCCGTAGCAGTGCCTGTGGCCGCTGGTGAGCGCGCAGGCGCCGGGCTGGGCGATGCTGTCGCCGCAGGCGAAGCGTCTGGAGAGGGGCTGGCCTTGCCTGCCGGCTTCGCCGCCTTGCTGGCCGACGCAGCATCCGCCGGGTCCGCCTCTTCGCCCGGGAATTTCATCGCGCAATCCTTCACCCAGACGTCGTAGATCGGATGTTCGACGACGTTGAGCGACGGTGAATTGCGGAACAGCCAGCCGGAAAAGGCCTTGCGCCATTCCAGCGGCTCGCTCGGCCGGACGCGTTCTTCCACGAAGACCTGCACGAAGGCGCCGGTTTCCGGGGGGCTTTCCCAAGGCAATGAGCGTTCGCAGGTGGCGACGCGCACGACAAGGTTGCCGATCCGCCGCGATTCGCCGGATTTCAGGACAAGATCCTGCGTCAGATTGTTGCGCTTGTTGAGCACGCCAAGCGTAGTCACGCGGTCTTTTACCGGAGTGCCGTATTCGCTCTCAACAGCCGGAGCGGCAGCCTTGGGCGCCTTCACGGCCTCGGGAATTTCGTTTTCCTTGTCCGCGTTTCCGGAATCCATTCCGCACGCGGCAAGCGCGCAAAGCAGCGGCAGCGCGAGCGCCCGTTTCACGCGTCAGGCGTCCGGCGACCAGGCTTCGTAATCGCCTGTGGCGCGGGCGCGTTGCCCGCCCCGCTCAAGCGCGCCTTGCGGACGATAGGCCTGCGACGTGCCGGTTGCGTTGGGAGTATAGTCCACTTCCCAGATGCGCGCGGGCGGCAGGTTGCTTTCGGGAACGCCATCAAAGCTGCCGTGCAGCCAGCCATGCCATTCCGCCGGCACGCAGCTGGCATCGTTGGATCCGCTGTAGATAACCCAGCGGCGCTCTGTTCCGCCAAAGGGGCCGCCAGCCGGGCGTGGCTTTTTCGACCGATAATAGCGGTTGCCCTGCGTATCGGTGCCGACCTGCTCGCCCCGCGTGGCGCTGTCGAGCAGCGTGCCGATGGTGGCGCCGTCCCACCAGGTGAAGATCTTGGAGAGGATTCCCATGCGGCCAGCGCATAGGGGAAGTATGGGGTGACGGGCAAGAGGCTGCGCGCCGGTTCCGCACTTAACCCCATCGCTTTGCCGCTTAACGCCGCTTTACCACTCAACCTTGTCGCCGGCGACGATGCCAAGTTCGGCTGCGCGGCCACCCGCCAGCTCCAGAACGGCCTTCACGTCGCCGATCGAGGAAAGCGGACGCTCGGAATAGGGTTCTGCATTCGCCGCAATATTGCTGATCCGGCCGTCGACGCCGACGAAAATGATATCCAGCGGGATCACCGTATTGCGCATCCAGAACGAGGCCACGCGCGCCGGCTCCATCGGGAAGATCATGCCTTCGCCCGACGCCAGGGCGGTGCGAAACATCAATCCCTTTGCCTGCTCGGCAGCGGTAGTCGCCACTTCGACTTTGAACGGCAACTTCTTGCCGCCGCGCGAAACTGTAAGCGGCACTACGGGAAGGCCCGATTCCGGATGCCGTGCCTCCTCGCGCACCGCGGCCGGTGCAGCCCCATCTACAGGGCGAGGTGAACAGGCGGTAAGCGCCAGCGCTGCGGCCAAAAAGGCATGGGAAATTCGCATCAAAGGCCTTCGTCCCCTTGCGCGGCCCAGTCCTCAGCCGCCTCCTGCGTGGGGGCATTGACCAATTCGCGCGCGCTGTCCAGCGCGTGGCCTGCCCTTAACATGGCGGCGATCTGCTTTTCCCGGCGCGGACGGTCCAGCGGCTCTGCCCCAAATGGCCCAAACCGGCGCTTGCGGGCCAAGGCCAGTGCGGCGCTGCGCTGCTCCGCCTGGGCGGGTCGCACAGCCTCGCGAAGATCTCCGTCGATGCCGGCCGCGCCGAGTTCCTGCGAAATCCGCCGCATGCCATAGCCGCGCCGAAGCAGGCTGCCGCTTTTCGATCGGGCCCAGGCTTCATCATCGACATAGCCCGCTGTCACATATTTCGTCACAAGCGCCGGGATGTCAGGCCTGTCCTCCCCCTCCCAGCCGCGCTCCCTCAGCTTGCGCTGGAGATAGGCCTCAAGCTTCCCGGCGCTGGTCGCAAAACGCGCAACATAGGCAAGCGCAAGCTCTTGCAGACGGGCTGCGTCAAGCGGCCGAGCCTTCCGTCTGGGCGATGAACCGTTCTGTGGATGCGTCGTCATTTGGCCATATTCGTGCCACACTCCGCGCCGAAGTGGGAGCGCTCTTGGGTCAGACAGGGGGTGACGCGCAGCCTCGCTCTGTATATGCAGCCGACGCGAACCAACATTGATCGCAATATTAAACCTAAGATAACAACGGGTTAACGCATATGACCGAAGCCGTTTCGCCGGTGCATGCCACGGGCACGGAGCTGGTGCCCACCCCGAATGAGGACAAACTTCCTCGTCGGTTTGCTGATTTTCCCACATTTAGTGAGGCGCTGGATTATGCTGCGCGCGGTCAGCGCGGCCTTAATTTCCACGATCCTCGCGGCAATCTTTCCCGAGTCTATCCGTACAGCGAACTGCGCGAAGACGCGCTCGCGGCGGGACGACGCTTTATTGCGCGCGGCATCGAAAAGGGCGATCGCATTGCCCTGATCGCCGAGACCGGCCCCGAATTCGCAGCCCTGTTCTGCGGCGCGATCTATGCCGGTGCCTGGCCCGTGCCACTGCCGCTGCCGACCAGCTTTGGCGGCAAGGACAATTACATCGATCAGCTTTCGGTTCAGCTTTCCAGCTGCGACCCGAAAATGCTCGTTTTCCCGGCAGAGATTTCCGAGATGGCCCGCGCCGCCGCCAGCCGGCAGCGCTGCGAAGGTGTCGCTTGGGAAGATCTGGTGCAGGAACCCGCGCTGGACTGCACATTCGCCGAAGTCGGTTCGGACGACATCTGCTATCTACAGTATTCCAGCGGCTCCACCCGCTTTCCCCATGGCGTTGCCGTAACCCACGGCGCGCTGATGTCGAACCTGGCCGCGCACAGCCACGGCATGCAGATCAGCGAGACAGACCGCTGCGTCAGCTGGCTGCCCTGGTATCACGACATGGGCCTTGTCGGCTGCCTTCTGTCGCTGATCGCCAACCAGGTTTCGGCTGACTACCTCAAGACCGAAGACTTCGCCCGCCGCCCGCTTGCCTGGCTG
>Ga0233365_1001446_pt1 | contig 10064 bp, 6 predicted proteins | sample ElkDunMinimDraft_27_FD_191535 | JGI IMG/M metagenome (GOLD analysis project Ga0233365, IMG submission 191535) | Fecal eukaryotic communites from dung pellets of Tule Elk in California, USA - Elk Dung C36 | ecosystem: Host-associated > Mammals > Digestive system > Large intestine > Fecal | place... | reverse complement strand
TGCTACGGCGTCACGCAACGTCCCCGCCGGGGGCCACTGCCGGGCCCGATGGGCGACTGCGACTGGAGCGCCGCTCCGCCTGGAGAGCACTGCTCGCCCGGTTTGGGTCGGAGCGCCGCTCTGTTCGGGGGGCACCGCTCGCTCAGCCGGTTCCGGAGCACGACTCTGTCCTGGGAGCCCCGCTCACCCAGCCGGGTCCCGAGCAGGGCTCTGCCCTGGTCACCCCGCTCACCCAGCCGGGGCCGGAGCAGCGCTCTGCCCCGAAAGCACCGCTCACCCAGCCGGGTTCAGAGCACCGTTCTGTCCCGGGAGCCCCGCTCGCTCAGCCGGAGTTGGAACATCGCTTCGTTGAGCGAGCACTGCTCGCCAGGGAGGGCGCCGATCACGAAGTCCGCTCACTCACCGAGAAATACCACCGCCCGATCGACCACCAACGCGACATCGTCGGTCGGCACCGGGACCGGCTGCTCAACACCGATGACGCGGACCTGTTGCTACGCAAGCGATGTCCGACGGCCCACGCCGAGGTGTCGGCCACCCGACCGGAAGCCGAGACGGCGCGGCTGTGCCGCCACCTCGTTCTATCGACACTGGACCGACACTGGCGGGAACACCTCGCCGCCATCGCCGAACTGCGCGACGGTATCCACCTACGAGCCCTCGGCAGGTACACCCCGCTGACCGAATACCTGCGCGAAACCCTCACCGCCTTCGACGGCTTCCTCGATCGCGTCCACGACGACGCCGCCACCGCGTTCGAGAAGTACGCCGCCGACGGAGCCGCCACCGACCGACCGCCCGTCGTTCGGCCCTCGGCCACGTGGACCTACCTGATGCAGGACAACCCTTTCGGCGGTGAACTGGACCGGGTGCTGCGTTCGCTCGGGCTGCGATCACCCTCCTGAAAGCGCCATGCCTGGACCGATAACCGAGTCACCGCCCGGCGAACCCAGCATGGCTGGCGGGTTAATCGGCTCACGGTAGGATGGGCTGCTGCGTCGACCGAATGGCGCCGAATCCCCGCTGCCTGCCTAAGGAGTTTGTACGTGCGTGGTGTGGTACTGGCCGCTGGACAGGGACAACGGCTGCGGCCGGACACTGACAACCTCCCCAAGACACTGTTGCCGGTCGACGGCGAGACCACCATCCTCGACATCGCGTTGCGCAACCTCGCCAAAGCCGGGGTTAGCGACGCCTCCGTCGTCGTGGGGTACGCCGCTCATGCGATCGAAGCCAGGGTCGAGGACATGTCGCAGCGTTACGAGCTGGACATCCGTCTCATCCACAACGATCGCGTCGACTGGAACAACGCCTACTCGCTGTGGCACGCCCGCGAGGTGTACGCCGACGGCGCGCTGCTGGTCAACGGTGACACCGTGCACCCCGATTCGGTGGAGAAACTGCTGCTGTCGGCACCGGCCGACGGCATTCTGCTGGCCACCGACGCGGTCAAGCAGCTCACCGACGAGGCCATGAAACTCCAATGCGACGCCGACCGGGTCGTCAACCTGGTCACCAAGCAGATGCCCGTCGAAGCCGGCTTCGGTGAGTACATCGGCGTGGCTCGCATCGACTCCTCGATCGCCGACGACCTGACCACCGCGTTGGAGACCACCTGGCAACGCGACCCGAATCTGTACTACGAGGACGCGTTCCAACTGCTCGCCGGACGAGACGGAGACGCCCCCGGTCGGCTGCACGCCATCCCGATCGGCGACACCGAGTGGGTCGAGGTCGACGATCACGCCGACCTCGCGCGGGCGCGGGAGATCGCATGCCGCTGCTAGCCCGCACCGTACCCAGCCCGCTGGTGGTCGAGGTTCATCCCGGAGCCATCTCCCACCTCGGGGACCTGCTGGCCGACCGCCGGATCTCATCCGGTGGTGAAGTCGCGGTCGTGGTCGGTCCGGGCATCGGCAAGGAAGCCGCCGAAGAGGCCCGCAAGGGGCTCAGCGAAGCCGAGATCATCACGATCAGCGCGGGTACCCACTCCGACGCGCTCTCGCTGGCCGACAAGCTGAAGAGCCGCAACTTCGACGCGGTGATCGGCATCGGCGGTGGCCGCCTCATCGACACCGTCAAGTACGCGTCGTTTCGGCAGGGCCTTCCCATGGTGTCGGTGGCGACCAGTCTCGCCAACGACGGCATCGCCTCGCCGGTGGCCTCCCTCGACCGCGACGGACACTCCATCTCCTACGGTGCTCACATCCCGATCGCCGTGATCGTGGACCTCGACTTCGTCCGCCGCGCACCGATTCGGCAACTGCGCTCCGGCGTCGGCGACGCGATCGCCAACCTGTGCGCCACCGCCGACTGGCAACTCAGCCACACCGCCACCGGTGAAGCCATCGACGGCCTGGCCATCGCGGCGTCTCGCAGCGGTGCCGAAGCGGTGCTGCGCCACCCCGGTGAACTCACCGACGACGACTTCCTCAGCACACTGGCCAACGCGCACATCCTGGGAGGAACGGCGATGGCCATCGCCGGAACCTCCCTACCGTGCAGTGGCGCATGCCACGAGATCGCCCACGCGTTGGAGGAACAGCACCCCGGAGCGGCCATTCACGGCGAACAAGCCGGAATCGGTGGCCTGTTCGCCACGTTCCTGCGCGGTGACCTGCCGCTGTACAACGAGATGGCCGCGACCATGAAGCGCCATGCCCTGCCCCGCACGCCATCCGACATAGGGCTTACTGTGAATCAGTTCGCCACCGCGGTCGCATACGCACCACGGACCAGGCCCGGTAGGTACACCATCTTGGAGCACCTAGATCTTGACGTTTCCGCTTTGCGCGCAAGGATTACGGATTTCGTAGATGACCTCACCTAGTACCGCACCCGCACCCACCCCGGTTGCCCCGCCTAAGCGGATCTTCCCCAAAACCACCGGTCTGACCGCTCTGTGGCGGCATCGGCAGTCGCTGTCGGTGCTGGTGCGCCGCGACCTCGCCGTGAAATACCAGGCCACCGTGATGGGGTACCTGTGGTCGCTGATCGAGCCGTTGGGCTTGGCGGCGATCTACTGGTTCATCTTCGGCGTCCTGTACAACCGTGAAGGGCTGGGCGATGTCGCCTACCCGCTGTACATCGTCACGGGCATCTTCGCGTGGATGTGGATCAGCTCGGCCATGACCGAGTCCAGCACCTCGCTGACCTCGCAGTCCACCCTCATCACGACGATGCGAGTGCCGCGTGAGGTCTTCCCGGTCGCGCGAGTCTTCGCCCGATTCGCCGAGTTCCTGGCCGGCGTGCCGATCCTGCTGCTGTTCGTCGTGCTGTTCAACGGGCAGTTCGGCTGGCACACCCTCAACATGGCGCTGGCGATCGTGCTGCAGTTCATGATCCTCACCGGCCTGTCGTTCATCCTCGCGTCGGTGAACGTGCTGTACCGCGACGTGCAGCGGTTCATGCGCCTGGTGATGCGATGCTTCTTCTACGGCAGCCCGATCATCTATCCGCTGTCGAAGGTCCTGGACAACCCGGACGTCCCCGAATGGGCGCAGATCCTGTACCAGTGCAACCCGTTCGTCGGGATCATGCAGCTGCACCGGGCGGCGTGGATTCCCGAGATCAGCGTCAGCTGGCTTCAGTTGGGCGTGTCGGTCGGATTCAGCGTCTTCCTGTTGTTCATCGGTCGCTGGTTGTTCTACAAGCTGGAACCAGCGGTGCTCAAGGAGCTGTAGCGCCGGTTGGTTTTAATGAACGCATACGCCGCTACAACGTTGTAGCGGCGTCAATGCGTCAGACATATGTCAGAGTCCTCTCCAACCCCATCCCGGTGAGACCCGACAATCGGTCCGTCGGACACTTAAAATCGATACTTGTGACAGAACGGCAGGCGAGAATGCGCAGCACGAATCTCCCCAATGACGCGGAATCGATCATCACCTCGGGCGCGCCGCGTCCCCGCCTGACCTTCCTGGGCGTGGGACCGCTGGGCGGCACCTACGCCGCCTGTTACGCCGAACTGGGTTACGAGGTCCTCGGTTACGACGTCGACGAGGGACGTGTCGCCAAGTTCAACGCCGGTGAACTCCCGTTCTACGAACGCGGCCTCGACGAGCTGCTCACGAAGAACCTCGCCAACGGGCGACTGAAGTTCACCACTGACATCGACGAGGTCGCCGAGTTCGGTGACGTCCACTTCCTGTGCGTGGGTACCCCGTCGCGTCCCGACTCCAACTCCGCGGACCTGTCCTACCTGGAAGCCTGCGTCACCACGCTGGCTCCCCGCTTGAACCGGCGCTGCATCATCGTCGGCAAGTCCACCGTGCCCGTCGGCACCTCCCCCTGGGTGCAGCAGCTCATCGACGAGCACTCACCGGCCGACGTGGAAGTCGAGGTCGCCTGGAGTCCGGAGTTCCTCCAGGAGTCCAACGCGGTTCAGGACGTCATGCGTCCCAACCGGGTCGTGCTGGCCGCGCAGAGCGACTGGGCGCAGCAGCTGCTGCAGGCCGCTCACAAGGGCGTCTTCGAGCTGGCAGCTCAGGAAGACCGCGACGTGCCGCTGGTCGTCACCGACTTCGCCACCGCCGAACTGGTCAAGGTCGCCTCCAACGCGTTCCTGTCCACCAAGATCTCCTACATCAACGCCATGGCCGACCTGTGTGAGGTCGCCGGTGGCGATGTCGCCGCGCTGGCTCGCGCCATGGGCCACGACGAGCGCATCGGGCACAAGTTCCTGCGCGCTGGTATCGGCTTCGGCGGCGGCTGCCTTCCCAAAGACCTGCGCGCCTTGGCATCCCGAGCTCAAGAGCTCGGTGTGGGGGAGTCGCTGCGCTTCCTCGCCGAAGTCGACGAGGTGAACACCCGCCGCCGCACCAAGGCGGTGCGCCTGGCCGCTGAGCTGTGCGGACGCCAGGTCGGTCCGGCCGGGCCGCGGCTGGACGGTTTGAACATCACCGTCCTGGGAACCACCTTCAAGCCCGACACCGACGACATCCGGGACTCCCCGGCGTTGGACATCGCGGCTCGGCTGCGCAACGCCGGAGCCGGGGTCACCGTCTACGACCCCAAGGGCATGGACAACGCCCGTGTCGCCCAGCCCGACCTCACCTACGTGAAGCCGTTGAGCGAAGCCGTCGAAGGCGCCGACCTGATCTGCCTCCTCACCCCCTGGGAGGAGTTCCGGCACCTCGACCCGGCCGCCCTGGCCGACCTGGTCAGCCACCGCCGCATCCTCGACGGCATGAACGCCCTCGACCCGCAGCTGTGGCGCAACGCCGGCTGGACCTACCAGGGCATGGGCCGGGGGAACTAGACATCCGGTAACGGGTGGCCACGTCTCCAGAGACGTGGCCACGCTGGGAAGCAGAGAATAGAGGCTGTCTCAGCTATCGCGGTTCGGCTTGTCGGGCGTACACCCGACAAGCCGACTTTTTCGTTACCGGACCGGCAACTGAGTCCAGTTCCCGAGTCCTCCGGTCCCCGCTTGAAGCTGATGTGCCCCGTACAGCGCGCCGTTCATGGCGGTGGCCACGGCGAATACCCGACCGTTGCGATCCAGAACCATTGAGGGTTGGCGTTGGCTTTGCGGGCTCGACTGCACCCAGTCCGGTTGAGTGACCGCGGATCCCGGTCGAAGGTCGGCGTAGTTGACGACCGCGAAACTGCTTCGGGCGTCGTCATCCCGATGCAGGATCGCCACGTTGGTCTCCCACGGCCGCATGACCATCGCCGACACCTGGTCGATTCCACCGTTGCCACCCAGGATGACCGGTGAACGCAGCCATTCCTCGTTCGAGCCCGGGCGCTGGTACATCACGATCGCGGACGTACCGGCCTGCCTCGCCAGCAGGATGATCCGCCCGTTGCGGTCCGACACCGCGGTCACCGGGCCGGCCGGTGGGTCGATGGTCAGCAGCTCGGTGGAGTGCTCGTCCTGGCTCACCACACGCCACATTCGGATGCCGTCGTTGGCCGCGGCGAAGATCCGTACCGAGTCGTCGCCGTGGTCGACGATCGCGGTCAGGCCGTCCTGGGTGTTCTCACCGCCCAGGTCGATCCACCCCGTCCACTGACCGTGTTCGAGTTCCATGCGCGCGGACAGTCCCTTGCCGTGGTTACGGCAGAACACCATCCGGACCCCGTCGGAGGAGATGACGAGCTGCGGGACACCGACGTCGCGAACCGCCTGTGAACCGGAGCCGGCCGGGTTCCCGAGGTCATGCCAGCGGATTTCGTCGGGGGATTTTCGGTCGATTTCGGCCACGACTATGTTGCGCACGTGTGATGACGGGTTGTCACCGATGTGATATTCGATCCCGGTGACCAGGAGTTGTCCCTCTTGATCGACCACCGCGTTCGCATAGGGCATCAGTGGAAGTTCGCGGGGATAGTGGTTTCGCTGCCACATTCCCATGGTGGTGGGATCACCCGTGAAGACGGTGAGCCGTCCACTTATGACGGCGGCGGCGTGAATCTGTCCATCATGGTCGAGAACCAGCGACGGGTCGGTTCCCTGGTGGCGATGGATCGTGCTGCTGCCGTAGCGTTTGCCCACGCCGTCGGCGGGTAGCTTGCTGTCGCCGCAACCGGCAGGGTCCCCACAGTCGCGCTGATCGGCCCAGGCATAGGTGTCGAGGTAGAGTCCCTTCTCCTGCCGGGCGTTCGGGCTCAGATTCCGAGGCCATCGCTGGTTGTAGTAGCCGCGGTAGCCGATGACCCGGGTCTTCGTATGAGTGTTCTCGGGTAGCCACTGCTCCAGCGCGGCGGCTGCGAACCACGCCGCCCCGGTGTGATCGATGTGGTCTGAGTAGCCGTCCTGCTCGGCGAACTGCGGATTATCGTTGTCGTGCAACTGGGGATCGGGATCGGTGTCCATGATGCGGACCACGTCCGGTTGAAACTCGTCCAGCAGGTGCACGAGGCTGCCGATCAGATCCTCACGGCTCAACGTGACGATCTCGCTGACCGTCCCGCCGGTCAGTGGCAGAGTGGGAAGGTCACCGGCGGTGCCGTTCCACAGGTGGTTCAGTCGTCGATCGCCACCGTGCCCGGAGTGCTTTCCGTTCTCCAGCAGGGAAAAGTAGAGAAGGACAACGTTGGGGTTGGCGACCAGAGTCGCCTTTTCTGCTCGCAGATAGTTGGAGACGGGATACGCCTCCCGTTTCCACTCCGCGTTGACGTCCCCGGTGGCCATCTGAGCGTAGGTGCGGCGGGCTCCGGTGAACCGGGCCGCCGCGTAGCCGGCGTAGTCGGTCGGCGTAGATTCCCACGCGTCCTCTTTGCGCGCCAGGTTCTTGCCGTCGGCCTCGCCGGCCGACAGACAGACCGTGATGATGCGATGTCCATCCTGGAGCGCCCTGGTCAGGTCCAGGTTGAAGAAGTAGAAGTCGTCGTCGGGGTGAGCGATGATCTGCAGGTGCGTGGCCTGGTCGGCGGCCGTGTCGGGTTGCGCCGACTCGGCTCGATCCGTGCATCCGGCCAACGCCACCGCAGCGGCGCTTCCCAACGCCCCCAACAGCAGAGGGCGGCGAGCCAACCGGATGGAGTCATCCGTTTCCGGGTGCGGTCGGCTCGAGTCGGTCATAAGGGGTGATTTCAATTGTGAAGGGTGTGAAGACACTAATGCGTGATCTCGAGGCTCTGTTGAACCGCTTGGCAACCCTCGTACATCGCGGTACGAATCTCGGGGGTGCTGTCCTTCTCGTCCCACTGGCACGTGATCTGAATGACCTGGAGGCCGTAGAACAGGTACGTGTTGTCCTGGTAGACGCGTTTGCCGCTGCTGTTGGCGTACAGGGCTCGTCGGAAGAGACCCTTGTCCCCGCCGACCAGCGCCTGGTTCACCGAACCGTCATCCAGGTTGCCCAGGACCTTGTCGTAGTCGGCGAGCAGGACTTCCTGCTGATTGCGGTTCTCCGTGGTCGTGCCGGGCTCCAGCAGGTACGAGACCACGTAGATCATCTCGTTGGTGCTGGCGTCATCGAGCTGAAGCGCGCTGGCGCTGTACTCGGCGGTCATCGGGTACTCCACCTCGGCGTTGGAGACGCTGGTGAAGCCGTCCGGTGCCTTGTAGGTGAGTTCAGCCGGAGCCGTCGCCGGGGGTGGGGTGCTCTCGCTGGAATCCGGTTCGGCGACGGTTGGTTCCTCGGTACCGCACGCGGTCAACGTGAGCATGACGGCGACCGCGGCACTACCCGCCAGGGCCTTGGTTCGTCTCATGACTATTTCCTCTGTCGCAATGGGGCGTGAGTGAAGTGACTGAAAGACCGTGTCGAATAAGGATAACCCGCGGCCTCCAGTGGTCATTCGGTTGCGCGGCCGGCTCCTCGGGCGACTCGGATCGCCTCATCGGTGGCTTCGATGAATCGCGCCAGGGACGGCGGATCCGTTGGTCCGAGCAGGTACTCGCGAAGTTCGCGTCGGGTCGCCAGCAAGGGATCCTCGTACGTTGAGTCAGCGCGCAGCTTCTCAACGTGCCCGAGAATGTCTCGCAGACCCGCCAAGTCGGGGTTGAGCAGGTAACCGCCCTTGGTCGAGGGGTTCGCCGACTGAAACGCCTCGGGAGTCTGGGCGGCCGGGTTGCACACGACGTACGGCTTCTCGCTGGCGATGAAGTCGGAGACGACACTGGAGATGTCGGTCACCAGCAGGTCTGACTGGTTGAACATCTCGTACAGCGTCGGCAGCGGCATCTTCGTGACCACGTGATGCCGGTGAGGATCGGCGGCGGTCCAATAGCCCTCCTGCCACTGCTGCCGCAGCCGCTCGATCTCGTCGCCGAGGTCGGGGCGGGTGAAGCCACCGTCGCGGGACCGCTGGGCTTCGTCGACGTCGGTGGGGGAGGACCCCAGTCGGGCGATCTCCTCCGCCAGCGGATGGAGGCCCTCCGGCACCCATGTCGCGGCCGGATATCCGGCGCGGGCGTTGGCCTCGTCCAGTATCGCGGTGATCTTCTGGTGCGCGGCCAGCGTCGCCCGATCACGGGTGCCCGTCAGCGGGTGCGGCCGGTACAGGACTCGAACACCCGGGATCTCACGCAGCAGGAACTCGATGAGCTTGGGCCCGATCTTGACCAGCGAGGTGTGCTGCAGGTTGGCGGTCCAGCCCTCCCACGTCGGTGCGTACAACACGGTGAGCGCCGGGGCGAGTCGCCGCTCCGACGCGAGGTGGACGCCGTGAAGTTGGGGGCGGCCGACCTCCCGGATGTCGGCGTCGTCGACGCCGATGTCGGCGACGCGGTAGCGGTCGCGTCCGGCCTTGCCCGCCGACCAGATCTGGTTGTAGACCTTGGAGAACGGGTTGAAGCTGGCGGGTTTGTCGCTGTCGCCGTGCCCGATGAACACGTGGGTGACACCGGGAATGCGCAGCATGTGGATGTTCTTCCCGGCGTTGCCGGGGTAGAGCGCCACCCGGATGGTGGGCAGCTCGAAGTTCATGAGGTCGATGTTGTCGGGTATGCACACGGTGGGAATGCTCGTGGACCCCAGTTGCTTCAACAGGCCGCGTTCCCGCATGATGATGACGGCGCTGCGATCCAGCTGTTCGAGCGTGCGCAACCACATGTTGATCTGGTAGACGCTGGTCTCCGAGCCGGTGAAGTACAGCGCCACCTCCGGCGAGGTCCCCGCGACCTCGTCCCTGACGCGGTCCAGCACCCACCGCTTCCGCTTGAGATGGCGGTTGGAGTAGGCGCTGGATAGCAGGACGGTCGCACGGACCGCCGTGATGGTGATGGCAACACCGGCGCCGATGGCGATCGCCGCGTTGAAACCGGTGGCGATCGCGACGAAGACACCCGCCGTGATCGGAATGTCCATTTCGAACAGGATGCGGCGCTGTGACGGTGTCCAGCGCCGATGCAGTGAATCCGGGATTCTAAGAACGGACAGGTTGATGTTGCGGGTGGCCACCGGCAGCTTGCGCCGGGCGGTCACGTAGGTCAACAGGGCCGTCACGGCCGCGCGCACCATGTGGCCGACCACGAACCCGATGGCCAGGAACCACAGGCCGGCCTGCCCGACGTTCACCGAGACTGCGGCCAGCAGTACGACCGCCACCTGCCGGATCAGTGTCAGGATCGAGGTTCCCAGCTGCACTCGACGCAGAATGTCGATGAA
>Ga0233365_1001445_pt1 | contig 10068 bp, 6 predicted proteins | sample ElkDunMinimDraft_27_FD_191535 | JGI IMG/M metagenome (GOLD analysis project Ga0233365, IMG submission 191535) | Fecal eukaryotic communites from dung pellets of Tule Elk in California, USA - Elk Dung C36 | ecosystem: Host-associated > Mammals > Digestive system > Large intestine > Fecal | place... | reverse complement strand
AATAATCGTCTTCATGATTGTAGTATTTTAATGCAATACTTACCAGTTTGTAAATTACATAGTCAATAGCAATTTGATATCTATTTAAATCAAGGGTTTTATATCCAAATTTAAAGTAACGATCAAGTCTTCTTAATAAACCCACTTCATCTAAAATTACTTCTCTCATCGTGACCGAAGTATTGTCATTCAGTCTATAAAGCTCTTTGTAGGGTTTTTTACTGTTATTATTTTTTACTTTTAATTCTAAATCGCTGGCAAAAAGATTATTTGAAATGTTTCTGAAATGATTGTCTGGTATTGGAAGGAGCAAATTTGAAATAAGGCGTGACTTAACAAGATGATTTTCACTATTAATATCAATATTTCCTTGTCTTCTAAAGGGGTTTAACACGATAGGTGTACGATATCCATCGTTTTTGTGAAATAATCCATCAAGCCACTTATTGTTGTCACTTGCATTGTAAGCATAATGAGAATAGTTAACTACGATAGAATAGAAGAAATCTTTTAGATCTATTGCTTCATTTTTTATAGGAATATTTACCTTTTTACTTCTTCCATCGTATTTAAAGAAAGAAATCTTGTCGCCAACAATTCTGACTTTATAAAAAGTATCGGTTTCAAAATATATTTCAACTTTTAGGCTCTTTAACTTCTGTATATCTGCGATTTTAATTTTTTGATAATCAAATGCTATATTGTTAATGGCTCGAAAGAGTAATTCAATAAGCGTACTTTTTCCTGAACCGTTTTTACCAACTATTGCCTGTATATTTATTTGTGGTTTAATAGATGAAAAGAAATTCTTTGGAAGACTGGTTTTCTCAGTAATTTTATCATCTTCATCGATTTCAAAATTGTTCAGCAAAAAATATATGGTATCTGTTGATAGTAGTTTTATGTACTCAGGATGGCAGTCTCTGAGTGGGCGAATGGCAATAATTCTCATATTTGATAGATTTTTTTTGAATAACTATTGGTTCAGGTACATTTCCGAACCAATTTTTTAATTTAAATTACCGATAGCTTTTTGGTAAATGATAAGGTTAAATTTTTTTTAAATGGGAACCTGCAACATAATTTTTTTTTGGCTCTCTTATAAAAGAATCTTGTTTACCGCTAGGTATAGCTTTCGTCGGCCATTGTAGTATTTGATTTCAGTTATTCTAACCTTTTCCGAATACTACAAGAGCGCTTTCAAATTCTATACCTTTAGCATGGTGCATTGTTGAAAACTAAATATTATAATCAATATATTGTACAATATTAATATTGTTTGCATATGGAATACTTTTGATATCATTCCGCTTTTAGATAAAGGGAATTTTCTTCTTCCACTTGCTGTTATATATTTTTGTAACTTCTTCATATCAAAATATTCTGTCACTTTTTCCCTGGTTACAATCAATACATGAAGTAATTAGGTTGTTCAAACTATCAGTACCACCTTTAGCTACGGGTATTATATGATCTACTTGTATTTTTATCCCATCTGATGCTTTTGCGCCACAATATTGGCACGTATGGTTATCTCTTTGCAAAATCGCAAAGCGAACAGCTTTTGTAATTGTATTTCTTCTAGAAGTAGCTTTTCTTTTTGTAATTGTTTTATTTTTAAATATGTAGTTGTTATATTCTAGGCACTCGGTGTAATGTTTATTTTTAATGTTTATAAATTTGTTTGATCTTTCATTATCCCAATCACCGTCACAACTTGCCAGGCCTTTAGCAAATCGCAGCCCATTTTCACCATCAAATAAATTAACTTCGGGACACACATTGTAATAATACAAAAATGATCCCTTTTTACTCCAGACTACTGCTTCGCCACTCAGGGGAATTCTGTTTTCATCAAAATCCCTTGGTAATAAGTGCTCTTTTTGTAAGGCAGTTATAATATTATTTTCATGATCAATTTCATGAAAATCAGAAAAAAAATAAATTGTGAATGCTCGTCTGGTACAATAATCTAATATCGGACATCTTAATACACAATTACTCTTTCTGCTTATGTCATAGTATTGTGATTGGTTCATATTCCGTCAATTAATTAATAATTTCAACTTCTTCATCGCTAAACCAACCATTATTAATGACATTTTCTTTTAGTTCTTCTGGTAAATCTGTATAACCAACTATTGCTAAGCTTTCTTTAGCTCTACTACAGGCTACATAAAATAATCGCATCGTTCTATCTATTCCTGTTTCTTTACCTTCATCTATATTTTTTTTATCATTAGAAGTTAGTGGCTTTAAACCAAATAATTTATCATAGCTAAACATAAAGCCCTTGGACTCTTCATCATCAATAATAACCATAACACGTTCAAACTCTAATCCTTTGACACCTTGATGTGTTCCAAATTTCGACTCTTCGTTGACATATTCATTATATTTTATGATTTCATCAAAATTTGCTTTCAATGATTCTTCCCAGGCTTTTAAAACTTCATCATCTTCCGATGCTTCATCGTCTTTAAGCTCAACATCTGAATCAACTTTAGCTCTTTTCAAAACTATTTTTAGTACAGATGGAATTTTGAACAAATTGGTTTCTTGAATTTTTTCTAATATCTCAATTAATAAGGGACAATTATCTTCATTCCATAAAGACAATAATTCATTGACCTTACCATTTACAGTATGTAATAATTCTAATTTATTATCATCATTTTGTAATGTCTGCTTATCTATTAAATGAGAATTCTGCTTTACAATATTAGCAATCTCAAATTTATTCTTCTTAATGTAAGCCTTATGTAAGGGTAAAACTATTTTTGTAAATAAATTAACCGAAGATGAAGATCCGTCTAACAAACCTGTTTTTAATTTATCAACACCATAAAGAGGTGCGAAAAAGTTGGAAAACCCCATTCTACTTGCAGCCATATGATGCTCTAATGTTAAAGTCATTATGTCAGAATCCTTCCCATTCCATTTATCATCTTTTGTTGCGTCGTACATTTTCTGACGAATCTGTTCTTCTGTCTCAGACTTATTTTTTGTGCGGGAAACAACAAAGAATCTGACAATTCCACCTTTATTTTCAATACGTGGAAATTGCTTCTGACCATCTATATCTTCTCTAATTTTGTTTATAAGATCAATTATTCTTGATTTTGAACGATGATTCATTTTTTTCGCAGGCTTAACCCATTTTTCTGGTAATCCGATTCCCAGATTTTCTTTTCCATCTGAATAAATTCTTTGCATTGTATCCCCAAACAATCCCAACGAAAGTCTTTCTTCATATTGATTTTGTAGGTCAAATAATGAATCAATTAATTCCTTTTTAGTATCCTGACTTTCATCTATAAGGATAACAGGATATTTGTTTATCAGGATTTGTTTGAATAATTCTTTTGATTTAATAAAATCAGCAGTAATAGAAATTACTTCTGTATGATTTAAAGAATCTTTGGTTAGATTATCCCCATTTGGATTATAAATAAACTTTTGAATTGTTTCAAGCGATACAAGTCTTTTATTTTTGGATTCTATTTTTTTTGCTCTGCCAATAGAAGTCTTATTATTTAGATCTCTACTTTTAGATTGTTCTACTTCTAATTGTGCTATTTCAACAATTAAATTACTCTTTATCCAAGCTTTGATGTCGGGCGTAAAGCTCTTTATTAATTCCCAACAAAAACTATGAATTGTGCTAACATTAAATATTGAACTATATTCCAACCTATGAGTGATTTCATCGGCTGCGGCATTAGTATATGTAATAATTGCAATTCTTTTATTTCTTAATTTATACTTCTGCCCAAATTCCTCTTTAAAGCGAGCTAACACATTTACAAGTGTTCTCGTTTTTCCTGAACCTGCTCCTGCAAAAAGAAAAAAGCTTTGGGGTGATGACGGTTTAATGCTTTCATAAATCACATCATCAACTGGATTATCTATTTCATTAGTATATTCAGTCATTAGATTTATATTTAGTTGATTAATCCTTGTTTGTTACTTTTTAGTTGTTCTTCAATCCAGTCTAACCCTTCCTTTATATAAGAAGGAGTTTTTATCTTTTTGGGATCTTCAAAATATAACACATCTAAAGCAAACTCTGCTTTTTTGGCTTGTTTATCGTTAATGATTGTGTATGTATCTTTTACTAATTCTTTTAAATCATCTTTCTTAGAAGCTTCTACCATTTTTTTCAAAAGACCTTTGGCGTCGGTAATAGCTTTAAAGCTATCCTTGTTCTCAATGACTAATGCATCTTCAAATGTGTAAGGATAAACATTGGTTTTGTTGTCTCCATCGTTAAATTCAATCGGTTTTTGATAAGCTACTCTAATCGGTAAATCTTTCATTATTTTATCATCCGAGCTTAAATTCAACAATTCGTCTAACAGCTCTTTTTGTGGATGCCAAGTTTTGAGGGTGTCATTATTGGTTTTATAATTTTTCTTTAGCTCTGGTTGACATTTCTTTCCATTATCGTTAGGATTGATAGAATCAACATCAGTAATAACCAAACAGATCAAACCTAATTTTTCAATCAAGGGCTTTAATCTGTGCGCATGGCTTCCGCCAATCTCTAAAATTGTCACATAACAGCTATCCAACAAACAATTTTCATTCTTTATGAAATGTGGTACTAGAATTCGTTCGGCAGGACCTTCTACTAAAATAACAGCATCAGCAAAAAACAAATCGTTATGTGTCGTATTCAGATATCGAATCACAAATTTTTCCGTCTCTTTATCTTTTTCGCCAAAAACTGATTTTATACTAATCACTTCTGATGTAGGAAGAGCTAAAGAATTATTTCTTTTAAAATATCTTAAGCTTTCAAATTTTTGATGAGCAATGTAGCTAGAATGTGTACTAATGACTAATTGGGTTGTAAACTCTTTATTATCTTTTAAATTCACATTATTTCGCAATACCTCATAAGCCTTTTTAATAAAAACCTGTTGCACTTGGGCATGTAAATGAGCTTCTGGTTCTTCAATTAAAACTAAATTTAATGGTTCGATAATTTCATCATCAGTTATTGCATTTTTCCCAACCCTCATCCATTCATCCCTAAACCTTATTAATTTGAATATCATTGATATAAGGTTTTGATATCCTAAGCCATTATACTTTTCTGGCAATAATAAATCTTTGTCGAGGTAATACTTCACTGCTGAATCATGCTGAAGTCCATCAGAAGTTGAAACTCTAGTAGATAATTGAATTTGAGGATTTCCAAAGCCAGGATAATTTAACCCTTCAAGTTCAGAAAGAGATGACCTAAAGCTTTCTTTTAGATTCTTATCGAAATCATCCTGAGCATTATTGATTGACTCTAATGCATCTATATCTTTTTCAGTTGGTTCCAATGTTGGATTAAGATGCTTATCATAATAAGCTCTTAATTGTGAAGATAAGTTTCTGCTATTATTACTCTCTACAGTTTCAGAATTTGCATCACTGAATCCTCGTTGAGCATTAATAATATCTATTTTTATTAGCCCCTTTAATACATCTCCGTCTAATGCTATATTGTTATCTAATAATTCTTGTTTTTCACCATACTTATCAGGATCAAGCAGATAAGTTTTGATTGTAAAATGAGTATTAAGTTTGCGTTCACAAAAATCCCAAAATGTTTTTGGCCATAGTTTGAAGTCTTTTCTTTTTTCTTGTGATAGCTTGTTTGATTTTTTATAAAGAGTGATGAATTCTTTTATTAACTCATCCATATCCTTTGGTTCAAATCTTAGCCTTATACCTAGCAAGCCACCTTTCCAATCTAAAGTAGGAATTATATGACTTACATAGTGAAGTTCAGAATTCTCAACTTTAATCCATAAATCTAATATTGGTAGATATTGCTCTATTAGTTTTACAGACTTATCTTCTTCTTTAAGTTCATCCGCTTTAATCCAGTTTTCTCCAACTTCGTTTAACCTTTTCCAATGACAGAGTGTAAAATCTTGAGTTTTAAAACTTTTTGTTTTAAGGAAAATCATCAGCGCGTCCATAGCGGTCGTTTTACCACTATTATTTGCTCCAACGAAAATGGTTTCCTTTTCTGAAAAATCGATTTTACACGATTGTAACTTTCTGAAATTTTGTATATGTATTGAATTTATTTTCATTTATTTAGTGTTTCTTTATGTTTATTTTAATCTCTCAACTTCTCAAAATACCTCCAGCCATAATTTGGAATAAACAGTTCAAAAAATGTTCCATCGTTTTGACCAAACATTTTCCCTCTTAATTCATTGTAATTACCTTAGGTATTTGTATGTATTATAAACCCCGTGTTGTGGTTATGATTAGTTATAGAAAAGTTTCGAGTTTCTAATAATATAATGTGTTGATTAGTCGTTGGATTAGTTTTATTAACATTAAGATACTCTCCACGACAAAAGAAAGTGATAATCAAACCATCGTTATGATAGCAATCGTGAGGCATATCTCTATTTCTAAAAATTCCTTGAAAATTTAAGTTCGTTAATACCATTTTATAAACTGTTAATCTCTAACAATGTTGTATTTAATATCGAAGGAATTCTTGAGTTAATCATTTCAAGAAAGGTAATACTTGACGCATTATAAGTATCAATTGCTATGCAGTATTGTTGAGAAATAGAGTATCTGTCAGAATATTTTTCAATTAAAAACTTGTAAAGTATCTCGCAGAAAAGACTAAGCTCTAACTTAGAAAAACCATTTAGTTGAGGAACAAGTATTATTCCACCTATTGTTTCTGTACCATTTTCTTCAAATAGCAATACCAGATTAGGATTAATGTAAATAGGTAAATTTTGTAATGTTATTATTTTAGAATTTCTTTCAACTGTTTCAAAATTGATCAAATCATCTGGTCGTAAACTTAAAACATCAAATTCTTTGAAGCTCCTAAGGATATCCAGATTTCTTTCATACATTGTTTTATCTTTAGAAGAAGTCGCATTATGAAGTTTCTCAACTACTTCCTCAATTTTATCATCGTAAAAATCATCTGTACCATGTTTAAAAGTATTGTAAATAGAACTATTACTAATACTCCAATAGTTCCCTCCACTTGTTTTATCTTCTAGTCTTTTTATTTTAGCTTTCCTTGTTTTAAGCTTCAAAGCAAAGTTTCTTTTAGTTTTTTCAGAACCTTTTTTTCGAAATTCTATTAGTTCTTTAATTGCGATCTTTTCCATATCTTCATAAGTGTGTTTAGGTTATTTATTTTACATATTTTTTTGATCTAATTTATCACTGACAATTAAAATTTCCTCTATATGATCTTCAGTTTTTTTACTAGCTGTACCATTTTTATTTAGCTTTGGAACTTTTGTGTATTTTATTACTATTAAATCATCATTTGGCAGCTTCTTTGGAAACAAGTCGTCTAGGGTTGTTAAAGAGAAGATCTTTTTTAAAATTATTAAGTGTCTAAGATTGTATTTTTCAGGTTGGCTTAATGACTCTACCTTGCCAACGAAAGATTCAGAAAATCCCATTTTGTTGCTTAATATTCTTTGAGACCAACCTTTTGATTTTCTTAGTTCCTTGACCTTTTCAATAACTTCAAATTCGACTCTGTATAATGATTGCGATATATAAAATTCATTCATAAGTGAAATATTTGTACCGTATATTTGGTACATTAAAAATATTTGCTATATTTGCTTTTGTATTACAGCGATAATCTCAAACTGAGGGATTTACTCAGTTTTAAATGATGCTACTCGTACAAGAAAACCGCTAATTTTCCCTATGAGTTTATCATGAGTGCTCGCAATCTATTGGTTTTTCGTATTTTTGCGAATAATATTCCAATAGTGCGGGTCTCATGTAAGTCTTTGGGGACTATGATTTCGGTCATAGAGGTTCTTAGCGGTACCACTTGCAAAGCTTTGAGACCCATCTATTGGTTTAACTCTCTTCTTTACTGAGTATCATCGTTCCATAACCACATAAAATCTTATTTATGAGAACGAAATTTGTACATACCGCCATAACCCATCCGCCTTAATGCGGTGCAAAACTTTTTCCTTTTTGTTGCTCCTGCACCAATAGGTATATACAGCAATAGGCTAACCGTATGGTAGTCCTGTAACAGTCCGCTATACACAAAAGCCACCGCCGTATATACAGTACCTCATTGCTTTGGCACTATATAAATAGGGTATTTTAACTTTTTTACTCGAACTCTAAAAGTATTGCCTTTATTTCTATTTTCCAAATCAAATGTTAAAATAATTAGGTACAAAGCAGGAGCTTCAAAAAGGTTATAAAAACAATGCAATCAGCGTTACAATGCAGTAACTGTTTAAGTCCAAATGTTGCGCATTTACAATTAGAAAAGTTAAAAAATAGATGGAAAAACTATAATAGAAGTTTTAATTATCAAAACTCCCTTGTATAGTAAGTTTAGGATTAAGATCAATTGGTGTATAACTATAACAGGATTTAATTAAAAATATGTATAGTTATTTTAGGACGGGTCACCGAAAAATAATCTAAATCTCAAAAGCGAGGATACTAGGTAGATACTGTATGGATAGTGTATGGATAGAGCATGAAACACATTTTCGGAAAAAAATATAGAAAACAGAAAATCGTTCTAAAAAGTTCAATTTAGACAAGAAATACCGAAAATTCGAAAAAGGAAAAAACACCGTTTTAGGGAGTGAAAGTAGTTAAAGATACGGAATTAAAAACAAACGGCGAAAACACCGTTTGCAAAAATGCTTTTTACAACATAAATACAATTTGTTTTTTGAGAAAGTAATTGGATTTATTTTAAGAAACATTGTGGTATTGAAGTACTATTTGGGTTGTAAGATTTTTCTCTAACTTTTACCTTGATGTAAAATCGAAGATTCATCGAAACATTAATGTAAAAATAATGAAGTAGAGATAAAGTTACAAAAGATCAAGACTCTATTTTTTCAACGGTCAACAAACTTCTCGAAAAGGAAATCAAATAATCGCTCCCTTCGGTCGTATTTGATCTATACCTTTTACGTCTAGTTTGTTATTTTATGGTTCGGAAGCCGTGAACGATTGTTTCTTCAAAGAGTTGACACTCGCTGAAAAAATAATGTCATTTTTAAATCCTGAATTGTAAATAATAGGATTTTCAAAGAAAACTGAATAGGACTTTAAACCAAGCGGTATGAAGTTTTGATCGAGTGTCGAGCCAATGAATAAAGCGTAAACTAATCGGGGAGCGTAGCGACGTTTCGATTAGGTAGCTTTAGAATTGAGAATCGACCGATTAAAACATCGCCGCAACAAAAGCACTTTTGGTACTTTTCGTGCATGAAACCTAAAAGGTTCATGGCTTCCAAGCTGTAAAATATTAAGAGGACATAAAAGTACAAAGAAACCGAAATGCATCAATCACGAACAATGGAGATTGAAAACTGAAAGAGACCTTTCACTCCATTACATACCGTTCAAGATTACAACAAAAAATAAAAAAGATAAAACCTTAGCGCCAAAACCCAATCATAATACATAAAAAGTGGCTGTTTTAAGGTCAGAGCCAAGCACATAACCAATTCCAACCATCATATATAGAGTATTAATTTATACAAAGGTTAGTTTATTGAAAGTAGTTAAAAATTCTGGAAAAAAGTTATGTGCCGAAGCTCTGAAAAAAATAAGAATAAAACAATAAACCCAAAGCTTTTTTTGGGCTATATGGAGAAGCCCCATTTAAGCTTTGGCTTTATTACATTCCGAAGCTGAAACTTAATATTGATAAGTGAAAAACTGGATGAGATGCTGCATCAAGTGCAGAATGATAACGTGGATAGATCTCTTGACACGTATTCCAAAGCTGGCATTCACGGCGGAGTGAGCGTCAGTAAGTTGAAGACAACGCAAAATCAAAAGCTGTTTGAGAACTTGTTCGAAATCGAAGATTCATGAATACATTATAATTAAATAATAAAGAATGAATAATTTTTTTGATTTAGTTGTCGAAACGTAAACTGACCACGAGCAGTGGAGCCGAGGCGTTTTGTTTCTTTTGTGCGCCAAAAGAAAAAAGAAAAAGAATGGAAATACCAATTTTAATTATAAAAATCAGAATGATGATCAAAAATGCAAATTAAA
>Ga0233365_1001444_pt1 | contig 10069 bp, 11 predicted proteins | sample ElkDunMinimDraft_27_FD_191535 | JGI IMG/M metagenome (GOLD analysis project Ga0233365, IMG submission 191535) | Fecal eukaryotic communites from dung pellets of Tule Elk in California, USA - Elk Dung C36 | ecosystem: Host-associated > Mammals > Digestive system > Large intestine > Fecal | place... | reverse complement strand
AAACAGATCTTCCCCGCCGTCAGCGAGGCGATCCAGAACTCACGGTAAGCGGAGCTTCAAGGCGGGGTTTCCGCTGCTGGAGATAGCTGAACGCCGCGGGATGGAAGTTTTGGATCTCAAACTCGCTTCCCTGGCGGGTCCGGCATTTCAGCCGGCGATGGAGGAACCGGAGTGTGATGATGCCCGCCAGCAGCACGCCCATGAGAACCGCGACCGACGTCAGCACGGTGGAGGACATGGAGCTGAAAGTGAGCTTGATGACCGAAATGATGAAGACGAACCGGGCGGCGGTGCCCAGTATCCCGCCGGCAACAATTTTCCGGTTGGACGAGGGGCTGGTGAAAACCCTGATGCGGACGGAGGGCAGGAAGAATCCGGAAACCAGACAGGCCAACAGACCCACCACGCCCGCTCCCGCGAGGAAGCCTCCTGTGGAATCCGCGACGAACCCTCCGCCCACAACGGCCACCACACTGACTGGCATCAGCGCGCTGCGCCAAGTCGGGCAGTGGTGGATGGAGATGGACCGTAGTGTCATCGTTCCAAACGTGGTGCCATCGAACGGATCGACCATTGGCAGTTGTGCCTCCTGCTTCACCAGGATCGACCTCCCGTCCACTCGCCAGCCGGAAGGCAGAGGGGCATCCGGCAGGTCGTCGGGAGATCGGTTGGAAATGGGAGATGAATATGGATTCACCCCGCTCATCGCTGCTTCACCGGTGCTTCGATGATGCCTTCCTGTGTTTCCTGCTTCAGCCGGAGCTGGCCGCAGGCGGCGTCAATGTCGTGGCCTTTTTCAAGGCGGAGCGTGGCGGAGACGCCGGCGCTTTTCAGGATATCCTGGAAGGCGCGGCAGTGACTCACGGCGGGGCGTTTCCAGTCCAGCCCCTCGACGGTGTTGTAGGGAATGAGGTTCACCTTCGCGTGCAGCCTGCGGGCGTGCCGCGCGAGGATTGCCGCCTGTTCGAGCGAGTCATTCACACCTTGGATGAGGATGTACTCCAACGTGAGTTTCTGGTTCTTGCGGGAGTTCCAGTAGTCCAGCGCGTCGAACAGCTCCGCCACCGGCCATTTTTTGTTCACCGGCATGATCTGGTCGCGGACGTCATCGGTCGCGCCGTGGAGGGAGATGGCCAGGCGGATCTGTTGCGGGTGCTCCGCAAGCTGGCGGATCTTCGGCACCAGGCCGGAGGTGGAGATGGTGAGGTGGCGGGCACCGAGGTGGAGCGACTTTTCCCCGGTGATCAGGACAATGGCGTCCAGCAGGTTGTCGAGGTTGGCCAGCGGCTCACCCATGCCCATGAAAACCAGGTTGTCCACGCGCTCTCCGGAAAGTTGCTCCGCCGAAAGAACCTGTCCGGCGATTTCCGATGCATCGAGATTCCGCGTGAAACCCGCAAGGCCGGAGGCGCAGAACTTGCAGCCGTAAGCGCAGCCCACCTGGGAGGAAACGCAGAGTGTCCTGCGGTCGGACTTCTCACCATAGAGCGCGGGGTTCGCCGGGATGAGGACGCTTTCCACGTAGCGGTGGTCGTGCAGGCGGAAAAGGAATTTACGGGTGGTATCGCTGGATCCCTGGGTGTGCGTGTGCTCCAGCGCGCCGAGGCGGAAATGCTCCGACAGCTTCGCCCGCAAGGCGGCGGGAAGATTCGTCATCGACTCGATGGAAGTGACTTTTTTCTTCCACACCCACTCCATGATCTGGCCGGCCCGGAACGCGGGTTCACCGGCATCCTTCAGAAAGGAGGCGATCTGTTCCTGGGATTGTCCGGTCAGGGCGGGGAGCATGGCTGGAAGGATATTAACCCAAAGCGGAGCGCAAGTCATTCGCCGCGCTGCGGGCGCTGGCCGGGGCATCAGGGACGAAGGTGAAATCCTCATCGTCGGGATCCGGTCCGGGGGCATCCGGGATGGTCATCGGTTCGGCCGGTTGGTGGCTGGCGGCAATTTCACGGGCCTTCGCCAGTGCGGCCAGCGCGTTCGCCGGGATCTGCGGGCGGACCGGCGGAGCGATTTCGGCGGCTGGTTCCTCCGGCGCAACGAGGCGTGGGGTCTTGTCGATGGGTTCGAGATTCTGGATCGAGGCGGAGTCCGGGGCGGCTTTAAGTTCCTCGAACTTGCGGGCGGCGGGCAACACGCGGGTTTCCAGGGATCCGACGGCGCTGTTGTAGCTGTCCACGGCATTGCCGAGCGAACGGCCGACCTTCGCGAAGTGCTCCGCCAGCTTGCCCAGCCGTTCGTGGAGCGTCTTGCCGAGCTGGGAAATCTCGCGGGCGTTGTCCGCGATGGACTCCTGCCGCCAGCCGTAGGCGACCGCGCGTAGCAGCGCGATGAGCGTGGTGGGGGTTGCCAGGATCACACCTTCCTTGACGCCCCGCTCGATCAGCGTGGCATCATACTGGAGGGCGGCGGAGAAGAAGGACTCGCTGGGCAGGAACAGCACCGTGAACTCCGGAGCTTCGGAGAACTGCGCGCTGTAGTTCTTCGAGGCCAGTTGCTGGATGTGCGTGCGCACCTGCTGGGCATGGCGCTGGAGTGCCAGTTCGCGCTGGGGCTCGTCGCTGGCTTCCAGCGCGTCGAGGTAGGCGTCCATCGGCGTCTTGGAATCAACCACGATGGTCTTACCGGCGGGCAGCCGCACGATCAGGTCCGGACGGAGGCGCTTGCCCTCGTCATTCGCCGTCTGGTGCTGGGTTTCAAAATCGCAATGCTCCTGCATCCCTGCCAGTTCCACCACACGGCGGAGCTGGAGTTCCCCCCACTGGCCGCGGCCGGTCGGCTGGCGCAGCGCCTTCACCAGCGAGGCGGTCTCCCGTTGCAGTCCGAGCTGGCCTTCGCCAAGCGCGCGGACCTGCTCTTTCAACTCCGCATAGGCACCTTCCCGCGCTTTTTCGATCTCGCCGATGCGCAGTTCGAATTTCCCGAGGGACTCCGCCACCGGCCTGATGAGCGTCTCGATGGCGGTCTTGCGCTTCTCGATCTCGCCCTTCGCTTCCTCCGTCTGGGTGGAAAGGGAGGACTTGGCAAGCTGGAGGAACTGTTCCGTGGAAGAGCGGAGGGCGTCGGCGGAGAGGGCTTTGAACGTGTCGGACAACTTGACCTCCGCCCGCTCGATGAGAGCCTGTTTCTCGGCGGCGGCCTTCATTTCCGCATCATGGCGGGACCGTGCCTCCGCCAGTTGGGTGCGGAGGTTCTGGGCTTCGCCTTCATTCCGCTGGGCCTCCTCCGTGGTGCGGGCGAGCCGCGCCTCGAGTTCCGCGGAACGCCGTTCCTCCCCCTTGACCCGTTCCTGGGCCGCGGAAACCTTCGCCTTGCCGATCAGGGAAGTGATGATCCAAGCGATCAGAAATCCCGCGGCGGCGGCGATGATCTGGGGAAGGTGTGGCTGGATTTCGGGCGGCATGGATTTGTCCTTGCGGGAAAGTGAATGCTGGCTTTCGTAATGGGTGTCGCGTTGCTTGTCCGCCCATTCGGACGGAAGCACAAGACTCAATCCTACCTCTCATTATTATGGCCAGAACTCTTCCGGAACTTGGATACGCCTATGACGCGCTCGAACCCCACATCGACGCGAAGACGATGGAGATCCACCACTCCAAGCACCATCAGGCATACATCACCAACCTGAACAACGCCACCGCAGGCAAGGGCGACCTCGATGCGAAAAGCTCCGAGGAGCTGGTAAAGGACCTCGGCTCCGTGTCGGAGGACATCCGCACCGCCGTCCGCAACAATGCTGGTGGCGACGTGAACCACGCGTTTTTCTGGAAAGTCATCGCTCCAGGTGGTGCCAAGGCTCCTTCCGGTGAGCTGGCCGCCGCCATCGACGAAGCATTCGGCTCCTTGGACGCGTTCAAGGAAGCTTTCGCAAAGGCGGGTGCCACCCGCTTCGGCTCCGGCTGGGCATGGCTCGTCAAGGGCGCGGATGGCAAGCTTTCCGTTGGCTCCACCGCCAACCAGGACACCCCTCTCATGGGCAAGGCAGTCGCCGGCATCGAAGGCACCCCGGTCGTCGGCCTGGATGTCTGGGAGCACGCCTACTACCTCAACTACCAGAACAAGCGCCCTGACTACATCGCCGCGTTCTGGAACGTCGTGAACTGGGACGTTGCAGCGAAGAACTTCGCCGCTTGATTTCCGGTCGGATACTCCGTCCATACGGACGCGGCTTTTATGGGCCGCGTCCGTTTTTTTTGCCCCATCAGTTTTCCGGCGGTGATCCGCCCCGTGGACCTTTTGAAGAAAAGGGGGTTACAAGACGTCCCATCATCATGTTAGATCCTGTTATGAAACCCAAGGCTCCGCAGAACCCCCAGCCGCCGGCCGTCAGCGAGGAAGAGATCCGCCAGCAGGAGGTCTTCGAGCTGGAATCCCCGGACCGGACATGGCTCTCAGGGCCGCGGTCACGCTGGCGGGACGCCATGACCCTTTTCCACGTCTGCAGGGATTTCATCCGCGCCTTCCGCACGCTCCATTTCGCGGGACCGTGTGTCACCATCTTCGGCTCGGCGAGGACACCGGTTGGTTCTGACTTCTATAACATGGCGGTGGACATAGGGGCGGCCTGTGCCCGGCTTGGCTTCACCACCATGACCGGCGGCGGCCCCGGCATCATGGAAGCGGGGAACAAGGGTGCCTATGAGGCCGGCGGTTGCTCCATCGGCGTGAACATCGAGCTGCCCTTCGAGCAGCACCTCAACCCCTACGTCCACCGCTCGGTCACGATGCGCTATTTCTTCACCCGGAAGACCATTCTGGTGAAGTATTCCTACGCGTTCATCGTGCTGCCGGGTGGATTCGGTTCACTGGATGAGATGTTTGAAACCCTCACGCTGATCCAGACCGGCAAGCTGAGGAACTTCCCGCTCATCCTGATGGGCAAGGACTACTGGAAGCCGCTGATGGAACTGGTCTATCACATGGCGGAGGAGGGAACCATCAGTCCGGGGGATCCGGATCTCATCTTCGTCACGGATGATGTCGAGGACGCCGCCGCCCACCTCCAGCGCCATGCGGTGAGGCAGTTCGGCCTGCGCCGGAAAGCGGTGCCGCGGGCCATGAAGATCCTCGGCGAGAAACAGGTGGAAAGCTGACTCCCGCGGCCGCCGTCCTGATGGATGCCCGTAGGGCGTGTCAGGCTTTCGGCAGGAAATAGGCCCGCTGCTTGTCGGAGATGGGCAAGCCCAGTTTTTCCATCACCTCCAGCATGTCCTCCCACAGCAGCCGCTTCGCATTGCCGGTGGCGCCGCTCTGGAGCAGGTAGCTGGGATGGTAGGTGACGCGTGCAGGAAGGCCTGCGAGGTCATGCCACTTCCCCCGCATGCCGGTGACGGCTCCCTGCAGGCCCAGCAGGCCCTCCGCCGCCGTGCCGCCCAGGGCGATGATGCACTCCGGCTTGATGATATCGATCTCCGCACGGACAAACGGCATGCAGGAGGCCATCTCCTCAGGAGTCGGTTTACGGTTGTTGGTCGTCTGCTTTGGCATCGCAGGGCGGAATTTGACGATGTTCGAAATATAGACATCCTCGCGCCGCAGACCCATGGCCTTCAGAATGTCGTTGAGCTTCTGTCCGGCAGGGCCCACGAAGGGCTCCCGCTCCTTTTCCTCCTGATAGCCCGGTGCCTCACCCACCAGCATCAATCTCGCGGCAGGATTTCCCACGGCGAACACCATGGTATCCCGGAGCGTGCCGAGCGATCGGGCTGCTGGCCATGACTCCGCCTGGCTGCGCAGGGAGGCGAGCCGTTCTTCCCGTGAAATACCGGCTGCCTGCACGGTGCCAGGCACCGCGGGCGAGAGGGGAGCCGGGGCTTCTGGCTCCAGGTTGAAATGTTCCATCTCCGCAGGGTCGGTGGCCGGTTCAGCCGGGGCGGCCGCCTTTTTTCCCGCGCGTGCCCGTTCGAACAACTGCCGCAGGTCGTCACGCGCTTCCTCGTCCAGATGGATGTGGGAGACGCCCCGCTCCTGCTCGGACTGGAGGAACTCGATGAGAAGATCGACGGGACGGGACACACCCGAGGCATAGCGGGATGCCCGGAAAGGTGCAACCGCAGCCTGCCCGGAAATCCACGGAGTGAAAATTTTGGAGGAAAATCCTTGGAAAGGGCGTATGATCCGCCGGGCCGGACGGCCCGGAGATTATGAAGCGCGTATTGACTTTCCTCGCCATTGCCGGTGCTTTTCTGGCTACCGCATCCGCAGACGTGCGGATCGATGAGAAAGCTTTCGGAGAAAAACTGGGCGGCTGGACGAAGCGTACCAACCAAGCGGCGGAGTACCCGCTGTCCGGCTCCAGCTACCGCACCTTCAAGCCCGAGGTCTCTCCGACACCGGATGGGGGCATCTTTGTTTCCGTCCGCATCGACCATATGCGCGGCATGCTGGCGTCCGATGACCACGCCATCCTGGAGATCACCATCAATGACAAGGGGACGATCGTCTCCGCCCAGTCGAACATCGCGATCCAGGGCCGGGCGATCACCAGTGATGTGATCAAGGGCGGCACGGACACCGCGAAAGCCGCCGGAGTGGACCGTGCGGTGCAGATCGGCACGGACATGGTGGCGGACCTTTCAGCGAAGCTGCTGCGCGAGAAGATCGTGGAGGCCGGGCGCGTTTCCTTTCCCTCGGTTTTGCGGCACAACTACAACCTGTTGTTCCAGGCGATCCGGACGGAGGAAATTGCCGCGGTGGGAGCTCTGGAGGCTCCAGCGCCGGCAACGGTCGCCGCCGAGCCAAAGCCGGCCGGGCCGAAGCTGGAGGTGAAACCTTACGGGGATTCCCCGAAGCCCCCTGAGATCCCGTTGAAGCCCTGAGTGATTCTTTTCACCCACGCGGGTGGAACTTCCGGTGGATCGCCTTCAGGCGCGCCCCGTCCACATGGGTGTAGATCTGCGTCGTCGAAATGTCGGCATGGCCGAGCAGTTCCTGGATCACCCGCAGATCCGCTCCCCCCTCCAGCAGATGGGTGGCGAAGGAATGTCGCAGCAAATGGGGATAGACGTTCTGCGCGATCCCGGCGGCTGCGCACCGCTCCTTGACAATCTGGCGGACCCTGTCCGGGGACAACGGTCCGCCGCGCACGCTGAGAAACGCGTGGGAGGAAGTACGCTTCCCCACCAGTGAGGGACGCTCGTTCCGCAGATAGTCCTCCAGCGCGGCGAGAGCCTTGCTCCCCGTTCTGACGATCCGCGTTTTGTTCCCCTTGCCGGTGACCCGGATGAAGCCCTCCTCGGAATCGATCTGCTCCAGCCGCAGTTTGCACAGCTCAGCAAGCCGGAGGCCGGAGGAGTAGAAAAATTCCAGGATCGCCTTGTCCCGGCGGGACAACGGTTCGTCCGGCAAGATGGAGTCGAGCAATTGTTTGATATGATCCGCATGCAGGGTCTCCGGCAGATGGCTCTCACCCCGGGGGGCGATCAAAGGCTCCGCCGGGTCCATTGGTAGATGGTTCCGCCCGGCCAGCCATCGGAAGAAAATTTTCAGGTGCACCGTGCAGATGCGCAGGGAGGATGCGGCGAGCCCATCGCTTTTCCGCCGCACCAGAAAGGCGGCCAGCTCATCCGTGCCGATCTCCGCCAGCGGCGTTCCTTGCTGTTTCATCCATCCCCCCAACGCGTCCAGCGTCTGGCGGACGGAGAGTTGGTAGGCTTCGGAAAGGCCACGCTCGATCGCCAGGAAGCGGATGAAGGATTCGGCTTCGGATTCCATCGGTTGCAGCAGGAGCGTGCCACCAGAGGGAGGGCGGGGCAAACGCATTTCCGGAGGCGGCTTGACTCCTGGCAGGGGTCCCGCATTGTGCTGCCATGAAACGCACCCTGCTTCTTGTCGCCCTCGTGGGAGGCATGGCCGTGCTGCCATCCTGCAGCATGGCGGATGGTCTGGCGAAAACGATCAGCCGCACGGGGAACACCCTCACCCGCACCGTCAGCAACGTGGGCGGCGCCGTCAGCCGTTGAACGGAGATACCGTCCTGCCCCCATCAGGATCGACGGAAAACGCCAGCCAGACTGCGTCCGGCGGGATCAAATCCGGGAACTTGTCCGCCCACTCCGCCACGACCACGCCGCCCGCCTCTAGATACTCGTCCCAACCGAGGCCGATGAGTTCATCCGCGGAATCCAGGCGGTAAAAGTCGAAGTGGAAGATGGGAAACCGCGCCGGGTATTCGTGAACCAGGGAAAAGGTGGGGCTTGTCACATCACCACCTGCTCCCAGTGCGGCGGCGAAGCCCTTCGTCCAGTGGGTTTTCCCGGCACCCAGTCCTCCGGTCAGGGCGAAGACCATCCCTGCGGCAGCCGCCACGGCAGCCTCCTGCCCGAGTAGCTCCATCCCGGCAGGGGAATCCGCCTTTCCGAACATGGGACGGGAGAAAATCAGTTGTCCTTGCCGTCCTCCACCTTGGGGACTTCCTGCAAGCCCTTGGTCGCGTAGGCGACCGGTGTCATCGTTTCGACATGGCCATCCAGGAAAAGGACCGGCAGGGTGCCACCAGCGAGGTATGGGAGGAGCTTCTTGTCCGAGCCCTCCGCCTTGTTGCCGCTGTATGCCCAGGTCCAGTGCGGACGGATGATCGGTGTTCTCTCCGGGTTGCGGACGGTGAGGAGGTTGATCGGAGTGTTCAACGCCACCTCCGGGTCGAGTTTCTCATCGCGCGTGAGGGCGATGTTTGTGGCAAGCTGGCCGTTCATGCCGTAGCCCACCGAGTCATGCTTCAGATCCTTCTTCGGGATCGTCGGATTCACGAAGTCGCTGCTTTTCGTCTGCTTCCAGTATCCGTCCTTCAGCAGATCGTCGAGGCTCTTGCCGGAGGTTTGCGCCTCAAGCCAGGTGAACCAGTAGACATCAGCCTTCTCCTCGTTCTCGGAGGCAGGGGTCACCGGCGGCGGTATGCGGTTTGCGTTGTCATTCGCATAGAGGTTCAGGGAAGACGCCATCTTCTGCATGGACTGGACGGTCTTCGTCTGGGCGCTTTTTTTCAGGATTTTTGGCGCCATCACCGCCGCCAGCGTGGACAGCACGGCGACGATGGAAATGACCACGAGGAGTTCGATGAGCGTGAAGCCGCGACGATGGGTTTTGATCATAAAAGTCGTCCGGAACCTAGGGGTGCGTTGAATTCAGGGCAAACAAAAAGTTGCCGGCGAAACGCGGTGTCGGGAGCATGCCGGCGGGATGTCCTGAAGTGCACCGGGCCTGCGGATCCTGCGCCGCGCGAGCGGAATGACCTGCGGCGGACTCAAAGTGGAATCGCACTCCTGGAGGGTTTCCAACGCCGGAAAATCCTTGCGCCCGTGCCCTGCTCCTGCCAGCCATAAGGTATCGGTATCCGGTTTTCCGGGGCATTAGCTCAGTTGGTAGAGCGCTTCGTTCGCAATGAAGAGGTCAGGAGTTCGAATCTCCTATGCTCCACCACCGCAAAGGTGGTTCCGCCCTAGGGAAGAAAAGGTTCCCGCGCTTTGATCCATTTTGAGGGTCGAACCGCGTCTTCTTGGCGGAGGTGACTCAAAGTGACTGAAACCGACCCAAAATGCCCGTGCCAATTGGCACGGGCATTTGAAAGGAAAATCGATCGAGAACTACCTGCGGCGGCGCAGGGCAAGGGCTCCTAGGCTGCCGAGAATTGCGAGCGAACTAGGCTCTGGTATTGCTGCAATATCTCCGTTGAGCGTGAGATTATCAAGACGGGCTACACCTACCCCACTATTTGTAACATACACGCGAAACTCGATAGGAGCCGTCAGATTCTGGAAAGCTGCACCTGAAAGATCTATCGTCTGGCGTTGGTAGTCGGCGGCAGCACTTCCCGTTATAGTCGCAGAAGCGGTTGTCCCCACGTTCGCAGCAAACCCATCCGCGCTCGAGCGCACAAAGAATGAGGCGGTGTTTTCCAAAGTCCCTGACCCATTGGCGCTATAGTCGAAAAACAGGCTGGTCAGGTTCGCCTGGAAAGTTGCACCAGGCGTCAAGGTAAACTTGAAATAGTCGTTGTTTGTAATGGCGGTCGCTTCCACGCCGGCCGTAAAATCGTTTCGGACGAAACGTACGGGGCTACTTGCCGTTGCCG
>Ga0233365_1001442_pt1 | contig 10069 bp, 10 predicted proteins | sample ElkDunMinimDraft_27_FD_191535 | JGI IMG/M metagenome (GOLD analysis project Ga0233365, IMG submission 191535) | Fecal eukaryotic communites from dung pellets of Tule Elk in California, USA - Elk Dung C36 | ecosystem: Host-associated > Mammals > Digestive system > Large intestine > Fecal | place... | reverse complement strand
GATTACGAAATTTTTAAAATATCTAACTAAACAAAAAGGGTTTTTCGTTTATTTGTACAAATTTTCAGCTATGCAGTTCAATCAGTCTTTAAAAAATTACAATACGTTTGGCATCAGTGTAAATGCATCCGCTTTTGTTGATATTACTTCGGTAGATCAATTAAAACAAGTCATTCAACAAAATAATAACAAGCTGCCTTTATTTATTTTAAGCGGCGGAAGCAATATGCTGCTTACAAAAGATGTTTACGCGCTGGTTTTACATTTAAATACCAAAGGAATTGAAGTTGTAAACGAGGACAATGATTTTGTTTGGATACAAGCGCAAGCAGGCGAAATTTGGCACGACTTTGTTTTGAACACCGTCGACAGAAATTTAGGCGGTTTGGAAAATTTATCGCTGATTCCCGGAAAAGTAGGATCCTCTCCTATTCAGAACATTGGTGCGTATGGTGTTGAAATTAAAGATACTTTTCACAGCCTGACTGCTTTGAATCTGGAAACTTTGGAAATTGAAACTTTTTCAAATACCAACTGCGAATTTGGTTACCGTGAAAGTGTTTTTAAAAACAAGCTGAAAGACAAATACATTATTACATCGGTTACTTTTAAGCTGAAAAAAGCACCACATATTCTGCATACATCTTACGGAGCCATTCAACAAGAATTGGATCTCATGAATATTTCAAACCCAACGATTAAAGATGTGAGCAATGCGGTAATAGCAATCCGTCAGTCAAAATTACCCGATCCAAAAGAAATTGGCAACAGCGGCAGTTTCTTTAAAAATCCGGTAATCGACAAAAGCTTTTATCAATCTTTATTAGATAAAAATCCGAACATTCCACATTATCCTGTAAATGATACTCAAGTTAAAGTTCCTGCGGGCTGGTTAATTGAACAAGCTGGTTTAAAAGGCTATCGCAGAGGCGATGCCGGCGTACATACAAAACAGGCTTTGGTGTTGGTTAATTATGGCAACGCAACCGGCGAAGAACTAATTAATTTGGCTAAATACGTGCAAGCAACTGTTTTGCAGAAATTCGGCATTGAAATTAACCCCGAAGTGAATATTATTTAATTCAAAAAAAACATACAATATTTTTAGTTTTTATATTAAATTTATAGTTATATTTTAATTCATTATAAAATGTAAACACTATGAAACATATATACTTATTATTTTTATTGATTCCTTCTTTAAACTTTGGGCAGCAACAAATAGGACAAACTATTAATTACTCTGGTCGAAGCATTTCAATTTCCGAAAACGGTCAAATTGTAGCCCTAGGAGATCCAAATAATAACGTGAATGGAATACCAAGTGTAGGTACTGCACGGGTATACAGAAACGTAAATGGTAATTGGACACAGGTTGGGCAAGATATAAATGGATTGGGAATTTCAAGCGATTTTGCAAGTGTTGTTTCGCTTTCTGCCAATGGGAAAACATTGGCTACAATTGGAAAAGTTCCTAACACCACAAATTCACAAATTACAGTTTATAAAGAATTTGCAGGAACGTGGAACCAAAACGGTCAAAGTATATATATTTCTGGTTTTAACTTGCCTCTTTCAAATAAATCCATTTCCCTTTCAGCAGATGGTAACAGGTTAGCTATTGGTGAATCAACTGCTAACTCAAATATTAATTATGAAGGCAGGGTGCGAATTTTTGAAAATACCACAGGCTCTTGGATACAATTAGCTCGGACATAGTTGGTAAAGCGCCGGCAGATAAAAGCGGAACCACAGTTACTTTACACCCAACAAAAAATATTGTTGCCTTTGTTAGCAATCCATTCTATACCAATACAGAATATGTAAGTGTATATAGTTTAAATGCATCAGGAAATTGGGTACAGCTTGGAACAGATTTTCATATCCCTGAAGATCCTATACAGTCACAATTAAATGGGTATATAGGAGCATCAATTTCATTAGCTTCAAACGGAAATGATATTATTTTAGCAATAGGCTGCCCAAGGGCTTCTAACAACAGTAGTATTATATCCATGGGTATTGCACAAGTATATAAATGCACTACAAATACAAATGTTTGGACACAAATAGGTACTGATATAACATCTCCTGCACAAGCAGGGTATTTTGGAAACGCTGTATCTTTATCATCAAATGGTAAAAGATTAGCTGTAAGAGATAATAATGCAATGCTTTTTACCGGAAAAGGAAATGATGGTTTTGTACAGGTATATGAAAATGTATCGGGCAATTGGAACCAAATAGCTACTACAATTACTAGTACTAAAACCCAAGAAAAATTGTGGGGTTTTGACATGGCACTTTCTCGTGATGGTAATACTGTTGCGTTAGGACTTCTTGACTTTTCAAATCCCAATCTGCCAAGTCCGCATACACGCGTTTATGATCTTACAAAAGCAGCTTCTTTAAATGAATATGTTTCAAATAATTTTAAAATATTCCCCAACCCTGCAACGAATATTCTAAATATTATTTTAGAAGATAATTTATCATTGGAACGTGCTGATATCTATAATAATCTAGGGCAGCTTATTAAAACATCTTACTCACCTGTTTTAGACATCAGTGATATAAGTTCTGGAATGTATTTTGTTGAAGTAACAACCGATCAGGGAAAAGCTACAAAAAAACTTATAATAAATTAGCCTCGTTTATCTAAAAATAAAATTTAACTAAACTTAGAATATTTATGATATTAAATAATTTTTAAACTTGTAGTTCGTTAACATTTAAAGTATTTTTGCAGCTATTTAAAACACCCTATGGCATTAACACTACTTTATATTTTAGCAGGTTTATTTATTGTTTTACTGGTATATTATTTGGGCATTTTTGCCGGATCGATATTCAGCAAACCGCACGAAACCAACGCCAAACGCATACCGGTTTCGGTTATTGTGTATGCCAAAAACAACAGTGCTGAACTGCTTAATTTACTGCCTGTTTTGTTGAATCAGAATTACCACCAATTTGAACTGGTTTTAGTCAACAACGCTTCTACCGATGATACCCTGCATTTAATTAAAGAATATGCGTTAATGTATCCGAACATTAGAATTGTTGATGTAGTGAACAACGAAACTTTTTGGGGAAATAAAAAATACGCCATTACCTTGGCAATTAAAGCCAGCAAATATGAATATTTGGTTTGCATTGATGCCGATAAAAAAATACATTCTAACAACTGGCTGGTTCAGTTAACATCACACTTTACGTTAAACAAAACCATTCTTTTAGGATCGTTTTTTTACAGCAAACAAAAAGGTTTCTTCAACAAATACTTGCGTTTTTTTCACACAATGCAGCAAATTCAGTCGGTTGCTTGGACAAAAATCAGTCAGCCTTACAGTTTAAATCTACAGCAAATCGCTTTTAAGAAAGAAGATTTTTACAACGTAAACGGGTTTATCAATCACATGCAGAAACCTTTGTTTATGAACGAATATCTGGTGAACGATGCATCAACATCAAAAAACACTACTATTTGCGAACATCCCCATGCTACGATTGAAACCGAAGCTTTAAATAAAACAGATTTCAAAGTTTTTAAAAATCAACAAATCAAACTATTATCAAACTTTAAAGGATCGGCAGCGTTTAAAATCAAACTTTTTAATTTGTTTCAGTTTTTGTTTTTTGTTATTGCAATTGCATCATTCATAACCCTTGAATATTGGTACGTAACGCTTGCAATTGTGCTTTTACGCTACCTTATTATCTGGATATTGTTTGCAAAAGCAGCCAAAAAATTCCGTTACAACGATCTTTCTTTTTACTTTCCTTTGTTCGATTTGTTTTATATCTTTATGCAGATTCAACTATTTTTAGGAAATCTTTTCAAAAAATCAACAACGTAACGTGGCACAAAAACCGGTAAATGAAATCGCAGTTTTAATCGAAAATGCAAAAACAGGAAGTCAAACTGCTTTTACTGCCCTGTTGGATATTTATTGGACAGAAGTATATCATTTTATGTTGAAAAGAACTGAAAATGAAACCGATGCCGAAGATATTACCATTGAAACTTTTGCCAAAGCGTTTGATAAACTTTCACAATACAAAACCGAATTTGCGTTTAACACATGGCTGATTGCCATTGCAAAAAATGTTCATATTGATTTAATTAGAAAGCGAAAAAGCAATGATATTGTTAATTTAAACGAAAATGAAGAATTTTTGTTTGATACCCTTGCAGATGAAGACACGTTGGAAGATCAGTTGATTTACGAACAAAATCTGGCAACCCTAAAACATTGCATTAAACAGTTAAAACCTCATTATCAGCAAATTATTCAGTTACGTTATTTTCAGGAACGAAGTTATAACGAAATTGCCGAAATAATCAACGAGCCTTTAAACAACGTAAAAATTAAAATTTTACGTGCAAAAAAACTGTTGACCGAATTGATTAAAAAGCAAAACGAGTAGTTATGGTTGAACTATTCAAAGCGCATTTAGATAAATTTGTTTCGATAACCGATGCTGAATTCTCGGAAATAATTTCTTTTTTTGATGTAAGATCGGTTCGCAAAAAGGAAAATCTTTTGGAAGAAGGACAAATATGTAAAGAACATTTTTTTGTTCTGAAAGGTATTCTACGCAAATTCTACATTAACGAAAAAGGATCTGAACAAACTACTGAATTTGCTATTGAAAACTGGTGGATGACAGATAATATGGCGTACGAACATCAGTTACAAACCGATTTTTACATTCAGGCAGTTGAAAAAACCGAGCTTTTGGTCATTACTCAAAAAAATCAGGAATTGCTTTTAAGTAAATTTCCGCAAATGGAACGTTATTTTCGGTTTGTTTACCAGCGTGCTTATGCAGCTACACAAATACGCATAAAGTATATTTTTTCGCTTGCAAAAGACGAATTTTACTTTCAGCTATTAAAGAAACATCCCGAATTTGTTCAGCGTGTTCCGCAATATCTTATCGCATCTTTTTTGGGTTTCACGCCCGAATATTTAAGCGAAATTCGCAAGAAAAATCTTTCTTAAACCAGTTTAAGTTTTTGCATAGAACTGTTTCTCAACTTTGTATCAGATAAAAATTAAGAAATCATGACAAAACGTATTAACATTAACAAAACGGCACCACAAGCTTTTAAAGCTATGTTTGGTTTAGAAACTTTTCTTGCAGGTGTAGAAATTTCTAAAACATTAAAAGAACTGATTAAAATTCGCGCATCGCAAATAAACAACTGTGCTTATTGTATTGATATGCACACAAAAGACGCGCTGAAAAACGGAGAAACCACTCAACGTATTTTTTTATTGAGTGCCTGGAAAGAAGCTAAATCTTTTTATACGGAAGAAGAACAAGCGGTTTTGGTAATGACCGAAGAAATCACTTTGATAAGTCAAAATGGTTTAAGCGAAGAGGCTTACGAAAATGCTTCTAAATTCTTTAGCGAAACTCAAATTGCTGAAATCATTATGGCAATTGTAACCATTAACGCATGGAACCGAATTGCAGTGAGCACACATTTGCAGGTTGGTGAGTTTTAATAACAATTATATGAATTAACTTTGTCAAGCTGAACTTGTTTAACTTCGTTCTGTTCGCAAGCTCGAGTCAGCTTCTCATCCTTTTGTAAAATAAAGATGGGATCCCGAATCAAGTTCGGGATGACTCTTATGATACAATCTCATTATATTTCACAAAAAATCCGATCAGTGATCGGATTTTTTTATTTCATTAATATTTGTTGTAATTCTTGTAAGGTAACGTTTTGTTGTTCGCCTTGGCTCATATTTTATTCTTTTTTAAAAACAAATTTCATTCCTTCTTGAGCTAATTCAAAACTTTTTTCTTCAATATTAAAAGTTAGTATTATATCTGCTGGTTCAAATTTAAAAACATGGTCTCCATAAGAATCCATCGGAATTTCCATCTGATCTGTAGCTTGTGAATATAAAATATTTCCTTTTTTGGTTATTGAAATTTTTAAAGGGATATCTGTATTAACATAACTTCCCAAATATTTATCTAATTCTTCTGTTTTTAAAACAATTGATTTATCAGACTTTAATGGTTCATTGTAAAGAATCTTTCGTACTTCTTCTATCGGAATTTTAGTGGTTACTAAAGAATTATTTTGTAGAAGAATAATGATTTTATCATTTGTAAGATGCTGTTCTAAAAAAGTGGTATATCCACCCCAACCACCAGAATGATTGATTATTTTTCCATACTTTTTACTTTCGCCTATAAATAAACCAAATCCATAATTTGTATTCTCTTTACTGTTTAACTGATAATTACTAATAACAGTATTTGTTTGCGCTTTTGTAAACAATGTGTTGCTTTTAAGAAATTCAGCCCACTTTAAAAGATCTTTTGCTGTTGAGTATATTCTACCTTGTCCGTAAGCTCCGTCAAAATATTTTACATATTCTATATCACTTGTTAACTCTTCACCAAAACTTTCTTGTGAATATCCAACTGCCAAGTCTGGTATGTTTAAATGATCTTTATATAAAAAGAAAACATTTGTATTATTCATATTAAGAGGCAAAAAAAACTTTTGCTTTAAGAAGTTACTATAGGTAGTATTGGATACTCTTTCTATAATTGTAGCTAGAAACAAATAACCGGTATTGCTGTATTCAAATTTATCATTAGGGTTAAATAACAAATTAGGCTTTTCTTTTAAAAACAATTCTATTACATAATCATTTGTAACAATTTTACTCTCATCTGCTTTTTCACTTAATAATTTCATATAATCAGGAAGCCCCGAAGTATGATGTATAAGATGTTCTATTTTTATTCCTTTGTAAAAAGATAATTCTGGAATGTACGTTGCAATATCATCAGATAAACGCAACTTTTTTTCATTTTCAAGCAATAAAATTGCCGAAGCAGTAAATTGTTTTGTTACCGAAGCAAGATTAAAAACGGATTGATCTGTAAGTTTTATATTTTTTTTAATGTTTTGCAAGCCATAACTCTTTTCTAAAATAACTTCTCCCTTTTCTGTAATTAAAACGTTTCCATTAAATGAATTCTTATTTTACAATGCAGTAAACAAACTATCTAATCGTTGTTGTTGCTGAGCGAATATAGAATTATTTAACTGTAAAGTGATAAATAAAATTATAAGTTTTTTCATTCATTAGTGTGTTTATTGGTATTGATTTTCTATTTCAATAAAACTTGTTGTAATTCTTGTAAGGTAACATTTTGCTGTTCGCCTGAAATTAAGTTTTTTAAACCAAATATATTTTGCTGCATTTCGGTTTCGCCTACAATCACAGCGTATTTAATTCCTTTTTTCTCGGCAAACTGAAATTGTTTTGACATTTTAGCTTTGTCAGGATACAATTCAGCATTCACTCCGGCTTCACGCAAATCACGAATAACTTTTAAACAGTATTTAGCTTCATTATCGCCAAAATTCAAGAACAAAACATCGGTAACGTTTGATACAGTTTCAGGGAAAACATTTAATTCTTCAATAACCAGATAAATTCTGTCTAAACCAAACGAAATACCAACTCCACTCATATTTTTCAAACCGAAAATTCCCGTCAAGTCATCGTAACGACCACCGCCACCGATTGATCCCAACTTAACGGTTTCTGGTGCGGCAACTTCAAAAATGGCTCCGGTATAATAATTTAAACCGCGCGCTAACGTAACATCTAAATTTAATGTTGCCGATTTCAAACCTAATTCTTCTACGGTTTCGCAAATAAATGTCAATTCGTCAACTCCTTTAGTTCCTTCAACCGATGATGATAACAATTCACGTAATTGGTTAAGTTTTTCGGTTAACGATCCATTAAAATTGAATAACGGCTGTACTTTAACCAAAGCTTCTTCTGAAATTCCTTTAGCCAGCATTTCTGTTTTAACACCGTCTTCGCCAATTTTGTCTAATTTATCTAAAGCAACGGTAAAATCAATCAGTTTGTCGCTTGCACCAATAACTTCGGCAATTCCCGACAATATTTTTCGGTTGTTGATTTTAATGGTAACTCCTTCTACTTTTAAATCGCTAAAAACAGCATCGTACAATTGCACCAATTCTACTTCCTGCCATAATGATGTTGATCCAACTACATCGGCATCGCACTGGTAAAATTCGCGGAAACGACCTTTTTGCGGACGATCGGCACGCCAAACCGGCTGAATCTGGTATCGCTTAAAAGGAAACTCCAATTCATTTTGGTGCTGAACTACGAAACGCGCAAACGGAACGGTTAAATCGTATCGCAACGCTTTTTCGGATATTTGTGAAGTGATTTTTAGACTATTTTTAGTTTGTAGAAATTCTTCATTTGTTTTCGCCAAAAAATCGCCCGAATTTAAAATCTTAAAAATTAAACGGTCGCCTTCTTCCCCATATTTTCCCATTAAGGTTTCAGAATTTTCAAACGAAGGTGTTTCAATTGGTTGAAAACCGCTGCGTTCAAAATGCTTTTTTATAACAGACATGATGTATTGACGCTTTGCTACTTCGATCGGAGAAAAATCTCTTGTTCCTTTTGGAATACTTGGTTTTTGTGCCATTTATTATATTTTTTTTAATGAGTTTAAAATCTCATTTTTTATATTTTCAGTTGAGTTTGTATAATTGATATTTACTGTATAATAATAGTTTTTTGTAACAAAACTATATGTTTCTTTAAACCCCTTCTTTTCCTCTTTAAAAAAATAGTTGGATTCAAACTTGTGCATGTTAAGTTTTATACCATTGATTTCAGACATTTCTTTGCTGATAAATTTAAAATCTGAATAATCTTCTAAATTGCTATTTACAATATCATCTAAATCATAAGACACATCCTCTATGTTCCGAAAACCTAATTCTCTATTATCTAACCAACTAATTCTTACTATAAGATTACTATAATCAGTTAAAAAAAAGTAGTTATTATCATCTTTAGATAAATCATTTAAATTATCAGGAATCAAAATAGTAAATTCGTTATTCAAAACAAATGATTTCATATCAACTTTTTCAACATTCATCATATTATCAGCTTGAACATTTTGTTGAATTTGATTCTGCTGAACTCCACTTGGGATTTCATTTACATTCTTTTTACATGCAAAAAAAATAAAAAGTATAAATAAATATATTGTAATCCTCATTCTCGAATATTTTGATTATTATTTTAAAGCACTGCTATCTTTAAACGCAAATATCGTAAAATATATTTTTAATAGCTTATTCAGAGTTTAATTTTGTATTGCAAACTTTCATCATTCGGTCGTTCTGCATAAAATCTTTTTTTAATTCGATATTTTTGAAATATTTAGAAATCATTTCTTGCATTTCATTCCCTAAATACTGATTAATTTCAAAAAACAACATTCCGTTTTCGCTTAAACTTTTATGTGCTAATTGTGTAATTTTTCGGTAAAAAATCAACGGATCGTTATCGTCAACAAACAATGCCAAATGCGGTTCGTGCTGCAAAACATTTTCGTTTATTTCTGCTTTTTCTAAATTGCGAACATACGGTGGATTTGAAATAATGATATCATAAGCATTTAGATTTTCTTTCTGCAAAATATCCTGATGAATAAAAGTAACATCGGCTTGTAGATTCACTGCATTTTCTTGCGCAATTTTTAAAGCTTCAACCGAAACATCAATCGCGGAAACAATTGCCAACGGAAATTCCTTTTTAATCGTTATAGGAATACAACCCGTTCCGGTTCCAATATCCAAGATGCGCCAGTTTTTTTTCGGCTGTTTTTTCATTTCGGTTAAAACCCAATCAACCAATTCTTCGGTTTCTGGTCGTGGAATTAATGTTGCAGGCGAAACCTTAAAATCGTATCCAAAAAAATTAGCCTCTTGCGTAATATATTGTATGGGTTCATTATCTTGTAAACGATTGAAAACTTCGTCTATTTTTTGCTGATTTTCAATTAAAACCGACTCATTTCCGTTTAAAACAACATCGGCTTTACTGTATTTCAACACAAATTCCATTGTCATATAAAACAAATTCAAACGCTCTGTTTCATCATAAAAAGCAGGAAGTTGGTTTAGAAATCGTTTTTTATAATCGTTTACCGTCATCTTTTTTTAATTTTG
>Ga0233365_1001441_pt1 | contig 10072 bp, 9 predicted proteins | sample ElkDunMinimDraft_27_FD_191535 | JGI IMG/M metagenome (GOLD analysis project Ga0233365, IMG submission 191535) | Fecal eukaryotic communites from dung pellets of Tule Elk in California, USA - Elk Dung C36 | ecosystem: Host-associated > Mammals > Digestive system > Large intestine > Fecal | place... | reverse complement strand
ATTACCTAGATACTTGAATACCTAGATACCTAAACAACTGGATCGGATATCTGAATACCTGAACACCTGAACACCTGAATATCTAGATACCTGGATACCTACATATCTGGAAATCTGAATTTTAAAAATCTGAGCTAACGGATATCTAAATACCTAGACATTTGGCTCTTTTTGTTTTTAAATATCCGGGAATCCGGTCACGTGTTCTGGCTAACGACAACACCTTCTTAAACAGGACTTTTTAACGCCACTCTCACCAAAAGATCAATCTGGTCATAAAGGAAAAACCACAGGTTGCGCGGGTTCTGCAAGTTGTGTGTTTGTAATACAAAACCTACCGGTTTTTTCTCACCAACACTTACTTGCCTTCACTTTCCCTCCTTGGACAGATGCCGTGAAGGAATAAAAAAATTCGCAACTCATTTTCTTTTTACGTGACTAATTCTTAAGATTGAGATAAATTTCCTACATCAAATACGATAAATAGGATTTTAACATTATTAGCTATAACCACCAACTACCATGAGGAAAGCAGAACTTGCAGACAAAGGCAAGGTTATATCCATTTTGTCTGAAGTATCGCTTCGCTGGACTTTATCAGGGAATGCAGGGCCGCAGGGTTGAACGGGCTTGCAGGAATGGAGTTCCGCCATGGGAACAGCCTTTTACATATCGGCATTGCCAAGAATGAGAGGGGTTTCAAAGAGCCTAACGACTTTTTGACCGAAACCGACAGGAAAGGGAAGTCTCTTCCTGCTCGTGCCCCTGATTAATGAAGCCTTTGTCATTTATCCTTATGGAAAGTATGACGGCTAGATACGGGAAAATGAATACATCGGGATCCGGCCTTCTGATGTCAACCGCTTCCGGAATGACAAACCCTTATCATTAGAGTGTTGCGTCATCTTCCATACCGTTTCTTTCGAACCTGCGGATTTCAATTGCACGCAGCTACTGGCCATCGACAGGTGTTTGTCCAACGGGACAAGCTGCTGGCTTGTTATAGGGACTGCCCCCAGCTGATCATAAATACCGAACGGCTGTTGGGAGAGTGCAGCTTCGACTATACGTTTAAGGAATCGAAAAATAAAAAGACCTTCACGGGCAACCGCTACGATGACAAGCAGTTGCTGCAGAAGTATGCCATGGACTGATTTTGCCGGAGGTATGACGCAAACGACAAAGTAGCCCTAGAGCGGGTGAAACGAGAACTGGAGATCATCCACAACCTGAATTTTTCCTCCTTCTTTTTAATCACCGATGACGTCTGTCGTTATGACCGTTTTAGGGATTTCTACTACGTAGGCCGTGGGTGCGGGGCCAACAGTGTGGTGGCTTACTGTCTGGGATTCCGGACGTCTGCCCCATCCAGATGAACCTTTACTTTGAACGTTTCCTAAATCCTAAGCGACAGGGCCCGCCCGATTTTGATGTGGGCTTTTCTTGGGATGAACGGGACGAGATGTATGACTATATTTTCCACCGCTACCAGACTGGGAATGCAGCTTTGATGGACTCAATGTCGACTTTCAGATCACGCGGTATCCTTCGGGAACAGGGCAATGTGTACGGCTTGCCGAAAGGGGAAATAGATCTATTGGTAAACGAGCCGGAAAACATGCTGAACAAGAACGAGGTGACTAATATGGTCCTGTCCGTTTATAACCGCATGGCGGACATCCCGAACCAGCGTACGATCCATGCAAGCGGTGTGTTGATCTCGGAGCTTCCTTTAACTAATTATTCTGCACTGGATTTTCCGCCCAAGGGTCTGCCGACTATGCAGTTCTACAACTATACCGCAGAGGAAATTGGCTTTGAAAAATTCGACATTTTATCCCATAGAGGCATCGGACATATTAAGGAATGCAAAAAGATAGGTACATCTTCTGTTGACCTTTACAAGCTTAGCGCCGACGAGCAGATGAAGATCAAATGTGGAAAGGCACATTTTAATGAATTTGATCACCTGGAATATCGGGTAGTCAATAAAGTCGGGCAACTTATGAACTAGAATGAATCCACTTATACTTAAATTCGCCGAAATACCTGAATTTCAAGAACTGGATTATTCCTTGATAACATATTGCTAGAACTCAGAATTTATCTGTAATAAGTGGAACTGAACATCAGTTGTCCTTCAAATTATTATGATATCGTAGTCGCCTCTTAAAGAATTCGCCTATATTTGTAGCAGTTTTTGGTTTGCATGACTTGCTTCTAAGTCGTGCAAGAAAAGGGAATCCGGTTAAAAGCCGGAGCAGTGCCCGCTACTGTAATCCTCAATCCATCATTTGATGGATGAGCTTTTGCCACTCCTTGCCATTGTTGCAACATTTGCGACGAGAAGGCTGCAAAAGTTAGGAAAGCCAGGAGACCTGCCAGAACAGATTGACACGATTTTTCCTCGGGATAAAGGGGGTCTGTCGGAAACGCTTTTCTGAAAATTTTGATGTGTAAGAAGCTGGGATTATTATATTCCCTTCTTTGCTTATTTGTACCGGTTGAACTGATTGGACAGGATCTCGCAGATTCTGTCCACACGCTTGATAAGGTGACAATAACGCAAAGCAGGTTGAACGACTACATGGCAGCAGGTTATCAATTGCCGATTGATAGCACTATCCTTTTGCTTTCGTCGGGTGGAAGCCTTACAGATTTGCTGCGAAAGCAAGGGCTTGGACACATCAGAACCTATGGTCCAGGTGGATTGGCTTCGCCCTCCTTCAGAGGGACCGGAAGCAGCCATACATCTATCTTATGGGATGGAATAAACCTCGTTAGCCCCCTATCGGGACAGCTTGACCTGTCACTTGTGCCGGTGTTCTTTTTTGACAATGCCACTATCCAAACAGGCGGATCGACCAGTTTGTCGGGGAATGGAACAATTGGAGCAAATATTCATCTTACGAACAACGTCCGCTTTGGTGAAGGCGTAACGGCAAAAGCTGCCGTACATGCAGGATCTTTTGGCAGTCAATTTTTTGGCAGCCAATTTCGTCTAAGTTCAAATAAATTTGAGAGTAGCACGAAGGTTTTTCTGACTTCTTCTGATAATGATTTCAAATTCAGGGATAAGAGCAAAATAAATGGGGAGATTATCCGAAGAAAGCATTCTGCCTTCGACCAACACGGGATTCTTCAGCAGTTTACGCACCAGATATCCACAAGCAGTATTGTTTCACTCAAACTTTGGTATCAACAAAGCAAGTACGAGGTTCCCGGCATTGCATCGAACCAAGACAGTGCCGAAGCTTCCGAAGAGAACACCTTTTATAGGATACTTGGAGGATGGAATTATGCAGCTAAGAAATTGGACATAAATTATCAAAGTGCGTTCATTCGCCAGGACCTTGACTACAGGGATCCAAAAACAAGTACCTACTCTCTCAATCGCTATAACAACATTATACAGAATGCCGAATTAGGTTTGCAATTGACCCCACGGTCAAAAATCACGACAGGACTTCAGTATTCCTGGGAGGAAGGAGTCGTCCACGCATTTGGAACCACGCATCCGAAAAGAGATCGAATCGCTATTCTTACGGCATACAAAATTCAGCCTTCTGAAAAATGGGATTTGTCAATCTCAGCTAGGGAAGAATTGATCGATGGGAAGACGACACCATTAGCTCCGGCCCTTGGCGTAGCTTACAGCCCGGAGAAAGCATTTAAGTTTTTCATGAACTCCTCAAGAAATTATAGGATTCCGACCTTCAATGACCTTTATTGGTTGGGCGGGGGTGCCCGTGGAAATCCATCCCTCGCTCCGGAACTATCTTTAAGTACGGAGACGGGATTTAATTTTGAAAGGAAGGGCTTCACGCTGAAATCCGTGGGATTTAGCAACCACGTCGACAACTGGATTCTTTGGAGCCCTGATGCAGCTAATGTGTGGACTCCTCAAAACATCAAAAAGGTATGGGCCAGGGGAGTCGAAGTACAAACAGCCATTAGTCATAGAGTCGGGCCACTGAAATATTCAGTGTCGGGCCTTTATAGCTTCACAAGATCTACCAATGAAAGTATCTATGACAATGGCAACCCGAATGAAAAAGGAAAGCAGTTGATGCTCACACCTGTCCATGAAGCGAGCGGCACGCTGCATCTTAACTATCATGAATTTTGGCTCCGTTTCGTGCATTCTTTCACCGGTGACCAATTCGGTGACACCGATAACACCATCCATAATGTGTTGCCGTTCTACCATGTATCCAACATGTATTTTGGGAGGGATTTTTCTCTTAACGCCAGATGGAAAACTTCATTGTCATTTGAAATAAACAATGTTTTCAATACCGAATATGAGGCGAGAAGAGGATATCCCATGCCATTAAGAAATTACAAAATCAGCTTGAGCATAAATTATCATAAACCGATTAAACATGACTAAAAATTTAACATTCAAATTCAGAACCGTTTTGATGGCGATCGTCCTTACGACGGCAGCCCTCCTGCAATCTTGCCAAAACGATGATTTTCAACCTATTGTAGCCAATGATGAGGGCATCTTCATTCTTAATGAAGGGGCTTTTGGTGCTGCCAATGCGTCACTTTCCTATTACGATCGAGCTACAGGTGAAATGACAAATTACGTATTCAAAACAAAGAATGGGGTGGATCTCGGAGATCAAGGCCAATCAATAGCGGTTTTTGAAGACAAGGGTTACTTGACAATTCAGAATGACGGTAAAATTGAAATCATAAACCCAGAGGATTTCTCGTCGCTGGGAACGATTGATGCCCTTCCAAGTCCACGGTACTTTCTGGGTATCTCATCTACAAAAGCATATGTATCGGATTGGGGCGAGGATGGTGCTACCGGATCGATTAAGGTTATTGACCTTACCACAAACAGCGTTATCAAAACGATTCCGACAGGCCAGGGTGCGAACAAAATGCTCAAAGTTGATCAGCTGGTGTATGTGGCGAACGCAGGCGGCTGGGGAAGAGATAACACCGTAAAGGTAATAGATTCTACTACCGATGAGGTTACGGGAACCATCACTGTTGGGGACAATCCAAACAGTATCGTCCGGGACGCAGATGGGAATATCTGGGTAACTTCGAGTGGCCATACCGCATATAATAGCGATTGGAGCATTGACGAAGACAATAGCACAAAGCCGTCTCTAAGCAAAATTGCGCCCGGAAACTCCGAAACTTTCAGACTGGAAGGTAATGCGAGTTCTTATGCCAGCATGGGTAATCTTTCAATTTCTCCAGACGGTAGATCAATTTATTACACATACAATGGTGGGGTTTATAAAATGAGCACAGCAGCAACGTCGTTACCTACCACACCATTTATCAATAAAAGCTATTATAGCCTAGCAATAGATCCTGCAACCGGCAATATACTTGGCGGAGAGGCTCCCAATTTTTCCTCAGCGGGGAACTTAGACATAATCAGTAGCACCACGGGTCAAACGCTGGAGACTTTTCAAGTTGGAATTGCCCCCATTTCCTACGCCTTCAACTGATAGCTGTTCAATAACAAACTCAACGGAAATGGATCAAATGGTATCAAAGATAAATCCCCGCCCTGTTCTTCTGGCTGGAATGATTTTACTGGCTGGATGCTACAGGCTGTTTATTGCGAGCGGTGTACTACCGCCGCTTCCTAATTTTACCCCACTTGGCGCAATGGCACTTTTTGGGGGCTGTTACTATCAGGACAAATGGAAGGCTTATCTGGTTCCGCTTCTATCGTTGTGGCTTACAGATATCCTGCTCAATAGATTCTTCTATTTTGGGGAATGGGTTTTCTTTTATGACGGATTCGCATGGATATACATCAGCTTCGCGCTGATGGTGCTCATCGGCGGATTATTTATCAAAAAGGTTCTGGTGAGTAGCGTGTTGTTGGCCGGTATAGTCGGAGCCCTTGTGCATTGGATCGTTTCGGATTTTGGTGTCTGGTTAGGTGGTGGTATTGATGTTACTACTGGACTTCCATTTACCAGGGACTTTATGGGATACCTGAAGTGTCTTTACTTGGCGCTTCCTTTTTTGAAGAATCTTTTGCTGGGCAATCTTGTCTTTGGCGCGGTGCTGTTTGGGAGCTTCGAATTGATCCAACGGCAATACCCGAGGCTTCAACTTCAATCCGCCTACAGAAATTCATAAAAAATTCGGCAGTTTACTTCTGTACCCATCCATTCGACGAACTATGAGGGTGTCCCAAGGAATGAAATCGAGCTGTTCAAGTCGAAGTTGTGAACGGTGTGGCAATTATTTTATATGCAGTGTTGATGATGTTGCTTCTTGTCAATGCAATGTATCAAATACTGACACATCGACCCAAGAATTCCTTAGTCGAACTGATTGGGGCTGCTTGTGTGAGCCTTGTATTAAGGAGATAGCTGCTAACTTGTCCCATGCAAAGGGTAGGACTTTTCCCAAGCAGGGTGAGTTAAAGCAGGATGTCCACTTTTACATGGAGAATGGTCTTTTTGTGTTTACAGAATTTTACCACCTATTGCGAGGAAGATGCTGCAGAAGTGGCTGCCGACACTGTGCATATGGCTTCAGAAAGAAACTATAATGACCTATTGGGTAAAGGAAGCTGAGCGATCGGGCAAACGCGCGATTGCACAAGCATCAGCGTTTAGCCATACCAGTGGCTACATTATATCCTGCAGCGGCCAGATAAGGGATATCCGGGTTCCTACTGCAACCAAACTGGGGAAAATGTTTATGGAGCTTAAGGAATGCACAATCCGGTTCGCAACAGGAATTGCTGATGCGCTTCACCTCATGGTTCTAGGAATCCGAGTTCAAACAAAATTCCCAATGCTATGAGGAAGTACAAGATCGAGCCTATCTCCTCGGACATTAGGGAAGCCCTTCTCAAAAAAATTGACGGAAAGACCAAGCCGGTCGGAGCCCTTGGCGTCTTGGAACGTATTGCGCTACAAGTCGGGATGATTCAAAATACGTTGACCCCTGAACTAAACAATCCGCATATGTTAGTCTATGCAGCGGATCATGGAATTGCCAAAGAAGGGGTAAGTGCATACCCGCAAGAGGTTACTTGGCAAATGGTTATGAATTTTTTGAGAGAAGGAGCGGCAATTAATGTGTTCTGCCGTCAGAGTAATATTCAGCTGTCAGTTGTAGATGCGGGTGTGAATTACGATTTTTCGCATGATCATCCAAGGCTGATCAGGAACAAGATTCAAAAGTCGACGGAGAGCTTTCTTCACGTTCCCGCCATGAGCGTGAAACACGCTCAGAAGAGCATTGACACGAGCGCAAATATTGTTCGTTCAATTTATGAGCAGGGGTGTAATATCATCGGCTTTGGTGAGATGGGTATTGGTAACACGGCGTCTGCTTCGGTATTGATGAGCGTCATGAGTGACATACCAATAGAGGAATGTGTTGGCCGGGGAACAGGCATCGACACCTACGGTCTAAAAAAGAAGCAAAAAAATCTTTCTAGTGCAATCGCCAAACACGGTAAGCCAGATACTGTGCTGAAAGTACTTTCGACGTATGGCGGCTTCGAAATTGCCCAGATGGTGGGCGGCATTCTTCAGGCGGCAGAACTGAAGATGATCGTTTTAATCGATGGCTTTATCTCAACCGTAGCGTTCTTCTTGGCACAAGCGATAGAGCCTGACGTTAAAGACTATTGTCTTTTCTGTCATCAATCATCGGAGCACGCTCATCGCCGCCTCCTTAGGCTTCTTGATGCCAAGCCCTTGCTTGACCTGGAGATGAGATTAGGTGAAGGTACAGGAGCTGCGGTCGCCTACCCCATCATCCAGTCTGCGGTTAATTTTCTCAATCAGATGGCTAGTTTCGAATCAGCCCAAATATCCAAGCAAAAATGATCAGGCGAGAGATCCACGTTTTTCTAACCGCAATAATGTTCTATACACGAATCCCTTGTCCTCGCTGGGTAGATCATAATTCGGACTATCTTAATCAGGCTACGCGATATTTCCCATTAGTCGGGTGGATTGTTGGTGGGGTATATGCCGTGAGCATCGTTGTATTGACAATGTTCTTTTCACCGTTGACCAGCATTATTCTTGGTTTAGCCATCAGTGTTCTAATGACCGGCGCATTTCATGAAGACGGTTTTACAGACATGTGTGATGGCTTTGGAGGCGGCTGGACAAGAGAAAATATCCTTCTAATTATGAAGGACAGTCGAGTGGGTACGTTTGGCCTGGTCGGATTAGGGCTGCTGTTGGCGTTGAAAGTATCATCTACGTACGATCTGATCGGCGAAGCAAACGGGCAAATATTCATATTGATGATCATAACGTCCCACACGCTAAGCAGAGCAATGGCCGTTGTTGTCGTACGGTGCCTGCCTTATGCGCGTGATGACGATGATCAATCGAAAGCGAAGCCGATATCAACCAGCATCTCCGTTAACAGTCTTGTAGTAGCGATCACTTTTTCTCTAATTCCATTAATAGGCTTGATGCTCCAGACATCTCCTATGGTTGGTTTGGGAGTGATCCCGATGATGGTATCGACGGTTTATCTCATGTGGTACTTCAAGAAGTGGATCGGTGGATATACCGGTGACTGCCTGGGTGCGATTCAACAGGTTACTGAAGTGGTATTCCTTTTAAGCCAACTGATATTATGGAGATACATCTGATAAGGCATACTAAGCCCGATATAGAGGCAGGTATCTGCTATGGTCAATCAGATATTCAACTCGCGACGAGCTTCGATAAAGAATGGACGGAGATTCGAGAAAAACTCCCTTTAAATGTCGATCGCATATTCACAAGCCCGCTCTCCAGATGTACAAAACTCAGTGAGCGTCTTGCTACACATTTCGGTCTTTTACCCGAGAAGGATGTCCGTCTGATGGAAATGAACTTTGGGGATTGGGAAATGACAAGATGGGATGATATAGATCAAAGTGAACTGAATGCCTGGATGAACGACTTTCAAGTCAAACCTTGTCCGAAGGGTGAGTCATATAGTGACGTGAGGGCAAGATTAGAAGGTTTTATTTCGGAAAAACTTCAAGAAGATATCAAATATTTAATTGTTACTCATGCCGGTATAATAAAGTGCTTTCATGGCTTGTTAAACAACTATCACGGAATGGATTTGCCAATCTCTTACGGCAATGTTTATTCTTTTACTCTAAATCGTCCGAAACTTGATATTTAAGAATTTTTCAAGATTCCTTTGACTTACGTTGTTTTCTATCCACGTAAAACAGGTGTCTGGTTTTTTCCGAGAGATCCAGAAGATTAAAAAGTAATCGTGTGCGAATCACGAGCAGACGTGCTACTGTAAATAACTCCAGCAGAGCCTTAAGGAGTTGTTGAAGAAGATGAAGAAAACGATGAGACATTAAAGACCAAAGCTTATTCATCCATACAACCTCACACGTTTTGAGGCCACCCCTAGCAATCGTTACAGGATTGGTAAGAGCAGACAATAAAACTGCTTGACTAATCAGTTGAAAGGCTGAAAAACAAATTAAATGAACCGCAGCCCCCGGAGAAGAGAGGGAAAAACAAAATGTAGCCGTTAAATTTCCATAACTCCTTTGGAAAACCCATGTTCAAGAATAATTTCTCAGACTCCAAAATTTGGTGTCTGTCATTGATCCTCCGCCAAAGAGTGTGACTTTTGTTAACAAACATGACAAAGCCTATTCTTTGGACTTTCAACCCGCTCAACTGTTATTTATAAACCTAGGAACCAGTACAGTTATCATTGCATCTAAAATATTTTTTTGCAACATTGTTTCATAATTAAGTTTTTATTATTTTGCAACTCTATTGCAACAATGACTTATGCTTTTGCTTCTACTCTTCCTCACGTTTTCGTCAGTGCAGAAAAGCTCCACTGCCACAGACAGCTCATTTATGTATCCTGAATCAACCCGGCTTATCTGGTCCGATTCCAGCCATGAGGCTGTAAAAGATACTGCCGACACAGATGAGTATTATCGTACCATAGATCTGGAAGGGGTGACCGTAATAGACCGTGCCGTAGAGTTGAGAAAGGAAGAATCCTCCAATTTTACCTTTATCCGAGCGGATTTTATTCGGCAAAACAGGGGCGGAAGTCTGATGAA
>Ga0233365_1001437_pt1 | contig 10084 bp, 8 predicted proteins | sample ElkDunMinimDraft_27_FD_191535 | JGI IMG/M metagenome (GOLD analysis project Ga0233365, IMG submission 191535) | Fecal eukaryotic communites from dung pellets of Tule Elk in California, USA - Elk Dung C36 | ecosystem: Host-associated > Mammals > Digestive system > Large intestine > Fecal | place... | reverse complement strand
CGAATGCTCAATGTGGAACTGCATCGCCGCCAACGCCAGATCCAGCAGCCGCGGCGCCCAGTCGGCGTTGTCCGGGTCGACCAGCACCGGCCCGTCGGCGCGGTAGATCAGGTTGTTGGCCTTGTAGTCCATGACCGCGCCCACCATCGGCAACCGACCGCCACGAATCGGCGGCAGTACCCGCGTCATGAACTCGGTGATCAGACGGCTCAGCGGTTCCACCGCCGAGGCGACCGGCTCGGTCAACGTCTTGACGATGCCCTCGCGGTCCTCCTCGACCGACTCCTCATCGTGGTCGGGCCATTCGAACGGCGGGGGTGTCACCGACGTCGTCGTGGCGTGAACATGACCGAGGAGACGACCCGCGGCGGCGAGCTGTCCGGGTTCGCCGGAGTACACCTCGCCCTCGATGAACGGATAGGCCACCCAGTACTCGTCGTCGATCGGGGTCGGGTTGTCGACCGGCAGGGTCACCGGAGCGACCGTCGAGACACCCGATTCACGCAGTCCGGTCGTCCATCCGGCGATGGCGGAGGCCGTCTCGGCGCGGCTGCGGGTTCGTTTGATCACGACACGCCGGTCTCCGATGCGGCATGGATACACCGGTGCCCAGGCGTAACAGGAAGTCGCCGGTACATCTTCGGCACCGAAGTACTCGAAGACACTCTGGTGCTCGTCAGAAGCCTGTGGCATGGAGACGATCCTTCTCAATCCAGGTTACGGCGCACCAGCCTGCACGGCGCATCTGAGACTGTCAAACGATTTCCATCTCGTGGCGGCAATGATCGATCGGCGGCTAGCATGGGGGAACATGAACCCGCCCACGGCGCTTCCCGCGGTGATCCGACTGCGCAATCCCACCCCGACCACTCACGAACTCACCGAGTTCGAAGACGGCGAGTGCTATCCCGTCGAGCTGGTCGAGCGCTTCATCACCGCCTACACCGCCCCGGGTGAGATCGTGTTCGACCCGTTCGCCGGATCGGGCACCACCATGGTGGCCGCCGAGGCTCACGGGCGCCGGGGTCTGGGGTTGGAGATCCATCCCGAACGCGTCGACTGGTGCCGCGACCGGCTCAGCGACGCCAGCACCGTGGTGTGCGCCGACGCCGCGACCATCCCCGACCTTCGACTCCCCACCGTCGACCTGGTCATGACATCCCCGCCGTACATGCACCGGCTGAACCATCCGGAGAACCCGCTCACCGGCTATCAGACCAACGACGGGGACTACCGCCGCTACCTCGACGAGCTGACGACCATCTTCGATCACGCTCTCGGGTTGCTCAAACCAACCGGGAGGCTGGTCATCAACGCCGCCAACATGTGCGACGACGGCCATATCACCGCCCTGGCGTGGGACCTGGCGGCCAAGGTCATGACCATCGCGGAATTCGAACGGGAAATAGTGATCGACTGGCAGCGGCGGCCCGACTGGATGACAATGGACTATTGCCTGGTGTTCGCCAAACGCACATGAATGGGAGCTGTTATGTCGGTACTGGTGGCCTTCAGCGTCACGCCGATGGGGACGGGTGAGCATGTCGCGGATTCGGTGGCCGAAGCGGTGCGGGTGGTCCGCGAATCCGGACTCGCCAACCGCACCGACGCGATGTTCACCCTGGTGGAAGGCGACGACCTCGCCGAGGTGATGGCGGTGGTCCAACGCGCCATAGAAGTGGTGGCCGCTCGGGCTCACCGCGTCAGCACCGTCATCAAGATCGATCAGTTCCCCGGGCGGGAGGACGGCCTGACCTCCAAGGTGGCCGCGATCGAACAACGACTGAGCCGGTGACGGATAAGAACCGGTGGCGAAGGTTCAATCCTCGCCACCGGCTCATCAACTACCGCGTAAAGCTCGGTTAACAGGTGCCTAGGCTTTCCCAGACACCCCAATCGCCGGTGCTTCCGGGCTCCTCGCCCTGGGTCCACCACTTCGCGCGGTACTCCGCACCGTTGTGGCTGACCACGGCTCCACCGTTGTAGGCGTTGGAAGAGGTCCACGCCGAGGCGGCGCACTCGCCAGGTTCACCGGGCTCGCCGGGTTCTCCCGGCTCGCCGCCGTTGCCGCTGAAGTCGACATCGGAGCAGGCGTAGAACGCGTTGGAGGTGTCGGCCACCGACCACACCGCCAGGACGACGTGGTGTCCGGTCTTACCCTGCGGGAAGGTTCCACTGTGGCTGTACTGGAACGGCGGCTGGCCACTGAACGGAACCGTCAGGAACGGGGCGGGCTCCAGGTCGGCCCGAGTGATCGGGTTCAGCGGGTTCCAACCGTTCTTGGTGATGAAGTACTCGAAGCTGGAGGTGCGGTGCGGGGCGGTGAAGGTCCAACCGAAGGTGAACTGGCCTCCGGCGGTGACACTGGTCTTGGGCCAGTTGCCGCCACGCGGGTTGTCCAATGGGGCGAAGGCTCCGTTACCGCCCGCGCAGATCTGGCCGTCGGCCGGACCCGCCTGCGGGAAGCCCTTGGGGCCCTCGACACTCTGCGGCTCATACTGAATCGGACCGCAATCGGTCACGACACCTTGGGAACAGTAAAGCTGGCGGCTGGTCGGGCTGGTGGTGTATCCGTGCGCCGATGCGGGCATTGCGCCGGCCACGGCGAGCAACACCGCGGTGATGCCTCCCACCATCAAGGAGGACACCACCCTCGCGGTCCTGGTGAGCGCCATGTGAATCACTTCCATAGATTGAAATGTTTAAAAGGCTCTTTACAATAACCAACCGGAAGGATTCTTGTCTATGGGCGACCAGTAAAGAAACCGTCGAATGAACAAACGGTTGACATACCCCGTACTGCCACCACACCACGAGGTGTGGACCCGCCCCGAAATCCGGGCACCCCGACTCGGCGAGCCCCAATGCCATGGCGATACACATCACAGAGCGGGTTAAATCCCCCTAATGACTACCTGAAACGCCGCTAAGTCCACCATCATCAGCAGCCGTTACCTCATATGTGAGATACAGTAACGCTCATGCCAGACACCTTCGGTAGCACTGAGGACTACCTACGCCGCATCGGCACCCTCATCCGCGACGCCCGCAAGCACCGCGGACTCACTCAGGCTCAGCTGGCCGAGTCCCTCGGCACCAGTCAAAGCGCCGTCAACCGCATCGAACGCGGCCAGCAGAACCTCAGCGTCGAGATGCTGACACGGGTCAGCGACGCCCTCGACAGCCAGATCGTCTCCCTCGGCCAACCCGGCGCCATGCACCTTCGAGTCCATGGTGGAGCAAAACTGTCCGGCTCCATCGACGTCAAGACCTCGAAGAACGCCGGAGTGGCACTACTGTGTGCCTCGTTGCTCAACCGAGGCCGGACCGTGCTGCGCCGCGTCGCGCGCATCGAAGAGGTCAACCGCATCCTGGAAGTCCTGGAAAGCATGGGCGTCCGCTACCGGTGGCTCAACAGCGACAACGACCTTGAAATCGTTCCACCGGCACAACTCAAACTCGACAACATCAACGCCGCCGCGGCCCGCCGCACCCGCAGCATCATCATGTTCCTCGGGCCACTGCTACATGACCACCCGGACTTCGCGCTGCCCTATGCCGGCGGCTGCGACCTCGGCACCCGCACCGTCGAACCACACATGATCGCGCTTCGACCGTTCGGACTGGAGGTCAAGGCGACCTCCGGCGACTACCACGCCACAGTCAGCACACCCACGACTCCCACCCGGCCCATCGTCCTGACCGAACGCGGCGACACCGTCACCGAGAACGCCATCATGGCCGCCGCCCGCATCGACGGCATCACGATCATCCGCAACGCCAGCTCCAACTACATGGTCCAAGACCTGTGCTTCTACCTCCAGAAGCTCGGCGTCGACATCGACGGGGTCGGAACCACCACCCTCAAGATCCACGGGCAACCGGTCATCGACCGCGACGTCGACTACGCGCCGGCGGAGGACCCGATCGAGGCGATGAGCCTCATCACCGCCGCCATCGTCACCGAATCGAAGATCACGGTCACGCGCGCACCAATCGAGTTCCTGGAAATCGAACTGGCGGTCCTGCAGGAGATGGGTCTCCAGTACGAACTGTCCGAGGAGTACCTGGCCGCCAACGGCAACACCCGGCTGGTCGACATCACCGTCCTGCCATCGGTACTGCGCGCCCCGATCGACAAGATCCATCCCATGCCGTTCCCCGGCCTCAACCTGGACAACCTGCCGTTCTTCGCGTTGATCGCCGCCTGCGCCAACGGCGCGACCCTGGTGCACGACTGGGTGTACGAGAAGCGGGCGATCTATCTGACCGAACTGGACAAACTCGGCGCGCGCGTGACCCTCATGGACCCGCACCGGGTCCGGCTGGAAGGACCGACCCACTGGTCAGGCGCCGAAGTGATCTGCCCGCCGGCGCTTCGCCCGGCCGTGGTGATTCTGCTGGCCATGTTGGCCGCCAAGGGCACCTCGGTACTGCGCAACGTCAACGTCATCCACCGCGGCTACGAGCAACTGGCGGAGCGACTGGGCAAACTGGGCGCCCAGATCGAGATCTTCGGCGACGTCTGACGATCGGCTCTATTCCTCCGGCCACCGCGCCGGAGTATCGACCCACCCGACCACCGGCATCACGCCGGTGGGACGGTGGGTCACCACGTATCCGAACGGGCGGTCGAAGTTCACCGAGACCACCGTGCGCCAACCGTCCTCAGGTGACGGCAGCAGTGCACTGGCCATCACGGCCATCGCGGTAACTGCGGCCGCCTCGAAACCCACCGCGCTGAACCGCGCCACCGCGCGCTGGTTGGCCTGGGTGATCACCACCGGCTCGGCGGAGTCCACCGTCATACCGGTCAACGGCGACGTCGCCGGATCCAATGACCGGCGCAACCCCAACACTTCGGCGCTGTCCAACAGGTCGTGATCGGCGGAGACGTCGAAGGCCACGGTGGTCACCTCCAGCCGCGTCACCGGATCCGGCTCGCTCTCGCGCACCCGAGTGACGGTGACGCCCTGGGCGACCTCCCCCACCGTCAGATCTGCGCCGGTTCGGTACTCGCCGCCTTCGGCCAGTGACTCCATCGCCCGCGCCAGAACCTCCGCCGGTTCGGCATCGGGTTCGCCCAGGACCAGCGTGACATCCACATCGGCCTCGCCGGGAACTCGCAGTGTGGTCGATCCGTCCGACCACACCCGCAGGTTCGAGGTGTCCTCGGTGACGGCGCTCAGACCGTGCCAGGTCCGCTCCCCCGACCACGGGCCGTCTGCGATGTGCCGGGGCTGGTCCATGAACGGCTCGCGCCAGCGGGTCCGAAGTGCCAGCGCCGATGCCAGCACCACGTCCACTTCGGGATCCACGTTCAAGGGGAACGTGGGGATCAGACCGGCCGTATGGGTCGAGGCCCACGAGTCCAACATGGTCTGATCCGTCGCCGGATCGCCGGTCAGCTGCCCGGCCAATCCGGTCGGCAACCGCGCCAGCCACTTCGGATCCAACCGGACTCGTTGCCCCGACCAGATTCCCAGTGCCATCCGCAACGTCTCGCTGCCGTTCACCAGCGTGATCAGTTCGGTCAGCCGAGCCTCCAGCTCGTCGTGCGGCACGCCGGTGGCGGCCGCCAGCTCGTCGTCGGCATCGGGTGCGGTTCCCAGGCGCAGTGCCGCCAGCAACGGCCAGATACCCGCACCCGACAACACTTCCGGAGAACCGGCCAGGTCACGCAGCAGCGTGATCGTGAGCCGATTGACGTGATCAGCGGTGGCAGAGCGGGGTGTCTCCATTCGGTGACTATAGGAGCTCAAGCGCCGCGATGGGTGCGTTGTCGCGGGAGGCGTGATGTGACCATCACCGAATGCCTCGCGACCGATATATAAGGCTTTGGTGATAATACGCACCTGATAGGCCATAATGGGCGGTATGTTGAAGCTAGCGATACTCGGATTCCTCCGGGATCACCCGCTGCACGGCTATGACCTCAAAAGCCGGATCGCCGCGCTCACCGGACACGTCAAACCGATCGCCGACGGGACGCTGTATCCGGCGATCAAACGGTTGGAGAACGCCGGTCTTCTGACCCGCCGCTCCGCGCCGGGAAAGATCGCCGCACCCCGTCACATGCTTGAACTCACCCAGGACGGCATCGACTACCTTCGACGCCTGCTGCGCGACCCCGACGACCTGTTCATCACCGATGAGAACCGCTGGTTCACGCTCCTGGCCTTCCTACGCCACCTGGAGAACCCGCGCGAACAGGCGATCGTGTTGCGACGCCGGCTGGCCTTCCTGTCGGACCCGGTCAGCTTCTTCTACGACGCGCAGGGCCGACCGATGGCCGCCGACGAGTTCGAAGACCCGTTCCGACAGGGCCTGCTCTCCATCACCACCGCCGCCAACCGCGCCGAATTCCGGTGGCTGCACACCACGATCGGCGAGCTCGACCGACACTGACACCGCGCGGGAGGAAGCCACTCGTTCGGCGACACCTCATCCGACCCGCCCAGGAAACTCCCCCTGAGCGTGGCAGACTCATTGCCTGTGTCTGATACATCCGTGGAGCTGTCTCGTTTCACCAGCCGTAAAGGAAGTCGGCTGGCCGACTCCCTCATCACCGATGGGGACTTGAGCGATCTGGTCAACTCGTTCGACACGGCGTTGTCAGATATTCGCAAGGGCAATGAGACCAACGTCGTCATCGACGCGTTCGGCCGCATGTTGTGGCAGTACGCCATCGACTTCGCGCACGGCGAGCGGAATCACCGCCGCCTGCCCGGCACCGACGACCGTCCACTGTACTGGGCGCGACTGGCGATGCGGCAATCGCTGCGGCAGTGGCGGCCACGGTTTCGCGTCGACGCCGATCGACTCACCGATTGGACTCGGCGGCTCGAATGGTCCTCTCGAGGCATCACCTCCACCTCGTTCAGCGAGGAAGACGATGCGATCAAGGTGCTGATCAGCGGCTTCGATCCGTTCGGGCTACAACATCACCCGTCCTCATCCAACCCGTCGGGCGCGGCGGTTCTGCGGTTGCACGACACCACCGTGGAAACCGACGCCGGGCCCGTTCGCTTCCGCGGAGTCATCCTGCCGGTCCGCTATGCCGACTTCGACAACGGGCTGGTCGAGAAGATCTTCCGGCCACACCTGATCGATGGCGACCAGCAGGTCGACCTGGCCGTGACCATCAGCCAGGGACGCCCCGACAGTTTCGATCTGGAGGTCTACAACGGACGCGGCCGGTACAGCGGCACCACCCGCGACAACGACGGCGTCGCCGGCGGCACCGACCAACTCGCCCCAGCCCAGCCCGGCGAACTGGACCCCGGTCCCGAGTTCACCCGCTCGACGCTGCCCATGGCGGCGATGATGGCCGCCGACGGCAAGCCCTTCACCGTCCGCGTGAACCCGCAGACCTCACGGCTACTACCCGGACGGGACTACCTCACCACCAACCATGAACCGCCCGAACCCACCGCCATCGCGGTCAAGGGAAGCGGCGGCGGGTTCCTATCCAACGAGGTGGCCTACCGAGTCACCCGGCTGCGGGACGAGCTCGGAGTCTCCGTTCCTTGTGGACACATCCACACCCCGTCGCTGGAAGCCCCGATGGACGTCAAATCCACCACTTTGGACCCCGATACCGTGGCCGCGCAACGCGTCGACATCGTCGACCAGACACGCGAACTACTGTTGCTGGCCGTCACCAACCGGCAATCCGATCACCAGTTAAAAACGGCGGCCGGCCCTCATACGGGGTGGACAGCACAATGGTGGTTCGGTGCGTCACGCCCGCGACATTTCGGATGCGGGCCAACAGATCCTCCAGCGCGGCCGGACCGTTCACCCGCACCTTCAACAGGTAGTAATCCTCCCCCGCGACCGAGTGACACGACTCGATCTGCGGAAGCGACGCCAACCGCTCAGGCGCGTCGTCGGGAGCGGCCGGATCGATCGGTCTGATGGCCACATAGGCCGTCAGCGTCAATCCCAGTGCCTCATAGTTGATTTTGGCGGTGTAACCGGTGATCACACCACGTTCTTCGAGTCGTTTAACTCGCTGATGAACCGCCGAAGTGGACAACCCGACTCGGGTCGCCAGTTCGGTGAACGAAATCCGGCCATCGGCGGTCAACGCCGAAACGATGGCCAGGTCAAGATCCTCCACCCCCCTAACCTACCCGTCGCACTCGCCAGGCTTCGCCTCGCGGCGCTGCTCGCGGGCTTGCCTACCAAACCCGTAGGCGGCGCCCACGCCCACCTTGCGACCCGAGGGCCTGGACAAGCGCGACCCCCAGACACCAGCCGAAGACCTTGCCGCCCCGCCACCAGAAAACCGTAGGCGGCGGGAGCCCACGCCTTGCCATACGCACACCCGGACTTGACGCGAACATCCCCCGGCAGGCTTCGCCTCGCGGCACTGCCCGGGTGCGTCGGGGGAACTCGGTCGGGCTGGCGATCTTCGGCAGCAAGCGGCGGAGACGTGGTCTCACCGCGCCTCCGCCAGATGACACTGCTTCCCGGGGTACCCGGCGCGGCTATCCGCCGGCCTGAACCTCGGCGATGGTCGAGATCAACTCGTTCTCACGGTCACCGACGATGTCCCACACCATCATTCCGCCCAACCCGTTGTCCAGGGTGTACTGCGTTTTGATGGCCATGGTCTCGGGGACGTCGTAGCTCCACCACGTCGTACCGTCGAAGTGGTAGGCCGCGACCGTCTCCTCATCGATGAACGTGGTTCCCGGCAGGTTCTTGACCACGCTGTAGTTCTCAGCGCTGCCATCCGAACCGTCCGCCGGGCCCGTTCCGGTCTGGTAACGACCGTTGTCGACGTCCGGAACACCGGTCCAGCCACGGGCGAAGCTCGGCGCGCCCAACACGATCTTGTCGGCCGGGGCTCCCTCGGCGATCATGTACTCGATACCGGCCGCCGTGCTGTGACGATTCCAGACATATGGATTGTCGTCGCTGTCGAACAGCTGCGCATGGTGGTTGGTGGTGAGGTTCTGATCGCTCCAGGCACCGTACATGTTGTAGCCCTGGATGGTGACGAAGTCGGACGCTTCGAAGATCGCCGGAATGGCGAACCCCGCCTGATAACCAGACGAGTCCACATTGCCCGGCACCGTGGTGTTCAAGCTGTACTGCTCACCGGTTTCGGCGCTCAACTCGTCGAGCGCGGCCCGAAACTCGGTGTGCAGTGCCGCGAAGTCCTCACGGCTGTCGGCGTCCGGCCATTCCCAGTCGATGTCGATGCCGTCGAAGATCCCGGCGCCGGTACCCGGCCCGCCGCGAGGCGTTCCGGTGTCACCACCGCCGTGCCGGGTGACCGGCAGGTTTCCACGCAGGAACACATCGACACAGTTCTCGATGAAGTCGGCTCGAATCGCCGGATCGGCGGCCAGTGCCGCGAAGGCTTCCCCGGCACCATCGTCGCCGATACCCGCACCGCCACCCAGCGAGATGGTCACGTTGAGATCGGGGTGCAGTTCCTTCAACTTCTTGAGCTGGTGGAACTGACCGACGATCGGATCAGCGGCGGTGTCGGCGACACCGTCGACCGACTCCCCCGCCGACATCGCGTAGGTGTAGTCACCCCAGTCGAGCTGAGGTAGGCAGTCACCCTCGGGTGACACGTTCGCGAACGCGTATGCGAGGTGGGTGAGGTCGTCAGCGGCACCGCTCTCGTGCACGTCCTTGAGGTAGAAGTCGTTGGGGCCTCCAACGACGTTCCACCGGGCGTAGTACGCGAGGTTGATCGGTTCACTCGATTGATCGATCGTGTCGGCGTTGGCAGACACGACGGCCAATCCCGTGGCGGCCAGAGTGGCCAGCGCGGTGACGGTCCCCAAGATGATTCGGCGCGTCATACACACTCCTCTTTGGATACCCATTATGGACACAGTGAGTACCTAGGTGGATTGGATTTCGTGCGCGCGAACAGATTGGGGCCAAGCGTGGCAAACGCTTATCTGCTCACCATGAGACACCCTACACGCCCTCACAGCCCCACCACGAGCCTCGACGAGCTCCTCAAAGCCGGCCCAGGCAACGAAAGCAACCTCGGCAAGAACGGGGACCACACCAGTTCCCTGACACGGAAGAGCTCACCTGAAAGGTGCAC
>Ga0233365_1001436_pt1 | contig 10090 bp, 9 predicted proteins | sample ElkDunMinimDraft_27_FD_191535 | JGI IMG/M metagenome (GOLD analysis project Ga0233365, IMG submission 191535) | Fecal eukaryotic communites from dung pellets of Tule Elk in California, USA - Elk Dung C36 | ecosystem: Host-associated > Mammals > Digestive system > Large intestine > Fecal | place... | reverse complement strand
GCGCGTTTTCGTCTTCGTCACCTGCGAGGTAGCCCCGCAGTTGGAGTTGGAGTTCCGCTTCACCGCCCTCGGCCTCGATCAAAGCGACATTCGATGCGTCATCAGGTCGAAGGTAGGCGCGGGCGAGCCCCATGTCTCCAAGAGTCGCTGAAAGTCCAATTCGCCGGATCGGGTGTTTGACGGCGAGCTCAAGGCGGTTCAGCAGAGACCGTAACTGAACGCCGCGCTCGCTGTCGAGCAGGCTATGCAGCTCATCAATCACCACCGCACGGGTCGCGCCGAACAGTCTCGGTATTTCAAGGCCCCGACGGATGAACAGCGCCTCTAGGGACTCTGGTGTGATTAGTAAAAAGCCGCTTGGCCTTTTCAAGGCGCGGGATTTGACCGATTGAGATACGTCGCCGTGCCATGGGACCACGGGTAAGTCCGTTTCTCGGCAGATGTCTTCGAGTCGTCCCGCTTGATCCGTGATCAGAGCCTTGAGTGGGCCTATATAGACCAGGTCGAATCCCCCTTTGTCGGAGGGCGTGTCCAGCACGGCGGATATAAGGGGGAGGAACGCTGCCTCTGTTTTTCCGCCTGCGGTGGACGCGGCGATAATCAGGTCTCCGTCGCGATCATGAATGGAGTTGATCGCGCGGACCTGAACCTCGCGAAGTTCACGCCAGCCCTGCTGCCGGACCCATTTTTGAACTGGACGGGCCAGCTTATCGAAGGTTGTACTCACGACGCTTTCTCAGAGTTTGAAGGTGACAAGCTCATCGTTGAGCGGAAGTTGTGCACCGGTTTCCTCGTCTACATCCTCGAGATCATCGCCGTGGTCCTCTGCAACCTCCACTTTTTCGATCAGGTCGTGCCATTCCACCCCTGGGTTTTGTTCAAGAACGGAAAGAAGATTCACGAAAGCGGTGACTGTATTTCGGGGTGTGCGGAAATATGCCTCGCCTATGCGATTAGAACAATGCGACATGAAGGCCTCCAGAGCGTTGTCCTGGAGGAGGTTGTGTTCCCCGTGCATGACTCCTCGAACATTGGAGAGCAATACGAAGAGATCTTCCGGAGTCAGGCTCGACAAGCGGATCACAGGACCAGAAAGATCTACGAGTCCATCACGCGCGAATGTATTCTCCGCGAGTCGGGACTGTAGCGCTTCGTAGCTATAAAGGCCTCGACGGGTGTTCATCAGGAATTCCGGAGTGCCGCCCATCAGGAAGCCAAGATTCTCCGCGCTGCCCTGCAACACGTCGTTGAGGATGCGAAGGATTTGCTCATAGTTCGCGTTTCGTGCCTGGGATGACGTGAGCTTGAACAGGTTCACCATCTCATCGAGTCCGACAAGCAGGCCTTTGTATCCAGACTCCCGGACGAACGCCGACATTAGCTTAAGTTGGTCGTATACGCTTGCATCGTCGATAATCGTGCGCACTCCGAGAGCCTTGCGTGCGTCGGTTCTGGTCGCGAATTCGCCGCGGAGCCAACGTAGGGCGGCGGATTTCAGGTCGTCGTCTCCAGTTTCGTGGCCTTCCCAGTAGCGCCGAATGACCTCCGCGAATTCAAAGCCGCCGGTTAGCTCCTCGAAATGTCCCAGCCGCTCGCGAATGACGGCCCCAGTTGGCATATCCCGGGCCTCAGCATCGCGATGCGCTTGCGAAACAAATCGCTCCACTACGCTTGCGAGAGCCCCACCATCCGGTTTGGTCCGGGTCGATAGGTTGCGAGCCATCTCCGCGTAGAGACCTCGAGCCTGGCCTCCGGTCGCGTGGAGCCGTCGATCTGGTGCGAGATCCGCGAACATGACGACCAGGCCCTTTTCCAGAGCCACGAGCCGTATGAGATTCATAAAGAAGGTCTTGCCGGAGCCATACTCTCCAATAACGAATCGAATTGCCGCCCCTCCGTCCGCGATCCGGTCCATGTCCTTGACGAGTTCCTCGATCTCGCGAGCGCGACCGACCTGAATATGCTGCAAGCCGAGCTTGGGTACGACCCCTGCGCGTAATGCCTGGATAATCGCATCGCGCTCACGTGGTTTCAGTCTGGACATGTGCATGCTCCTTGTTGAGTGTCTGTGTTATCGCTTCGGCGACTTCCGGAGTGACGTCATATCCGTCGTACTCCTCCAGCAGCGCTTCCTCGTAGGTCTTGAAAGCCCATTCATTTATCGCTTCCAGAGCCCCGGCAGCAAGGAGCGAGTGCTTTGTACATAGATGTTCAAAAGCCTCTTTGGTCCACTGCTGTCGTTCAACGACATCACGGACCAAGGCTGCTTGCTTCTGGTCGAGCCCTGCCAGCAACGAGGAGTCACTACCGGAGGCTGAATCTTCGTCAGATTCCTCGGTAGCGAAGATCTGGCCGAGAACTGATGAAACACGCTCCGTGTCGCAGCGGATAGCTGCGATTCTGGAGGCGTCCAGAGATGGGCCTGCGGGCCTTTCCTTGGCCGGAATGGCTTCACCGGGCGCTCCTGGTTGGAACGCGCGCACCGTTCGTGGTGCATCGGGAACATTAGCGTTGTGTAGGTCGGAATACGCCAGGGTAGGGTCGAGACCGAGGATTTTGTAGATCTTCTCAATGCTCGCGACTTCTTCTGACTGTATTACGCCGTCGGCATGAGCGGCGGTCACCAAGGCACTGCGTATGGTCGCGTGATCGCTCTCGTCGATATCCTTGAGTTTGCGACGCAGGAGACTCATGTCCGGAGGGACTGTTGTGAACCATTTGAAGTTGGCTTGCAGTCGGAGCAGCTCTTGCCCGTGAACGCCCTCGACCGTGGTGATCTTTTGTTCAAGGGATTGGCGCTCCGCCTCTCCTATGTGGCCATCCGCATATGCGACGAAAGTCCCCAGCGCAAGCTCCATCAACGCGCTGCGGTATCTCGCTGATACCTCCTCAAGCTTTTCGACCTTTTCCCCGAGACAGAACAGAACTACTGGCTCATCGGAATTCGGCGATCGCATCGCGAAGCGCGGATCAGGAGCAAGCCCGAATCCGATTCGGGCGAGGGCATCGGCAGCACTGGTGAGCTGCCTTTTTCCAATCTTTTCGGGGCGGGGTCCTTCTAGTCGTTCGATCGTGTCTATAACCGACACGATGCCGCCTCCGTCCACGATTCCGGCGGCCCAGCGTTTGAGGTTCGCCAGATCCTCGGATGGGAATAGGGCCAGGATCTCGGCTGGTAGAAGAGCATGCCCCTCGACACTTCCGCGTCCTTCTGGGTTGCGGCCCAGAAAGCGACTGAATTTGTCCAACTCTTCCATGGCCTCATCCGCAATCTCCTGTGCAATCTCTATCGGCTTACGCAGCCCTGAGATATCCGGGATTGATTTGCTGTTTGGCAACGGCGCCATGTTCCCTTCGAACTCGCTTGACGCCGCCCGGTAGGATACTTTCAATACCTTGCGCGGCTTCGTCACTTTCAGCCCTTCTGGAAACCGCTTCTCGAATCGCACTTTGAAAAGCGCCAGGAATTCGTCGTGGCAACGTGTAGCCGGCGTCCTGAGATTCTTCTCAGGGTGGCAGAGAAACCAGCTCAATACCCAGTCAGGCCCAAGTTTGTCTCCCCTGTCCAGTCGCGCTCCGATGGCGAGCTTCACAGATAAAGGCAGCTCCCAGCCCATAGCCTCAAACACCGGTTGGATGCTGTCGATATCGATTGTCATCATCCGCGCAATCTCTATAAACTCATTCAGATAGCGCTGGGCCGACCGATTATCAACGAACAGCTGAGAAAGTCGTTCCACCTCTTCTAAAATCTGTCGCTTTTCAATGTCTGATGCATTTTCAACAAGAAAGCGCCTTTCCAGTCCATAGAAGTAAAGAAACATATAACCGGCGTCGTAGGAGGCGTCTGTTCGCCCTCCCTCCAACCAGTCGAGGTAGGTAGCGCGGGAACGTGAGGAGATGTCCGAATACCCCGGCCAGTAGGGCATTCCATGTCCCTCACGATCGTCACCCGCTCTTGCTACCGGCAAAGCGGGGTCAATATATGCGCGGCATTTGTCTCTGTAACCGTGGCTGTTTATGGACGGAGGCGTACCGACATAAATCATTCCACCGATGTCGCGCCCTCGGACAGAGGCGCTTTGATCACTGGGTACCCAACCTTGAAACCTGGATGATATTGTCGGAGCGGTCGGTTTTGAAGCCTTTGGCGGTTGAATTTTTTTGTCAGGCCGCTTTTTCGCACGTCGCTTTTCGTATAACCAAGCGAGTATCCCGGCAGTGGCAAAGGAGAGAAGTGCCCGAGAATCCTGGGGCGATGCGTCTAGCGCGGAGACGAGGAGAATCGCGAGGAGGAAAAGAATGGAGAAAATGAAAACGATACGGAGAATTTTCAAAACCACGGCCTTTGTTAATTGTTATATTTATAGCTTTTATATACGTTATGGGGCGGAACGTCCCAGGGAGCGTCACCCTTTCATTCTCGAGATGCGTGAAAATGAAATCATCCTTCATTGTCCCTCTGCTTATCTTGGTTATCCTCTGAATTTATTGTTCTCGTCAAAAATTCAGAGTCTGAAGAATCTTCGCTCTTCAAGTCTGCAAACTTCGCAGCCATAGTAGGGTTACCTTTCGTCAGTTTTTTAACAGTCAAATCCTCAGCTTTATTATTGGCGAGACGAAGGTTGTTTTCGGAGCCAAGCAACGCATCCTTCGTTTTTTGCAGTTGGTCGATGGTTTTGTCAATTCCCTCAATTGCAGCTTTGAACTTCCTAGATGCGAGTTCGTAATTCCTGGAAAATCCTGTCTTGAACTCTTCAAGGCTGGATTCAAAGGTAGTAATGTCTATATTCTGCGCCTTAACTAACGCTAGTTCATTTTTAAACTGGAGTGAATTTTTCGCTGCATTTCGTAATAAAGTAATTATTGGAATAAAAAACTGAGGGCGAACAATGTACATCTTAGGGTATCGGTGTGCCATATCGATGATGCCAGAGTTATAGAGTTCGCTATCAGGCTCAAGAAGTGATACGAGAACTGCATACTCACAGTTCTTCTCATTACGATCCTTATCGAGCTCTCGAATGAAGTCCTCGTTCTTCTTTTTGGTAGCCGTTTCGTCGTTCTCGTTCTTCATCTCGAACATAATGGAGACGACTTCTGTACCACTCTCATCAAGGTCACGAAAGATGTAATCGCCTTTGCTTCCTGAACGCGCGTCATTGTCCTTTTCGAAGTATGCCTTAGGGAAAGCTGTTGCTCTAATTCGGTTGAACTCTGTTTCGCAATGCTGTTCCAACGTTTCTCCGACCATTTTCGTGGATAGCCGGGCCTTCATGTCTCGCAGACGTTCTATCGCATCATCACGATCTTTAATCTGTGTTTCGTACTTGTCTTGTAGAGATTTTTCGGCAAGCTGCTTCTCAAGTTGAGTACACTCAAGACTACTCTTCAATTCATCGCGCTGCTTCTCGACCGCGCTGACAGCTTCGCTAATGGCTAGCTTTTGGGCGATTTCTATAGTATGAAGTTTAGCTTTTAAGGATTGAATCTCCGAATTTTTAGCCGAGGCTGCTTTCTGAAGCTCGTTCTCTAGGAGCGCCTCCGCAAGCTGAGAAGCAGTCTTTTTGTCCTGTTTCGCTTGCTTGAGTTCGTTCGCTAGTGTGTCACACTCCTTTTCCAACTTGCTTAACGCCTCTGCAACCGCAAGTTTCTGGTTAACACCGCCTGCATTTACCTTAGCCGTAAGCTCCTGAATCTCAGCCTCTTTGGCAGCGGCTTTTTTTTCAAATTCACTTATCACCTTGATTGTGGCAAGCTCAACAGCATTTTCCTTATCTCGTTCTGCTAATTCCAGCCGCTTATGCAACTGTTCTTCGAATTCATGGTCTCGAACCTGCTTGAGGATATCTGCATATCCTGCTTCATCAATCTTGAATGCCTTCCTGCAATGCGGGCAGATTATTTCATGCATGGCTATAGATCCTTCTCCTCGTATGGCTATTTTGTATGATCGCTCACGCCCGCAGCACGATCCGCTTTGTGAGGACGACGCACTGGCAATGAATAAGCCGTCTACGTGCCTGTGATTGTAAGGACTATTTACCGAATTATTTCGGCATACCCCTTTTTGACTACTCGACCGATATAGCTGTTTAGGCCTTGCCCAACTCTTGCCAGCCTATGCATTTCATTGATGCTGGCGGCACCCGCACTCTGATTTGTATATAGATAAACTGAACCATCACCGAACTGAACGGTGATTTTTCCAGGTCCAATTTCGTATCCAAACACATTCGAGTTACCACTCAAATTTTTATAGCGTTCTATCATCATCACCCCCTCCGGCGTGGCTTTTTCTTTCTCCAGGGCTTTATTCAGAGGCTCCTTAGGAAAGTCAGTTTTTCGAAATTTATTGTCGAAAGCGTCTTCTTGTAACTTTCAGTAGTCGAACATTGACCTAGCAAGCGCCAGCCTCCTGCGCCCCGTAGGTCGCTTGATTTTTTGTATACTTATCTCCGTAATCAGACGAAAGTTGCTCGATCAAACCATTGCACGAAAAACCTTGAATGGCTAAGTACTGTTTCGCTGACTTCCCCGCCTCCTTGTTCCAATCAGTATTTAGGCTGTCGACTGCTACGGTGGCATCCGCAACCGAGTATCCGTCTCCGTATTCAGATGAAAGTTGATGTATAAGACCTTTTCGAGAAAAGGCTTGGACACTGAGGTATTGGTTAGCTGACCTTAGGGCATTTTTTTGGGAATTAGTCAGGCTCTGCGCCCACGCAGGCGAAGCTATAAAGACCGCCAAGCTAATAAACGGAACGACAATGCACTTTAACGTTCTTTTCATACATTGCTCCTTTTGCAATATAGGATTCGACGAAACATATTTCCTAAAGCTATGATTTTGCTCACCTGAAAGTATTTGTCACGATACTCTTTCAGCCCATGCAGCAAGCGACAATTATTTGACTAATTACCGCTCTCTGCAGACGGAGACAACTCACCTTCTGTAACTTGAAGCTGAATCTCATTAAGCCTCTGTTCAATTGCCTCCGAGTCATAGCGCCAAACGCGACCTTCCATTGTATGAGCATGAGCAATAAACGAGACCGACGTCAGAAATTCTGAAACTTCATTCTCGAAACCACGCCACCTACCGAGATTTTCGCCAAGGATCTCATCCCCGAGGGCCAGATCAGTGACCTTCGTTGATGAGAGAGTTTTCATATGGTTTCCGAATACATCGAATAATAGAACTCGTATTTCAACTGCGGATAAGGCCTCTAAGGCCCCTAGCTCTCCTCTGGCGCTGAATGTATAAGAGCGGTCATTGTAAGAAGTAGCTATCCCCACATTGTTCAACTTAGCCGGGGCTGCATCGTCGTTCAAGATAACCCATGTACGCTTCAATGAGGCACCGTCGTTGACACGGATGTTATATCCTAAGTCTGTAACGACACTCCCCCCATCCGATGTGCTCGATGAAACTTGTCCAAGCAGGGTGCTTGGAAGAGCTAGGGCAGATACAATTAGTAAGAAATTTCTAAACATAAAGCCTCCATTATTAATCATCACGCCTAACACTTGATTGCAAGCTTTCCAGAGATTTTTCCACCGTAGGTACGACTTCTGACTGAACGCCGCCAACACGCGCAGATTTGTAGTGGAGGCGAAGCCGCAACGAGAAAGCTGGAGACTTCCTGTCGTAGTGCTTGGCCTTGTTAGCGCGCTGAGTGGCTATTCCCCTTAACCGTCAAGCACTCTCTGGCGCATTTGGAGCGTAAGCTTGTATCAGAGATAAAAGCTCCTGCGCCTTTGCGTGGTTATTTGACGATTGCGTTATGGAGCCCATCGCTGAGGCGCCACTTATGAAAAGAGTGTAGGATTCTTCAATTAGTTCAGCATCAATAACAAACTTCATTGGCCAATTTGTGGATAGCCAATTTATTTTCTGAGACGCCGTAATCGAGAACCCTTTGTCGAGAATACGCTCTTCTTTTATCACTAGTGACATTTTTTGGCACGCCCTTTTCACTCCATTAAGAAGTTTTTCGCGATCGCCACCGTGGCAGTACGCTAGATTGCTTGCATCTACCATTGTTATCTCCTCTTTTCGCTAACAGCTGTATAGCGCGCAAGCACACTATCTATTTTTGATTTTGAACGAGTTTAATCCTACATTCCCTACATACACAAGCACTTGATCGATGGTTTAGGTCTTCACATTTCCCGCCGTTCTCGCACGCACGTCTCATGGCGATAGCGAGTTTGCCTATCAACCGATAATTGTAGCTAATATATTGAATTAAATGGATTTATCACAAATATTATCTGCGATATTCATCTGAATAGGAGGCGGCCAGGTTGCTGGCCCTCGGTCAGGAAGGCAATAGTTACAACGGAATCAAATGGTCGCTGCCATCGAACAACAGCAGCGACGCCGAAGGTAGTTCTGACGAGGTTATTTGCTTCTAGAGCAGCTCTTCACGTAATTGCGCAGGATCTTTTGGCGACAACAACCCCGGCGCAATATCAAACACCGTCCGGGCCCCAGTCTCTCCAGCGCTCGCCAGCCGATACACCGCCCGCGCATACGCCACCAGCACACTGGCAGTAAACTCCGGATTGCTCCCCAGATTCAGCGAGTATTCTATGGTCTGCCTGTTGTTATCGCCGGTCACCGCACTGCGGATCACAAAGCCCCCATGAGGCATGGCGACGTGATCCCGGTCGAACACGGCCTCATCGATAAAATGCACCTCGGTGTCATAGTCAGCAAAGTAGTCCGGCATGGTCACGATGCTTTCTCGTACCGCAGACGCATCGGCACCTTCACTCAGTACCACATAACATTCCCGCGTATGCTTCTCACGGGTACTCAGCGCAGGCTGTTCGCCGCTGCGCACGCGCTCGATGGCGATTTCAGAGGGCAGGGTATATTGCACAGCCTTCTTGACGCCCGGCACGCGGCGCACCGCATCAGAGTGGCCCTGGCTCAGGCCCTTTCCCCAGAAGGTATAGGTTTCGCCCTGGGGCAGGATGGCCTCGCCGAACAGGCGATTGAGGGAGAACAGGCCCGGATCCCACCCGCCGGACAGCATGGCAAGGTGCCCTGATTTCCTGGCGGCCTGATCCAGCGCGCTATGGTGCTCGTTGACCTTCGCGTGAGTGTCGAAGCTATCCACGATATTGAAGAACTGAGCGAGATAAGGGCTCTGCTCCGGCAGATCAGTCTTGGAGCCGCCGCACAGGATCATCACATCGACCTCATGCTGATACTGCTCAACATCCGCCATCGCATAAACCGGCACGCTCCCATCCAGCAGCCTCACTCCGGCAGGATCCCGCCTGCTGAACACCCCCACCAGCTGCATATCCGGATTCTGCCCTAACGCAGCCTCCACCCCCCGCCCAAGATTCCCATACCCCGCAATACCCACTCTGATCGGCCGCTTCATATCCATCTCCCTTCAAAAACAATAAAAAAAGGCTGCGCCGGCCCATTAATGCCAGCACAAATTCATATAGTTACGGTGATTGATTATCGTCGTACGGAAGGCCTGTCGGCCTGTCGGCCCGTCGCCTAGTCGCGGCACCATTGTCAGAGGTGAGGCGTGGGGCGAGCGGTGCAGGACCGTCGGCCGCAGGGATGCGGCCGTCGAGGCATCATGGATGATTTCACGGCGTGTCCTGCACCGCTCGGCCCAGGGCACAGCTCGAGAAATGTGTCACTTGCCTACCGACGGTTCTTGACAGCCTTCCGCACAGGCTTACTACGCGGATTACGCCTGGCCGCCCGCTTCTCCGCAGGCACAAGTTGATGCACCCCATCCCCAATCATGTCCTCACGCCCCATCGCCTTCAGCGCCTCGCGCAGCATCGGCCAGTTCTTCTCATCGTGATAGCGCAAAAACGCCTTCTGCAGACGGCGCTGCTCGATCTGCTTAACGACGCTGACGCGCTCGCTCTTGTAGCTGACCTTTTTGAGCGGGTTGCGGCCGGAGTGGTACATGGCCGTGGCCAGGGCCATGGGGGAGGGGTAGAAGGTCTGCACCTGGTCGGGGCGGAACTTGTTCTTTTTCAGCCACAGCGCCAGGCTCAGCATGTCCGAATCTTCGGTGCCAGGATGTGCGGCGATGAAGTA
>Ga0233365_1001434_pt1 | contig 10095 bp, 11 predicted proteins | sample ElkDunMinimDraft_27_FD_191535 | JGI IMG/M metagenome (GOLD analysis project Ga0233365, IMG submission 191535) | Fecal eukaryotic communites from dung pellets of Tule Elk in California, USA - Elk Dung C36 | ecosystem: Host-associated > Mammals > Digestive system > Large intestine > Fecal | place... | reverse complement strand
TGGCTGACTTCATGGGTTCTGAAGCCCTGCTGGTGCTGCTGTTTGCCTATTCGAAATCCATCATCGGCTTTGCCAGCGCCAAGCTGGCGGAGGTGCGCAGGGATGTTGAGGCTACTGCGTTGTTGATTGTGGGACTGTTCAGCCCTCGTGTTTACTTTACTCATGCCACCGCGAGCAGCGTGCTGGCGGTGTTTGCGTGCTCGGTGTTTCTGGCGTGTGCGGTGTGGGTGCCGGTGATGGTGGTGAGTATGAGGTATGTGTCGTGAATTTGTATTTGGGTGAGCGGATTGCAAGGCCGCAGGCTGAATAGTGTGGTCTGCTCGCGCCAGGATAACTCCGCGCCGTGTGACTCCTCCTGGGCTCCTGTCCAATCAATGTTCGGTGCCTCCTATACCAGCGGAATGCGGGGAGACAATGAGGAAAAAGTTACAGTATTCAAAGTGTTAAGGGTTATGCACGGTTGATAAGAGGAAACACGTTAACTCCAGGGTGTGTGCCGGCACAGACTCCGGGAGGCGTAGCGATGCAAAGGGCCGACCAAGTGATTGTATTTATGAAGAAAATGGGAATAGACTCGTTCACAGTCAAAATTGGATAGTATGCTGGCGCACTATACAAATATTAGGCTTCACCAGCTTTAGGTGTGATGCATATGTATATGTATATAGAAAGGGAATGTTTTTTTGAAAAATAAATTTGGAGCTATAACGTTTGTCTCCTCGTTTATAGCAATATTCGGGGTCGTTGTTCCTATAGCTTGGGACTATTACTCTGGACGGAAAGGTGTCTCATTGACGCTAGCGTCCCACAGTCAAATAATTTCCTCAAATGCTTCAGTAGATGGACTTGAAATAATTTACAAGGGAACGAAGTTGTCTTCGTTGTCAAAAATGACATTTCTAGTTGAAAACACAGGAAGTAAACCAATACTTGCGTCCGATGTTGTATCTCCAATTAAAATAGAGGCTACGGAAAACTCTAATATTTTGGACGTAATTGTCGAATCAAAGAAACCTGAAAACCTTGAAGTGATGATAACTAACAGTAGTCGGAGTGTTGAGGTTGGTTTTTCTTTGCTGAATCCGACTGATACCGTTCTTTTTAGTCTATTGGTAGATTCACTTGATAAAGAGTTTAAAGCTACTACTAGAATTGCGGGTGTTAAAGACCTAAAAGTTAACAATGAACCGCCTAAAACACTAACGGTATGGGCTCTGTTGTGGATACCCGTAGGTTTATTGTCCTTGGTCCTATTTCTGGCTTCATTTGTTGGGTTCATTCAATTCTCTAAAGAAGTTCGCGTTAAAAGATCCATAAGCAATGGTTTGTTTGAAGTTCCAGAATTTAAGTCATATGAAGACGCACATAAATGGGTAAAAGAAACTACTGACTTCATAACAAGCAGTGAGAGAGAGCCAATATTCGGCGCCCTTAAAGAACTAGAGGAGCAAAACAATGGGTTTGATCAGGACCGTATATTGAGGGCGATTGAAAAGGCGGTTCTCAATAGTACAAATAATTTAATAGTGGCGTTGGTCGTTGCTAGCATTGGAGCACTTGGTTTGTATTACTCAATAAGTTCAATGGGTTATCTATAAAGCCTAACAAGCCAATCAACTTCGCGCCTTCGGCGCCGGAGAAACTTCACCCCATAAAGTAGACGCCTATCTCACCGAGGAGGTAGGTTTACAATGGCCAGGATACTTAGAACCATATGAAATTGTCAGAGGCTGAAGAAGGTTTAAACAAGCACGTACACGATTTAATAGATATATGCCCTCATTGTGGAGCCAAATCTCATATTGAGATGCAGTGGTCAGGTAGTCATACTCTGGCTAATCGTGATGCGGAATTTTACGTCATCTTTAGGTGCAAACCATGCCGCAGGCTAATTCTTAAAACATTTCTCCTTAGTCAAAACGAATATTCCAGGGAGGAGGATTTTAAAATGAATGGGTGGGATGAGAGATTTCCTACAGTAGTAGATGATCAGCTAAGTAACGAGGAACTAGCATTTATTAATCCGCAAGTGCTGCTCGATTATAAGGAAGCATTGAAATGTATGAGTATCGGGGCCGATAAGGCTGCTTGTTCTATGTTTCGCCGCGCTCTTCAGTCATCGCTAGTTATTCTTGGTGCAAGCCCTAAGGATGATCTGATTAAACAGATTAACTCACTCCAATCTTTGCCGAAGGATATCAAGGACTGGGCGCATCAGATAAGAATATTTGGAAACTGGGGTGCGCATCCAGACAAGGATCAGTTGAAGAATGTCGAATCAGACGATACAGAAGAAGTTCATGACTTTGTAGCGAAGTTTTTTATGTACACGTTTGTCATGCCAGAAAAGGTAAAGCTTTCGAGAATTCGGCGCGAAGAAAAAGTTAAGGGCAATGAAGAATATGAAAATTAATAGGCTGTTGAAGAGAAAGCCTAGCACGCCGATAAACTACACCAGATAATAGACATATTACGGAGTAAAGTAGTGTGTAACGCGCACAACCATTCAGAGAGCTGCACATGTGGCTTTGGAGGTTCAGGTCGCGGAGAGGGAGCTCCAAGATACAACCGATCGGAGCCATTCACCAGAAATTTGTGGACGGTATCGACAGATCGTCCATTTGATAGTTTCGTTAATCCTAACGCTATTTGCCCTGTTTGCTCTGCTCCGGTTTTTTTCTATCAATCGTCTGACGGGGGCCGAGTGTTCTTTGACGAGCTTGGGTATCCGTGGCTCAAGCATCCATGCACAGACAATGTTCGGCGCTCGAAGTATCCGATAGCGCAACAATTCGTTTCAGGAGAAAATTCTACCAGGACGATGTACGGTTGGGAAACTAGCGGTTGGAGGCCGTTCACTATTGGAGTTTTCACTAGGTTGAATAAAAGAATAACAAAAATAATTGGAATTTTAGAGGGGTACGAGTTAATCGTCTATGCGAATGCAAGGGTATTCTATAGAAACGAGTCTCTGGATGTCGCATCAATCTGCATTGCTCAAATTAACCGTGTGCGTGATGGAGTGCTCCGTGTGTCGATGATACTATCTTCTGGCTTTGCGTTTACATTCACAGTCTACAGCTCGAGTATTGACGCGCGTTATGGGAGTGTAAGATTAGATAAAAAATATGTATTCTCCCGTAGAGTTTTTGATCGAAAAGGTATTATAAAAGCCAAGAAGGAAGAATGAGTTTTACTCTTCTTTACCGAGTGTCCCAGATACTCGAGTTAAATGACAATGAACTCACTTCGCATGGCATTTGATGCACTAATTGAGCAGATACAGAAGGAAGAAGAGCTTGGTTACGACCCCGGCGTTTAATCGTAACAACGGGAACGAGTCGGCACGCTATCTCTTCTTACTTGAGGCTCCAGGCCCGATGGCTGTGCGATCTGGCTAGGTATCCCTAGGTAACCTCGACGCTACAGCTCGCAATTTTCAAAGGCAGCTGGACCAAGTGGCAATCGAGGTGAAAGATGTTGCCGTATGGAATGTTGTTCCTTGGTACATTGGCAGCGAGGAGCGCAAGAGAATACGCGAGGCCACCACGGCAGATGTCCGGTCTGGCCTAAAGTATCTGATAGCGTTAATAGCTTCAATGCCCCAGCTGGAGTGTATCGTCTTGGTAGGTGGTGCTGCGCGGAAAGCCAATGTATTCCTGTCACAGACCACAACGGTACACATACTGAGTTGTCACCGCCCCTCTGCGCGGGCTCTAACAGCAAACCCTCGGCTGAAGAGAATGTGGCGGTGCTCCAGTTTATCAAACAAACCGCCGAAGATAAGTGCGAGGTTTAATCTGGAAGTGAAATAAGAATAATGGTCTAACTAGCAGGCGATCGGAAGCGAGAGAGCTCCTTCCGCGCCGGCTGCACCGCGGGTGAAGGGCATTAGTTTCCCGGCACCACAGCATCGAGCTTATCCAGAATTTCGAGGCCGCGTTTAACATCGCCAGAGGCGGCCGGCGTGCGGAAACGTGTTTCGCTATCAAACTCAGCCCGGGCCTGAGTTGAAATTTCTTCAAACAGCTTGTTTACGCTCATTTTTTTTCGACGCGCTATTGCCTTCAAACGGTTGTATTTTTCGTCGGATAGCCTGATGGTTAATGTGGACATGGTGTTATCCTCCAATCAATGGGTTATGGGATAATTTCGCGCCTTCTACGTATGGCCTTGGCGATGGTGCCACTTGAGGTTCAACAGCGCTAGTAGGATTATCGCCAATGATTTACTTCGACATCGACGACACCTTACTCGACTACAGAACATCCCAGGATCTGGCCGCCACCGACTTCGCGAAGAACTACTCTACACACATAAATGAGGCGGAGAACTTCCCCCGCGTTTGGGACGAAATCACCAGCCGCCACATCAGTCGTTATCTATCAGGTGAACTATCCTTCCAGGAGCAGCGCCGCTGCAGAATCAGAGAATGCTTAGGGCTTGACCTTTCGGCGCATGAAGCCGATGCAATCTTCGATGAGTACTATCAGATCTTCGAGGCATCGTGGTGTCTGTTCCCCGATGTGGAAAGTGCTTTACGGAGTCTGTCTGGTCGGGCCATGGGTGTCATTACAAACGGCGACAAAGCAGATCAACAGTACAAGTTGGAGAAGTTGGGGATACTGAAGTATTTCTCCGACGTAATAACGCCTGCCTGTGCCAGCGCCCCCAAACCGCAATCAACCATTTTTCACCTGGGCGCGACACGGGCTGGCAAATTGCCTGGTGAATGTTGGTATGTCGGTGAAAATTATCGGACCGATTACCAAGGCGCTAAGGATGCGGGTTACAACGCTGTCTGGCTCAATCGTAATGGTCTCCAGGAGGAATGCGAGAATCAGTGCTATAACTTGAATGAGTTCGCTCGCAAAGTGAGGCTTATTGCGTAGGTATTGATTGGGCGAGCAGGCAAGCGGTATGATATTGTCATACTTCGCTCCTGAGAGGACGCCCGGATATGAGTATGCACAGGAAAACCATCACGCTGACTCAGCAACAGGATGACTGGGTGAAAACTCAGATTGAAAGCGGTCACTTTGGTAATGATAGTGAGTATATTCGCGATCTCATTCGAAGAGACCAGCAGGCAAAGGAGCGCCTTGCCGCTTTACGGCAGGCGCTCGCTGACGGTGAGTCAAGCGGGAAGCCTAAATCGCTGGATATATCTTCTATCAAAGCGGCGGGTCGTAAACTGATGAGGACGGCTGATTAGTGCTAAAGCTAAGCATCACTCCGAAGGCGGAAACTGATCTGACCGGGATTTGGCTGTATACCTGCGAAGAGTGGGGGGCAGACCAGGCTGATAGGTACTTGGATCAGCTTGAGGCGGGCATGAAACAGCTTCTTGGCTATCCGTTACTTGGTGCTGACTATGCTTATGTGCTTACCGGCTATCGCAGATTGCAGGTAGAACATCACGCGGTTTTCTATCGGGTGTTGCAGTCAGAGGTGTTTGTTGTTCGTGTTCTGCATGAGGACATGGATGCTCCCCAAAGGCTTTTGGACTAGTGATGCTTTGCCCTGAGGTCCAGCAGACTGTGCGATGATCAGAAGTATTCCAGTCGATCGTTCTTACCCCACATCACACTTCTCCCGCCTCAAGCCTGAGCACCCTTGACACCCCCCACCCCTCCGGATCAATCATGATCAGGGAACAACCCCACATCACATCCACGGAGGGAATCACGATGTCAAACCGCCCCACAAACCTATCCGATCTTGTAGTAGTAATCGCCGGCGCCTCCAGTGGCTTCGGGCGCGGCGCCGCCCAGGAACTCGCGGCTCACGGCGCCAGAGTAGTCGTTGCCGCCAGGCGTAAATCCATGCTCGATGATCTCGTCGCCGAGATTGAGGCGCGCGGCGGGGTTGCCGTCGCGGTGGAGGCCGACGTCAGCGTATCGGCCGACATTGGCAGGCTGCTGGTTGAGACACTGTCGCGCTTCGGCCGTGTCGACGTCTGGGTGAACAACGTTGGGGTTGGCGCGATCGGCTATTTCTGGGACATTCCGATCGAGGATCATGCCCGCGTGGTGGATGTGAATCTGAAGGGACTCATCTACGGGGCGCATGTGGCGCTGCGGCAGTTTCGTGCCCAGGGTTATGGCACGCTGATCAACACCGGTTCGATCGACAGCGAGACGCCGTTGGCGCTGCAGAACACCTATGCCGCAACCAAGGCGGCGGTGCTGAGCCTGAGCCGGTCGCTGAATCAGGAGCTGCGGCTGGCGGGCGAGGACGATATCAAGGTGGGCACGATCATGCCGTGGGCTGTCGATACGCCCTGGTGGCGGCATGCGGCGAATTACACCGGGCACGCGCCGCGCATGGCGATGATGGACGACCCGCAGATCGTCATCGACGCCATCGTCAAGGCCTGCATCAATCCGGATGAGGAGCAGCCGGTTGGATGGAAGGCAAAGGGTTCGGATATCATGCACCATCTGTTTCCCGATCTCACCGAACGCATGTCTGCCAATGTCGCCAAGTCGGAGGCCGAGAAGGCGATGTTGGCGCCGCATACGACCGGCTCACTTTACGAACCCATGTCGGATGGGCTCAAAATTGGTGGCCGTATTCGCGAGCGGATGCAGCTGGAGGATAAGGATTGAGTAGCGATGTCTGAAATTGCCGGTGGTCTTGTCCATGAAATGCCCGAGGATCTGGCGACTGCGTTGCGCGTCGAGGCGGAGGTCCTGTCGTTGTGGCAGAGTCTGACGCCCATCGGCCGCAACGAATTTATCTGCTGGGTGGAAGATGCCAAGCAGGAGAAGACGCGGGCCAAGCGTATTCATCGTGCTGTGGAGGAGCTTCTTGAAGGCAAGAAGCGGCCCTGTTGCTGGGTGGGGTGTATTCATCGCACCGACAAGAAGCCGAGCAAGTGGCAGCAGGATGTATTGATCGACAAAAAGCCGGCGGGGTAGCGCCGGGCAGAGGCGGTGCTGCAACTTCGCTTCATCGTTTCCTGTCCAGCCACCTTCTACGCGCCGTTCCACAATATTTTCCCAAAATACAAAATCTTAGCCAGACGATCCGCCATGGCAGCGGCTCGTTCCAATTCATACACCGCATCCAGAACCAAATACGAAGCATTCCCATTTACATCTCCGCAGGCGCAGGAATATACTCCGCCCCCTCGCTTTCTCTATCGCCATGCGCGGAGTTTTCATGAAAAAAGTCACCTCGGGAGCTGTAGTGCTCGCAACGCAATGCGGGCTGGCCCTGGGACTTCCCCAGCTTGCCGTCGCCGCTGAAGCCACCTCGTCTACCACTACCGTTGAAGAAATCATCATCAAGGCTATCCGCAGCGACCGCCAGAGTGGCGGGGCCACCGGCCTGTCGCTGGACGTGTACGAGACTCCCCAATCGCTGACAATCCTTGACGCGGAAACGCTGGAAAGTTTCGGGCTGGCGGACATCAACCAGATGCTGGAGATGACCACCGGGGTGAACGTTGACGCCACGGAAACGGATCGCACCACTTACAACGCGCGGGGCTTCGATATCACCAGCATGCACGTGGACGGCATCGGCATTCCGTTCGGCGAGCTGATTGTGGGTGATCTGGATACGGCCATCTACGAGAAGGTGGAGGTGATTCGCGGTTCCAACGGGCTCATCACCGGCCTCGGTAATCCGTCCGGCACGGTGAACTACGTGCGCAAGCGTCCGGGCAACGAGCGCGCAGTGAATACCTCCCTGACGGTAGGGCGCTGGAACGATACCCGCGTGGTGGCGGACGTCTCCACGCCACTGACCGAATCCGGTCGCTGGGCTCTGCGCGTGGTGGGTGCCTATCAGGACAACGAGAGCTGGCTGGATCTTTATGCCAACAACCGCGTTGTAGGCTCATTTGTGGTCGACGGGCAGATCGGCAACTCGTTGACCCTGGCGCTGGGCTACACCCATCAGGACAACGAGAGCGACGGAGCCACCTGGGGCGCGGTGCCCTTTATCTACAATAACGGCGTGCAGGCGGAGTTCGATGTCTCCACCACCACGGCGATGGACTGGGCCTATTGGAACACGCAGACGGATACCGCCTTTGTCGAGCTTGGTTGGCAGGCGAGCGATGCCATCCGCGTGACCAGCACGCTGACGCAGACGGACTACGAAGAGCAATCCGAGATGTTCTATGCATTCTGGAACACCGGTCTGGATCAGGCGACCGGTCTGGGGCTGAATGGCTATCCGGGCAAGTACGACGGCAAGCAGGACACCCGCATCTGGAACACGGTGGTGGAGAGTCGCTTCTATGCGTGGGACCGGGAGCATCAATTCAATGTGGGCATTAGTTTGGCGGATCATGAGTCGGTCACTGCGGATTTCGCGCCGCTTTCCGGTTTCGATGTGATGCCTGCATTCCCTGGCTGGACTGGCGCAGAAGTCGCCCGGCCTACCTGGGGCCCGGCCTATCTGGGGTCTGTGGACGACATGTCCCTGAATCGCCTGTATGCGTCGTTGCTGCTGGCGGTGACAGATCAGGTCAATGTGATTGTGGGGGCGAGCAAGGTCGACTACCAGAACGAGGGTCTCAGTTGGGGGGTGTCGACGGATTCGGATGAGGATGGCGGCAGCCCCTATGTCGGCATCACCTGGGAGGTGGCGAACGATCTCAACCTGTACGCCAGCTACAGCGATATCTACCAGCCCCAGTACTACCTCGACAAGAACCTGCAGCCGCTGGGTTCGGCCGAGGGCAGTAGCGTTGAGGTGGGTCTGAAGAAGCAGTTCGGTGGCAACCTGCTGGCGACGGTCGCCGTGTTCAAGACCGAGCAGGAGAATCTGCAGGAGTTCGTCGGCTATACCGATGGCGATGGCATCGATGACACGGATTACAGCGACGACTTCACCTTTTCCGAGTACCGCGGCATCAACGTGGAAGCCGAGGGCATCGAGCTGGAGGTGTCAGGTTATGTGACCGAGACGGTTCGCCTGCAGGCCGGCTTTACCCATCTGAAGATGGAAGATCCCAACGGCGACAAGCAGCGCACTTATATTCCTCGCAACAGCTTCAAGATGCTGGCGACCTGGGCGCCGGCATCGCAGCCGAAGCTCGATCTGGGGCTGTCGGCACGCTGGCAGGACGAGGTGTATATGGAATCAGGCTATGGCCGCATCACCCAGGACAGCTACGGCGTGCTGGGGGGCTATGTCAACTATGCGCTGAGCGACAAGATGAATGTGTCCCTGAACCTGGACAATATTCTTGATGAAAAATATCTGAGCTCGGTGCACTACGACCAGTCGTTCTACGCAATGCCGCTGAACTACAGCCTGTCTTTCCGCTGGAGCTATTGATGGCCGCACTGATATCCATTGCTCTTTTATCCATGGTTCTTTCCCTTGCTGCTGCCGGCCTGATCTATTACAGCTGGCGCCAGCGCGGGAAGGCCCTGCTGGCAGCAGCCGGCTGGTTGTTGGCGCTGGCCTCGGTCTTCGGCTGGTCCCGGGTGCTGGGGGCTGAGATCGGCACCATCTATGCCATCGCGATTTTCACCTGCCTGGCCTGGGGAGCGGTCGCCTTCAACGCGGAAGCGCCCAAGGCTGCCGCAGCGGGTGCGCGTCCGTTCCAGGGCCTGCAGCGGCCTCAGCTGCGGGGCATGTTTCATCACAGTGTGCTGTTTTTGCTGTCGGTGCCGGCAGCGGGCGTGATTGCCATGATGCTGAGCATTGCACTGGTGCTGCACCTGCCGTGGCCGCTGCTGGACCGGGCCGCGGTCGCCATTTTCGTGTATCCCGTGCTGTGGGGCGCGCTTGGGGTGTGGATCTGCGCCCAGGAGCAACTGCTTAAACCCGTCCTCGCCAGTGCGGGGCTTCTCCTTCTTTCCAGTCTTGTGATGTATATACGCCTATGAATCTGCTGCCCCCCCAACTCGTCAAACGTTCACTGTCCAGCCACTCGTGGCTGGGTCTCGCCCTGGGCGGTCTCATGTACATCATCTGCCTGAGCGGCACGATCAGCATCTTCTACGAGGAGATTGAGCGCTGGGAACATCCGCATGCTGAAGAGTATGTGGACTTTGATCCGGCGGTGCTGGAGGCGGGCTTCAATGAGTACATGTCCTCGCCAGACACCGAGATGACGGAGCACAT
>Ga0233365_1001432_pt1 | contig 10100 bp, 7 predicted proteins | sample ElkDunMinimDraft_27_FD_191535 | JGI IMG/M metagenome (GOLD analysis project Ga0233365, IMG submission 191535) | Fecal eukaryotic communites from dung pellets of Tule Elk in California, USA - Elk Dung C36 | ecosystem: Host-associated > Mammals > Digestive system > Large intestine > Fecal | place... | reverse complement strand
CTCGCGACCTCGCGATTGGTTGTGACCAATATTGCATCCGCGTGACGTTCTCGTGTGCTCACTTCGCGATAACATCCCCACCACGGCCGATTGGTAGGGACCTATCGCGAAAGGATGGCGGGGTGCGTAAACACGAGGAACTGCGGTTGGCGCTGCTGACCGAGATCCGGGCGCTACCCGAACACTCGCCGCTGCCCACCGAACGCGATATCGCCGCCGACCACCAGGTCTCGCGAAACACCGTCCGCCTGGCACTGGACACGCTGGAGACCTCCGGCGACGTCTATCGCATCCAGGGTGCCGGAACCTTCGTCGCCAGTCGGGTCGTGTCGAAGTCGGCGACGTTGACCTCTTTCAGCGAGGACATGCTCGCTCGTGGGCTTCGGCCCGGCTCCCGGTTGCTGGTCGCCGACACCGTGACCGCCGGTGATCGCCTCGCCCGGCATCTCGGGCTGGTCGTCGACGAGCCGGTGGTGCGGATCAGTCGGCTCAGGCTCGCCGACGAGGCTCCGATGTGCCTGGAGAACGTTCACCTACCGGCGGCCCTGGTGCCCGGCTTGACCGAACGCGATCTGAGCGGTTCCCTGTATCGCCTGCTGCACGAGGAATACGGGCTTGAGGTTCACCGTGCCGAGCAGTCGGTTACCGCCGTCGCACTCGACCAGACCCGGGCACTGTTGTTGGGCACCCCGCAGAACACCGCCGCGCTGGAGGTCGAACGCGTCGGACTCGACCAGCGGGACCGGCCCATTGAGATGACCACCACGACATACCGGGCCGACCGTTACGAGGTTCGGTTCACGGTGCGGAGGAAACGATGATCGAGGACGCCCGTCCCGGTGGACACGGTCACGAGGCCGAGCTGACGATCGGCGTCGACATCGGAGGGACCAAGATAGCCGCGGCCACCGTGGACAGTCGGGGAGGGATCGTCGAGACCGTGGTGCGGTCCACCCCGGCCGCCGACGGCGCCGGCGCGGTACTCGCCGCCGTCGAATCCGCGATTCGAGAACTGGCCGATCACGAGCGGGCGGCCGGAATCGGAGTCGGCACCGGCGGGGTCGTCGACCATGACCGAGGAATCGTGCTGGCCGCCAACGACCTGCTGCCCGGTTGGGCCGGAGTGGACCTGCGACGCGAACTGACCGAACGGCTGGGCAAACCGGTCGCCGTCGACAACGACGTCAACGCCTTCGCGTGGGCCGAACAACGGTTCGGTGCCGGTGTCGGATACCGCGACGTCCTCTACGTCAGCGTCGGAACCGGCGTCGGCGGCGCCCTGGTCCTGGCCGGTCGGCCGCATCGCGGCGCCCACTTCACCGCAGGCGAACTCGGACACCTCGCGGTGCCGGAGGCCGTCGGCCGGCGATGCAACTGCGGCCGACTCGACCACCTGGAGGCGATCGCGTCGGGGCCGGCGATGAGCACCCGTTACGCCGAACTCGGTGGCGAGGAACTCGACCTGCGAGCGATCGCCGACCTGGCGCGATCCGGTGAAGCGCTGGCGACCTCGGTGATCACCGACGGTGCTCGCGCGCTGGGTCGCGCATTGGCCGGATTGGTCAACACCATCGACGTGCCGCGAGTCGTCATCGGAGGTGGAGTCGCCGACATGGCGCAGGTGTACTGGCAACCGTTGACCAACGCGTTCGCCGCCGAGCTCCTACCCGGGCCGGGCGCGGTTCGGCCGGTGCCCGCCGCACTCGGCCCCCGATCGGCCGTCATCGGCGCGGCCGGCCTGCTTGCCGACCACACTCCACGGACACCGTTAACTCGGTGAAAGGCGATACCCATGACCGACCACACCAGCCTGTTGAACGCACTGCGCGGCCGACTCATCGTCTCGTGCCAGGCGTATCCGGGTGATCCGTTGCGAGGGCCGCAACACATGGCCGCGATGGCCGCGTCGGTGGCGCGCGCTCCAGTGGCCGGTATTCGCGCCGAGGGGCTCGACGATCTGCGCGCCATCCGGTCGGTGACGACCCTGCCGATCATCGGGTTGTGGAAGGACGGCGACACCGGTGTCTACATCACGCCCACCGCGCGGCACGCTCACGCGGTAGCCGAGACCGGGGTCGACATCGTGGCGATCGACGCCACGGACCGTCCCCGGCCCGACGGCGGGGACCTGATCGACAGCCTGACGGTGGTTCATCAATCGGGCAGACTGGTCATGGCCGACGTGTCCACTTTCGAAGAAGGCGTCCGGGCGGCCGAGCTGGGCGCCGACATCGTGTCGACCACTTTGTCCGGCTACACCCCCCACAGTCGCCTCGCCGACGGACCCGACCTCGAACTGGTGTCCCGGCTGGCGGCTCGGCTGGACGTGCCGGTCACCGCCGAAGGGCGGATTCACTCTCCAACCCAAGCGCGACAGGCGATCTCGGCGGGCGCCTGGGCGGTCGTGGTGGGTACCGCCATCACCGCACCGGCCAGTATCGCGCAATGGTTCGCCGAGGCGCTGCGCAATCGATCGGACTTACAGCCTCTTAGGCCATTGTGGCCAATATGTGTGTCGGTACCCCGCTGATTCGGACGCGTCCCACTAGGCTGGCCGCCAGGCCCAATCTAGTCACAGTGGAAGGCCCCGGCATGACGCATCCATACCGTATGAAGACCACACTGGGCGCGTTGGTGGTGACCGTCGCTTTGACCACCGTTCCCGCGCACGCCGAGACGACCGGAAATCTCGTTCCCACCACCGGCGCGATCTTCAACGATCCGACGGGAACCGCCGAAGAGCAGTACGCGATCCGCGATCACGTCAAGGGGCTCGTGGAGTCGACCGAAGCCGGCGCGACGATCACCATGTCGATCTACAATGTGACGAACGACGAACGTGGTTTCGCCGACGCGCTGGTCGCCGCCGCGAACCGCGGCGTGAGCGTTCGCGTCGTCATGGAGTCCACCAACGCCGGGAGCGACAGCGCCAAGTCGATCGTCTCCGGACTCGGCACCGACAAGAGCAAACCGTCCTGGGCGGTCGTGTGCTCCAACGGATGTCATGGCACCAACATCAACCACAACAAGTTCTATCTGTTCTCCGAGGTGGGCGGACAGTCCAACGTGGTGGTGCAGTCCTCGGCGAATCTGACCATCTCCAACTCGCGGAGCTACTGGAACAACGCGGTCACGTTCGTCGGAAACGCTGCGCTGTACAGCGGGTATCTCGACTACTTCGGTGACCTGTCACGAAACAAGAAGGACGCCTCGTACTACACGACCTTCGGCGCCGGCGAGGTCAAGGGATATCACTTCCCGCGCTCGGGTAGCGGCGACACGGTGGTCAACACCTTGGAGAACGTGAACTGCACCGCCGGGGCTGCTCCGGCCAAGATCCGGATCGGAATGTGGTACTTCGGCCGGACTCCGGTGGCCGAGCAGTTGGCCAAACTCGGCGCGGCGGGTTGCCAGATCGAGATCGTCTACACCGACATGCTCGCCGGTCCCAAGAAGGTGCTGGACGGCGCGAAGAACGTCTCGATGATGCAGCTGCCCGAGGGCGGCGCGAACATCATCCACTCCAAGTACTACATCATCGACGGGTACTACGTGGACGCCGATCGCAAGGTCGTGTTCACCGGCAGCCCCAACTTCAGCGACCGCGCGTTGCGGGCCAACGATGAGACGATGCTGCGCATCTACTCCGCGGCCATTCACGACCAGTACCTGGAGAACTTCGAGCAGATGTTCGCCTCCTGACCTCAGCGAGACCCGCGTCGCGACAGGCGACGCGGGTCTCGCCGTGTCGGGAATCGGTCAGCAGCGGATGCGGCTGTGGTTCTGATAGGGGCCACGTGCTCCCCAGGTGCTGGTGTGGCCGTCGCAGGAGGTCCATTCGCCGCCGACGGCGTTGGACTTGGCGGCGTCGGAGTACCAGGTGGTCTGACAGTCGTACCCGAGTGGACAGGCGTTGGCCTGAGCGGGTGAGGCGGTCAGCATCAAGGTGGCGGCGATGCCGACCGCCGCGACGGCGGCGGCGACAGAGCGCGATCGAGCTCTCATGACGGTTGCTCCTCTTCGGAGACGGGCACTGGTGCCTGGGCGGGCAAAATCAGTAAAACATTCACATCTACCGATGGCAATGGCCCAATGCGCCGGGCCGGAGTCGCATCCGCGTTGTCATGAGCTGTGGTCGTCGGCGCGGAGATCCGTTCGGGGGAGCGAAATGTAGGCCCATCGGCCGAACAGGGGCTCATTGCGACATGTACACGCGTTGACTACTATGTGTGGGCCAACGGGGATCGCGCGGCAGCGGGGTCATTCGTCGTCCATACGTCCGAAAAGGTCATTGTCTGTGTCCCAGTTTCGAAACTCTCCGGCAATCCCGAACATATTGCGAGCCCTCAGCACCGGCGAAAGCCTGTCCGGGCCACAGATCCGCGCCCGCACCGGAAGTGAGGTCAACAAGGATCAGCGCGCCAAAATGATGGCCGCCGGCTTCCTGGCAGTCGACAGGGCCGGTCGCGGGTACCTGTACACGCTCACCGCCGACGGTCTGTCCTTTGTGCGTGAGGAACTGGGTGGACCGCTGGAGATTCCCGCCCACGACCCGACACGACTGTCCGACAAGGAACGCATCGCGTTGTTCGCGCTGTTGTCCCCGTCGCCGGAGCTTGCCGGCGCCGACATCAAGCGCCTGTTCGGAATCACCATCAGCCGGGAAGTGCGAACATCCCTCAGCGATCGGGGCCTGGTCGTCGTGCTGGAGCGGCCGATCCGGTTCGAGCTGACCGAGAAGGGTTGGCAGGTAGCCGAAGAGGAGCTGTCCAAGAAGGGCGAGCCGACCGACCCGCCGCTTCTGAAGTTGATGCACCACCAGTACTCCCAGGCACTGTCGGCATTGCGCTCGCGTGGCCTCGGGCTGGTCGAACTGTATGCCGAGGAATTCACCGACGAGGTTCTGACCGCCGACCCGGCAGCCGCTGAGGTGGAGACCAAGCCCAAGACCGTCGGCGCTCGCGTTATCGACTCCTACGAGGACCTTGCATACGAGCCCGACGGTTGGGTGGGTCTCGTCCGGCTGCGCAATCACCTCGCCGACGTGGACCGGGAAGAACTGGATGAGGTGCTGCTCGCTCTGTTGCGTGATGGGCGAATTCGGTTGATCGCCGAGGTGAATCAGCGAGCGCTTTCCGACGCGGACCGTGCGGCGGCGTTGTTGTTCGGTGGCGACCACAAGCATCTGTACCAAGTGGGGTGAGTATGGAAGCACGGGAGCGCGATGCGCTGGCATCACTGCGTTTTGATGTGGTGCTGAACGAGCAGACATCGTGGAATGGCGACCTTCGAGATCTACATGTCCCGGAACTGAACCAGCCGGTATATGACCGGGTGTATGAGGAGATTCGCGCGCTACGAGAGCCGATGGTGGGTTCACCGGTCGGCCTGGTGGTTCACGGCGACTTTGGTTCAGGCAAGACCCACCTGGTGTGGTGGGCTCGGCAACTCATAGCGGGGCTGGGTGGCTACTACTTCAACATCCAACCGGATGGACGGGCGGAGACGCTGTGGAGCCGGGTTGTCTCCTCGATCTTGAGTGACCTGTACCGGCCGCTGTCGACGCCTCAGATGCCACCCGATCCGACCACGCAGTTGTCGCTGGCAGTGGAACGATTGGCCGGGCGTATGGGATTGCCCGAGCAATCGCGATCAATCCTGTGTGGTCGGACTCAGGTCGAGCCGTTGGAGGCGCGTGGGCACCTAAAGGCGTTTACCGATGGGATCCGGTTGTTTCACCCCGGCCCAGAGATACGCAATGTCGCGTTGGCGTTGGCATTGCTTGCCCTACGGGACGACGAGGCTCAGGCCGCCGGTAATACATTCTTGAAACTGAAGGATCGACCAGATGAGCTGGAACTTCAGAGGGAATGGGGCCTCGGCCTGGTACGACCCGATTCGCCACGGGAAGTCGTCGAATACCTGTCCACCTTGTTGGCGATCACCGGTCCATCGCTGTTTGTTGTCGATCAGATTGATGACATGGTGGTCGCCTCAGCGGAGACGACTGAACGTGCCGGGTCCGATCAGGGGTCGACCGATCTGGCGGCGGCGTTGATGACGATCCGGGAGAAGCTGACCCGCAGCATCACGCTCATTTCCTGTTTGGATCACACCTGGCAACTGATCCGAAAGAACTCGGTGCTTTCGGCGCTTGACCGATTCCGGCCCGGGATGCCCCTAAAACCGGTGCCAAGTCCGCGCATAGCGCGGGATATGTTGGTGAAGCTGTTGGCGCCGCAGTACGACGAGATCGGCTTCGCGGCTCCATACCCGACCTGGCCGGTGCCCGCTGAGGCCTTCGACCGGGCCGTTGGGCTCCGGCCCCGCCAGCTGATCCAGCGGTTTGATGAGTACGTGAAGGCCTGCCGGGCTGCCGGTGAGCTGCTCCCGCCACCGGACTTCAGCAGATCGGAATCCGCCAAGGACAAACCGACCGATGAGGCTTTCCCAACTCAGGAGCGATTCCTCGACCATCGACGGGCGATCGTCCTCGATGGGCTTAAGGAGACCTCCGCTGAGAGAGACCTCGGTGAGGTTTTGACCGCTGCCATGCGAGCATTGGCGATCGAAGCCGAACTCACCGGTGATCTGCGGGTCCGGGATTCCGGTTGTGGTGCCGAGAATTCCTCGGTGCACTGTGAAATCGCGAGCGCGGCTGACGAGACTTTGTTCGTGCGCGGTATCAACACCGTCAAGGCCAGCGCGGTCGGCTCGCGAGTGGACAAGGCACTGGAAGTCGCCTATTCCGACCCCGACCACGCCTCGCATCTGTTCATCGCCAGGACCAATCTCTGGGGGGAGACGCCTCGTATCCAGCGGGCGGTCGCCGCGGTGTTGGACGCCGGCGGAACCATCATCGACATTGATGATGACGAACTGCGGAGTCTTCGAGCCGTGCACCTGACTGCGGCGAACGGATCGGCCGACGTCGCTGCCTGGCTGCGCGCGTACCGGCCGGTGAGCGGCACCGCGCTGGGTAAGGCGCTGCTCAACCGGATCACACCGCCGGGTTCGCGGCCTGAGGTCGCCGAAGTGCCGCCGCCCGCTCCGCTGGGCAGCGGTGAAACCTCCATGGCGACAACGGAACCGGACGATAAGCCAGCCGGTTCCGAGCCAAGGAATCAGAATGTGATTCCACTGGGGCACGACGCTGCGGATAAGACAATTGAGCTTGACCTGCACGCCCTACGCAAGCACGTCGCGATGTTCGCCGCATCCGGGTCCGGGAAAACCGTCCTCTTGCGACGGATCATTGAGGAATGCGCGCTACGCGGGGTCAGTACGATTGTCCTCGACCCCAACAACGACCTGGCCCGGTTGGGTGACGCGTGGCCCACGGCGCCGTCCGGCTGGCAGCCCGGCGATGACGAACGCGCCCGCGACTACCTGGAATCCACCGATGTCGTGGTGTGGACGCCGGGCGTGTCCAAAGGCAATCCGTTGACTCTCCAGGCGCTCCCCGACTTCTCGGCGGTCCGTGACGACCCCGATGAGCTGCGGTTGGCGGTAGATACGGCGGTGGCCTCGTTGGCGCCCCGCGCTCGCATCGACGGTGAGAGTCATACGGCCGATGGCCGTAGGGCGATCCTGCGGGAGACCCTGATGGTGTTCGCCCGCGACGGGGGAGAGACCCTCGACCAGCTGATCGAGTTGCTGTTGGACCCGGTGGACGAGGTGCTGACACTGCCGTCAGCCAAGAAGCATGCCGACTACGTCGCCTCGGCGCTGTCGTATGCGAGAACGAATGACCCGCTATTCGACGGTGAGGGCACCGGATTCGACCCGGACCGCCTGTTGACACCCGCTGACGGTTACCGAGCCCGAGTCTCGGTCATCAATTTGGCGGGGATCCCCGAAGTGAATCGTCCTGCTTTCGTCAACCGCCTACAGATGACGTTGTTCTCGTGGATCAAACGCAACCCGGCTAAGAACAAACCATTGAGTGGCCTGTTCATCATGGATGAGGCACAGGCGTTCATCGAGTCGGGTAAAAACACCCCGTGCACTGAGAGCACTCGGAACCTGGCGTCGCAGGCCCGAAAGTACGGCCTCGGTCTGGTCTACGCGACCCAGGCGCCACGCGGTATCGACAGCCGCATCACCGGCAACGCCGCGACCCACGTCTATGGCCGGGTGATGGTTCCCGCGCAGGTGAACGCGGTGAGCGAGATGGTTCGGTCACGCGGTGACGAAGCCCCGTTGATTTCCAAACTCACCACCGGTCGGTTCTTCATCTCCCTGGAGGGGACGCCGCTGACCGAGACGACGGTGCCGATGTGCCTGAGCCACCACGGCACCCCATTGGAGGAATCCGAGATCACCGCACGTGCCCGATTGAAAAGGTGACATATGGACACTGTCATTCAGCAGTTGATGACCGAGTACTGCGCGGAACAGGGATTGGGCTCCTTGGGTGATCCCGAAAAGTTCGAGGCATTCACCGCCCACTGTGTCCTGAGTGAGTACACCTATGAGGACTTCCGCGCTGCCGACTTTCGCATCGGCGGTCCCGCCGACGGTGGTATCGACGGCTATGCGGTGGTGGTGAACCGTCGACTGTTTCGTGAACCGGAAGCGTTGGAGCGCTTCATTACCGATACCTCCGAGATCTCACCGACCGTCGTGATCTTTCAAGCGAAGTCCTCGGCTCGAATGGATCGTAAGTTCATCTCCGACCTGCGGGTGCGCGTCGAGAACATCCTGCGAACTGACGACCTGCTCCCCAACGCCGCTGACGTCGAGCCGCTACGGGAATGTCTGCGCATCATTCGCAAGAACATGAACCGGCTGAGCAGCCAGGGCGTCCGGTTGGCCGTGGCCTACGCGACGACCTCGCCTAAGGCCAATAGTGACCTGCGGTTTGAAGCCCAACGCTCCGCACAGCACCTTGCCAGGGTGGGAATCGTCAATACGGTGGAGTTCCAATGCCTGGGCCGGGCTGAGCTGGATCGGCTATACCAACGCTCTCAGTGGTCGGCTGAAGCCATGTTGACCTTTATGGAGCAGTACTCGATGCCGGTGGATCCCGATGCCGGCGTCACTCAGGCCAGGCACGGTGTCGTGCGGGCTCACGATCTCATCGACACCCTGTCCGCCAATGGAATGCTCAAGCCCGAACTGTTCAGCGAGAACATTCGGGACTATCAGGTCGAGGCCTCTGTGAACGAAGAGATCCGGGCCACGCTCCGAGATGAGCTGCGACAGCGCCGATTTGGGGTACTCAACAATGGCATCACCATTGTGGCCCGATCGCTGGGTGCTTCTACCGGACGCGATCTGATCTTGCGCGACTTCCAGGTCGTCAACGGCTGCCAGACCTGCCACGTCCTCGCCGAGGAGAAGGATCAGCTCGACGGGGTGTCGGTCAAGGTGCAGGTTCTCGAATGCATTGACGATGACATCGTCAGCGAGATCGTCACTTCCACGAACCGGCAGACCGAGATACCCAAGGCATACTTCATCAACCGAAAGAGCCTGGTCAAGCGGTTGGAGGTGTACTACCGGTATCAACAGAAGAAGGGCCGACCGCTTCACTTTGGAAGGAAGCCGGGCAAGGGGGCCAACGATCTGCGCAGGGGGGTGATCGGGTTGAATCCTCAGCTGCGGGCGCACATGGCCATGTTCGGTCGATTGTCACCGTCAAGTGCACACCGAGAATTGGACAAGCAGTTCGACACGATCTTCAAGTACGCCTCGGAGGAGGAGTTCCACACCGCCGCCGCAGCGCTGTATCGCTGGGAGTGGTTGGTGGACACCCGGCGGATCGCGAGGAAGTTCCGACCGCTGGGATACCAGGCGATCGCGGCGGTCGGAGTGTGGCATGGCGTGCGTCCCCTGACCGGATCGGACAAGCAGAAGTCGCAGCGGCTGGCCCGGCTCCAGGAACTCATATGGTCCGATGGCCAGTGGGAGCGTCTCGGTTATGACATTCAAGCCCTGCTCGATACCGCGCTGGTCGCTACGGATTCGATTGATCCGAAGGGTTCCGGCGGCACCGTCACCTTCGGGGAGACCGTGGTCAAGCTGGCCTGGCAGCAGAAGGACGAACGCGTCGGCTTTAAATAGCCGTCACCGCTCGACACCCAGCAGGCGAGCGT
>Ga0233365_1001431_pt1 | contig 10107 bp, 5 predicted proteins | sample ElkDunMinimDraft_27_FD_191535 | JGI IMG/M metagenome (GOLD analysis project Ga0233365, IMG submission 191535) | Fecal eukaryotic communites from dung pellets of Tule Elk in California, USA - Elk Dung C36 | ecosystem: Host-associated > Mammals > Digestive system > Large intestine > Fecal | place... | reverse complement strand
GAGATGGACGCCGGACCGATCTGGGCGTCTCGGATCTTCGGCATGCCGTCGGCTCCGATCACCAAGGCCGCCCTCTACAACGGGCCGGTCGCCGACGCCGCGCTGTCGTGCATCGAGGAGGTCGTCGCCAAGGCCGCCGAGCCCGGATTCCTTCCGGTGCCTCAGGATGAGACCACCCGGCCGGTGCCTCACGCTCGCACTCGGCCCGCGATGCGTCGCGCCGACCGTGAGTTCGACTGGGCGATGTCGGCCACCGAGATCGTCAAGCGCATCCGTGCCGCCGACTCCTCGCCGGGCGTGCGAACCGAGATCGAGGGCCGCGTGGTCCAGGTCTACGACGCCGCCATCGGCGACGACCGGCCTCGCCGGTTCCGTCCGGGAACTATCGTGGGGCGCGGTCAGGACGCCATAGCGGTGGCCACCGGCGACCAGACGGCGTGGATCGGTTACGCCAAGGTCCCCACCAGCCGGGGCGGCAGCGGCATCAAGCTGCCCGCCGGACAGATCTTCGACGACCCGGTTCCACAGTTGCCGGTACCCGAATCCATGCGGGAGGCGACATATCGCCGTCACGGGGACGTCGGCTACTTCACCATGCGTGTCTACAATGGCGCGATGTCGACCAGGCAATGTCGACGCATCACCGAGGTGTTGACCTCGGCGCTGGAGCAGGACACGAAGGTCCTGGTGTTCCGGGGCACCTCGTCCGCCTTCTCCAACGGCATCCACCTCAACGTGATCGAAGCCGCCAAGGACCCCGCCGCCGAGGCGTGGGAGAACATCACCGCCATCAACGAGCTGTGCTCCGCGTTGGTCTCGTGCACCGACCAGCTCACGATCGCGGCGGTGACCGCCAGCGCGGGAGCCGGCGGAGTCATGCTCGCGCTGGCCGCCGACGTCGTGGTCGCCCGTGACGGTGTCGTACTGAATCCGTACTACGACATGGGGCTCTACGGTTCCGAGCTGCACACCTACACGTTGCCCCGGCGAGTCGGGCCGGCCACCGCGTCGCGACTGCTCACCGACAAGCTCCCGGTCGACGCCCGGACCGCCGCCTCGCTCAGCCTGGTCGACGCCGTCGGTCCCGGTGACCCCTCCCGCTTCGACGACTGGGTCGCCGAACTGGCGACCTCCTACACCGATCCACAGTGGCACAGCGACGCGTTGGCCGCCAAATTGCGTGTCCTCAAGGGAGTTAAGCCGCCGGCGTACTACGCCGCAGGGGAACTGGCCGAGATGGCCAAGGACTTCTTCGACGACCGCAGCGGGTTCGCCGCCGCGCGGCAGGCGTTCGTCGGCAAGGCGACCCCCGCGGAGACCCCCAACCGACTGGCCGAGCACCGATGGAAACTCACCGGCGCCCGGTGAAATCCGCACCGTGCTCACCGGCTATGTGGGCATCGGGGTTGACGGTGAGGGCGTCCGCTCGGGGCGCCCACACAGCTCACGGAGCCGGTGGACCCCGCCGCGAGACAGGACGTCCCTATCGCACCAACCGCTTGGCGCGCCACCGGCGCATCGGCGGAGAGTGCGAGTCGACGTACCACCGGTAGTCATCGGTGATGAGTTCACGCAGCATCGCGAAATCGGGCTCGTCACCGGGTTTGCGCTGGTGGTACGGCGGCGGGTAGAAGCAGTCGCCCAGCAGCATCACCTTGGAACCCGGCACCGCCACGATCGTGGAGTCGGGGGCGTGGTGCCCGCCGACGTGTCGAAGTTCGACGTCACCGGGCAACGTCACGCGATCGGAGAAGGTGCGATGCGGCGGTATCACCTTGAACTCGTCCCAGTCGGTGACCGCGTTGGCCCGCGCCTGGTAACTGGGGCGAAGTGATTCGTCGGCGGCCATCCGCTCGGCGATGAACTCCTCGCTCCACGGCAGCGCGGCCTCGGCCTCCATCGGTGCCTTGCCGGCTTCGTGGCCGATGATCTCGACGTCCGGCCACGCGCAGGCTCCCCAGGTGTGATCCCAGTGGTGGTGGGTGTACACCAGCCAGCGGGCCTCGGGCAGTCCCGCCTCGGCCATGGCGGACTGAATCCGGCGAGCCCGATCGGGACTGTTGCCCGCATCCACCACGATGCTGCCTTCTTTCCCGACGATCACTCCCACACCGCCTTGCACACTGCGGGAACCGGGACTGGCGGGATACCACCACACGCGGCGGCGAAGTTTCGTGAACGGCATGGGCACCAGTCTGACTCATCGGGCGCCGACGGTTCTCGGTCCTCCGTGTGCGGGCGATCGCGTCACGACACCTCCGGGGTGCCGCGGGCGGTCACTCGTCGTCGTTCTGCGGCCCTCGTCGGCGCAGATACCGTTCGAAGTCGCGCGCGATATCGTCGCCGGACGGTTCACCGGAGGCGTCGTCGGCGTCCTCCAGCGAGTTGATGTAGTCGGCGATGTCGCTGTCGGCTTCGACCAGGCGGGTCACCTCGTTCTCCCACTCGGCGGTCCGCTCGACCAGTCCACCGGCCGGAACCGGTAGATCCACCAACTCCTCGATGCGATGCAGGAGGCTGAGGGTCGCTTTGGGGCACGGTGAGGTGGATGCGTAGTGGGGGACATGCACCCAGCACGAGGTGACCGGTATCTCGATGTGCTGGAACGTCGAGTGAAGTAGCGTGATGATCCCCGCAGGCCCCTCGTAGTCCACTTCCTCCATGCGAAGTCGGCCGGCCAGGTCCGGATCGTTGGAGGTTCCCGACACCGGTAGCGGTTTGGCATAACCGACGTCGGCCATGATCGCCCCCAGCAGAATCACCTGCTCGATCTCCAGACTGTGGCAGATCTCCGCGACCTCCTCACAGAAGCCTCGCCAGTGCATGCTGGGCTCAGCACCGGTCAACAGCACCACATCGCGGTCGGCGTCGGCGGGGCTCGCCACCGAGAATCCACTGAACGGCCAGTCGACGCGTTGTACCCCTTGGGAGGTGACCCGCACGGTGGGGCGGGCCATCTGGAAGTCGTAATAGGGGTCGGGATCGATCGTGGCGACATGGCGGGCCTGCCACTGTTCGCTCAGGTGGGAGATGACCTGGCTGGCTGAATCCGCGGCGTCATTCCAGCCGGTGAAAGCCGCGATGAGAACCGGGGATCGCAGCACCGGTAGTCCGTCGAACTCTGTCACGTCGCCAGGGTACGTGTCCTACTCCATATGACCACAGGTTGGTACAAGACCGGCGTCATCCGGTGGGGCCGTTAGGCTTGTCACCATGTCGTTGAATCCGTTCCTCTCCGCCCTGAACAATCGCGTACTCGTCGCTGACGGGGCGATGGGGACGATGTTGCAGGACGCCGACCTCGATCTCGATGACTTCCAGAATCTGGAGGGCTGCAACGAGATCCTGAACGTCACGCGTCCCGACGTCGTGCGCCACATTCACGACGCGTACTTCAGCGCGGGCGCCGATTGCGTTGAAACCAACAGTTTCGGGGCCAATCTGCCCAATTTGGCCGAATACGACATCGCACACCGAATTCGGGAACTGGCCGAGTCCAGCGCGAAGCTCGCCCGTGAGGTCGCTGATGACCACGCGACGCCGGATCGCCCGAGGTTCGTTCTGGGGTCGATGGGGCCCGGGACCAAACTGCCCACGTTGGGGCACGCGCCTTACCACCTGCTGCGCGACGCATACGCCGAGTGCGCGATCGGGTTGATCGTCGGTGGCGCCGACGCCCTGATCGTGGAGACCTCGCAGGATCTGTTGCAGACCAAGGCGGGAATCGTCGGAGCCCAGCGCGCCGCGCGCCAGCACGGTGTCCACATTCCCATCATCGCCTCGGTCACCGTCGAGACGACCGGAACCATGTTGGTCGGCAGTGAGATCGGTGCGGCGCTGACGGCATTGTCGGCGTTGCGGATCGACGCCATCGGACTCAACTGCGCGACCGGCCCGGCCGAGATGAGCGAGCACCTGCGCTTCCTGTCGCAGTACTCCTCGATTCCGTTGTCGGTCATGCCGAACGCCGGCCTGCCGGAACTGGGACCCGACGGCGCGGTCTACCCGCTGTCGCCGCCGGAACTGGCCGACGCGATGGAGCAGTTCGCCGAGGAGTTCGGTGTCGGGTTGGTCGGCGGCTGTTGCGGTACGACACCGGAGCACATTCGCCAGCTGTCCGAGCGTATGGCCGGGCGGTCTCCCGGGCGGCGCGAACCCGTTGTGGAAGCGGGCATCTCGTCCTCTTACCACCATGTACCGTTCACACAGGACGCTTCAATCCTGATGGTTGGCGAGCGCACCAACGCCAACGGCTCCAAGGCATTCCGCGAAGCGATGCTGGCCGGTGACTGGGACCGTTGCGTCGACATCGCTCGTGGCCAGGCCAGAGGCGGCTCGCACGTCCTGGACCTGTGCATCGACTACGTCGGTCGGGACGGAAGCCTGGACATGCGGGAGCTGGCCAGCCGGTTCGCCACCGCCTCCACGCTGCCGATCATGTTGGACTCCACCGAGCCGGAGGTCATTCGCGCCGGGCTGGAGGCACTGGGTGGCCGCTGCATCGTCAACTCGGTCAACTTCGAGGACGGCGACGGGCCTGAATCCCGCTACGCCAAGGCGTTGCCGGCCATCGTCGAGCACGGCGCCGCCGTCGTCGTGATGTGCATCGACGAGGAGGGCCAGGCCCGCACCGCCGAGCGCAAGGTCGAGATAGCCGCGCGCACCATCGACGACCTGGTCGACAACTGGGGCATGAGACTGCCCGACATCTTCATCGACACCCTGACGTTCCCGATCTCCACCGGACAGGAGGAGACCCGCCGCGACGCCATCGAGACGCTCGAGGCGATCCGGGAGATCACACGACGCTACCCCGGCGTGAACTTCACCCTCGGAATCTCCAATGTGTCCTTCGGATTGAACGCCGCTTCGCGGCAGGTCCTGAACTCGGTGTTCCTCAACGAATGCGTCGACGCCGGACTGTCCAGCGCCATCGTGCACGCCTCCAAGATCCTCCCGATCTCGCGGATTCCCGACGAGCAGCGCGAGGTCGCGCTGGACATGGTCTACGACCGGCGACGCGAGGGCTACGACCCGCTCCAGCGTTTCATCGAGTTGTTCGAAGGCGTCGATGTGGCCTCGGCCCGTGCCACCCGAGCCGAGGAACTGGCTGCGCTGCCGCTGGAGGAACGGTTGGCCCGTCGCATCATCGACGGCGACCGCAAGGGCCTGGAGGATGACCTGGACTTGGCGCTCGCCCAGCGTTCGGCCATGTCCATCGTCAACGACATCCTGCTGGACGGTATGAAGACGGTCGGTGAACTGTTCGGCTCCGGCCAGATGCAGTTGCCGTTCGTGCTTCAGTCCGCCGAGGTCATGAAGGCCGCGGTTGCTCACCTGGAACCGCACATGGAGAAGGCCGACGCCGACGGCAAGGGCACCATCGTGTTGGCCACCGTCAAGGGCGATGTTCACGACATCGGCAAGAACCTGGTCGACATCATCCTGTCCAACAACGGATACAGCGTCGTCAACATCGGTATCAAGCAACCGCTCAACGCCATTGTGGATGCCGCTGAGCGCCACAACGCCGACGCGATCGGCATGTCGGGACTGCTGGTCAAGAGCACCGTCATCATGAAGGACAACCTGGCCGAGATGATGGCGCGCGGTCTGGCGTCGCGCTGGCCAGTCATGCTCGGTGGGGCGGCGCTGACCCGCGCGTTCGTGGAGGACGATCTGCGGGAGATGTTCGAAGGCGGAGAGGTCCACTACGCCAAGGACGCCTTCGAAGGATTGTCCCTGATGGACAAGGTGATGACGGCCCGCCGTGGTGGTGCCCCGGTCGTGGACGCCGAACGGCAGGCCAAGATCGAACAGCGTCGCGCCCGTCGCGCCAAGCACGCCGCGCTGGTCTCGGACTCCGCACCGTCTCTTTCGGATGATTCGGTTCGGTCCGACATAGCCATGGGTGTTCCGGTGCCCACCGCCCCGTTCTTCGGCACCCGGGTGGTCAAGGGCCTCGCGACCGCCGACTACGCCGCGATGCTCGACGAGCGGGCGACGTTCCTCGGCCAGTGGGGTCTCAAACCGTCCCGGGGCAAGGACGGGCCGGGCTACGACGAGCTGGTCGAGACCGAGGGCCGACCGAGGCTGCGGTACTGGATGGACCGCCTGGCCACCGACAAGGTCCTGGAAGCCGCGGTGGTCTACGGCTACTACCCGTGTTATTCCGAAGGCAACACGCTGGTGGTGCTGGACGAGAACGGGCATTCCGAGCGGGCCCGATTCAGCTTCCCGAGACAGCGACACGAACGGCGCCTGTGCATCGCCGACTTCTTCCGCAGCAAGGCGGAGGTGGACGAGCGCGGCGGCGAGCTGGACGTGATCGGTCTACAACTGGTCACCATCGGCCAGGCCGCCAGCGAGTACACCGCCAAATTGTTCGCGCAGCACGCCTACCGCGACTACCTGGAAGTGCACGGGCTGAGCGTGCAGCTGACCGAGGCGTTGGCCGAGTACTGGCACAAGCGGATGCGGACCGAACTGGTGCTGCCGGATGGCTCCACGGTCGCCGACTCCGACCCCGACAACCTGCCGGGCATCCTCAAGGTCGACTACCGGGGATGTCGCTACTCGTTCGGCTACGCGGCCTGTCCCGAATTGGAGGACCGTGCCAAGACGGTGGCCATCTTGCAGCCGGAGCGCATCGGCGTCGAGCTGACCGAGGAGTTCCAGTTGACTCCGGAGCAGTCGACCGACGCCCTGGTGATCCACCACCCCGACGCGTCGTACTTCAACGCGAAGTGAGGCGTCAGCCGAACGGAGTGTTGAAGCAGGAATACCGTAACGCGAAGTGAGGCGTCCGCCGAACGGAGTGTTGAAGCAGAAGCACAGTAACGCGAAGTGAGGCTTGAAAGGTCGCTTCCGTAACGGTTGCCATGTTCTGAGAACGCCGGTCCCGCTGGACTGCGTTGTCGTTGTCGCGAGTACAAAGAACGTATTAGCTCCGCCTCCGCCTTGCCAGCAGAAAAATCTCCTCGTTACGGAATCGGCCTTTGCTGTGTGAGCAGAAGGAATGACGGGAAACGGGGCGGTGTCGCGTCCCGCTGGATGGGACACCAACGGATGGATGGTGGGCTGGATCGGGCGTGGGTCACTGACAGGCGCCGGGGCGAGAAAGTCCAGCCAAGCGATGTGTAGCCTGTTCCTTCTTGTCGCCCGGTTGGCAAGCGCTAACCGTTCCCACGAGATGGACATCGAATGCCCGAGCAAGAGCTAGAAGCCGTTCTGTTCGATATGGACGGCACCCTGTTGGACAGTGAGAAGTTGTGGGACGTCGGCTTGCACGATCTGGCCGCCCACCTTGGTTTCGTGTTGAACCCGGCAACCCGGTCGCGCATGATCGGGATGGACCAGACGGAATCGGTGGAGCTGTTGCACCGGGAATGGGGGTTGTCGCCGGAAGGCGTGGCCGCCAACACGACCTGGCTTATCGATCGAATGCGGTCGATCTTCTCGGGCGGAGTGGTGTGGCAGCCCGGTGCCCGTGAACTGCTCCACTCGGTGCGCGCGGCCGGATATCGGACCGCGTTGGTGACCGCCACCGGGCGTGATCTGGTCAATGTCATCATCGGAACCATCGGTGTGGAGAACTTCGATGTGACCATCTGCGGCGATGAGGTCGCCCGCAACAAGCCCGATCCGGAGCCGTACCGCACCGCGATGGAACGACTGACGCTGACGGCGGCGGGTTGTTTGGCGATCGAGGACTCGGCGACCGGTGTGGCGGCGGCTCGAGGTGCCGGTGTTCCCGTGTTGGCCGTGCCCAGCGAGGTCCCGCTCAGTCCCGCCCCGGGGGTGACCCTGATGAGTTCACTGGCCGAAGTGGACTTGACGGTGTTGGAATCGGTGCACCGAAGTGGACTTCGTCAGTCGAGCGACGTCGGCGGCGTCTGACTTTCTCTTCCTCGGGACCCGTGTGGCGATTCCGGGGCACATGCTCCCGATACCCATTCGAGTCCACATCAGAAGACTCGGTGACCTGTTCGGACGGGGACGCGCAATCGCCCGGCTGCCTCTGGAAACGGAGGAACGCGCCGTCGAACCTGGACGGCGCGTTCGCGCATCGATCGGGCTGAGTTGCGGTTACTGGAACGGGAACTTCTCGGCGAATGCCGGTTCCAGGTCATGGAGCCACACCGCGTTCGGGTCGTACTTGGCGAAGAACGGCGTTCCGACCAGTTTGGGGTCGCGTGCCTGGATCATGTGCAGGACGAAGACCTGTTGGCCGGCGACCTCGGCAACACCGTTGACGCAGACCTTTCCGGGGTCGGCCGACATCGACGGACCGCGGACCGTGCGGCACAGTCCAGAGACCTGTGAGTAGGCCTCGCGGAAGACGTCGACGGCCCGAGCCAGCGGCACCGCGAAGTAGTCCTGCGGACCGGTGTCACGTTCGACGAACATGTAGTACGGGATCATGCCCATCTTGTGCTGGGTGCGCCACATGTCCGACCACAGGTCGGCCTGATCGTTGATCGAACGAATCAACGGAGCTTGAGTTCGAATGATCGCTCCGGTGCCCCGAATGCGTTTGACCGCTTCGACGACCAGTTCCGGTTCGAGTTCTCGTGGGTGGGAGAAGTGGGCCATGACCGCGAGGTTCTTCCCGGCGGCGACGACCTCCTCGAACAGCCGAAGGGTGTCGTCGGCATCGGGGTCGGTCACGAATCGTTGCGGCCAGTACCCGAGGGCCTTGGTGCCCAACCGGATCGATTCGACCTGCTCGATCTCCATGAGTGGCGCGAGGTAGCGCCGCAGCACCGGCTCACCCATGATCATGGGGTCGCCGCCGGTGATGAGGACGCTGGTCACCTCGGGGTGGGCCTTGATGTAGGCGACCAGTTGGTCGATGTCGTTGGAGGCCATCTTGAGGTCGGAGTCGCCCACGAACTGTGCCCACCGGAAACAGTAGGTGCAGTAGGCATGGCAGGTCTGTCCCTGCTGGGGGAAGAACAGGACCGTCTCACGGTACTTGTGCTGGATTCCTTGAAGTTGTTCTTCTCCGACGCGCGGCCGGTTGAGTTCGAGCTGACCGGCCGGATGTGGGTTGAGTTGACGGCGAACCGCGAAGGAGGCCGCCTTCAGGTCGGCCCCTTTGGGATCGTTGGCCAGCAAATGGGCCAACGTGGTCACGTCATCGGCGGGAAGCATGTCCTCCTGCGGAAACACCAGCCGATAGATGGGGTCGTCGGGGGCGGCCGACCAGTCGATGAGCTCGTCCACGACGTAGGTGTTGGAACGAAACGGCAGTACCGTGGCGACAGCGCGAGCTCGCAGTCGTTGTTCGTCGGAGAGGCCCGCACGTTTCAAGAGGTCGTCGAGGTGCCTGGTGGTATAGGCGCGGAACCTTCGTCCCTCAGTGGTGGGTGGCGTCAACGTGGATCAGCCTCCTTTGTCTGGCTAAGCGGCGACGGGCCGACACTTTGTGGTGTCAGCCCGCCGAGTTCACAACAAGGCCCGGCTGGCTGTGAGTTCGAGCAACCGGTGGATGGGCGAGCTGGATGTAGCTCTCCGTGCCTGCATACGCTGTATCCAGCAAACCGTAAGAAGATCCGATTGTCAACACCGGAAATTCTTACGCTTACCTGTATCCGCTGGTAGCCGACCACCTCAGGGGAGGTTGAGGGGGAGACTGCAACCGTTTCGTGACGTGATTGGTCAGGTCAGTGCCAGGCGGTGGTGTACCACCGAGCTTTGTAGAACTTCGCTCCCGACCTCGTGCGGTTGTCGGATTTGGAGAAGCTGACCGTCGGAGTGCCCCACGGACGCGGTTCCTTGTTGTCGCCCCGGACCCAGAAGTTCTCCCCGGAAGAGTGCCGCACGTACGACTTGACTCTGGTGGTCTCGGAGATCTGCTTCTTGGTCAGTGCCGACTTGCTCACCTCGTACACGCCGTAGGTGTCGGTGATCAACAGCTTGCCGGAGTCGCTGTAGTCGGGCTGCAGGTCGTGCCCCAGGCCCGACAGGGTCACCTTCTTGCCGGTGTCCTTCAGGCGGGTGTTGCGGTAGGTCCCGGTGACCGTGTAGGCCTTGAGCACCTTGTTTCCGACCGCCCACAGCCACTTCTTGGTCGGGTCCCACAGCACGCCGTGCGCTCCGGCG
>Ga0233365_1001430_pt1 | contig 10108 bp, 7 predicted proteins | sample ElkDunMinimDraft_27_FD_191535 | JGI IMG/M metagenome (GOLD analysis project Ga0233365, IMG submission 191535) | Fecal eukaryotic communites from dung pellets of Tule Elk in California, USA - Elk Dung C36 | ecosystem: Host-associated > Mammals > Digestive system > Large intestine > Fecal | place... | reverse complement strand
AACGCCACTCCTGTGGAGTTGGCCGGGATACTCATGTTGATGCCATCGCCGAGGATGATTCTTGAGGTTCGGTACTCCGGCTCGTAGCCGGGCGGATGCAGGTAGAAGCCAATCTCGATGAAGGCCGTGGTATCGACGCCGTTGGAATGCAGGTGGGTGGTGTTGTTGCTGACTACCCGTGCATTGGCGGGGAGCAATCGACCGGCTTTCGGGTCGAAGATGTCCGGCATGCGTCCGAGCTCATGAATCGGCATGGGCGTCAGGCTGGCCTCGATCGGGTTGCCATCCTCGTCGAAGCGCTGGATCGCCCACTGCATGTGATGAACGATGAACTGTCCGCCGACCACCGTCTCCACCTTGCTGCGGTCGACGTCATTGATCTCGCGAATCTCCACCTGCCGGATATAGCGATCCTCGTCGATGGGAATCTCGATATTGGGGATCGCCCCCCACCAGTCCGGCTGCCCCGCCTTCATGGTGATGGGCGCACTCCTGATCACCATGTCCGGGGTGCCGGCCCGCCACAGGGGCCCATCCTCGAACTCGCGTAAAGCCATTTCCTCCGCGGGATTACCGCGGGGGGAGCCGTTCTGTGCCCACTCGGCTATCATCGCGATCTGCTGCTCGCTCAGCGAGGGGTCGCTCTTGTACTCCTGGATGCCATTGTCACGCTCCATATAATAAGGAGGCATGGCACCGCCCTTGTCCTTGAGCCCGGTCTTGTACATGATCAGACCCGAGTAGGGCAGGACTTCATCGTAGGTCATCAGCGGCATGGGGCCGGAGCCGCCGACATGATGGCAGTGGGCGCACTTCTCCTGCAGGATCGGCTGGATATCGGCGTGGAACGTCAGGTCCGTTGCGGCGAGCGCAGCACCCGTCAGGAGCGGCCCCAACAGGACCGTCGACAGGATACGGGAGATGAATATTCTTGCCAGGATGCTCGTTCTCATTATAGTTACCTGTGCATGACTTATATTTATTGGAACACTCTTTCCTTTGAACATTCCCTGATCAATTCCGTTGCGCCATACTTATCACGCCGACGGAATATTGAAAACCCTGTTCGTCGTATGCCGAACAAAAACACTGCGAGGCCGGTCCTTTTGCTGCCAGGTATCAAACAGTTTCTGTTGAAAGGGCCCTGCCTGCTGCTGCTGACCGCGCTGGCCAGCGAGGAGCTTCACGCACAGCACTCCCACGGCCGTCGCAACACCATCGTGTTCGACTATGAATCGGTCCCGGCCCACGACGAGGTGCTGGCCGCCGCACCAGGGGATCTGATTCTGCGGTTCAGCGAGTATGTCCGCCTGGTCAAGCTGACCCTTTCTGCAGAGGACCGTGTGAAAGTACCAATACCATTCGTTTACGATGTGAACGCGAGCAGGGTATTCATCCAGGAGATTCCCGAATTGCAGGATGCCGATTACTATACCGCCGAGTGGTCCGCCCTGAATGCCGACAACGTGCTGATGTTCGGCTACTTCTGCTTCTCCTTCGGCCCGGATGCCAGGGTGCCGACCTCCATCATTGATGCCAGGGTGTTTCCTGACCGTCCCTTTTGAAGAATCCGCCATGCCCCCCCGACAATCCACCCATGAGGTAATAACAAGATGCATAAACTTCAGTCATTCCGGCGCTCAATCGGCACTGCGTTGTGGGCCGCCCTGCTGCTGACGCTCGGTCATGGTGCCAGCGCCAGCGCCGAAGCCCCGGAGACCATCCTGGTGTCCAGCCAGGCCTTCGGCCACGACACCGACATGCCGCTGCGCTATACCGCCTACGGCGACAACCTGTCTCCTGACCTGTCCTGGCGCAATCTGCCGGAGGGGACGAAGCAGTTGGCCCTGATCCTCGATGACCCGGTCGTGGATACCCTGCAACCCTTCGTGCACTGGATCGCCTACAACATTCCCGCCAGCGCCAATGGCCTGCCCGAGGGGCTGTCGGCAGATGCCATCGTCGCCCATCCGGGGCTGGAAGGCATGATCAATGGAGCCAACGGCATCCGCCGCAGCGGCTATTTCGGCCCCCGTCCGCCTGACGACGGCAAGGTACATACCTACAATTTCCGGATTTACGCCCTGGACCACGAGATGAACCTGGCGGACGGCCTCAACAAGGCATCACTGCTCCGGGCGATGGAAGGACACATTCTGGCGACGGGGTTGCTGACCGGCAATTATCGTTACACCGAGTAACATTTTCTTCAGCTTCCATTCAGCCAAAACATGCCTAAATGGGGCTGTAGTGAATGGTCCCGGAGCGAGGATTTCCGCGTGTTGCAAATTGTCACAACCACAGTTAAATCGGGTGCTTCCCTTGACCACGGGGGAGCGCGTCGTTAATCTTGCGCAAGCGCGAGGGTGCTAGAGTTTCAGGCCACTTGAAACCACCAGAAATCATCCGAAAAGCACTAATAAATCGAAGAAAAGACATATAGCTGGCTCGATACTCGGAGAGTAAAGATGACAAAAAGAAAGAAGCTGTTACCGTCAATAATCGCAGGCGTGAGCGTTATGTGCGCCTCCGCTGCATGGAGTCAGTCAGGCACTGACGTCTCCCAGGGAGACTGGCCGGACTATAACGGTAACATGGCGGCACAGCGCTATTCACCGCTCGATCAGATCAACGCCGACAACGTCGAGTCCCTGCGACTGGCATGGCGCTTCAGCACGGCGATGTTTGGGCCACAGGCCGAATTCAACAACACCTCCACCCCTCTTGAAGTCGACGGCATTCTCTACGCCACAGCCGGCAACACCCGCAACGTCATGGCCATCGATGCCACCAGCGGACAGCTGCTGTGGATGTGGCGCCCCCAGGAAGGCGAGCGCTTTGACAGCGCACCGCGCAAGGGCGCAGGGCGCGGCGTGTCCTTCTGGCGCGACGGCGATGAGACCCGCATCCTGACCATTACTCCCGGTTTCCACCTGGTGGCCCTGGATGCCAAGACCGGCGTCCCCGATCCGGAGTTCGGTGAAAACGGCGTGGTAGACCTGTTCGAAGGGCTGCGCAACGCCTATGCCGACGGTTACGAGGACGTGGATATCGGCTCCTCAATGCCCCCCTTCGTCATGAATGATGTCGTGGTAGTAGGGCCCGCCCACCGTGTGGGCATGCGTCCACGCTCCAAAGTCAACGTGAAGGGCGATGTACGCGCCTATGATGTGCGCACCGGCGAACATCTGTGGACCTTCCACACCATTCCCGAGCGTGGCGAAGTCGGCTTCGAGACCTGGCTGGATGACGGGGTTGAGTTCACCGGTAACGCCGGCGTCTGGGCTCCCATGTCAGGCGACCCGGAGCTGGGCCACGTTTACCTGCCGGTTGAATCCGCGACCGGTGACCGCTTCGGCGGCGACCGTCCAGGCGATAACCTGTTCGCCAACTCCCTGGTTGCGGTGGACATCAAGACTGGCGAGCGCCAGTGGCACTATCAGCTGATCCATCATGACATCTGGGACTGGGACAACACGGCTGCGCCTATTGTTGCGGACCTGCCCAACGGGCGCAAAGTGGTCATGCAGGTGTCAAAACAGTCGTGGGTATACGCCTTCGATCGCGTGACTGGCGAGCCCATCTGGCCAATCGAGGAGCTCCCCGTCCCTATTGGTGATGTGCCAGGTGAATGGTATTCCCCCACACAGCCATTCCCGACCCGCCCGGCAGCGTTTGACCGCCAGGGCGTGACCGTAGACGATCTGATCGACTTCACCCCTGAATTGCGCGCCGAGGCTATCGCAGCCACCGAACGCTTCCGCATGAGCGAAAACGTCTACGCACCGCCCTCACTGGCCAGTGCGGATGACGGCACGGTCGGCACCCTCAGCCTGCCCTCCGCCACCGGCGGAGCGAACTGGGAAGGCGCTGCGCTCGATCCGGAAACCGGCATGCTGTACGTGCCATCACGTACCGCACTCGCTGTTCTGTCCGTCGAGAACGACCCGGAAGCTGAAGTGGCCTACAGCCAGGCCTTCGGTGTGCGCGTCCCGCGTGTCCAGGGGTTGGAAATCATCAAGCCCCCCTATGGCCGCATCACGGCAATCGACATGAACAGTGGCGACCACGTCTGGCAGATTGCGAATGCGGACACCCCTGCCAACATCGCCAACAACCGTGCACTGGAAGGCATCGATCTGCCGCGCACCGGGGTACCCACCCGCGCCGGCCTGTTGCTGACCAAGACCCTGCTGTTCTCGGGTGAAGGCGTTGGCGGCGGCCCAACTCTTTATGCATACAACAAGCAGACTGGCGACATCGTTGCCAGGATCGAGCTGCCAAACACCCAAACTGGGCAACCTTTCACCTACGAGCATGACGGCAAGCAGTATGTAGCCATGTTCGTCAGTGGATCCGGCAAGCCAACCGAACTGGTGGCTTACGCACTGCCGTAATCTGAAACACAGGAGTAGTACGACTATGACAAGCAAATTTTCCAGAGCGGCCCTGGTGCCGCTCGTCCTTGCCACCGGTATTTCTGCAGCACAGGCCGCCACCTGGGAGATCGAGCCCAGTGAATCACGCGTGTACTTCAACTATTCCTATGAAGGAACCCCGTATCAGGGCGAGTTCAAGAATGTAGAAGCCACGTTTGATATCGATATCACCAACCCGGGCTCCTGCAACTTCGAAGTGAGCATACCGATCGAGAGCATCAGCGTAGACAGTCCTGAAGTGCTGGACTATCTGCTCGACATCGAGATGTTCGACGTGGACCAGTTCCCGACTGCCAGCTTCAAGGCGACCCAGTGCAAACTGGAATCCGCCAACTCCTTCGTGGCCGACGGTACGCTGACCATTCGCGATCAGACTCACCCGATCAGCTTCCCTTTCAACCTCGACATCGAATCGGTTGATGGGCAGCCACGCTTCCATCTGACCAGTGAAGTCACTGTACAGCGCCTGGAGTTCGGCGTGGGCCAGGGCTACTGGGCAAATACGGCCACCATTCCGAATGACGTCCTCATTCAGATTGACTTGTACGCCGCCCCGTAACGCAATATCTTTCAATAGGTTAATTTTCAATGCTTAACACAATGATCAAAAAAGGCCGCTGGGTAATGCTGGGGCTGCTCTGCTCGACAGCCCTGATGTCCTGCGACCGCCTTCTGACGCCTGACTTCAACACCGATGTCTCGCAGCTTCGAGGCGGCCAGTACACCCTGGACACAGATCACGCAGCGCTGCTGTTCAAGATCAACCACCTGGGCTTCTCTACCTTCATCGGCCGCTTCACCGCCTTCGATGCCTCTCTGGATTTCGACCCCGAGAACATTGAGGCTTCCAGCGTAGAAGTCATCGTGGACATGACCAGCCTGAACGTGAACCTGCCCGAGTTCGAAGAAGAGCTGCTGGGTTCCAACTGGTTTGACGCAGCACAGTTCCCCCAGGCGATCTACCGCACCACATCCTTCATCGGCAACAACGGCAACGACTATGAGTTCGCTGGTGAGCTGACACTGCACGGTGTGACTGCTCCGCTGAACATCGTGGTGACCTTCAACGGTGGTGGCCGCAACTTCCTGACGCGCAGCTACACGCTGGGCTTCCAGGCCAGCGCCAACTTCCTGCGCTCAGACTTCGGTGTAGACCGCTTCACCAACTTCGGTGTAGGCGATGACATCGAGCTGGAAATCCACGTGGAGTTCCAGGAAGGTGCTGCAGCTGAATAACAATCCCTGATCTGGATTGCTTGATACAAAAAGCGGAGATTCGGTCTCCGCTTTTTTTTGGGCTGGAGAATGTTCTGATGATCAGACAGGGGCGCATCGTAGGCCGACTCAATATTGAAAATTCTCTTCGGCTGGAACAAAGCGAAGTGTCAAAGCGCGAACCCTAAAGCATACACACCCTGAATATCGCGCTTATTAACAACTAACGGACATTGCGCTACAGATAGTGCCTTAGGAGTTAGTCAGAGCACGGAAGATGATAGAGCCGTTGCAGGACCGTCGGCCCCATGGCCGGAGAAAACTGATTGATGCTTGATGCTGCTTCCGTGTCAGAGCATGGAGATGGGCGGGCCGGCTCAGGACCATGAGCGACAGGGATGTCGCGATTGAGCCCACATGGACGTGTTTGCGGCGTGTCCTGAGCCGCCCCGCCCATCTCCATGCTCGACCTACGAAGCGCAGCAAAGCATTAATCAGTTTTCCACAACCAACTCCTTCTTCATCTGCAACTCCTGCATATGCCGATACAGCCCGTCTTCCCGCAGCAACTCCCGATGCGTCCCCTGCTGCACAATCTGTCCCTGGTGCAGCACGATGATCGAATCCGCATGAGTAATGGTGCTCAGGCGGTGCGCAATGGCGAGAATGGTCGTGTGGCCACGCAGCTGCGCCAGCGCCCGCTGGATGATGGACTCGGTGTGGCTGTCGATGTTGGCCGTGGCCTCGTCTAGGATCAGGATCACTGGTTCGCGTGCGAGAGTGCGCGCCAGCGACAGCAGCTGGCGCTGTCCGGTGGAAAGATTGCCGCCCCGCTCCCCCAGCACCGTGTCGTAGCCGGCGGGCAGGCTCATCACATAATCGTGCAGTTGCGCCCGGCGAGCGGCATCGATGATTCTCTCCTCCGACATGTCGAGGCCCAGGGTAATGTTGTCCCGCACGCTGCCACCCAGAATGAAGGGATCCTGCAGCACCACGCCGACCCGACTTCGCAGGTCCGCGTAGTCCACCTCCGACAGCGGCACATCATCAAGCAGGATGCGGCCCTGCTCCACTTCGTAGAAGCGCAGCAGCAGACTCATCAGGGTGCTCTTGCCGCTGCCGGTATGACCCACCACGGCGAAGAACTGTCCTGGCGCAACCGCGAAACTGATGTTTCTGAGGATGGGCGTCGTGCTGTCATAGCTGAAGCTGACATTTTCGAAACAAATGCTGCCGTGCCGGATGACATGCGGGGACGCCGACTGCGCCTCACCAGGGGCGTCGACGATGGCGAACACCCTCTCTCCGGCCACCACAGCCTGCTGCAGCAGACTCAGTCGCTGGGTCAGTTCAAGAATAGGCTGGGTAATCCGCGACAGGTAGTTCACGAATGCGTAAATGACACCGACCTCGACCGTCGCAGTGAAGGATTGCGATCCAAAGTAAAGCAGCACACAGGCCAGCGTGATGGTGCGCAGAAGGTTCGGGAACGGTCGCAGCAGCAGCGCGTCGAGCCGCAGATTGCTCATGCGTGCATCGAACAGCTGCTGGCTTACGCCAGTGAAGCGGGCGTTGAAGCGCGCCTGCTGATTGAGGCCCTGAATGACGCGCATGCCCTGGATGGATTCACTCAGTGCCGCGTTGATACGGCTCAACACACTGCGCGCGTGATGGTAGCGCGGCGTACTCAGCCGTTGATAGACCACCATCACAATGGTCATGACCGGCACCAGCACACTGCACACCAGCATCAGGCGTAGATCAAGCCAGGCCATCGCAACGAAGATCGCCACGATAAGCGTCAGGCTCTGCACGAAGGTCGACATCACCTGCACGTACAGCTCCTTGATTGCTTCAGTGTCGTTGGTAATGCGTGACACCAGGCTCCCTGTCGGCCGATGGTCAAAATAGGCCAATGGTTTTCTCATGACCGAGGCATAAACCTGCGACCTGATCCTGCGCACAATCGAGAACGCGACTTCATTGAAGCGCATGGAGTTCTGATAACCCGCCCATGCGGACAGACCATAGAAAATGACGTAAGCAAGAAGCAGGAGAGAAAGCTCGTTCACCGGGTACTCGCCCGCGGTGACATAGTCGTCCAGGAATATCTTGACCAGCACCGGCCCCATGACCTGACCGAGCGTCGACAGCAGCAACAGCACCGCGGCCTGCTTCAATAGACGGGGATAGGCCAGGCTGTAGCGCAACAGTCTGCGCAGCGTCGCACCGTCAATCTTCTTCAGATCGTCATCGTCCGGCTTCAACGCTCTGCTCCAGTTGTTGATACTCATACATCTGCGCGTACCATCCACCCATGCGAAGCAATTCCTGATGGGTGCCACGCTCGATAATCTCTCCATGCGACAGCACGATGATCTGGTCCGCGTGTTCCCCGGCGGACAAGCGGTGGTACAACATTACGGTGGTCCTGTCGCGACGCATGTCGCACAGATGATCAAGGATGCGGCGCTCGGTGCCCACATCCACGGCGGACAGCGCATCATCCAGGACCAGAATCGGTGCATCCAGCAGCAGCGCACGTGCGATGGCGATGCGCTGCTTCTGCCCTCCAGACAAGGTAATCCCCCTTTCTCCCACCAGCGTGTCGTAGCCATTGGAAAAGCGCAGGATGTCGCGGTCCATGGTCACGAGTTCCGCCGCTGCGCGAACCGCTTCCCGGCTGGCATCCGGCGCCCCCATGGCAATGTTTTCCGCGATAGTGGCGGTGAACAGGAACGGGTCCTGGGGCACCACCGCAATGGCATCACGAAGCGCCTGCAGGGTTAGTTCCTGCACCGGCACGCCCCCCACCGTGATGCGGGTGCCGGGTGCCTCGTAGTAACGCAGCAGCAGGGCCAGCAGGGTAGACTTTCCCGATCCGGTAGCGCCGACCACGCCCAGCGTCTGTCCGGCCTCGACCTGCAGGTGGATGTTACGCAGAACGGGGGCCGCGGCGCCGGGGTAGGTGAATGCCTCGATATCGAATCGCAGTTCGGCGCGCTCTATCCGGGAGACCTGCCCCGTGTCTGCCACAGCCGAGGGCGTTTCCAGCAACTGCTCCACCCGCGCGTAGGCGGCCGACCCTCGCTCCACGATGTTGAGTACCCAGCCATAGGCAAACATCGGCCAGATCAGGAAGCCGAGATACATGGTGAAGCTGGTCAGCTGCCCCAGCGTCAGCAGCTCTCTTTCCACCAGCCAGGCACCCATGCCGATGCACAGGAGAAAGGAAAAGCCAATGCTGACAAAGATCGCCGGATCGTAGCGTGAGTCGATGGCGGCTACCCGGATGTTGGCTTCGGCCGCGCGATCAGCGATCTCGAGAAACTCTTCATCCTCCCGCGTCTCGCGACCGAAGGCGCGGATCATGCGGATACCCGAAAGGCTCTCCTGCACCCTGTCGTTCAGGTCAGAGAAGCGCTCCTGGGCGTCGCGAAAGCCCACATGCAATCGTTCACCCAGAACCATGAAGTACCAGGCCATGAAGGGAAATGGCAGCAAAGCCACCAGTGTCAGTGGCCAACTCATGAACAGCATGATGGCAATCACCAGCAGCCCGGTCACCAGTCCGTCGATGCCCGAGAGCACCCCCTCGCCGGCCGTCATCTCGATCGCGGAGATGTCATTGGTGGCGCGCGCCATCAGATCTCCTGTGCGGTGCCCCTGATAGAAGCCGGGAGAGAGCCGGGTCAGGTGCAGATAGAGACGGCGCCGCATGGTCTCGGCCAGATGGAACGAGGAGTGAAAAAGGGTCACCCGCCACAGGAAGCGCATGACATAAACCGCAATGGCGATACCGATGACGGCGAGGGCATAACGTTGCAACAGGCTCGGCGTGAGCGTATCGGCCACTACATGATCGATGACCTTGCCGGTAATCCAGGGGATGCACATCTCCAGAATGTCCACGCCAATGAACATCAGGATGGCAACGGCGTAGCGTCGCCATTGCTCCAGGAAATACCAGCGCAACTTCAGAAACAGTTCCATGATGGATACCGGAGAGCGACCAGGGAAGAAAATCCGGCCTGAGAGAGCCTGACGATGCGTCTGTCCCGCCGCAAAAGCGGGCAGTCTAGCAGTTTTGTCGGCATCGCGTCAGCGCCATGGCAGTGACAGAATCGTCATATTTATCAGCACCTTTTGAAATGTAGCAACCGGCATTTGAGGCCCCGGTGGTTACGGATATCGCGGTTTGGGAAAATCGCCATTTACGTCGGGTAAGCGTTTGCTACAATAGCGCACGATTTTCCCCAACCCCCTGTACAGCCAAAGCGCGGAGGAGACCAATTCGCCAATGAGCACTGAACTCACTCAAGTGGAAGATTATTACGACGCTGAGACCTTCAAACGGATAAAGGCCTTTGCCGAGACGCAGGAAACGCCGTTTGTCGTGATCGATACAGCGACCGTGGCCAGGCAGTTTGACGAACTGCAAGAGCTCTTCCCCT
>Ga0233365_1001429_pt1 | contig 10113 bp, 10 predicted proteins | sample ElkDunMinimDraft_27_FD_191535 | JGI IMG/M metagenome (GOLD analysis project Ga0233365, IMG submission 191535) | Fecal eukaryotic communites from dung pellets of Tule Elk in California, USA - Elk Dung C36 | ecosystem: Host-associated > Mammals > Digestive system > Large intestine > Fecal | place... | reverse complement strand
ATGCGAAGGGAATCGGTTAATTCAGCCCTGAGCATGCGAAGGGAATCGGTTAATTCAGCCCTGAGCATGCGAAGGGAATCGGATAGCGGGGTCCTGAGCATGCGAAAGGATTCGACGCGGTCCTGAGCTCCGCCGAGACGGCATGGTGACGGCTCTCTGAGCCGGATTCGCCGCTCGCGGCGAGGACGTCACCGTCCAATGGCTACTGAGCGATTGGCGTTGCGTCGGTGAAGATCTGATGCCGGAGGAGATCGGCGGGTGAGCCCGTCGGTCCCTTCGGCACTCTTTTGGGGGAAAATCGAATGTGACCTTTGCCACTTCCGATTCGGCTGTCGACATGGGACCATGGCGGACTAGCTGGTGATCCTGCCGGGTGAATTGACCAGTTTGGTCGTTAAAGGGGGATAGGTGTGCGGTGTGCCGGTCCGCAATGGTAATGCACCGGTGGCCGTTCCGTTATCTTTAGCGGGGTGCCGCTGTGATGTCATGGTGAGCACCTAGAGTGTGTCATCACCACAGGTGGGCGCTCTGGTTGACCGTCCTGATTCACCCCTCAGGAGTTCTCGATGCGTGCATTCTCCAGGAATCGGCGTGGTGGCCGGTTTGCCAGGGCTGCCCTCGCTGCGGCTCTGGTAGTGACCGTCACCAGTGCGTGCACACCCGATGAGGCCGACGACCCCGGTGTCTCCGGCGCGCCCGGAAAGGGCGGTACGGTGCGGGTTCTGACGCAGGTCGGCGGGTTCGACACGCTTGATCCGCAACGCCTGTTCGTCACCAGTCAGCTGAACGCGTCCAAACTGATCACTCGGACCCTGACGACGTTCGCGACCGCGCCGGGCAAGGCGGGGTCGGAGCTGGTGGGGGACCTGGCCACCGACACCGGTCGTCCCAATAAGGACTTCACGGTGTGGGAGTTCACGTTGCGGAAGGGCCTCAAGTGGGAGGACGGCGAGACGGTCACCTGCGAGGACGTTCGTTACGGCGTCCTGCGCAATTTCGACATCCGCAACGGTGACGACGCCGTCATCGTCGGCGGGCCGCCCTATCCGGTGAAATGGCTGGACGCGCCGGAGGATTACACGGGTTCGCTGACCGAGCCGGACACTCATGTGCCCGGTGCGGTGTGCATCGACGATCGCACCATCCGGTTCAAGTTGAAGGAGTCGATCCCGCATTTCTCGGCGGGCGTGGCGATGACCGCGTTCTCACCGGTTCCGGCCAGGTTGGACACCGGCGCCGATTACGTTCCGGTCGCCACCGGGCCCTACAAGTTGGCGGAGTTCGCCCCGTTGACCTCGGACTCCGAGGGCGTGGTCGTGTTCGAACGCAACGACCAGTGGGATTCCGAGACCGATCCGGTTCGGAGTGCGAACCCCGACCGGGTGGAGTTCGAGTTCGGTGTGGACTTGGAGCATGCGGCTCAACAGATCATCACCGGCAACCCCGACTACGACAACGCCGTGATGTACGAGAACGTCCCGGCCAACTACATTCAGCAGGTCATCAACGATGCCGAGTTGATGGCGCAGACGGTCACCGGTCCGACCAGCTCGATCACCTACATGGCGATCAACACCGAGACCGTCACCGACGTCGAGTGTCGGCAGGCACTGGTCTACGGCTTCAATAAACGCAAGTACCTCGATATTCGAGGTGGTCAGATCTTCGGCGAGTACGCCTCGTCGATGATCGCCCCTGACGACCCGGCCCACAAGGACTTCGACATCTACGGGTTGAACAACAACCCCGAAGGCGACCTGAGCCGTGCCCAGCAGCTGCTCGACGAAGCCGGAGACTGCCCGACCACGCTGACGCTGGACGCTCCCGACACGCCGGCCAACAATCTGACCGCGCAGACCGTCGTGGACACCTACGGCCGCCTGGGCATCTCGGTCAAGCTGAACCTGATCGATCCGGGCGCCTACTACTCCGAACTGGACTTCGGAAAGAACCAGCACGACCTGGTCATCAGTGGCTGGGCACCCGACTGGCCGGGCGGCTCGGGAGTTCTCCCGGCGCTTTACCACGGTGACCTGATCGTCGAGGGTTCGAACTCGAACTACTCGCGGCTGAACGACCCCGAGATCAACACGCTGATGGACCAGGCTGCCGCCTCCGACGACCTCGCCGAGTCTCACCGACTGTGGGGCGAGGTGGACGAGGCGGTGCACGCGCTGGCCGCTTCGGTGCCGATCTCGTACATGAAGGTGGTCTCACTGTGCGGCCCGAAGGTCCGAGGTGCCTTCCTCAACCCGCAGTGGGGATCGGTCGACATTTCCTCGCTGGGCGTGGTGGGTGACACGGAATAGTGGACCCGGTCACCACGTACGCTATGCTTCTGCCCAAACCGACATCCGTAACCTGGCGATGCCGCCGCGCCATCGGCGGACCGCCACTGAGAGGACCCCGGAAACCCTTATGCTTCAGGCGATCACATATGTGCTAGTTGGCGTTCTGATGGTGACCAGCGCCGCGCTGATTCTGCTGGTGCTGTTGCACAAAGGCAAGGGCGGCGGTCTGTCGAGCATGTTCGGCGGCGGTGTCAGTTCCAACCTCTCCGGTTCCTCGCTCGCCGAGAAGAACCTGGACCGCATCACGGTCGTGGTGGGCATCCTGTGGCTGGCCGCGATCGTCGGTTTCGGCGTCGTGTTGCGCACGCTGACAACGGTGTAGCCCACTCGTATTCTTTCGAACCGGGCCGAGGATCCCTCGGCCCGGTTCGGTGTGCCTGGAGGCCGGTGGCGGCGGTAGGCGGCGGTTCGGCGCGGGAGACCAGTTCACCGTCGGCGAGGCGGCTCGGTTCCATAAATGGTGCAAAAATCCGACCCTCACCCTTCCCATTCGCGTGGTCTACGTCATAGACTCGCCTCGTCGTCGACTAGACGATCGGTCAATGGTGGATCCCCCATCCGCCGGAGACGCGAGCCCAACACAGCGCCCCCCTGTGAAGGAGCAATTCGATAATGGTCAGTGGAAATGCCATTCGAGGCACCCGGGTCGGCGGCAGGCCGGCGAGCCTGCCCGAGCGAGGCGAACCAGCACCACGACAGTTCGTGGACTACTGGTGCGCCAATGGTCACCAGACTCGGCCCTCCTTCGCGATTCGCGCGGAGATCCCCACCACCTGGGATTGCCGCCGTTGCGGTCTACCCGCTGGCACGGACCCGGAATCTCCACCCGAGCGTCCGACCGCGCGACCGTACAAGACGCACCTGGCCTACGTGATGGAACGCCGCTCAGCGGCCGAGGGAGAGGCACTCCTGGCTGAGGCCCTGGCCAACCTGCGCGCGTCGCGGGAGGCCGCCGCCTGAGGATGCGGCACAACTCCGGACGGAAACCCGGGTTCATGAGAATCCCGCTGAATTCACGCGAACCATGATCCGGCGGTCGGCGAACCGGCATCCAGATGCCGACCGCCGGATTTTTCGTGCGCTGATCACAGCCTGTCGTGACATCCCGCCTGTCGTGTCACTCCCCGCCCGGAGTCGCTCAGCGCCGCTTGGCCGACACCAGCAGGTCGCCGACTTCGCAGTCCAGCGCCTCACAGATCGCATGCAACGTACTGAAGCGAATCGCCCGAGCACGATTGTTCTTCAAGATCGACAGGTTGACCACGGTGACGCCGACCTGCTGGCTGAGCTGCGTGAGGGTGATTCCGCGTTCGGCGAGCAGGTCGTCGAGCCGACATTGGATTCCGGCGTCGGGGGAGGGGGTCACACCAAACCTTCCGTTTCACGTTGCAGGCGCTCTCCCACGGTGAACACCGTCGCGAGCAGGCCCGCGAGGAATGCGGCCAAGATGTACGGGAACGGTTGGATCTCCAGGATGACCGGACTGAACTGAGGTCCCGCGACCTCGGAGAGGATCATTCCGCCTGCGAGATTCTCCAGCACCCCGGCGGTGACCGCGCCGACGATGCCGACGATACCCGCCGTGGCGACCATAATGGTGTTTCGCTTGCTGAACACCTTCCCTCGCAGTACATCGCGACTGAGTGACAACAGGCTACCGACGACGATGACGATCGTGGCCGCGGTGATGACCTGTTGCAGGACGAGGCACCACACCACCGGTGTGGGCAGCCCGAGCGTGAGGAAGGCCGAGGACAGCTCGACCGCCACGGGCGTGCCGTCGGGGCCGATGGCGGCGCCGGCCGGTGTGTCGTCGAACTGAGCGAGTACGGCGGTGGGGGAGCCCGACGTGACCGCGACGATCTTGATGACGGCGGCGATGATCGCCCAGAGGCTGATGGCGGTGCCGACGATCATGAACCCGATCAGTGCGGCCCTGTCGGGTCGACTGACGGCTTTCGGTTCCACGGGTAGGGACATTAGACTCTCCATATCGATAAACGATACTATCGTTAATCGATAACATAACGTTTATCGTTATGTATGGCAACGGCAGGGGGAGCCCGACGAGAGTGAGGGTGTTCAGCAGGGCGCGACGGCGCCGTCGCGCAGGAGGGTCACCGCATCCACATCCGGTGCGCACCAGTCGAAGTCGGCCAACTGGTCGCGTCCGACCCACCGCAACCGATCGTGGTCAATGCTGCCGGTCGGTGGTGGTCCGCACAGCCGAGCCCATCGGCATTCCAGATCGATCACCGTGCCGGCCACCTTGGTGTCGCTGCGAACCAGCCGCGCTCCCACCTCGATGTCGACACCGAGCTCCTCACCGATCTCGCGACGCAGCGCCTGGGCGGCGTCCTCGCCCGGTTCGACCTTGCCTCCGGGAAACTCCCATCGACCGGCGGCGCTCTTGTCGGGGCGACGACGGCACACCAGTAGCCGACCGTTGTCGGTGATCACCGCGGCGACGACGTGAACTCGCCGCCGTGTGGCCGTCCCGGCGGACTCTTCGTGGTTCATGCGATCGCTCCCGGAGTCGGTGTCGACCACATCGTAGTGGCCGCCGATCAACCTTCCCGGATCGTCATCGACGCCAGCTTGTCACCGACCACCTCGAAGACGAACTTCGAACGGCCGTTGGCGTGGTTGCTGGCCCAGTCACCCACGACGGTGACCGTGTCACCCTGAATCGTGGTCTCGTCGGGGGTCAACGTGCCACGCGCACCGATGAACTCGGTATCGCTCCACCGCTTGATCGCGTCCCGATCGGTGAACCGGCGTCCCCAGTCGTCGACGAAACCGTCGGGCGTGAACGCGTTCAGAAAGCCTTCTTCGTCATGACGATTGACCGTCTCGACGAACGAGGCGACCGGTTCGGGGATCGTGGTCATTGTCGGCTCCGTTTCAGAAGGCGTCTGATCATCGGATGACGCTGGTGAGTCCTGCCCGGAACGCTGCATGCGCAGCCTCAACCGCGACGGCGCGCCCCGCACCGAGGCACGCGACGTGCCGAACCCCGGACTTCCGTCAGACACGACGAGGTGCTCTCACCCTCGGCGTGAACACCGCCCCCGCCGCCGAGACCTGCCGACCCACGTCGATGAGCACGCCTGGATCGGCTGGAACGTTCTGCGTCGGTCTCGGCTGCCGTCCCCATTCTGGGGGTTGAACCAGGTCGTCGACGTGATTTCACCGAAGACCGCGCGGCTTCACCGCCGCAGCGAGTGGAACCGGGAGGGAAGAGCCGCCGCAGCGGGCCGATCCAGCAGCCAGCGCGTGCTCGAGACGCCGTGAACCCCGGCGGCCGGTGCCTGCACCGGCCCCGGCTTCGACATCGCCAGCGCCACCGCATCCGCTTTGCCGGCACCCGCGGCGATCAACCAGACCTCGTCGGCGGAGTTGATCGTCGGGAAGGTCAGGCTGATGCGACGCGGCGGCGGCTTCGGCGCGCCCCGCACTCCCACGACGGGCCGTTCCTCGTAGGTGGCCGGCTGACCGGGAAACAGCGAGGCGACGTGAGCGTCCTCGCCGACCCCGAGCATCACCACGTCGAACCGGGGGACCACGTCGTCACCGGAGGCGTGATCGGCGAGGCGGCGCGCATAGTCGGCGGCGGCGGCCTCCGGATCCTCTCCCGCCGGTCCGTCGCTGCTGGGCATCGGGTGAACCCGTGCGGGATCGACCGGCAGATGATCCAGCAGGCTCGCTCGCGCCTGCGTCTCGTTCCGATCCGGATCACCGGCGGGAAGGAAACGCTCATCGCCCCACCAGAAATCCACCCGGGACCAGTCGATGGCGTGTCGCACCGGGCTTTGGCACAGCGCGGCGTGGAACTTCGCCGCGATACGGCCACCGGTCAACACCACCGAAGCCTGTCCGCGTGCGGCCTGAGCGTCGGCGATCCGCGTCGCCAGTCGAGCCGCCACCGACTCGGCCAGTACATCGGGATTGGGGTGCACCACGACGCTGGCGGTGGTCACGAGTCCTCCTTGATCGACGACGCCATCGCATCGCCGGTGCAGTACGTCAACGCCGCCGCGTAGGGCTGATCGGGATCGAGATGGCGCAGTTCCTCGGCCAACAACTCACCCAGAGTCCGGCCGTTGAGAATCTGTGATCGGTCGGGGAAGCCGGTGCGCCGCAACTGGGTGTGTCCGGCCTCGTCACGGGTGATCGTGATGTCGTCCCCATTGGTCAGAGTGATCGACACGGCCTTGATCGCGGGCAGGTGCTCACTGTTGCGGACCACGTCGGTGTCGGCGATCGTGGGGTGAATCCCCAACCGGCCACCCAGCCAGCCCGCCAGCAGCGACGCGCTGGGATCGGCCGCGTTGGCGGTGATCGTCACCGACTCCGCGTCGGCGGTCGCGGTGTCGAACGCGCTGGCGATCAGCGAACGCCAGTAGGTGATTCGGGTCCAGCACAGGTCGGTGTCACCGGGGTTGTAGTCGGAGGCGCGCACCGCCAACGCAGCGATCGGGTCGGTGGAGCGTGCGCTGTAACTGATCCGGCGGTCGGCGAACGCCCCCAGCGGATCCTCGGCGGCGCAGCTCGGTGGCTGTACGAACCAGCAGGTCACGACGGGGACGTCGGGAGCCAGCAGCGGCATGACCACTGATTCGGCGTGGTCGGCCAGCGGACCGTAGACCCGCATGACCACCGCCTCACACGGTCCCAGCCGGCCACCCACCACGATTTCGGCGTCCAGTCGGGGCTCGGTGTGCTGGTTGTCGCGACGCACCACGATCAACAGTCGACAGGGGTGCTGTTGGGCGGCCAGCGTCAGCGCGGCCTCGGCTTCCCGTTCTCCCTTCTCGTCGACGATGACGACGAGGTTCAACGCGAGGCCGCTGGTGCCACCGGCCGACTGGCGTTCGCTGGCCAGTGCCGTCACCACCTCGGTAGCGGTGGTGTCCCACAGGGCGATCACCGTGGTCTCCTTCGATAGGTCCGATTGATGTGGTGGGAGGTGGTCGGGGCGTGTGCGAATTCGGCACACGCCCCGTCGACGTGCAGGTGTCGCGGCGGGTCCTGGACGCGCGACGGCTTGCTGGAAGCCGAGTCGGGTGCCACGACCTAGGCCCGGCGCCACGCCCGGTTCTCGGCGAGCAACATCCGGTCGGCGGCCTCCGGCCCCCAGGTTCCGGCGCGGTAGGGCTCCGGCTTGTGATCGGCCCAGAACCGCTCCAGCGGGTCGATGACCGCCCAACTGGCCTCTACCTCGGCGGCGTCGGGGAACAGTGTCTTGTCGCCCAGCAGCACGTCACGGATCAACCGTTCGTAGGCTTCCGGACTGGACTCGGTGAACGCCTCTCCATAGTGGAAGTCCATGGAGATGTCACGCAGTTCCATGCCGGTGCCGGGAACCTTGGAACCGAACTTGACGGTGACACCCTCATCGGGCTGGACCCGAATCACCAACTGGTTGTGGCCCAGCGTCTCGGTGTCGTAGTCGTGGAACGGCAGATGTGGAGCGCGTTTGAAGATCACCGCGATCTCGGTGACCCGGCGCGGCAGCCGCTTGCCGGTGCGCAGGTAGAACGGCACCCCGGCCCACCGGCGATTCTGGACACCGAGTCGTACCGCGGTGTAGGTCTCGGTCGTCGAATCCGCTGGAATGCCCTCTTCGGAGAGATACCCGTTCACTTCGCCGCCGGCGACCCAACCGTCGGTGTACTGGCCGCGAACGGCGTACTTGTGCAGGTCCTCCGGTAGCGTGATCGCTCGCAGCACCTTCAGTTTCTCGGTTCGGATCTCCTCGGCGCCGAAACTGACCGGCTCCTCCATCGCCGTCAACGCCAGCAACTGGAGAAGGTGGTTCTGCAATACGTCACGAGCGGCGCCGGCCGCGTCGTAGAACCCCGCGCGGGACCCGATACCGACGTCCTCGGCCATCGTGATCTGCACCGAGTCGACGTAGTGGGAGTTCCACACCGGTTCGAACAGCGCGTTGGCGAACCGCAGCGCCAGGATGTTCTGAACGGTCTCCTTGCCCAGGTAGTGGTCGATGCGAAACACGTCCTCGGCGGTGAACACCGCGTCGACCAGGCCGTCGAGCTCTCGCGCCGAATCCAGGTCGTTGCCGAACGGTTTCTCCACCACGACGCGACGCCAACCACCCGAGGTGCTGTTGTCGGCCGCACCGGTGCGGCCCAACTGGCGCAACACCACCGGAAACGCCGCCGGCGGAATCGAGAAGTAGAACGCCGCGTTGCCGTTGATCGCGTGCGAGGCCCGCAGTTCGTCCAACGTGGCCGTCAAGGTGTCGAAGGCCTCGTCATCGTCGAACGAGCCGGGAACGAACCGGAAGTTGCCCGCCAGTCGGTTCCACACGTCCTCCCGCCAGGTGGTCCGCGCGTGCGCCTGAGCGGCATCGCGGGCCAGGTGTTCGAACTCGCCGTGTTCCCAGTCGCGGCGAGCGAAACCCAGCACCACGAAGGACGCCGGAAGCAGGCCCCGGTTGGCCAGGTCGTACACCGCGGGAATCAGTTTCTTGCGCGCCAGATCCCCGGTCACACCGAAGATCACCAGCGCGCACGGCTCCGGGATGTGCGGCAGCCGCCGATCCTGGGGATCGCGCAACGGATTGGCGCTGATACCCAATTCGGTCACGAGCCGTCCTCCTTCGCCGCGCTCAACACCCGATCGATGCCCTCGGCGCGGTCACTCAATCTCAACCACAGCAACGGTCGCCCGCGATCCCGCAGGGCTTGGCGGTCTCCGGCGGCCTGTGCCGCCTGCAGACCCGCGAAATCGTATGGACGGCCGGGAATCTCCAGGTCTTCGGCCGAATCGGCCGTGATCTGAAGGAACACCCCGGTGGGGCGGCCTCCCTTATGAAACTGTCCGGTCGAATGCAGGAATCGGGGACCCCAGCCGAATGTCACCGGCGCCTCGATCCGCTCGGCGAGAATCCGACGCAGTTGCGCCAGGCGCTCGTCATCCTCACGGTCCAGATAGGCCATCACCGCGATATAACCGTCGGTGCCGACACTGGATAGCAGCTCGGCGATCGCGGTCGCCAGATCGGTGGCCTCGACGCCGTACCCGGTTACCGCGCCCTCGGTGAACACCGCGTCCTCGGCCGGAACACCGGACTCCAGGATCTGCTTGGTGTTCTCCTTGCTCTCGGCCACATTGGGCTGATCGAACGGGTTGATGGCCAACAGGCGTCCCGCGTGAGCGGTCGCGAGCTCCCAGCACAGGAACTGTGCTCCCAGCGGGCCGTGGACCGCCACATCGGGCTCGTCGAGTCGCGACCCGACCATCCCGTGCGACTTCGCGCCGCCGACCGACACCGACAGCACGTCCTGCGCGCGAGCGCCGGGGGCGGTGGGCGACTCCACGACCACCGGAAGGATGCCCTTGCCCTCCTTACCGGTCGACTCGGCGATCAGCTGCTCGGCCCAGTCGCCCAGCCCGATGATCCCGCTGCCGTCTTCGGTGATGGCGATGGTCGACCGTGACGCGATCGCCGCGCCCAGTACCAGCGCCGGGTTCTCCGGCGGTGCGACGGCGATCGTCTCGGCGAACGCGGCGGCCTCCTCGATCAACTCACCGATGTCGACACCGGCCAACGCCGCGGGAACCAGCCCGAACGCCGTCAACGCCGAGTAACGTCCGCCTACGTCGGGGTCGGCGAGAACGACGGGAGCTCCCATCGCGGTGCCCAACTGTTCCAACGGCGAACCCGGATCGGTGACCACGACGAAGTGCTTGCCGACCGACTTGATCCCGGTGTCGGTGAACGCCTGTACCCAGG
>Ga0233365_1001427_pt1 | contig 10124 bp, 7 predicted proteins | sample ElkDunMinimDraft_27_FD_191535 | JGI IMG/M metagenome (GOLD analysis project Ga0233365, IMG submission 191535) | Fecal eukaryotic communites from dung pellets of Tule Elk in California, USA - Elk Dung C36 | ecosystem: Host-associated > Mammals > Digestive system > Large intestine > Fecal | place... | reverse complement strand
CCAGCCCGCGCGGCTCGGTCATCGGCAACTGGACCAACGAGCAGGGCACCTTCGGTGCGCTGGTCGGCATCACCTCCAGCCGCGGCAAGCTGGGCGTGGAAGGTTACGAAACCATCGGCTGGACCAATCCCAACCTCACCAACGCCCAGTGCGGCAACGGCGCGACTCCCGGCGGCTTCCCCGCCCTTGGCGAGCCCTGCAATGTCACCGGTGGCAACGGCTGGCGGATCCCCGATTTCGTGCCGGACAACGCCGCCACCATCGCCGCCGGCCTGACGCCCGGCCAGGCGATCGACGCAGAGTGGCTGCTGGCCAACAATCCCGGCCTGACCACCGCCCAGATCGGCGAAGCGCTGATCCCGCGACTCGGCCGTCCGGTGCACATGTCCGGTGACCGCGACCGCGACGGCTTCCTCGGCTCGTTCGAGTGGCGTCCCAACGACGACATGCGTTTCTGGGTCGACACGCTCTACACCAAGGCGACGCGCACCAACAGCCGCGTGGACATGAACCTCATCGGCCGCAACGGCACGATGATACCGCTGGACATGCAGCTGGACGCGAACAATGTGGTCACCAGTGCCACCTTCACCAACGCCCAGTTCTTCCTCGAGCACCGCGAATACAACGAGGATGTGCAGTACTGGCAGGTGAGCCCGGGTGCGACCTTCTGGTTCGGCGATGCGCAGAACGTCCGGCTCGACGTGCAGGCCAATACCAGCCGCAGCTGGATGTTGCGCGAGTCGCCGACCATCCTGGTCAACTCGCCGGTCACGACGGTGGAGTACATCAACGGCGGCGACATCCCGACCTGGAACTCCCCGCTCGACCTGAACGATCCTAACCTCGGCTGGTCCTGGGCCGGCGGCGGCCGCGTGAACGTGCAGAACGAGAAGCGCGTCACCGAGACGAGTGGCCTGCGCGCAGACCTGCAGCTGGGCGAGGACCGTCGCAACGTCAAGTTCGGCGTCGCCTGGGACCAGAACGAGCGCCGTATCCAGGGCTTCGACAACAGTGGTGCGTGGGAGGATCTCGTCTGCCGTGGCCTGAATCCGGATGGCAGCATGCCCGACCCGCGCCCCGCCTGCGCCGGCGGTCCGCTGGCAGCGGTGCCGGACTCGGCCCTGGGCGGCTATCTGCGTCCCGGCCCGCACGGCTTCATTGTCGTGGACGCCGATCGCTTCATGAACGACACCAACTACGCCTTCTACCGCGACACCGCCCCGGAGTCCGGTGGTCCGAACACCGGCGGTTCGACAGGCGGGTTCGATGAAGAGACCGTTGCCGCCTACATGGAGGTCAACGGCGAGTCCGAGATCATGAACCGCAACCTGCGCTTCAACTTCGGCGTGCGTTACGTCGAAACGGACCAGAACGTTGCCGGCCCGGTCACCATCGGCGGTGTCCGCCAGTGGCAGTCCCTGGACGGTAACTACAGCGAGTGGTTGCCTTCGTTCAGCGCGGCGTGGGAGGTTTCGGACAGCGTGGTCCTGCGCATGTCCAGTTCGCGCACGATGACCCGCCCGAACCCGAGCTCCATGCTGCCGGCGACCACCTTCACCGACCAGTCGGCACAGGTGGCCAACCAGGGCAATCCGAACCTCACCCCGTACATCTCCACCAACTTCGATCTGGGTGGCGAGTGGTACACCGGAGGCGAAGGCTTCGTCGGCCTGACCCTGTTCAACAAGCGTGTCGAGGGCTACACCTATCAGGGCGTGACGACCCGTCCGTTCCGCAGCCTGGGCATCCCGTTCGAGGACCTGACCGACACCCAGCAGCAGGCGCTCAACAACCGTGGCGGCCCGGATGTGGCGACGGTCAACGTGAACCAGCAGGTCAACGCCGATGCGGAGCTTGAGGTCCGCGGTTGGGAAGCGATCTGGGTGCAGCCGCTCAGCTTCGTGTTCCAGGGCCTGGGCTTCATGGCCAACTACACCCAGATCGACATCAAGACCCTGGGCAACGACGCGCAGCGGCTTGCGGGCAATGTCTACGGTGTCGCGCCGTCGCTGTGGAACGCCACGACCTACTGGGAGGACGACGTCGCCTCGGTGCGTCTGTCCTACACCTGGTCGGAGGGCGCCGTGGGTACGGGGCCGAACCAGCAGGGCATCCCCTTCGCCCAGATCTACGGCGAGGATCGCGGCCAGCTCGACCTGTCGGCCAGCTACACGCTCAAGAACATCCGGTCCAAGCCGCAGCTGACGTTCAACGTGGTCAACATCACGGGCGAAAAGCGCCGTTCCTACTTCGCCTATCCGAACGCGGTCAACGACATGTACGACCCGGGCACCACCTTCACCGTTGGCATCCGCGGGACGTTCTGACCTGACGAGTTTTCGACGCTTCTCCCCACGACCCTCCCGGCGCGTTCCTGCGCCGGGCGGGTCGTGTCTTTTTTTCCGCATTCCCGATCCGCGGCGGTGCCATGCCAAGGTTCGGATGGGTATGGTCGAAACTCCGCAGGGTCGGACCGCCGTGCGGCGGCCGGCGCAGGTACGATAGATCCGACCGGGCGGCCTGTCCGCCACCGAGCAGCAGGGGAGTCCCTTGAACACACGCATTGACCGGCTTTCGGTCACCGAGAAGGTGGGCTACAGCCTCGGTGATCTCGCAGCGAACCTCATCTTCCAGACCTTGATGACGTTCCTGGCGTTCTTCTACACCGACATCTACCGCATCCCGGCCGGCACCGCGGCCACCATCATCTTCGTGGTCGGCCTGCTCGGCGCGTTCGTGTTCACGCCGCTGGTGGCCGTGCTCGCCGACCGCACCAACTCGCGCTGGGGCAAGTTCCGCCCGTGGATCCTGTGGACGGCCGTGCCGTTCGGCGTGCTCGCGCTGCTCGCCTTCAGCACGCCCGACCTCGGCCAGCAGGGCAAGATCTTCTATGCGGCGGCAACCTACACCCTGCTGGTGCTGGTCTATGCGGCCAACAACCTGCCGTATTCGGCGCTGAGCGGCGTGCTGACCGGCAACATGGCCGAGCGCAACAGCCTGTCGGCCTACCGTTTCGTGGCGGTCATGATCGCCCAGCTGGTGGTGCAGTCGCTGCTGCTGCCGCTGGTGCTGATCCTGGGCGACGGCGACCGCGTGCAGGGCTTCCAGAACACCATGCTGCTGTTCGCGGTGGTCGGCACGATCTTCTTCCTCATCACCTTCTTCACCACCCGCGAGCGGGTCCTCCCCGCGGCGGGGCAGAAGTCGAGCATCCGCCAGGACGTGGCCGACCTCGCGGCCAACCGCCCGTGGCTCGTGGTCCTGCTGGTCACGATCCTGGTGTTCACCACACTCGCCCTCAAGGGCGGTACCTATGTGTACTACTTCCAGTACTACCTGGACGAGGCGGCGATGGCCGCATTCCTGGAGAACATCGGCTTCAACGGCTTCATCGCCGGCCTCAACGCCACGCTCACCAGCGTCGGCCTGGCCGGCTTCCAGTGGCCGGAGGACGCAACCACCTCGGCCTTCAGCCTGTTCAATGCCGGCGGCATCATCTTCATGGTGGTGGGCATCGGGTTCTCCAAGACGCTCGCCGACCGCTTCGGCAAGCGCGACGTGTACGGCGTGTTCCTGTTCGTCTCGACGCTGTTCATGCTGGCCTTCTACCTGTTCCCGCCGGACCGGATCGGGCTGGTATTCGTCTCGCAGATCCTGCACGGCTTCTTCTACGGCATCACCATCCCGCTGCTGTGGGCGATGGTGGCCGACGTGGCGGACTACTCGGAATGGCGTAACGGCCGCCGCGCGACGGCCATCATCTTCTCGGCGATCCTGTGCGGCCTGAAAGTGGGCCTGGCGGTCGGCGGCGCGCTGGTCGCGGCCATCCTGGCGCGCTACGGCTACGACGTGAACCAGACCGTGCAGTCGCCGGATACGGTGGATGGCATCCGCCTGTCGGTGAGCCTGTACTGCTCGGTGCCATTCCTCGTCGCGGTGGCGCTGCTGTTCTTCTATCGCATCGACAAGCCGATGGAGACGCGCATCGAGCAGGAGCTGGCCGCGCGCCGCGAGCCGCAAGCGGCATGACCTGGAAACACTGAGGAATCCCCATGGCAGATCCGTCGTATACCGACGCCGAGCTCAAGGCACTGGCCGACGGCGCGCTTTCGCAGCCGCTGGTCAGCCACATCTACACCGCCGACCCGTCGGCGCACGTGTTCGAGGGCAGGATCTACATCTACCCCTCCCACGACGTGGAAGGCGGCGTGGCCTTCGACGACGACGGCGGCCACTTCCAGATGCGCGACTACCACGTGCTGCGCCAGGATGCGCCCGATGGCCCCGCCACCGACTGCGGCCTCGCGCTGGACATCGCCGACGTGCCCTGGGCCGACCGCCAGATGTGGGCGCCCGACGCGGCCACCCGCGACGGCAAGTACTACCTCTACTTCCCTGCCAAGCGCCCCGACGGCATCTTCCAGATCGGTGTCGCCGTCGGCGATCGTCCGGAAGGCCCGTTCCGCGCCGAGCCCGAGCCCATCGCCGGCACTTATTCCATCGACCCGGCGGTGTATGCCGACGAGGACGGCAGCCACTACCTGTATTTCGGCGGCATCTGGGGCGGGCAGTTGCAGAAGTACCGGGACAACGCCTACGACGCCGCGAACGAGGAGCCGGTGGGCGACGTGCCCGCGCTGGGGCCGCGCGTGGCGCGGCTGGGTCCGGACATGAAGCAGCTGGCGGAGGCGGCCCGCGAGATCGTCATCCTCGACGAGGCCGGCCAGCCGCTGCGCGCCGACGACCATGACCGGCGCTATTTCGAGGGGCCTTGGATGCACCGCTTCGGCGGTCGCTACTACCTCTCGTATTCCACCGGCAATACGCACTACCTGTGCTACGCGGTCGGCGACAGCCCCTATGGTCCCTTCACCTACGGCGGCCGCATCCTGGAGCCGGTGCTGGGCTGGACCACGCACCATTCCATCCTCGAGTTCGGCGGGCGCTGGTGGCTGTACTACCACGACGCGTTGTTGTCGGGTGGGGTCACGCACCTGCGCTCGGTCAAGGTCACCGAGCTGGAACACGATGCCGACGGCCGCATCCGCACGCTCAAGCCCTATGGCTGAGGACACCTCCGGCTGGCCAGGGCCGTTGACGGCGCTGGCGCCGGGGCCGTTGCTGACGATCGCCGGCGGCGCGCTGTCGGTCGACATCGCCCCGCATGCCGGCGGGCGCATCGCCCAGATCCGTTGCGACGGGATCGAGCAGCTGGTCGGTCATGGCGAACACGGCAGCGAGGCCGCGATCGGCTGGGGCTGCTACCCGATGGTGCCCTGGTGCGGACGCATCCGGCACGGCCGCTTCGCGTTCGCCGGCCAGCGCCACCAGGTGCCGGTCAACCTCGGCGGCCATGCCATCCACGGGCTCGGATTCCTCATGCCCTGGCAGGTGACGGCGCGCTCGGAAGACCAGGTGGAAATGGAACTGGCGCTGCCCTCGGATGCGCGCTGGCCGTTCGGCGGCGTGGCGGCACAGCGTATTGCCATCGATGGCCGCGGACTCGCCTTGACCTTGTCGGTCACCGCCGGGGACCTCGCGATGCCGGCCGCGCTGGGCTGGCATCCGTGGTTCCGCAAGCCCGAACGCCTGGAATTCGAACCCGAAGCGATGTATCCGCGCGATGCCGAGGGCGTCGCGATGTCGCCGCCCGGCGACATCGCGCCGGGGCCCTGGGACGACTGCTTCGTCAACCGGCGCGACGTCGTACTGCATGGCCAAGGCCAGCGCCTGACCGTGTCTTCCGACTGTCGCGACTGGGTGGTGTACGACGGCACCCCGCATGCGACCTGCGTGGAACCGCAGACCGCGCCCCCGGATGCGTTCAACCTCGTGCCGGAACTGGCCCTGCGGCCCGGCCAGAGCCTGAGCATGCACTGCGACATGTGCTGGCGCTGATGCCTGCCTGGCCGGCCGCCCAGGCCGGCCAGTAGGGAACATCACGTCGCTTGCGACGCCGCGCATCCGCTCCGGCTTTGTCGTATAGCTGACCGTGGCCAGGCGCAGGCCGGGCGGCGGCCGCCGACTCCCGACGTGCGCGATGCGCGGCGCCGGCCCGATTACGCTGCCTGGCTGGCCGCCCGCTGGTTGCCGCCGCCTTCGGCGAGCATCGTCAGCTTCTCGTCGGTCGCCTTTTCCTCCTCCAGCGTTTCCTTCAGCAGGGTGATGGCCTCGTCGTAGCCCAACTGCTTGGCCAGCGCGCACAGCGTGCCGTAGGCCGCGATCTCGTAATGCTCGACCTTCTGTGCGCCGCCGATCAGCGCAGCGTCCCGCAGCGGCCCCTTGTCGATGGAGTCGATGACTTCCTTGCCTTCCTCGACCAGCCCTTCCATCGCCGCACACTTGATGCGCTTGAGCTTGATGCCCAGCACCTCCACGACCTGGTCGATGCGCTCGATCTGGCCGTTGGTTTCCTCCAGGTGGGTTTCGAACGCGGCGCTGAGTTCCTCGGCGTCCGCGGCGCGGGCCAGGCGGGGGAGGGCCTTGGTCAACTGCTTCTCGGCGCTGTAGATGTCGGACAGTTCGTGGATGAAGAGTTCCTCGATGTTCTTGACGGCCATGTGCGTGCCTCGCGGGGGGTGGAGTGGACCATGGACTCTACGGGCGCGGAGACGAAGGGCGGGTGAAAAGCGCGGTTGCGGCTTCGTCATCTTCCCGCTCCGGTTTTCCCACGCTTTCACGCGTCGAAGACGCGACGGGCATGGCGGCGCCACGCGTTCGCGGGGCGCGGCCAGGCACGCGCGGTCCCGGGCGTGGTCTCGACGATTGCGATGGCCGCGGCGCATGCTGGCCCTCCGCCTTGCCGCGCCGCCTCCATGGCCGCCTGTTATCTCTACGTCCTGCCGTTGCTGCACGAGAACCTCGCCAAGCTCGGGATCTCGGTCGATCCGCTGGCACGCGTCCGCGCGTTCGCCCCGCGCTATTACGAGTGCTTCGACCTGCCGCGCAGCACCCTGGTCGGCTTCGACAGCGTCCGGGAGGCACGCCGCCGCGAGGCGGGCCTGCACCGGCAGTTGCGGGAGTGGAACGCAGTCCAGCCGCTGACCGTGCCGGCGTGGGCGGGCGGGCGCACAGAGTGGTACCGCGGCGCATCGGAGATCCTGCACGCCGCCGCCGAGCACGACCGCCAGCTGGGCCATGAGGTGCACCAGCCCGCGGGCGACTGGTGGCGCCGCCGCCTGCAGCAGGAGCAGGCGCTGGTCTTCGAGTGGTGCGAGCAGTACCTGCGCGAAATGCCGCTCGACGAGCTGGTGCGCAGCGCGTACTGGCCACGGATCGTCGAGGTGCTGGATGCCTGGCCTGCGCTGGGACTTGGCCTTGGCGACGTTCTTCCCGCGCCTCTTGCAGGGGCGTACCGGCATTACCGGCGGGCCTGGGACAGCGGCCTGGCGCCTTGAGCAGGGTGGCACGCGACGCGTGTTCCGGCGGGTCCGGCTCGAACGGCGACGGCGCGGCGCCCCGTGCCGCGCATGAACGCTGCACGCGACAGTCACGCGAGCTGCGCACGGACTTCACCCCGGACGACCTACCGTGGTCGACACGAAAGGCGGGCGATGTGCGCGCCGGAAAACCAGGAGCCCACACCATGAAGAATCCAACCCACAATACTCTCCGCGTGCTGGCGATTGCCCTGCTGGCCGGTGCGGTCGGCACTGCTGTCGCCGATGAGCGCAAGGCGCAGGATCGCGGCGACCGGGGCGTGATGGAGCGCGAGTCGTCCCAGCCGGTGGACGATACCTGGATCACCACCAAGGTGAAGGCCGATCTGCTCGCAACGCGCGACGTACCGGGCCTCGAACTCAACGTCGAAACCGTGGAAGGTGTGGTCACGCTGCGTGGCGACGTCGAGAACCAGGCCGAGGCCGACCGCGCCGAGGCGGTGGCCAAGGGCATCAAGGGCGTCAAGCGCGTGGACGCCAGCGGCATCCGCGTGCGCGGCAATACGGCGGCCAGCAACTAGGTTAGACGACCGGCGGCCGCGCGGCTGCCACCCGAAAACAAGAGGCCGGAGCGCGCACATGGTGCGCCTCCGGCCTCACTCGTTTCAGTGGTCGCGTTGCGTCCAGTTTCAGTGACGCGTTGCGTCCAGGACGAAGGCGCGTCGCGTCGCCCCCTGGCGCGCTCGCGGGCAGCGGGTGCAGCGGCTTTTTCCCGGCGATTTCGCGGCGGTTTTACGCGACTCAGGGTGATGAACCAGGACACGCAAAATCGGCTGGAAATCGCGCGTTTTATTCACCGCTGTTAGACAACGTCGCCGATAGATTGCGCGTCCGGCAACGAAGGCGATGCCGGAAATAACGGAGAAAAGACGATGAACCAGCAGAACCAGAACCAGCAGGACCAGCAGAACCAGCAGAACCAGAACCAGAACCAGAACCAGAACCAGAACCAGAACCAGAACCAGAACCAGAACCAGCAGAACCGCAACGAGAACGAGCAGAACCGCAACGAGAACCAGAACGAGCAGAACCGCAACGAGAACCAGAACCAGCAGAACCGCAACGAGAACGAGCAGAACCGGAACCAGGAGCAGCAGCGCGACCAGCAGGGCCAGGAGCAGGACCGCCAGCAGCAGCAGCGTCAGGAACGGCGGGAATAACGGAGCGCTTAGCGAGAGTTTTACAAAAACGCGCGGCCTCGGATTTCCGGGGCCGTTTTTGTATCGGACCAGTAGACAGATCGCGCATGTGTGCCACCGTTGAAGACATCTACCTGCATGAGATCATCGGTACCCCCAGCGCCGGGGAATCCGGGTTTTCCTTTGTCGTCACCCAGGCCCACCGCGGCGATGATGCGAATCGCACCGCAGCCTGGCATTGCAGTTCCTCATCCGCGCCGCAGCGGGTGACCGACCCGGCCGCCGGCGCGAGCGCGCTGCTGCAGCATCCTTCCGCGCCGCGCATCGCCTTTCTTCGCAGCGTCGACAACGCCGTCGCCCTGCACCTGATCGACCTCGACGGCGGTGAAGCCCGCCTGCTGGCGAAGCTGGGCGCCGGCGTCACGAACATCCTCGACTGGGATGCCGACGCGGGCCGTCTGCTGGTCTGCGCCGAGGTTGCCGAGCGCGACGACCAGGCGCCCGCGGTGGTCGAATCGCTGCCCTTCAAGCTCGACGGGCTCGGCATCGTCGTCGGCAAGCGCATCGGCCTGGCCCAGGTCGACGAGGCCACTGGCGAGTGCCGCTGGCTGGTGGAGACACCCGGTGACGTGAGCGAGGCCAAGTGGTCGCCGGATCGCACGCAGCTTGCCTGGTTGCAGGAGGGCAGTGGCCGACAGCGCCAGCGGCTGGGCCTGTGGGTGCGGGGGCCGGACGGCCAGGCCCGCCGCCTGGCGCATGAGCTGGCGTCGATGCGCGGTCTGGCCTGGTCGCCGGACGGACGGCAGCTTGCCGTGGGCGGAAACGCCGTCGAGGGCGCCTCGCAGTCGTTCCTGCACGTGGTGGACGTGGCCAGCGGCCGGGTGCGCGCGTTGGGAGCGGTGGAACTCGCGATCCCCGGCTGCGTCTCATGGCGCGAGGACGGCATCCTGGTGCTCGACGCCTGGCACGGCCTGCAGCGCGTGGCCCGCATCGCCCCGGACGATGGCGCGCGCGAGGTCGTGTTCGCACCGCCATCGGGCCACGTGATGTCGTTCGCGTCGGGACCGGCCGGCCTGGCCTGCGTGGTGGCCGACGCATCCTTCGGCCCGTCCTTGTGGCTCGCCGACGGCGACGGCGGCAATGCGCGGGAGGCCGGCGGGTTCAACGCCTGGCGCCGGGAGCGGCCGCGCATCGTCCAGGGCCTGCGCAGCTTCGAGGTGCCCGACGGCCGTGGTGGCGTCGAGCGCATCGACGGCTGGCTGCTGCGGCCGGAAGGCCCAGGACCCTGGCCGCTGCTGCTGGACATGCACGGCGGACCGCAAAGCCACGTGACCTTCGACCTGGAAACCCGCATGCACTGGCCGCTGCTGGTCTCGCGCGGCTGGGCGGTGCTCGCGCTCAACAGCGTGGGCTCGGACAGCTATGGGCCCGAGTTCGCCGAACGCCTGCGCGGACACTGGGGCGAGTACGACCTGCCGCAGTACGTCGCCGCCGTCGAGGCGCTGCGCGCGGAAGGGGTGGTGGCGGAGATCGCCACGTTCGG
>Ga0233365_1001426_pt1 | contig 10126 bp, 7 predicted proteins | sample ElkDunMinimDraft_27_FD_191535 | JGI IMG/M metagenome (GOLD analysis project Ga0233365, IMG submission 191535) | Fecal eukaryotic communites from dung pellets of Tule Elk in California, USA - Elk Dung C36 | ecosystem: Host-associated > Mammals > Digestive system > Large intestine > Fecal | place... | reverse complement strand
GGATTCGATCTTCACCCAGGCGGAAAGTGTGCCAGGTCCCTCCAATGAGGTGGCGAGGATGGATAGCTGCCCATCTCCGATGTTGCCGCCACTCCGCGCGGCATCGATGCCATCATGGGTGATGTCCATCTGGCCCGTCCACTCCGCATCTCCGTAGGAGTTCCACGGGCGGCTCGTGTCGTCGAGAGCTTCCGCCAGGCTGGGGACACTGCTGGAGGTTGATCTCCTGATCCGGGGTGATGGAGTTGGGGCATCGTCGTCCAATGCTCCGGATTCCAGAAACTTCGCGATCATGCCGAGAACCTGATGGTTCGACATCAGTCCGGTGTGTTCCGCGGATGTTCCCGCCGGCTGGTTGTCGGAACCCACTCCTGCCAGAGGTTCCGAAATGGCCCGCATGATGGCACCTGGCGGGAGATATTGCGGCAGCCGCTGGGAGCTGAGGATGGGCACCGTTCCATCTCCCTCTCCCGGAACTTTATTGAAACGGAAAGCTGGATAGGGAGTGAAGAGGGAATCATGGGCAGTGATGATCAGCCGTGACTCCACCTCCACGCCCACCGTGGTCTTGTCCACCGCCTGCTTGCCCACCACGTGCAGGAAATTGACGGACGAATCATCCGCGGACCAGTCGTCCTGCCGCCCGCCTGCGAAGCCATGGAAATGGATGTTGGCCAATGAGGGCGAGGCGGGAGAGGCCTCCTTGTCCACCATCGAACGGAACTGGCTCGTGTCATAGCCCTCGTTATCCAGCCCGTTGTTGTTGAAATCCACATTCCTCTCCTGGAACAACGGAAAGCCCCAATGCTGATGGTAGAGGGAAGATGGGAGGAGTTCGTGAACCGCAGGCATCGTCAGTATGGCGTCCTTCATCGGTTTGTTGTTGATGAAATCGATGGGGGCCTTGCCGAAGAAATTTCCCGTGAGCATGCGGTGGGATACCTCCGGGGCCCCCCAGATCGGGCTGCCCACGGTCACCACATTGCCGATGTCCTCCGTTCCATGCTCCAGCAGGTAGCGCCGCATCACCAGACCGCCCATGCTGTGGACCACGAGGTTCACCTTCTCCCCTCCATGGAGCTGGCGGATGTTCTGGATGTACTGCCGCAGGGCCGGCATGTGCGAAGCGTTGGGCTTCCGCCAGTCATAAGGGAAAACGAAAAACGTCGGCTTCTCGTCAAACGTCTGGTTCAGCATGTGGAAGGAGGTGATCCTGGATCTCTGCCCTTCCAGCTCATACTCGACATGCCCCAGTTTGTCAGTCATGTAGCGGATGAAAGGTCCGTAGACCGGCTCCACAACGACCCCCACGCCACCGACATCATACTGCCGCACCACATCGATGGCCTCGGTGTCGCCTGGACCAGTCTGTAGGTTCAGGGCGGCCACATCGGACCGGAAGATCGTGGGCCAGATGGTACTTCCGCCGCCGCGCAGGACACTCCCGGCCACCCCGTGGATGAAGATCACCGGCTTGGGCTTTTCCGCGCTGAAGAAATAGGCCTCCTCAAATCCTCCGGTACTGACGACGGCTTCCTTGCCGGACAGCGCAATCATCCGGCCGAAGAGGTTCGTCCCGTTTGGTGCACCGGATGCCTTGATGTAGGCTTCCTGTGTCCACGAAGCACCGTCTCCGGAAAATCCGTACACGGCGCCGCTTTCGGCCCGGTCATTGAGAGTGCCATCACCATTGATACCCGATGCGGAGCCCGACTCGCCGATCGCCCCCACCCAGAGCGCACGCCCTGAAATACCAACCGCGGATCCGAAGCGATCCTGCGAATCCGCATTGCCTGCCTGCAGACGGGTACGGAACGCCCATCCTCCACCCGATTTTTCATAGACAAACACGGCACCGGACCGGGGTACGCCGGTATCCGCATGGGGCGCCCCGACCACAAGAGTGCCTCCGGAAAGGCTGATGGATTCGCCGAACATCTCGCTGTCGGTCGCCGCGGCGGTGGGTGACGTGAGCTTCGCCATCTGTCTCCACTTTCCCCCTTGTTTGCCGAAAGTGTAAACCGCTCCGGCCTCATACGATTTCGCGCTGATCTGGCGGCCATCTTCAATCTTCACTCCCCGGTTCGCACCGGGCGCACCGATGGCAATCGTTCCGTTCTCGATCGCAACCGATAGCCCGAATTCATCGGCCCTTTTCTGCAGCCGACCGTTGTCCAGAATCTCGTTGGTGGTATCCAGTGCTTTCAGATAGGCCTGCTCTGTCCATGTCGTGCCTGCGCGGGTGAATACGTATGCCGCTCCGCTGCTCTCCGCCCGATTCTCGAATGTCGAAGAATCTTCGACGAACTCGCCAAGGGTATCATTTCTCCCTCCATCTTCCCGCATCGACCCGACGACCAGCGTATCTCCTTCGATTGCCAGCCCCGAGCCGAAAAGGTTGCCTGCATAAGCATTGCTGGCCTGCAGTTTCGCTTGTTGGCTCCACTCCCCGTTGCTTCTGACAAAGACGTGGGTCAGGCCTGCACCTTCCTGCAGGGAGCCTCCCACGGCATTTCCTCCCAGCTCACCAATGGCGATGGTGTCCCCATTGATCGCGACGGCGAAACCGAAAAATCCAAAAGGGACGGGAATGGATGCCCTGAGCGTAGCCTGCAACGTCCAGGTTCCCGATTCCTTGACATATACATATGCCGCCCCGGCGAAGACGGCCCCCCCACCATCCAACGCGGCGCCGACAACCGCTGTATTCCCCGAAACTGCGACGGTCGTTCCAAAGCCATCCTGGGTCGTCGGATATGGGCCTGACTCCCGGTGGACCTGAGTGGTGAAGTCACCGGCCCACAACGGGGATGTCAGCGTGAGCGCTATGGGAATAACCACGCATCCGAGGCGCACCAAAACGGAAATCATGCGGCAGTGAATCAGAATCCCCACCGCTGGAGAATCCCTTTTCAACCATCATCCACGGCTTATAACGACGCCGCTTTTCCCGTGATATAAAAATAAGGCATTCCGCATGTTATCTCATCACGTGATCCAGCAGCATGCTCTGGATGGCCAGGTAGAACTGGGAGCGGAAGAAGGCGGAGCGGCGGGCGGGGTGGAGATCCTCCATCGAGACATCCTCGCTCGGCCCGAAGTGATGCAGGTCCTCGATGGCCAGCCGCGCCTGGTTGAGCGCCCCGTACCAGATGAAGCCGTCCGCCTTGCTGATCCAGATGGATCCGGCCTCGCCGCCGGACTGCTCCATCGCGCCTTCGATGTCCCTGGCGACCTTTGAAATCTGGTCGCCGAACTCCTCGCGCAGGTCCGGCACCACGAAGTCCCGCCAGTCCTCCGCGCCCGCTTCCTCGGAAATGAGCGCTCCCAGATTTCCTGCCAGATCCGCATCTCCGCGCCGCGCGTCGTGCAGGATGGCGTGGAGGATCTCCCAGTCACCCAGATCCTCGGCATCGATCCGCAGGCCGCCTTCCAGTGTCGGGGCGACTTTCATTCCGCTTTCTCCAGTGAGGATTTCAGTTGGTGGGCCTGGAGTTGCTGGACGTAGAACTCCGCCTTTTCCTTCTCCCCGGACCAGACGACGGAGCGTCCCGCCTTGTGGACCTGCATCATCAGGATGGTGGCCTTCTTCTCGTCGTAGCCGAAGATTTTCATCAGCACGAAGGTCACGTAGCCCATGAGGTTCACCGGATCGTCATGGACCAGCACGTTCCACGGCGAGGCGGTGGCGACCTCCTCCCGGGTCTGCGTGAGTGTATCGGTATCCGCCATGGGGTTTTCTCAAGCTTCGGCCGCGACGGGTTCCGGAGCGTCCACCCACTTGTCGTGCTCCTTGATCAGGTCGATGAGGCGCTGCACGGCCTCATCCTCCGGGATGTTGAACTTCACCGGCGTCTTGCCGACGTAGAGGTTGATCTTGTTCGGCGCGCCGCCAACGTAGCCGAAGTCCGCATCCGCCATTTCCCCGGGTCCGTTGACGATGCAGCCCATCACCGCGATGCGCACGCCCTTCAGGTGGCCGGTGGCCGCGCGGATCTTCTGGGTGGTGGACTGGAGGTTGAACAAGGTGCGGCCACAGCTCGGGCAGGCCACGTAGTCCGTCTTGAAGATGCGGTTTCCCGATGCCTGCAGGATGTTGTAGGCCAGCCGGAGGGACTGTCCGGGGGCGGTTTCACCACGGACGAGGATGGCATCCCCGATGCCGTCACAGAGCAGCGAGCCGATGTTCCGCGCGGCGGGGAGCAGGGCCTCCAGAAAATCCGTGTCACCGGACGGTGGTTCCAGCGTGTCCTTCAGCAGGATGGGGTGGCGGGGATCCACCTCGAACGCGAGCTGCCGGAACGCATGGATGACCTCCAGGCCGATGCCGTCCTTCACCGTGACGAGCTGCGGCTCCGTCAGGTCATTGAGATGGGATACCGCGGCCGTATCCCGCGGGTCGATCCCGATGGCTCCGGATTTCTCGAAAATGATCTCCGGCTTGAAGTCACCCATCGAGGCGATCTTGTGGGCGATGGCGTTCCACCGCTCCTGCGTGGTGAAGACGCGGACCGTCTTGTCCCCGCCGAGTTCGTGGCCCATGATGGTCATCACGGAACTACGGCGTCTCTCGTAGGAGAAGGGATCGTAGGAAGGGGTGAATTCTGAAGTGGCTGGGGCATCCTGCCCCTCTTGATCCGTGGCTGCGGCGTCCCGCCGCAGGCCGTGGCTGTCGCGTCCCGCGGCAGCATCCTCGTAGGCGGAGCCGGTCCATTTCCAATCGATCAATCCCGCCTTCCGGGGGTTATCCACGACATAAGCAACCTGATTCCTGAGATCCTCTCCATCCCTTATCAGGTGATCGTAGCTTTCCTTTTGCCAAACCATGCCTTCGGAGCCACACCGCTTGTTGATTTCATGGGCAGTGAAGCTTTTCCATGAATGGAGGATGCTCTCCAGCTTGTGGTCCTTCCGAGGCTTCACCACCACATGGACGTGATTGGGCATGACGCACCACGCGAGAAGGTCGTAACGCTCTCCGTCAAAATGTCCCAGCGCACCAGCGACAAGACCGGCCAGCGCAGGGTCCTTGAACAGGCTGGAGCCAAGTGACCGGTCCAGCTCTGGTTCGAGTTCCCGCATCTGGAGATCCGCCAACTGCTTCCGCAAGGAAACAAACTCATCACGGACGCTCCGGGAACCGGAAACCTGCTGCAGAATCCGCAGTTTCTCCGTCAGCTCTTTCTGGCGCGCTTTGTAACGATCCAAAACCTCCACTGGCAATGAGTCCGCGAGGCGGAAAGTGACTGAGTAGATTCCATTCTCCACGTACCAATGAGGAAGAAACGAAGCTTCCGTCTTCTCGACTTCATCCCAGTTCACGCGCGTAGCATGCGCGTCAGCCTCCAAAAAACGGCTGCGAGACGCAGCCGCCACGGCCTGCGGCGGGACGCCGCAGCCACTGAACGGTCGCGCCAATGCCTTGGCCACGGGGATCTCATGCACGGCGTCCTCCGTGAGCGACACCCGGATGGTGTCACCGATGCCGTCCGCGAGGAGGGAGCCGATTCCGATGGCGCTCTTGATGCGGCCGTCCTCGCCGTCGCCCGCTTCGGTGACGCCGAGGTGGATGGGGTAGTTCCAGTCCGCGCCCTCCGCCTTCAGGCGGGCGACGAGCAGGCGGTAGGCCTCGATCATGACCTTCGGGTTGGAGGCTTTCATCGAGAAAACGAAGTTGTGATAGTCGTTGTCGCGGGCGATGCGGGCGAACTCGAACGCGCTCTCCACCATGCCGAGCGGCGTGTCGCCATAGCGGTTCATGATCCGGTCGGAGAGCGATCCATGGTTCGTCCCGATGCGCATGGCACGGCCCAGATCCTTGCAGAGATGGACCAGCGGGGTGAACTCCTCCCGGATGCGTTCCAGTTCCTCCTCATATTCCGCGTCGGTATATTCGCGGATCTCGAACTTTTTCTTGTCCGCGTAGTTGCCGGGGTTCACGCGGACTTTCTCCACCCACTTCGCGGCCTCCATGGCGGCGTCCGGCTTGAAGTGGATGTCCGCCACCAACGGCACGTTGCAACCGGCGGCGCGGACCTCGCGGGCGATGTTCTCCAGGTTGGCGGCGTAGATCCGGGTCTGCGCGGTGATGCGGACGATCTCACAGCCCGCCTCCGCAAGATCCAGCACCTGCTTCACCGACGCCGGGGTGTCCCGGGTGTCCGAGGTGATCATGGACTGGATGCGGATGGGGTGGTGCGCGCCGATGCCGACGTCCCCCACCATGACCTCCCGGGTTTCCCGGCGGGCGTAGTGGAGCAGGTCCGGACAATATCGCAGCGGCGCGTGATTCATTGACAAGGACCTGTAATCGAAAATCCCGGCATCGGCAACGGTCGCCCGCGCCAACCTTCACAAATCCCTCGCCCCATGGGGGTTCCGGTGCCAGAATCCGGCTCACCGCCATGAAACGTCCCGCCGTTCTTGCCGCCGCGCTGCTCTTCCTCCTGCCAGTCCACTCCCGGGGCGAGGAGCCGGAGTTCATCCGCGTGGAGGAAGATGCGAAAGCCGCCCGGCTCCAGACCGGCGTCACCCGCTTCGAGAAAGATGGTGCGGTGGTCGATCTCATCGGTGCCGTCCACATCGGCGACAAGGCCTACTACCAGGATCTCAACAAGAGGTTCGCGGACTACGAGGTGCTGCTTTTCGAAATGATCGGCGGGGAGGGCATCAAGCCGGGCGATCCACCGGTGCCGAAAGTGGAGGACCAGGAAGCGCCCGATCCCCTGGCTGTCATCTATGACCAGGCGGCGCGTGCGCTGAAGCTGGTGGGACAGGTGGACCACATCGACTACCACGCGGAGAACTTCCTCCACGCGGACCTGAGCGCCAGCGAGTTCAGCGAGAAGCTGGAGGAACGCGGCGAGTCGCTCCTCAAGTTCATGCTCACGCTCGACCATTCCGGCACCCAGCCGAACCCGGTCAAATTCATCCTGGGAGCCGTCTTCGGGCGGGCGGATCTGCTGAAGCTTTCCCTCATCCACACGCTGGGGGACGCGGAGGACCAGATCTCGAAGCTCGCGGGGGATAACGTGATCATCGGCGACCGCAACATCCGCTGCCTGGAGGTCTTGGCGCGGGAACTCGGCGCGGGCCGGAAGAAGGTCGGCATCTTCTATGGCGCCGCCCACTACCCGGACATGCAGAAGCGCCTTCAGGAGCAGGGATTCACCCGCACCGGCCATGAATGGGTGACGGCGTGGAACGTGCTGAAGCCAATCAGGAAACCGGCAACTCCGGCGGGATCATGATTTGAAGGAGTGGCTGGCTTTCACGCCTTTGCCGCAGTACACGCAGCGGAGCTTGCCGGTGCTGGTCCGTTGGCCGCAATGCGGGCACTGGATGATCTCCTCCCCCACCTTCCCGTCCAATTTTCCATCACGGGCATCGATTTCCATAATCTTCGCGTAGAGCTGGTCCTCGGTCAGGCCGTGGTGGTCGCGCAGCAGCTCCCACATTGCCTGGCATGCCAGGGTGAGCCGTTCGACCTTTTCGTCGGTTGAAGCAACCCGTGAACGCTGCCCGTCCGCCTGCCGGATGGCTTCGCGGGCCTCATTGCGTGCCTTATCAATCTGGAAGTGCTGGATGAGATCCCACATGCTCACGGTATATCCGAAATAGGGATCTCTGCGCCACTGCAAATCCGCCCCGAATTTACAGTGCCTTTACGGACGGCACCGGCAGGCGGCCCCATCATGCGGTCGTCATGAAAACGACCTACACCTACATCCTCGGCGCTTTCGCCGCCCTCGCCCTCCCTCTGCACGCTGCGGAAGATCCCAAACCGGGGGACAAGAAGCCGTCCGACCCGAAGCCGGAATCCAACAAAGTCCAGATCGCCATCCTGCTCGATACCTCCAGCAGCATGGACGGCCTGATCGACCAGGCGAAAAGCCAGCTCTGGAAAGTCGTCAACAGCTTCACCGAAGCGAAACGCGACGGCCAGACGCCCTTCGTGGAGGTGGCACTCTATGAATACGGCAACAGCGGCCTCAGCGTGGCAAACCAATACATCCGGCTCATCGAACCGATGGGCCGCGACCTGGACGAGCTCAGCCGCGAGCTGTTCTCCCTGAAAACGAACGGTGGTGAGGAATACTGCGGCGCGGTGATCCAGCGCTCGCTTTCCGACCTGAACTGGGATCTCTCCCGGCAGACCTACAAGGTCATCTTCATCGCCGGCAACGAGCCGTTCACCCAAGGCTCCGTCGATGCCCGCCAGGCCTGCAAGGACGCGCTGGCAAAGGGAATCGTCGTGAACACGATCCACTGCGGCAGCCGGGAGGAAGGCATGCAGGGTTCCTGGCATGACGGCGCGGCCATCGCGGAGGGAAAATACCTCGTCATCGACCAGGACCGGAAAATTGCCAGCATCCCGGCACCGCAGGACAAGGAGATCTCCGACCTCGGCATCGAGCTGAACAAGACCTACATCGGCTACGGCAGCAAGCGCCAGGAGGCGAAGATGAAACAGGCTGCCGCGGATACGGACGCCGCCACCGAGACCGCCGCCGCCGCTCCGGTGGAGCGCGCCATTTCCAAGGCCAGCAAGAATTACGACAACCGGAGCTGGGATCTGGTGGATGCGGTGCGGGAAAGGACAGTCGATCTTTCCAAAGTCCCCGCCGAAGACCTGCCCGAGAACATGCGCGGCATGAAACCGGAGGAACGCACCGCCTTCGTGGAGGAAGCGACCAAGCAGCGCGCATCCATCCAGAAGAAGATCGCGGACCTCGGCGCGCAGCGCGATGGGTTCATCGCCAAGGAGCGCGCGAAGCAGGCCAAAGCCGGGGAGAAGACGCTGGATGAGGCGATGGTGGAGACCACCCGTGAACAGGCCGCCCGCGTGGGCTATGTCTTCGGCAACTGAGGAAGATCGACTTTCCTGCCGTCTTTCACCAAAATGAACCGAGTTCCGGCTTTCATCCCATGCTCCCCGACATCCCCATCCTCGTCGTCGAAGACGATCCCGCCGTCCGGCAGGGCATCGTGGATGTGCTCGAGTACGCCGGTTATCGTACTTTGGAGGCACCGGACGGGCATGTCGGGATGGAGATGGCGCTGAAGTCGAACTACCGGCTGCTGTTGCTGGATCTGGTGATGCCCGGTCCGTCCGGCTTCGAGATCCTGCAGGCGCTGAAAAAGAAGCGTCCGGGGCAGGCGGTCATCATCCTTTCCGCCCGGGGGGAGGAGAATGACCGCGTGCGCGGCCTGACCACCGGCGCGGATGACTACGTGGTGAAGCCCTTCAGCATGAAGGAACTGCTCGCCCGCGTGGACGCCGTGCTGCGGCGCACCTGCGAGCGGGCCGCCCCCACCGATGAACGCCCGGTGCCCGGTGGGACGGTGGACTTCCGCCGCCGTCAGATCACATTTCCGGATCGGCGGGAGGATCTTTCCGACAAGGAGGCGGATCTGTTGCGCTATCTGCTCGACGCCAACGGGCGGATCGTTTCGCGGGAGGAAATCCTGCGCCAGCTCTGGGGGCTGGATCCGGACCGGACGGAAACCCGGACCATCGACATGCATATCATGCACCTGCGGACGAAGATGGGCGACAAGGAGCAGACCTATCTGAAAACCATCCGTGGCAAGGGCTACCAACTGACCACCTGATGAGATCCTCACGCACATGGCTGGTATGGGCGGCCTTCGCCCTCTGCGCGGCCACCATCCTCGGCGCGATGGCCTGGCAGACACGGAATGCCATGGCGTCCGAGCGGGAACGGATCTCCGCGGTCCGTCAGGCGGACCTGCAGGAGAAGATGCGGCTGGCCCTGTGGCGGATGGATACCATGGGCGCTGACCTGCTGCTGGAGGAGGGCCTGGGTGGCCCGGCGGAGTTCATCCGCGCGCGCCTCCTTTGGAAGGACAACGGCCAGCTCACCCAGCCGGATGGCACCCCCGCCTCCGGTGAGTTGCAGCGGGCCATCACCCAGCCGGGCGATTCCTTCGAGCGCTATTTCATCCGGGTTGGGAATGCCTCGCCCACCTGGAAATCCATCCCCTCCGCGAGCAAGGCGGCACCAAATGAGGCGAGGGTACCCGCTCCCAGGAGCAAGGACGCCCAGCAGATGGCCAACAATCAGGAACTGGAGAGACGCAGCCGGGCGATCGATGGCGCAAG
>Ga0233365_1001421_pt1 | contig 10149 bp, 7 predicted proteins | sample ElkDunMinimDraft_27_FD_191535 | JGI IMG/M metagenome (GOLD analysis project Ga0233365, IMG submission 191535) | Fecal eukaryotic communites from dung pellets of Tule Elk in California, USA - Elk Dung C36 | ecosystem: Host-associated > Mammals > Digestive system > Large intestine > Fecal | place... | reverse complement strand
GACTTGCTTCACCAAACCGGGATTTTCAAAGAACGATTGAGCCAATCTACGCTGTATGCTTCCATGCTGGAAGTGAGCAACGACGAGGCAGAAGAGGTGCTGAAATGGTTGTTGGACAAGGGTATGACTTTTAAATGGGGCGAAAACCCTGAAACGGAACTTACCAAGGAGCAAACTCTCCAACAATGCAAAATGTATATTGCTGCCCTGCGCCTTGCCGATGATTTCGGCTGTGACACCATTGGCATACAATACCAGCAAGGATTAAAGGACCTGGTGCCTGCCAGTGATTTGGTCGAAGGACTCTTAAACAATACGGAAAGACCACCTGCTTACTCCAAATCAGGCAAAGTACTGTATCCCAACAAAGCCCTCCCCCACTTCAACGAGGTGGATGAATGTGCCGGAGTTGATGCTCTATTAACCTATAAGCTTTGGGATGAATTGGGCATGGAAGGTGAAAACACCCTTCATGATATCCGCTGGGGTGAACACTATACAGGAGAAGGAATAGACGATTTTGTATGGGTATTTTTAATTTCCGGGGCCGTTCCGCCTGCCCATTTTAGCGGGGGCTACGCAGGGGCTACCAGCGAGAGACAGAATCCCATGTATTTTCGCCTCGGTGGCGGTACCTTAAAGGGAGTCAGTAAGCCTGGCCCTATCGTTTGGAGCAGGATTTATGTGCAGAACAATAAGCTTCATTGCGACCTCGGAACGGGAGAGGCAGTACAATTGCCGGAAGAAGAAACCCAGCGACGTTGGGAACACACCTCCAAAGAATGGCCGATTATGCACGCGGTATTGCACGGCGTGAGCCGCAACCAGCTCATGGCCAAGCACCAGGCGAACCATATCCATGTGGTCTACGCCCCCAATGCCGCTAAGGCAGCAGAAGCGTGCAGAATAAAAGCCGCGGCTTTGACAGAACTTGGAGTCCAGGTAAACATCTGTGGTGAGGTGGGATAAAGCCTTTCCTTAGATTTTCATAAAGTTACCAATATCCATCCATGGCCTGTGTGGGAAGATCCGGCAGTGATATCGACTCGGCTGTTCGCGTATCCCTTCCTCCACAGGTTCCTGAGCCTCTTTTAATAAGACAGCTAAATTTTATTACGAATCTGGATAAGATCCTAGAGAATTAGTATCAGCGAACGACTCAAAATAAGCAGACATGAAGAAAGCACTTTTGTACGCCACTGTTCCTTTACTAAGTATGGGTTTATGGTCTGCGGCCGTAGCCCAGTCGACAGCAGATTCATCCATCTCCCCTGTAGATTTCGAAATTGTAAAATACAACCATCCAGGGATGGTATCTGACTTAGGAGTAGGCTTATGGGCATGGCCTATCCCCATGGATTATGACGATGACGGGGACATGGACCTGTTGGTATCCTGCCCAGACAAACCCTTCAACGGATTGTATCTATTTGAAAACACCTCCGGAGTTGATTTCCCTGTCTTTGCCCCACCTGTGAGACTGATGGAATCCATCAAGGACATTCAGGTTTCTTTTTTAGGCAGCACTCCCAGGATACTTGTTCCTGGAGCGGAATTAAAAGATTTCAGCCAATCCCTGGATAAGGAAAAAACGGATCTTTTTCCGGTGGAGGAAATTTTAAAGGATTTTGAAAAAAAGCCCCGCTTCAACCAATGGAAAATGGTGGATTACGACAATGATGGGGATGCTGATATTGTCGTGGGAGTGGATGACTGGAACGACTATGGCTGGGACAATGCCTTCGATGCGAAAGGAAAATGGACCAATGGCCCACTTCACGGCTATCTTTATCTGGTGGAAAACCAAGAGGGAACATATGTCAACCGAGGAAAAATAGCTGCAGGAGGCCGAGCCATAGATGTCTATGGGGCACCGTCCCCTAACTTTGCCGATTTTGACGGGGATGGTGATTTGGACATCATCTGCGGAGAATTTTTAGATCAGATGACCTGGTTCGAAAATACAGGTACCCGTTCAATGCCTATTTACAAGGAAGGGGAAAAACTGGCCAATGAAAACGGAATCATCAGAATGAATCTTGAAATGATCATTCCAGTTGCCGTGGATTGGAACAAGGATGGAAAGATTGATCTGGTGGTAGGTGATGAGGATGGCCGGGTTGCCTTGATGTTAAATACAGGAGCAATAAGGAACAGCATGCCTGTATTTGAATCCCCAAAATATTTTCAGCAGGAGGCTGATAATTTAAAATTCGGTGCGTTGGTCACTCCCGTAAGTATCGACTGGGACAATGATGGGGATGAAGATATCATTGCAGGCAATTCGGCGGGACACCTGGCTTTTATAGAAAATCTGGATGGGTCGGAGAATCCGAAATGGGCCACTCCAAAGCTCCTGGAAGCCAACGGCCAACCTATCCGGATTCAAGCGGGGGACAACGGATCGATACAGGGGCCTGCAGAAGCAAAATGGGGCTATACCACACTGACGGTGGCTGATTGGGATGGTGATGGTCTTTTGGACATCCTTCTCAATTCCATCTGGGGAAAAGTGGAATGGATCAAAAACACCGGAACGAAAGGCTCTCCCCAATTGCAGGAGCCAGTGCCGGTAAAAGTCTGGTGGGGTAATCAGGACATTCCCAAACCAAAATGGAACTGGTGGGACCCACAATCTACTGAACTGTCCACCCAATGGCGGACAACTCCCTTCGCCGTAGATTGGAACAAGGATGGGCTGATGGACTTGGTCATGCTGGATCACGAAGGTTACCTTGCCTTCTTTGAGCGTACAGAAAGAGAGGGAGAACTTTACCTTCTTCCCGGTAGCCGGATTTTTCACGGTGTGAATGCCTCCGTGTTCGACAACAGAGATCTTGTCATCAATAAAAACCCCGGTCCGTTGCAGCTGAATAATAAGGAAGCTGGGGGAAGTGGAAGAAGGAAGTTCACTTTTGTGGATTGGGATAATGATGGGGACCTAGACCTTTTGGTGAATAGCGTCAATATTTCTTTGTTTGAAAATACCGGCGAGGCAGATGGCTTAGTCCATCTTAGACATCGGGGTCCCATTTCGGAAAAAATCCTTGCCGGACATACTACCAGCCCTACCTCTGTTGATTGGAACAGAAACGGAATTCCTGATCTATTGGTGGGTGCGGAAGATGGCCATTTCTATTATTTGGAAAGATAATGGTCTTTATGATTGTTGAATAAGTATACCTCTAAAGAAATCGAACATGAAAAGTTTAGTGATCTCCCTATTATGCGTTGTGGTATTGAATTCCTGTTCGAGAACGGCTTCAACGGAAAATGCAAATGCCGAAATGGATAGGCAAGCCAACGATATTACGGGGAGGTATTTTCTACCCGAAAGAGCCAATCCCGGAGAAGGCGCCTACCTGAAAGGGGAGTTGATCTATTCTTTGGAAAATCCTCCTACGCCGGAAACCCATGCTTCCACCTTGGTGGAAACTCCTTCCGGCATTGTGAGTGCCTTCTTTTCAGGAACCCATGAAAAACACCCTGATGTGGGTATCAGAGTTTCTCGTCTAGAAAACGGACAATGGACATGGCCCGAGGAAGTCGCCAACGGCATTCTAAATGATACGCTCCGCTATCCCTGCTGGAACCCGGTTTTATTTCTTCCCCAAGGCGGCCCTCTTCAGTTGTATTATAAAGTAGGCCCAAGCCCACGCGAGTGGTGGGGAATGTTAATTACTTCGGAGGATGATGGGAAGACCTGGTCTGAACCCATAAAATTGGGCGAGGATGAAAAAATCGGTCACCTGTTAGGTCCCGTCAAAAATAAATCCATTCAACTGGAAGATGGAACAATCATTCATCCCTCCAGTACAGAAATTAAAGTAGATGGAGAAGATTTATGGCGGGTGCATTTTGAAATCAGCAAGGACAATGGCAAAACATGGGAGGTAGTAGGCCCTATCAATGACGGAAAAACCTTCGATGCCATCCAGCCCAGTGTGGTTACCTACGAGGACGGCCGACTGCAGATTTTGTGCCGAACCAGGGAAGGCATTGTTTCCCAAAGCTGGTCAGAAGATGGCGGCATCACCTGGAGTGAAATGACCGCTACGGACCTTCCTAATCCCAACTCGGGAACAGATGCAGTAACACTTCAGGACGGACGCCAGCTTTTGATCTATAACCACAGTACCAAAGAGGGTGAGGAGCCAAAAGGGAGAAATATCCTGAACTTGGCATTGTCGAGAGACGGCACAGCTTGGGAACCGGTAATGACTTTGGAGGACGAGCCCATTGAAGACGGATACGCCTATCCAGCAATCATCCAATCCAAAGACGGATTGGTCCATATAACTTACACTTACAACCGTCGCTCCATCAAATATGTAGTGGTTGATCCGCAGAAGATGTGAGGTCAGGCTGATGGGAGAAGATCGGGGCCAAAACGAGGCAAGATCTTGGAATGGCATACCTGAAAATACCCTTGCTCCTAGCACGCGCCCGTCTCAATACTAGATACACAGTACTCAATATTATAGAAAATGACATCAAATCCTTTATTTCAGCAAGCCTTTTCGGGAATTATCCCACCTATGGTAACGCCTATGTTGGACAACCAAACCTTGGATAAACCGGGCCTGGAAAGGTTGGTTGAACATCTCATCCAGGGCGGAGTCCATGGCATCTTTCTTTTGGGAACCACCGGGGAGGCTCCCAGCCTTCCCTATACCGTTCGGCGGGAGTTGATCAAACTGACCTGTGACCAGGTTGGGGGAAGGATCCCGGTAATGGTGGGAATTAGTGACAGTTCCCCGGAAGAAAGCATTCTTTTGGCGGAAGTATCTTCCGAGGCTGGTGCAAATGCCGTAGTCGCCGCTCCACCCTATTATTACGGCATGGATCAATCCGAGCTAGTTAAATACTACTGGGATTTGGCGGACAGATTGCCCCTTCCCCTTTACCTCTACAACATGCCTTCCCATACGAAGATCCACATATCCATCGCCACGGTGCAGGCACTTTCCAAGCACCCCAATATCATTGGGCTTAAAGACAGTTCAGGCAATGCAGTGTACTTCAACGGCGCCCTACATGCCATGAAAGAAGATGCTTATTTTTCGCTTTTGGTAGGACCGGAAGAAATGATGGCCTCGTCTGTATTGATGGGGGGGCAAGGAGGAGTCAATGGAGGAGCCAACCTCTTTCCAAAGCTGTATGTTGACCTCTATCAAGCTGCAGTTGATCGGGACCTGCCAAAGGTTTTGGAATTGCAGGACAGGGTGATGGAAATATCCAGACGAATCTATGGTGTCGGCAAGACAGGTTCTAGTTACTTACAGGGCCTAAAGGCTGCATTAAAAGTTTTGGGAATCTGCAATGATTATATATCTTCCCCTCTGAGAGGTTTCGAAGATGCCGAAAAAGTCCAAATCGAAGAACATCTCAAACAGCTCCATTAGAATTCTATTTTATTTCGACCGTCCCCAAAAGCTATATCTACCTCTTTATTACATGCCGCTATGCAGTTACCCTTACTAGATCTATCCATTTTTTTAATTTATATGCTAGGAATCATCTTGTTTGGTGCCTCATTTTATTTTAAGAAAAGATCTGCCGAAGATTATGTGTCGGGTGGTGGCAATCTGCCCTCATGGGCCATAGGCATGTCTATATTCGCTACTTTTGTGAGCAGTATCAGCTTCTTGGCCCTACCCGGCAATGCCTATCTTTCTAATTGGAACGGCTTTGTTTTTAGCTTGTCCATTCCCTTAGCAGCAATTTTGGCGGTAAAGTTCTTTGTCCCTTTGTACAGGAAGATGCAAAGCCCTTCTGCCTATTACTATTTAGAAGTGCGGTTTGGGCTGTGGGCAAGGATTTATGCCTCGGTATGTTATTTATTGACCCAACTGGCAAGAATGGGGGCGATTATGTATCTATTGGCCCTGCCAATGAATGCCTTGTTCGGATGGAGCATACCTATGATCATTATCGTCACAGGGGTCAGCGTCATGATCTATGCGACGCTGGGCGGACTTGAAGCGGTTATTTGGACAGATGCTATTCAGGGAATCGTGTTGATTGGTGGAGCTTTGGCCTGTATATTGATTATTATGTTTTCTATGCCTGAAGGTCCGGGACAGGTTTTTACCCTTGCTTCAGAGGCCAATAAGTTCAGTCTAGGCAGTTTTGACTGGAACTTTACCGAATCCACTTTCTGGCTGATTCTAATTTATGGTCTCTTTATCAACCTTCAAAATTTCGGGATAGACCAGAATTATGTCCAAAGGTATATCAGTGCAAAAACAGAAAAAGACGCCATGAAATCAACATGGCTGGGGAGCTTACTGTATGTACCTGTTTCCTTAATGTTCTTCTTTATCGGAACCGCCTTGTTTTCCTACTATCAGGCAATGCCGGAATTATTGCCCGAGTACCTTCAGGGTACAGAAAATGCCGACAAGGTCTTCCCCCATTTTATCGTACATGCTTTACCTACGGGAATGACTGGTCTATTGATTGCCTCGGTTTTTGCCGCCGGGATGAGCACGGTTTCTACGAGCATCAATAGCTCAGCCACAGTGATCCTTTCTGATCATTACCAAAAGTACATCAATAAAAATGTGACGGAAAAGGGATCCATAAAGGTACTTACCTTGTCTTCCATCATCATGGGCATTCTGAGTATACTAGTGGCTTTGGCTTTTAACGGAGTGGAAAGTGCCTTGGATGCTTGGTGGGCTTTGGCTTCAATCTTCAGCGGCGGTATTTTAGGACTTTTCCTCCTAGGTTTCATCTGTAAAAATATCAAGGAAACGTATGCTTTAATTGGTGTAGTAGTAGGGGTGATTGTGATCGGATGGATGAGTCTTTCCCCGATGTTCTTCACCAATGGGCTTTGGAGTAATTTTAAAAGTCCCTTCCATGCCAACCTGACCATTGTCTTTGGCACGACGGTAATCTTCCTCACCGGCTTCCTCTTATCTAGGTTGTTCAATTTTAAGGATGATGAACGTGATATGCAATAGCATATGAATCCGTATATTTATTCCTAATATTGAACAGCATCTATGTCACGACATGAAGGAACTTCCTTGGGAAAACGAACTGGCTTTACTAAAATCTATTGTCCAAAAGTCCGGATTAGAGGAAACCACTAAGTGGGGTATCCCGGTGTTTACTTATAAAGGCAAAAATGTCATCGGCATCGCTGGCTTTAAATATTTCTTCGCCCTGTGGTTTTACAACGGCAGTTTTCTGGAGGACAAAAGAAAAGTGTTGATCAATGCGACAGAAGGCCAAACCAAAGCATTGCGGCAATGGCGTTTTCGCTCAAGGGAGGAAATGGACGAGGAACTGATTTTGACCTACATTCGCCAAGCCATTGAAAATGAAGAACAGGGCAAGAGGCTAAAGCCCCAAAGAAAGGAACGGCTCCCAATCCCTCTCCAACTTGAAGCCGCGTTTAAGGAAGACGCCCTTTTTGCCCATAGCTTTAATTGTCTTTCTCCCGCCAAACAGAACGAATACCTGGAACATCTCCTTGGTGCTAAGCAGGAAAAAACCCTCTTGTCCCGAATCGATAAAATGCGGCCCCTGGTACTTGAAGGGCAAGGTCTGCACGATAAATACAAAAAATAATTGGGACAGCCTACTCCCCACCTTGTCCCTCGCTTAATGGGCTCTGGTATTCCCCAAACCCTCTCAGCTGAGTGGGAACAAACCGCTTTGCCTCAAGCCTCAATTTATTTTTTCTCAAAAAGCCTTCAGACACAACCGGTGAGGAATATTTTCGTATATTACAATGATATCATTTCAACATCATAATAATATGGAAAAAACAATTAAACCCTTGTCTGGTTATCTGATGATTTTCATCAATCTCGCCATTTTTGCGTTCTCTATTTTGTCCATCGCTCTCGGTGCTTTTCTGCCGGGGATTGTTGCGATGGTCATTTTGATCTCTGTTTTGCCCGGTTTCTTTATTGTAGAGCCCAACAAGGCAATGGTATTACTGCTGTTTGGTGCTTATAAAGGGACTGTAAAAGCATATGGCTTTTACTGGGTCATTCCTTTTATGGTCAAGAAAAAGATTTCGCTACGGGTCAGAAACTTTGAGAACAAGCCATTAAAAGTAAACGACAAAATCGGAAATCCCGTGATGGTGGGAACGATTGTAGTATGGCAGGTTCAGGACACTTTTAAAGCTTCTTTTGATGTCGAAGATTATGAGAATTTCGTCCATCTACAGGCCGACGCAGCAGTAAGGAAGATGGCGGGCATTTATCCTTATGATGATTTTGAAACGGAACATGCCGAGATCACACTGCGCTCGGGAGTGGAAGAGGTCAACAAATCCTTGGAAGATGAAATCAGTGACCGCCTCCAACATGCGGGAATAAAAGTATTAGAGGCGAGGATCTCCCATTTGGCTTATGCCTCGGAAATAGCCAGTGCCATGTTACAACGACAGCAGGCTACTGCCATCGTTGCTGCCCGCAGGAAAATTGTGGATGGAGCAGTAGGAATGGTGGAAATGGCATTGGATGATTTGAAAGTAAAGGATATCATTGACTTTGATGAGGAGAAAAAAGCAGCCATGGTCAGTAACTTAATGGTGGTACTTTGTTCGGACAGAAGTCCCAGCCCGGTTTTAAATGTTGGAACCTTACACCAGTAATATGCATAGACCTGTTTTCGAAGAATCGCAAAAATTCAACCAGCCATTATTATGGATTTCCATCGCCCTTGTCTGGCTTCTGGTAACCGTTACGGCCATCAGGGACATAGCACATGACTATGGCTTAGGAAACAACCTATTGGAAAGTAAAGAGAGCAGTGCTGCTTTGGCAGGAATAGGAATGATCAATCTGGTGGTCATTTTGTTCCTACTGATGAGACTTGAGACGAGGATTGATGCATCTGGAGTACAATTTCGCTATCCTCCTGTCATCAATTCCTGGAAAAAAATCCCGCTCAATGATATCCAATCTATACAGATTATCCGCTATTCTCCCTGGGCTTATGGTGGCTGGGGCATCAGGTTTAGTTGGCACGGTTGGGCTTATAATGTAAAAGGAAATAAGGGGATAATGATCAAGAAGAAAAACGGCAAACGACTTTTGATCGGCACCCAAAATAGCCAGAAGGCACAGGACGCCATCAATATTTTAACAGACCAGCGAAGAGAGATGGATTATGGCGAATAAAAAACCTTTTGCCCTTAGGATTGACGAGAAGTTGATGAAGGCCGTGGAGAAATGGGCGGCAGATGAGTTTCGAAGTACCAATGGACAATTGGAGTGGCTGATACATGACGCGCTAAAAAAGGCCGGAAGGTTGCCTAAAGACAAAGGAGAGGCCAAATAACCTCTCCTTTGCTTAATCCTTCTCCGGAATATACAATAAACTGTCGGTTTCGAAATCGAAAAGGGTCAGCTGCCTCAACTGATAGTAAGCCGACCAATATTCCCTAAGAGAGGAAATGTAGGCCCGCTTATTGGAGTCCTTTTCCGTCTGGGCGATATTCAAATCGGTGATGGTCACGCGTCCCGTCAGGTACCTATCTCTCGAGATCTCGTATCGTTTCTCCGCCACCTTATCCGATAATTCGGTAATCTCCAGCCGATCTTCTAGCATTTGGAAATTTCTTGCCATCGTGTAAATCTCCTGCTCAAAGTTGATTTTTTCCTGCTCTACGGTGTATTCCGTAAGACGCTGGTTTGCTCGGGACTGTTCCATCCTTGCTTTGGTACGGCCCCAATCCAAGATGGGCATGCTGATGCCCAGGTTCACTAGGGCCTGCTGGTTAGGATTGATATAAATATTCTCAAAAGTAGAAGCTGCGTTGTTATAACCGTAACTGGCATTCAGGTTCATCTGGAAGCGCTGTCCCCTGGCGCGGGCGACTCCTTCTTCAGCCTCTAGTAATTGTCTGTCGAAACCGAGAGCAAGGGACCGATTCTGGAAAGCCAGATCTATGGCACGATCCACATCCACCTGAATAGAGGGGATATTGTCGGGAAGAACGAGCTCCACATTGGTATTTTCATTTAACCCAACGTACGACTTAAGCGTCAACATACTGGTTTCCATATCCAATTTGGCTCCTGCCAAATCCTGCTTGGCTTGCAACACCTGGAGCTCCACCTGCAAAAGATGGTCTTCAGAGGTGGTTCCTATATTGTACCGCCCGTTTTCAATGCG
>Ga0233365_1001420_pt1 | contig 10154 bp, 6 predicted proteins | sample ElkDunMinimDraft_27_FD_191535 | JGI IMG/M metagenome (GOLD analysis project Ga0233365, IMG submission 191535) | Fecal eukaryotic communites from dung pellets of Tule Elk in California, USA - Elk Dung C36 | ecosystem: Host-associated > Mammals > Digestive system > Large intestine > Fecal | place... | reverse complement strand
GCAAATTACCGGTAGTCTCAGGTAGGATAGACGCATTTTGGAAACTGATGAACTCGGGTTGTACCTGTGAATTCTGATATTGTATAAAAACACGCTGAGAAGCAGAAATTTGGCGTCCGATACGCTGATTTGAGAAAAAAGATCCTCGTTTAATACCTGCATAACCTTTGGTTGCAAAGGAATTAACAGATTGTACATCCCATAGTCCTATTTTCCCCTCGTAATTGGCTGCAACTGAAGCACCCGCTTTTTCATCGTTGTTCACAAGTCCTTTTTCATGGCTGATCCCCCCCTCTGTGCGTATGATATGCTTATTGTTAATTACAAATGATGTTGCTGCGTTCGCCACATGCGTGTCTATACTGAAGCGCGGATCATGGGCGAATAGATACGACACTTTCCCGTTAAATGATTTAGCATTTCCGAAACTGTATTTTGTACCCACCATACTCGACCCTTTTGTTTGATTGATATAGGTACCATACAGATTGTAATTATTTTCCAGTGCAAGAACTTCAATCTGCTTATTTTCACCAAACTTGGTAGAAACCTTTCCACCTCTTCCGAAAACCGGGTAATCGTAATCGTTACTGTTAATATTTCCTACCCGTAATACGGTATTTTTTCTCTCCAGTTCCAACCAGGTATCATACAGGTTATAACGGCCGTCAAGATAGTAATCTGCCCCCATATTAAAGCGTGAATTCAAATTCTCAGTTACTTGAAATGCTGCGTTTCCCCTCAATTGGAGAAAATTGAAGCCTGAACTGTTTTCATTATAGCTCATCTCCGCAAAATTACTTCCGCTCACTGATTCATTCCCCCGGGCTATTTGTCTGTCGTGTGACAAAATAACTACGTAGAGCGTGTTGCTTCCCACGACTTTGTTATCAAGTAGATCTGTAGCGGTTGCATTAATATTAAATTCAGGATAAAGCATATTCTGTTTTCTAACCCTGATTTTAATCTCAACGGTTTGTTTTTCTAAACCTTCCAGAGATAATGTTTGTTGTATCGGCATCATTTCCAAGCCGTCAGGGATTGATTGCAAATCAATCTTAACGGTTCGTTTACTATAACCCTGGTTTTCTACAATCAGCAGGATCGAGGATTGGGGAACGGCAGGGTTGATGAAATTTTCGTAGGTAGCCGTGTAAATGGCAATGTTATTGTTCTCTTCTTTTTTAACAAAGAATGCGATGCTTTCAGTTTTTGCGATGGTTGGAGTGCTGTACGAAACATTGAATGTGATCTCATTAGATCTCAGTTTCATAAAATCAACATTAGCGATGAATTTCAAGGGAAGATTTTTAGACTGACCCGCACCTAAGGTAAACTCATTTTTTGGATAGAAAAGTAAACCCGGATAGTTTTCCTGAGGCGTGATAGCCTTAATAGTAATTTCTTCAGAACTTTTATTCTCAATGACTATGAAATTAGTAAAAGTAGCCCCCTTCTCAACAGCTAAACTGTCTTTTTCAAAATGGATTTCGATATCCTTCTTTTCCTGCGCAAAGGCAAACGAAAAGTTCAGAAGAACAAATGCAAGTAAGATTGTTCTTCTTAGAAATACTGTCGATAATACATTTTGTAGTTTCAAGATTTTTAAAATTTAAAGTTTTTTTCGCCTACCCGCAGGTCATTGGATCCTGCCATTTTAATAATAACCACGCCAAGGAAGTTCCCCGAAATGTTCTCCGGTAAAGAGAATTGAACGGTCTGATTGCTGTCAGGAAGCATAGAGATGGAAATTGCACGTAATTTTATTTCCTTACCACTGTCTGTGTCGGTTAGTTCAAACTCAACGGTGGCATCATTAATGGTGTTTCCGTCATTGTGAATATTTACTGCGACTTTTCTTTCCGCTGCATGGTCATTACTCAACTCTGAAATATTAGTAATATCCAAGCTTTTTACCTGATTTCCCGGTGGAGTATAAAAGATGTGAAGTCCCACTTCAAATAAGGTGATAATACCAATACCATTCTGAACTCGTGCTTGATCTGCCTGTTGAGGAAGCTGTGTGAAAAACAACATGCTGTTCGTAACGGCAGACTTTGATGCGTTTGCCGGAATCTGCATGGTTACTACGATCTCCTTAGTACTTTTGGCAGGAACTGTTACAGCGTTTTCTAAGGTGGACATCCAAGAGGCATTGGAAGTTTTTGAACTGCCTGCATCAAGATAAACCTTATTCCCGTCTTCTTCCCGCATCCAGTCTTTATAGTTGAGGTTAAAAACATAATCCTTGTCAGAGCTGTTTTGAAGCGTGACTGTCTGTGTAACTTTTTCTCCCGGACTCCCGGTAAAAAACAAACGTGTAGGCGACATAGATATGCTCTGTGCCAGAATCGAAGAAGCCCCTGTAAGGATAAAGAAAACAAAAAGGTAGATAAACTTGCGCATGGTGTAATTGTTTAATAGTAAAAGATTCCCAAAACTACTGAAAACAAAGCAAAAGGAACCTTTACAGACTAAAAAATTTATTATAAGGCAGTGGCAGTGTAAGTTACGGTCTGCGTATAGGTTCCGGCAGGTTTACCTAAAATATCAGACGATGATGATTTCGACGCTGGAATGGTGTAGTCCAGGTTCAGTGTTAATGCGCTTCCAAGGGGAGCGTTTGAAACTAAAGTCTGATCGCTTGAAGATAAAACAACAGCGTTCTTTGTTCCGCCCATTGTTCCCGAAGCTGTTGCAGCTTTGATCGTTAAAACGCTTACAGGGATTAAGTTGGTTCCATTCACAAAACTAGCACCTCCTGCTTTTACTTTTACATTAAAGTTCTTCGTTGATGTTACTTTTAAAGAGTTCGCTTTGGTAACGGTCTGATCAGAGTTGTAGTCTGCTGCAGTCGCATAGTTAAAGTCAACGGTATTACCAATTGCAGTACTTCCTGCATCAATAGAGATTACATCGTTCAGGGTAATGTTTACGGTTGTTGTTGCAGTATTTTGAGCTTGCGCATGGTTGGTTCCAAATAGGATTGCTCCGAAAGTTAAGGCTGCGATTACGATTTGTTTTTTCATGATAGTAATATTTTATTATTATTTTATTTCTGTTTAATTGTTCTCTCTTGAACATTACAAATCTACGGCGGCGGCAAAAGTTTCTCTGTAGTGGAAAATGGAACTTCATGTAGTAAAATAACTACACAAATTATCCGTTTGTTTAATTAGAAAAACCCTCGACACTTGGAAGGTGTTGAGGGCTTGTATAAAATTTAATGTTTGTTTGTTTTATAAGGCAGTAGCTGTATAAGTTACGGTCTGCGTATAGGTTCCGGCAGGTTTTCCTAAAATATCAGACGATGATGATTTAGACCCTGGAATGGTGTAGTCCAGATTCAGTGTTAATGCACTTCCAAGGGGAGCGTTTGACACTAAAGTCTGATCGCTTGATGATAAAACAACAGCGTTCTTTGTTCCGCCCATTGTTCCCGAAGCTGTTGCAGCTTTAATCGTTAAAACGCTTACAGGGATTAAGTTGGTCCCATTCACAAAACTAGCACCTCCTGCTTTTACTTTTACATTAAAGTTCTTCGTTGATGTAACTTTTAAAGAGTTCGCTTTGGTAACGGTCTGATCAGAGTTGTAGTCTGCTGCAGTCGCATAGTTAAAGTCAACGGTATTACCAATTGCAGTACTTCCTGTATCAATAGAGATTACATCGTTAAGGGTAATCTTTGCCGTTGTTGTTGCAGTATTTTGAGCCTGCACATTGTTGGTTCCAAATAAGATTGCTCCGAAAGTTAAGGCTGCGATTACGATTTGTTTTTTCATGATAGTAGTATTTTATTGTTATTTTATTTCTGTTTAATTGTTCTCTTTTGAACATTACAAATCTACGGCGGCGGCAAAAGTTTCTCTGTAGTGGAAAATGGAAGTTCATGTAGTAAAATAACTACACAAATTACCCCTTTGTTTAAATAGAAAAACCCTCGACACTTGGAAGGTGTTGAGGGCTTGTATAAAATTACTGTTTGTTTGTTTTATAAAGCAGTGGCAGTATAAGTTACGGTTTGCGTATAGGTTCCGGCAGGTTTCCCCAGGAGTACTTTCGATGCTTTTTCTGCCGAAATAGAATAGGCAATATTTAAAGATTGTTTTGCTCCAGAACTTGCGTTACTTACCAATACCTGATCAGTTGTAGACAATGTGACCTCATTCATAGTTCCCATTAAACTTCCGCCTGCTATTGCTTTTACCTGTAATATATCTACTGGAATTACGTTGGCGCCACTTACAAATTTTGCGCCCTCCGACTTTACTTTTACATCGAAATTTTTTGAGGAAATGATGACTAAACTATTCGGTACCGTCACATTTTTTGAAGAATTATAATCTGTTGTATTTACATAATTAAAATCTACAGTGCCTCCTGAAGCAACAGTTCCTATGTCCATTGCAATAACGTCTGCTAAAATAATGTTGACGGCGGTATTAACTTGCTCCGAATTTTGTGCTAAAACTGGAGTGGTTCCTAAAGCGATTGCTCCAATAGTTAAGGCTGCGATTGCATTTTGTTTTTTCATGATAGGGTAAATTTAAAAGATACTAAGATGCTGTCATTCAAAATTAATTTTACTTGTAAATATCATTGAAATCAAATCTAACAATATTCTCTGACATGACCAAAATCTTTATTGTTATTGATTAACTATCTGAAAATATAACGGTTATAAGTTTTTTATGCTAATTGAAGTAATTGTTGATAGGATATAACGCTGAAATGAGAAATGGATGCAGCTTTTTTGACTAAATAATTGATATATTTTATTAATAAAAAATAGAGCTAATTACATCACAAAGCTCAAAAAAAGATTTTCGGACTTTTTCAGATAAAGTCTTTATTGGGTCAACAGCTTATATAATTTTCTATGTAGTGTTTTATTAGCGCAGTTGCTTTTCGGAGTTGCTGGCTTTGTTAGGGCACTATTCTTACCTTTATCTTAAATCTTATTAAAAGATCGCTTAGGAAGAAGTTTAAAGCATATTATTGATTTGGATTTTATTATTAAGAGATTAGGAATTATTATTTAAGGCTTATCCGGTGGAGTAGCAACTTTCACATACTTTTATCAAAGTATTTCGCCCGTTTGTCCAAGCTAGTACAATCCACTTGAATTGAATGAAGAAAGCGCTCCTGAAAAAGCTCCACTGTTCATCTTACAAGTCAGGTCAATTGCTACTGCAATTATAATGGCAACACCTCAAATAATTTCGTTTCCGCTTGCATCAATATATAATTGTGGGTTATTATATCCATATTTATTATTATTCTGTATATTGGATATACTGCTTTAGTACCCATTTTAAGTTAAGTCAGTTTCTCAACCATTCCCTACTTCCCTACTTCCCTACTTCCCGTTTCTCCACCATTCAATAGCGCATCAATACTAACAAAGCTTTGTCTTAACCATAGTCCAGTTAGTTTAAAGCCTGAGAGCACCTTAAATTACCGTCTTTAAGCTTCACTACTGATGAAACATAAAAAAACCGCTTCTCATTACAGAAACGGTTTTGAAATTTGGTTAGATTGGGTAATATTTTATTCTTTGGTAGAATTATGTTGTTTGTAAAAATATTTTTGACCCTACATTTCTACAATAATAAACTCGGATCTGCGGTTCATCTGATGTTCTGCTTCAGAACAATTAACACCGTCTGCACAACCGTTTACCAGTTGTGTTTCTCCGTAGCCTTTCCAGGTTAAACGGTTGCGGTTGATGCCGTTGGCAATTAACCATTCCGCCGTAGACTGTGCACGGTTAGATGATAACGTTTCGTTATACCTGTGCGTTTGTCGGCTGTCGGTGTGTGAACGGATGTCGATCTTCATCGTTGGATATTCTTCCAGCACCGCAAACACTTTTGCAAGTTCCAATGCAGCATCAGGACGTATATAGTATTTGTCTAAATCAAAGTAAATTGGATTTAAATTCAATACTTTAAACAGATCGTCACCAGGCTTCAATGGAATTTTAGCAGGTTCCAATATAATCTCCGCTTCGGTAATTCCACTTTCATTTGGCAGGCTGACTTTTATTTCCTGTGTTATATAACCTTCTTTTTCGGCTTTTATGTGATAAATGTCGCCACACTCATATCCGTGATCAAGGTTATACGTAGGTGCTACATATTTATTACTTGTTGCGTTAATGTTGTATAGCCCGTCTGCCAATGTTACCATAGCATCAGATATCAAAGCGCCTGTTTTACTTTCTTTAACTTTTATATGAAGCACTTGGTTACAGTCTAAGACCAATGAACGTAGTTCAGTAAAGGAATAAATATCGTCATTCCCTTTACCTCCCGTTCTGTTTGAACTTAAGAAGCCCTGCTTGGTTTCATTGTTGATAAAATATGCGAAATCGTCGAATTCTGAATTTATCGGCGTACCTAAATTCTGAACAGCTGAAAACAAACCATCTTCTTTTATTTTAGATACGTATACATCTAAACCACCCAAACCAACACGGCCGTTACTTGAAAAGTAAAGCTCCGTACCTGCAACAAAAGGAAATGTTTCCCTGGCTTCGGTATTTATACCTGCTCCAAGATTTTCAGGGGTGCCGTACTTACCTCCGTTTATTGAAACTTTCCATAAATCCGACGCACCAAAACCTCCGGGGCGATCAGATGAAAAATACAATGTTTTACCATCAGCGCTTAGTGCCGGGTGTGCAGTATTAAATTGGTCGCTGTTAAAAGGAAGCTCTGTTACATTTGTCCATTTACCTCCTGCTAATTCTGCACGGAAAATTTTAAGTTTGGTATTTTTATCGGCATCATATCTGCGCTTTCCCTTAACCACATTGTTACGTGTAAAGTACATTAGCTTTCCGTCAGCTGTGGTAATTGCAGAAGATTCGTTTAATCTGCTTTTTACCTCCCCCTTTAAAGATCTTACATTGTCTTTCTCATGAAGATCTTTAACATCAGCTTCATAGATGCTGGTAAAAGACGCTCCTGTCCAGGTGTGTACCTTTTTAGAAAAATTACCCGTATCTCGCGCGCTTGTGTAATAAAATTTTTCATTTATCACATAAGAACCAAAATCGGCAGAAGGCGTATTAATCGCAAGATTGTTAATAGTACCATATCTTCCGGAATTAGCCAAAATCTGCATTTCAAGATCTTTTTCGTTTTTTCGAATTTTTGAAATCTCGATTTCTTCTCCTGAAATCTTTACAAACTCACTGTAATATTTTTTAGACTCCGACTCATTTCCTACATTCTGCAGTGTATGGGCATATCTGTAATAATATTCAACGGGAATCTGAGAAGGTTCATATTCAGAAAACAACTTCTGATAATACTTATGGGCATCAGCGTAGCGGGCATTGAAATAATACGCATTACCTAATTTCTGCACCAAATCCTGATTAGAATAACCGCGCTGATAAACTTTTTCGTACAAGCCGATCGCATCTACATACGCCCAACGGTCGTACTCTTTCACTGCAGGTTTTAAGCCTGACTGTGCATAGGTGTAGTTTCCTAAAAATAAAGAAAACAACAAAATCATTATTGATAATCCTTTTTTCATTTCTTTAACTTTTTAGAAGAAACGTGGCGAATTAACGCGACGATACTTATTAAACAATTCAAAACGCATAAAAACCTCATGGGAACCGTTGTTATAACGTGCCAGCTTGGTAGTTTCTGCATCGTAACTGTACCCTATCATTAAACCGTCTGTAATCTGGAAACCTATCAAACCACTGAATGCTGCATCCCAGCGGTAAGCTGCTCCTAAAGTCAGCTTGTCGTGAATAAGGAAATTAGCTGTCAAATCTGCTTGTAACGGACTGCCTTCTACAGCCTTGATTAAAGCAGCGGGTTTAAATTTCAATGTAGGATTAATTTCGAATACATGACCTCCCATCAAATAAAAGTTCATTCGCTGGTTCATTGAACTGTAAACAGTCCCGTTATCGAACCTTTTGTTTTCTAAGAAACTCGGAACAGATAAACCAATATAACTTTTTTCGTTATGCCAGTAAACTCCCGCTCCGATGTTTGGTGAAAACTCATTCTGGATGTCTACCGCCAGTAAAGGGTCGCCTGGTGCAGCTTGTTTTAAACGGGAATATTCCACATTAAGCATATTGGCAGTTCCTTTAACACCAAAACTTAATTTACTGCCCCTGTGGTTTAAATCAATAGTATAAGAGACATCGACACTTAATGTATTTTCGTCAATAACTCCCAACCTGTCGTTCACAAAACCTACTCCTAAACCTAGCTTACTGTTCTGAATCGGAGTATTTATAGAGAATGCATTTGTTCTAGGTGCACCATCTAAACCAACCCATTGAGTTCTATGAAGGCCAAAAATACTCAGTGCCCCACGGCTGCCGGCATAAGCAGGGTTTATATTTACTGTATTGTACATATAATGTGTGTACTGAGGGTCTTGCTGGGCGTGCATATTTGCACACCCAAAACTTAACAAGACGCCTGCTAATACTTTATTGAAAATCTGTGAAAATTTCATATTCGGTATTATTTAGTTGTTTCTAAATGTAGGTAACCTGACTGTTCAATAGGGTAAATTTGTCCGTTGCCCAGATCGTAATTATACTTTATTAAATAATAGTATGTACCTGTTGGCAATTTAGGATCTTTATTTACAGTAACTCTTCCTTCAGAAAATCCTTTAAAAGTATTTCCTCTAGAGTTGTAATCTTTGGTCTCATAAACAAGTACGCCCCAACGGTTGTAAATAGCTACGGTGTTACCTGGGTAGCATTCTATTCCGTTTAACAACAACTCGTCATTATGACCATCTCCATTTGGTGTTACTGCATTGAATACTTCTATCGCGCATGATAAATGAATCGTTTGGGTAAAACTTGTTTCATTTCCACAGTCGTCTGTTGCTGTCCACGTTCTTAAAATATCATACTTGGTATCGCATGCACCTTTAATTACGTCATCTGAAACAGTTACTGTTGCCTGTCCGCAGTTATCACTAGCTTTTAGAGATTCGGCATCTTTCAAATCTTCACATTTAATAAAAATTTCTGTTGCCGGTAATGAACCTGAAAACTCTGGTGCGGTTGTATCCTGCACCGTGATAATTTGTACATGTTTCGCTGTGTTGCCACAAGCGTCTGATGCAGTCCATGTTCTTTCTATCTCATAGTTGTTAGGGCAGTTGCCGTCTATTCGTTTTTCTGTAAAACTAACAGTTGCCTTGCTGCATAAATCATCTGCAATAACCACTGCTACTTCAGGAATATCATCTGAACATTCAATTGTTCTGTCTAATGGCAGGTTTGTTGAAAATACAGGTGCCGTTGTATCTACTACAGTAAAACTAGCCGTAGTTGTATTTGAATTTCCACAAGCATCGGTTACAGTAAATGTTACTGTTGTACTTCCTGTCGACCCGCAATCTTTACTTAAACCGGTAAAATCATTAGTCCAAGTTAATTCGCCAGAACATGAGTCTTTGGCAGTAGCTCCAGCACGACTGCTTAACCACGCAGTTAAATCGCTGTTGTTTCCGTTTCCGTCACATTCTACTATCAGGTTATCAGCCTCTTTTACAAATTCCGGACTTTGTGTATCCTGTATAGTGAAAACTGCCTGTTTATTGATGGCATTTCCACACGCATCAGTCGCGGTGAATTGAACTGTTGTTTTACTTGTTTTTCCACACAACACAGTTGTATCTACTACAGAATACGTGTAAGTAACCGCTCCGCAATTATCCGTTGCTATACCGCCGCCGTGATTTGCCAACCACGCATTGTATGCTGCAGTATTACCTGATCCGTCACATTCTACAACTTCGTTTTGTGGTTCGGTAGTGAATACCGGTTTAGTGGTATCTGTGATGGTAAATGTCGCAATTGTTGAAACACTGTTTCCACATGCATCGGTTGCCGTGAACGTTACCGTTACGCTGCCTGTTCCACCGCATAAAGCTGTAAAGTTAGCCGCATTGTAATCGTTTGTCCACGTTAAGCTGCCTGCACACGTATCCGTTGCTGTTGCGCCTCCATGGCTTGCCAGCCAAGCTTGTAATTCTGTTGTATTTCCTGATCCGTCACACTCAACTGTTTTTGGTTGTGCCGCTTTTACTAATGTAGGAGCTGTTGTATCTTCAATGGTAAACGTTGCTGTTGTTGTTACAACATT
>Ga0233365_1001417_pt1 | contig 10160 bp, 15 predicted proteins | sample ElkDunMinimDraft_27_FD_191535 | JGI IMG/M metagenome (GOLD analysis project Ga0233365, IMG submission 191535) | Fecal eukaryotic communites from dung pellets of Tule Elk in California, USA - Elk Dung C36 | ecosystem: Host-associated > Mammals > Digestive system > Large intestine > Fecal | place... | reverse complement strand
CACTTCAGCGGCTGGCGGCCCGGCCTGGTCGCCGGGTAACTGTCCTTCTCCCCCCGGGGTTTTGAACCGGGGTCGCGCACGGAGGGGAGGTCGGATGTCCTGGGAACCAAGAAAGCCCCAAGCAGCCGATACCGTGCACACCTGCGACCGCCCCAACGCCAGTGACATTCTGACCAACCGGTCCCAACCGGGTGACGTGTGGCAATGCATGGCGTGCGGGAGACGGTGGGAATTGCTCAACGTCGGGGTATTCGGTCTACCGCCAAGGCGCCAACGGCTGACACGAGGACGTGTCCAGCTCGCTCGCTTCGGGTACTCGGATGTGCGCGCTCCTACGTGGCGTGATGCCGGCCCCGGTGATGACCTGTCGTGGATCAAGACAGAGCAGATCGAATCTGTCTGGCAGTTGATGGCGAGGTGGTGGCGTGGGAAGTCTCGTCGAGGCGACCGAAGCCGCGATCAAGGCCGCTGACCACCTCACCCCCGCCGACGACGGAGCCGTACAGGCGCTGCGCCTGTTGGCTCGCAAGATCGACGCGTGGGATGTGATCGTGTCGTGGGCGCTCGATGATGTCGCCGATCGTGACGGTGGACGGCCCGTAGTTCCGGCGAACGACAACGTATCGATCCCAAGCTACCTGAAATACTGCGAACAACTCGGGCTAACTCCACAAGGGCGGGTGAAACTGCCGAAGAAGGACGAGGAGAAGCCCAGTGGCAAGCTCGGCAAGCTCCGCGCGATCCCGCGCCCGAAAACCTAAACGCTTCGGCTCCGAGACTCCTCGGATCTTCACTCCCCCACTGCGGAAACTGGAACCACGCTCACCGGTGACCGAACGCCGAACCCTCGGGTATTCGGTGATCGACTTCGCCACCGACATGTTGGAAATCGACCTCCTGCCGTGGCAACGGTGGCTACTCATACACATGCTGGAGCTGCTGCCCGACAACACATTGCGGTTCCGAACCGTGGTCGTGTTGGTGGCCAGACAGAACGGAAAGTCAACCCTCTCCCAGGTGCTCGCGCTGTGGGCCATGTACGTGTACGGGTGGCCCCTCATCCTGGGAACCGCGCAGGATCTCGACACCGCCGAAGAAGTCTGGCAAGGCGCGGTCGACCTGGTCGAAGAGACCGACGAGAATGACAACCCCGTTCGCCCTGAGCTGCTGGAACTGCGCGACAAGGTCGTCATGGTCAACGGCAAAAAGTCGCTGAACCTGACCAGCGGGGAACGCTACAAGGTGAAGGCCGCCAACCGGCGCGCCGGCCGTGGCCTCTCCGGTGACCTGATCCTGTTGGATGAACTGCGCGAACACCAGTCGTGGGATGCGTGGGGCGCAATCACCAAGACCACCATGGCCCGCGCGATGGCGTTGATCCTGGCGCTGTCGAACGCTGGCGACTCCACCTCGATCGTGCTGGCGTACCTGCGTCGAATGGCGCACGCCGCGATCGGCGACCCCGACGGCATCAACGCCGACGACCATCCCGGCGCGATCCTCGATGAGAACGAGGAACCCGACGACGACATGGACAACGTCGACGAGGACACTCTCGGCCTGTTCGAATGGTCCGCCCCGCCGGGTTGCCCGGTCTCTGACCGCGACGGATGGGGACAAGCCAACCCGTCGATGGGGTACACGATCACCGAGCGCACGATTGCCGCCGCGTGCAAGACCGACCCCGAATGGGTGTTCCGCACCGAAGTGTTGTGCCAGTGGGCCGCTGGGTCGCTCGAAGGGCTCTACCCGCCGGGTTCGTGGGATGCCTGCCTCGACGCCGACTCACAGATCGCGACGGACTCCCCGATCGGGTTGTGCGTCGACGTGTCGTGGGACCGCTCGACCGGGCACATCGGCCTCGCCGGGTTCCGAGATGACGGTCTTCTGCATGTCGAGGTGATCGCTTCCCGGGCCGGTACCGATTGGATCGTGCCGTGGCTGACCTCGCCCGACCGTTCCGAAGCCGTACAAGGTGCGCGCGTCGCTGTCCAGGCGTCCGGTGCGCCCGTGTCGAGCCTCATCGACGCGATGCTTGAGGCCGGTATCGAGGTGGAGCCGTGGAAGGGCGGCGACCTCGGTGGAGCCACCGGCGGCATGTACGACCACGTCCGACAAGCCACGGTCCGCCACCGGATACAGCCGATCCTTGACGTCGCTGTCGCCACGGCCGCCGCGAAACCCCTCGGCGACTCGTGGGTGATCGACCGCCGTAAATCCGCCGCCGACGCCTCCCCACTGATCGCCGTGATCGGCGCCGCGTGGCTGATCGGCCCGAAAGCACCCGAACCTACCAAGACACCGACCATTCACGACTGGGACGAATCCCTGTTCGACGACGAGGAGGTGTACTACATATGAGACTCGCCTCCACCCTGCTCGAACTCGCCGGTATCGCCGCGGTCGCTGTGGGCCTGTGGATGCTGGCGCCGTGGATCGGGGTCACCGTCGCCGGCCTCGGCCTGGTCGCGGTAGGCGTCGCATTGGACCCGCCGCGGCGAGGTGACTCGTGAGCATCCTGTCCCGCCTCGTCGAATCGCTCGGCGAGCAACGCGCGGTCACCTCATCGAATGCGATCCCCCGCAACTCCGAGATCGGTGTGGCTGCGGGTGTTCCGGTCAATGACCGGACGGCGATGCAGCACGCCACCGTGTTCGCGTGCGTCCGCCTGATCGCCGACTCCCTGTCGATGCTGCCTGTTGATGCGTTCCGTAAACGAGACACTGCGAGGCAGGAGATCAACCCGGCGCCGTCGCTCATCGCCCAGCCGTACCCCGGGATGAGCCGGTTCGAGTGGATGCACCAAATGGCCACCAGCCTGGTGTTGCGGGGTAACGCCATCGGGTTGATCACCGCGCGAGACCGGCTCGAATACGCCACACAGATCCTCCCGATCCACCCCGACGACGTCACGATCACGCTGGAGGGCGATGGCCTGCCGCACGTCCCGATCTATCGGATCGGGGGCGTCGAGGTGCCACGCGCCGACATCCTCCACATCAAACGGTTCACGCTCCCCGGTCAGATCGAGGGGCTGTCGCCGATCCGTCAAGCCGCGCAAGGCATCGGACTGTCCCTTGCGGCGGAGAAGTACGGCGCGCGGTTTTTCGGCGACTCCGCGAACCCGTCGAGTGTCCTGGAGACCGACCAGGATCTCAACGACGACCAGGTCCGCCGGGCACAGAAACAATGGATCTCCACCCACGGTGGCCGGCGCCTCCCCGCGGTCCTGTCGGGCGGGTTCAAGTGGCGGCCCATCATGATCATGCCGAACGAGAGCCAGTTCCTCGAAACCCGGCAATACCAAGTCGGTGAGATCGCTCGCCTGTTCGGGGTTCCGCCGCACATGATCGGTGACGTCGAGAAGTCCACGTCGTGGGGTTCGGGCATCGAGCAGCAGTCCATCGGTTTCGTCACGTACACGTTGGGCGGTTGGATCTCCTGCATCGAGGCCGCGCTCAACCAGTTGTTGCCGCGCGGCCAGTTCGTCAAGTTCAAGGTTGACGGCCTGCTGCGCGGTGACCAGAAGGCGCGCTACGACGCCTATTCGGTGGCTCGCATCGGCGGATGGATGAACGTTGACGAGATCCGCGCCAAGGAAGACATGGCGCCACTCCCCAACGGGGAAGGCCAGACCTACATCCAACCGATGAACATGGCGCCCCTCGGCTACGACCCCACCGACCAACCCGATTCCGCGCCGACCCCCGACCCCGATCCTGAAGAGGATGACGAATCATGACCGCATCGCGCGCTGCCCGCCTGGCGGGCGTCACCGAGCGCCGCCACCTTCCCGCGCGCGAGTTCGAGCTACGCGCCGACGGCGACACTCTCACACTCACCGGCTATGCCTCAGTATTCGATGCCCCGTATGACATCTACGGCGGCCCCGACGCTGGCGGTTTCTCGGAGACCGTCGACCGGAAGGCATTCGACAAGACATTGCGCGGCAAGCCGGACGTTCACTTGCTGATCAACCATGAGGGGATGCCGTTGGCTCGCACCAAGAGCGGAACCTTGACGTTGTCGGCGGACCGGACAGGTCTACTCGTCAAGGCGCCGCTCAACCGGCGCGACCCTGACGTACAGCGGCTTGAGTACAAGATGGAACGTGGCGACATGGACGAAATGTCCTTCGCGTTCCGGGTGATCCGTCAGGAATGGAGCGCCGACGAGACCGAGCGCCGCCTCACCGAGGTGAGCCTCGACCGCGGCGACGTGTCGATCGTGAACCACGGCGCGAACCCAGCCACCTCCGCTTCCCTGCGGTCGCTGCTTGATGTTCTCGGCGACGACAAGGCGCTCATTGAGGCCCGCTCGATCGCTCGTGATGACCTCGCAGAGGCACACCGGCGACTCGGCAGCCTGCTGCGCGATGTCGCTCCGAAGGCCAAGCGGGGCATGAGCCTCGCTGAGGCCCGCGCTCTGGCAGCCGAGTGATGCACCGCCGCACCGACCCGAAGTGCTGCCGGTTTAAGGAGCCGCCCCGCCGCGGCATCCGTCGATGGTGGTACGACCGCAACCGAGGCCGGTACTGCCCCCAATGCTGGCCCAACGGCTAGCACTACCTGCCGAACTGACCACCGCGCCCTGAGCGTGGCCCCTGAAACTGGCCTTCTCGAAGAAGGCCCGTCATTCGCGACTCCGTAGATCGGAGTCGCAAACATCACCGGCTCGCGCCGGTCGCACCTCACCGCCTCGCCGCAGCACCCGCACCCGCGCGCCGCTGCACCAGGTGACTGACGCCGCGATCACCCGGACCGACACCGATCCCAACCATGCCCACAACGGGCAGAGAGGACGTGTCCGTCATGGATGAACGTCTCAAGCGGCTCATCAAGCGCCGCGAAACCGCCGCTACCGAGCGGGAAACCCTGCTCGCCCAGCGGAAGGCCATCGTTGACCTTGCCGAGGAGGAGGTTCGCGAGGACCTGTCCACCGAGGAAGACGCCGAGTTCCGAAAGTTGACGAAGTCGCTGAAGGACAAGGACGGCGAGATCCGCAGTTACGACGAGCGGATCACCGAGCTGTCCGAGGAGGCCGAGCGCGAGGTTCAACTGACCGCCGGTGCGCTGGCCGTCCGTAAGGCCGAATCCGCCGCGAACGCGCGCGTCACCGAAGGCCGCATCTACGAACGCGGCAACGGAAACTCATACTTCCGCGACCTCGCGCGGGCGCAACTGAACCTCGACGGTGACGGGTCCGCCCGTGACCGCCTGGTCCGTCACGCCCAGGACGTCGCCACTGGCACCGAGTACCGCGACCTGAACCGCACCGACGGAAACGGCGGATACTTCGTACCCCCGGCCTGGTTGATGTCGCAGTGGGTGGACCTGGCGCGCGCCGGCCGGGCGACCGCGAACCTGATGGACTCGCAGCCGTTGCCTCCGGGCACCGACTCGATCAACATTCCGAAGGTCGCCACCGGCACCACCACAGCCATCCAGACCGCCGACAACGCCGAAGTGTCGGAGACGGACCTGACCGACACCTCGGTGATGGCTCCGGTTCGCACGGTCGCCGGTCAACAGGATCTCGCGATCCAACTGCTCGACCAGTCGCCGGTGAACTTCGACGAGGTCGTGTTCCGCGACCTGATGGCCGACTACGCCACGAAGGTTGACTTGCAGGTCATCGCCGGAACCGGTTCGGCCGGTCAGGTGACGGGTATCCGCTCCACGGCGGGTATCGAGACCGTCGCGGTCACCGGTACCTCGGTGGCGGCGGTGTACGCGAAGATCGCCGATGCCGTGCAGCGCGTCCACACGTTGCGGTTCATGCCGCCGAGCGTGATCGTGATGCACCCCCGTCGTTGGGCGTGGCTGCTGGCCGCGGTCGACTCGACCGGTCGCCCCCTGGTGACCCCGAACGCCGGTAACCCGCAGAACAACATCGCCACCCTCGGTGCGGTTGCCGCAGAGCAGGTCGTGGGTCAGATGCACGGCCTGCCGGTCGTCACCGACCCCAACATTCCCACCAACCTGGGCACCGGCACCAACGAGGACGTGATCTTCGTGCTGCGCGCCAGTGACCTGTTGCTGTGGGAGTCGGGTATCCGGTCGCGGGTTCTGCCCGAGGTTGGTTCCGGCACGCTCACCACTCGGTTGCAGGTGTACGGCTACATCGCGTTCTCCGGCGCCCGGTACCCCAAGTCGATCGTTGAGATCGGCGGTGCCGGCCTGGTCGCGCCGACGTTCGACGTCGACGACGGTTCCTGACCCCGACGGTGGCCACCATTTCGGTGGTGGCCGCCGCTCACCGAGAGGACATCATGGCCACCCGTGACATCAAGGCCGCCTACATCGAGGCGTACCGCCGCGACTACGACACTGCGGTCGCGCAGGGCCGACGTGGCCGCGCTGCCCAGTTGGCCGGGGTCCTGGCCGAGTACGGCGTCAAGGTTGTACCGCCTATGGAGACGACGGCTCAGGCGGCACCGGAGACCACCGAGGCGAAGCCGCCCAAGGTCGCGCGGAAGGCGACCAGTTCGAAGCAGAAGAAGAATGCGGGTTGACACCCGGTACCCGTTGGTGAGGGAGCGGCACCGCCGCGCTAACCTCGCCGCGCTCGGTGACCTGCTCGACGCCATGGCCGCCGACATCGCCGCCCGGAACGACGCCGGCGCCCGTGTGCTGCTGGCGAAACGGTGGGATGCGGTACTACGAGACGTTCTGTTGTCGCGCAACACCTCCACCGCCTCCGAGATCGCTCTACTGGTCGCGCACGCGCTCGGTGCCGACTACGACCCGGCGATCATGGACGCGTGGCTACTGCGCAACGCCGAGATCGCCGCGTCCACCATCAACGACAAGACCCGTGAACACCTCGACGCCACCGACGACGTCGACAGTGTCTTGACGGAAATGACCACATCACGGCGGGCATCGATCGCGTTGTCCATCGTTACCACGGCCGCCGGGTTCGCGTCCCGCGACGTCGCCACGCATTCGGGGGCATCCGCGAAGATCTGGCGGGTCCACTCGACCAACCCGCGAAGTTCCCACGCTCGGATGCGCGGCGAAACCGTACCCGTTGGTGAACGCTTCAGCAACGGCCTGGACTGGCCGGGTGATTTCGAGGGCGGCGCCGACGAGGTCGCCAACTGCCACTGTTCACTGACGATTCTGGCGTGAGGTGCGACGATGGCCAATGATCTGGTATCACCCGATGACCTGCTCGATTTCCCCGGCGCCCCGTTCCCAGAGTCGGTTGTGGATTCCGTTGTGGATGCCATCAGGATTCAAGCGGGCTGGCACATCGCACCGTCACGCCGCGAAACCCTGCTTCGTGACTGCGATGGCGGCCGGACCCTGTTCTTGCCGACCCTGCATCTCACCGAGGTGCACGAAGTCGCCGACGTCACCAACCCGGAAAACCCGAAGGCAATCACCGGGTGGCGTAAATCCCGCTCCGGGATGGTGTCGGGACCCTGGTTCCCCTATGGGGACGAGACGGTCGAACTTGACATAACTCACGGGTTCGAGGAGGTTCCGCCCGCGCTGCTCATGCTCGTCGCCGAACTCGCGCAACTGGGCGGGCGACAGACCGGTGTCCGGCAGGAAACCGCCGGAGGCGAATCGGTGAGCTACAGCGTCGGCGAAGCGATCACCCCACAGACACAGGCGATCCTCAGTAGGTTCAGCCTCCCCGACGGGTTCCGGTAATGGGTGTCTCGTTCAAACGCGAGGTCATCGTTGTCATCCGGCCCGCGTGGATCAATGAGCGCGGTGACCTCATGCCTGATTGGGACAACGCGACCGAACATGTCGTGCCCGGGTGCCGGGTGCAACCTGCCACCGGTGACGAGATCCACGGCCGCCGCGACGCCGTGATCAACCGGTGGAACCTGTACGCCCCCGCCAATGCCGACATCACGGCCCTAGACCGGGTGCGGCACGACGGGATCGTCTGCGAAGTCGACGGCAACATTCGACAATGGAAGTCACCAACGGGCGCCCTCGCGCACATTGAGGCGCAACTGAAACGAGCGGAGGGCTGACATGGCCAAGATTCGTATCGAACTCAACCGCGACGGTGTCCGGCAACTGCTCCAGTCTCCCGAGGTGCTCGGCGACCTGAAGCGCCGCGCTCAGCGCATCGCCGTTGTCGCCGGGCCGGGGTTCGAGGTGCGCGCCGGAAACGGGCCGAATCGTGCCCGCGCATCGGTGGGCACCACCGACCACGCGTCACGTCGCGCCGAGGCCGAAAACCGGGCGCTGACGCGAGCCATCGACGCCGGGCGTTGACATGGCCGAGGCAATCGCGTTCCCCGACGTCGAGGACGCACTACAGCAATACCTGACTACCGAACTGGCCGCCCGCGGCGACACCGCCACCGCCCATGTCCGCGTCCCTCACCCTCGCCCGGCCCGGTTCGCCACGGTCGCGCGGGTGGGTGGGCCGCGACGAAGCCTCATCGTCGACGACGCGACGGTCGCGGTCGAATGCTGGGCCACCACGCCAGGGCAAGCCCACGACCTGATCCAACTGGTTCGCGCGTTGATCCACGCCGCGCAGGCCACCACATTGGATAGCGGTGTCCAGGTCTACCGCGTGCAGGAGTTCGCCGGACCGGCGCACCTGCCCGACCCGGTGTCTGACCAGGCCCGCTACACCATGACCTTCTCGGTACAGACCCGAGGCACCGCGATCTGACCCCCGACCGGAATCCCCGGTCTTCACTCACCACCGTTCCGCGCCGGTGGCATCCACATTATTCACCATTATGGAGGGATGCCGTCATGGCGTTGAACTCTGCAAATGTACGCGTCGCCGTTACCGGCGCAATAAGCGTCGGCCCGCTAGACACCGAAGCCCCGACCGACGCCGACTCACCCCTGACCGGGTTCGATGATCTCGGCTATGTCTCCGAGGACGGTGTCACCGAGACTCGCGACCGCTCCACCGAGCAATTGCGCGCGTGGCAGAACGCGGACATCCTGCGGGAGGTCGTCACCGAGGCGTCGATGTCTTACGCCGCCCGGTTGGTGGAAACGAAGAACGAGACGGTCGAGCTGTACTACGGCACCCCGGTCGCCGACGACGGATCGATCTCGATCATCCCGTCCCGCACCGGCGGACGTAAGTCTTTTGTGCTCGACGTGATTGACGGCGACGACTTCATCCGCGCCTACATTGCCTCGGGCGAAGTCACCGAGGTCGGTGAACAGGTCTACGCCAACGGCGAGGCCATCGGCTACGAAGTCACGATCACCGCGTACCCGTCCACCAAGATCCTCACCGAGGACGGGCAACCCGCCTCGGTCAAGAAATGGTATTCGTCGCTGGATGCGACGTCTTGAGCGCGCGGGGTGGGTGATCTGCGCGGACCCCGCCCCGCGTCCAATATCCGCGCACACTCCATAGGAGACGTTAATGGTCACGCGCAAAACCCCGCAGGACCGCAAACCCGCCGCCGGCACCGAGTTCGAGTTCGAGCACGACGGCAACACCTACACGCTGCCGAAGTTCGGTTCGTGGAAATCGGCGCTCATCCGCCGGGTCCGGAAGCTCGACGGGGTCGACGGTACGTACACGATCCTCGAAGAGATCTGCAAGGACGGGTCAGGTTACGAGTCCTCGCTTGAGGCTCTCGACGACATGGATATGGACGGGTTCAACGCGGTCATGCAGGCGTGGCAGGACCACGCCGGGGTGACCCTGGGGGAATAACGGAGCTTCTCCGCCTCCTGGAGGAGCACCGCGAAGCCTTCGATTACGACTTCCGCCAACGATTCCAGTTGTCCGCCGAGGTGATCGGCGAGTCAATGTCGTGGCGGGAAGCCTGGTCACTCACCCGCACCCTCATCAACGACGGGTCGACACGGCTCGGCGCCGCCGTCGCCGGATGGGACCGCCCATGGTCACCCGAGGCGTGGATTCTCGCGGATCTGTACGACCTGCTGGCGCGCGCGAACTCGAAACGCCGCCCGAAGGCATATCCGCGCCCGAACTCGGAGAAACCGAAACGCATCGGTCGGGCCACGGTGCCGCAATCACGCATCCGCGCCGCTCTCGCCGCTCGCGGACATTAGAAGACCTGGCACAAAGGACCCCGGCGGGTGCGCTAACACCCCCGGGGTATGGATCGACCTGGATAAGAGGCCGAACGTGGAAAATCGTACCTGTTCTGTCGCTGGCTGCGAACAACCCCGCAGCCC
>Ga0233365_1001414_pt1 | contig 10186 bp, 5 predicted proteins | sample ElkDunMinimDraft_27_FD_191535 | JGI IMG/M metagenome (GOLD analysis project Ga0233365, IMG submission 191535) | Fecal eukaryotic communites from dung pellets of Tule Elk in California, USA - Elk Dung C36 | ecosystem: Host-associated > Mammals > Digestive system > Large intestine > Fecal | place... | reverse complement strand
AAGGTCTCGAACGCCTCTGCGACGTTGAGACGGCCCAGGATGTGCTTCTGGTGCGCGGTCTCGGGCTTCTCGTACGGCTTCTCGACCCGCGCCTGGATCCAGGCGCGTTCCTCGGGCTCCTGGATGTGCATGTACTCGATGCCGACGCGCCGACAGTAGGACTCCCGGAGCACTCCGAGGATGTCCCGCAGCCGCATCTTGCGCTGTCCGGCGAACCCGCCGACCGGGAAGAACCGGTCAAGGTCCCACAGGGTCAGGCCGTGTTCGAGGATGTCCAGGTCGGGGTGGCGACGGGCCTCGTAGTCGAGCGGATCGGTGTCGGCCATCAGGTGACCGCGCACCCGGTAGGCGTGGATCAGCTCGATGACGCGGGCGGTCTTGTCGATCTGTCCCTCGGAGGTGTGCGCGACGTCGCGGACCCACCGGACCGGCTCGTAGGGAATGCGCAGCGCCGTGAAGATCTCGTCGTAGAAACCGTCGACGCCCAGCAGCAGTTCGTGCATCCGCTTCAGGAATTCGCCCGACTGGGCGCCCTGGATGACGCGGTGGTCGTAGGTCGAGGTCACCGTGATGGTCTTGGAGACGCCCAGCTCGGTGATGGTGTCGTCGGAGGCACCGGCGAACTGCGCCGGGTACTCCATCGCGCCGACGCCGATGATCGTGCCCTGGCCGACCATCAACCGAGGTACTGAGTGGACGGTGCCGATGCCGCCCGGGTTGGTCAGCGACAGGGTCGCTCCGGCGTGGTCTTCCATGGTGAGCTTGTTGTTGCGCGCCTTGCGGACGATGTCCTCATACGCCTGCCAGAACTGGGCGAAGTCCATGTCCTGACAGTTCTTGATGCTGGGCACCACCAGGGTGCGAGAGCCGTCGTCCTTCTTCAGGTCGATGGCCAGGCCCAGGTTCACCGATCCGGGTGTCACCAGGTTGGGCTTGCCGTCGACCTCGGCGAAGGAGTTGTTCATCTCCGGGTGCGAGTCGAGGGCTTTGACCAGGGCATATCCCATGAGATGGGTGAAGCTGACCTTGCCACCGCGGCCACGCTTGAGGTGGTTGTTGATCACGATGCGGTTGTCGGAAAGCAACTTCGCCGGGATCGCGCGCACGCTGGTCGCCGTGGGGATCTCCAGCGACTTCTCCATGTTGGACACGACTTTGCCGGCGACGCCGCGCAACGGCTTGCGCTCGGTCTCGCGGCTTCCCTTGTCCTCGGTCTTCTTCGCCGCGGCAGGCTTGGCGGGCGGGGCCGCCTTCTTGGCCGGAGCGGCGGGAGCGGCCTTCTCAGCCGGTGCCGCGCTCTTGGCCTTCGCGGGTGCGGCCTTGCCGTTCTGCGCCGCCGAGGTCTTGGTCGCGGTGTCGGCGGTCACCGAACCGGCGGTGGCGGTGGCCACCGGGGCGTTGGCCGGCTTAGCCGGCTTGGCGGCGGTGTCGGTGGTCTGCGATGGCTGGTAATCGGCGAAGAACTCATGCCAGGTCGGCCCGACACTGGCGGGATCGGTGAGGTAACGCTGGTACATCTCCTCGACGATCCACTCGTTGGGACCGAACTCGGACAGTGAGTGTGCACCTGAGGTGTTGTCTTGACTCGACACGGCCTTTGATCGCCTCTTCTGGTGGGACCGGTTGGACGTTGATTTCCCGACCGATAAGCCTACGCGGTGACGGCCGCGGATGCGAAGTCGGATACCCGGCTAGCAGCGGCGTTGCCAAACTCGGGTGGTGAAAATTACTCGGGGGTAATCCTAGGGCCTACCGGCGACCGTCGCGAATGAACGGCCCGGTCGGTCGCAGACCCATCAATGCATATGCATGTGTTTGCAAGTGGTGCGAGTGTCGGAAATGTGTACCTGTCCGGTCGGTGCGTCGATCGATCGAGCTGATCCTGCTGACGGCAGCAAAAAAGCGTGCCCGGGTGGGCGGGCACGCTTTTGGATCTCTCGATCGATCAACGCTCCTTCGCGGCCGAAGCGAACGCGCCGGTCTGCTCTTCAAGCAGTTCCTGAGCCCCGACAACGGTGAAGAGTCGGGTGATGAACTTGTTGGGATTGGTGACCGATACCGGAATGCCCATGTCACGAGCGATCCGGTAGGCGACCACCAGGGTGCCGATGCCGGTTGAGTCCAGGACCGTCACCTTGGCGACGTCCACCTGGATCGATGTCACGTTCTCACCGCGAAGAACCCCGGTGATGGTTTCGCGGATTTTCGGAGCGGTGGCGTAGTCCACTTCGCCGGCGAGGCTGAGAACCGTTCCGCCATCGGCGGTCGTACGGGTTTCGATCGACAGCGTCATCTGCGCCCTCGTTGAGGTCGGTAGTTGATGCCCATTTCTGAGCCGGTGGCCCGCACCAGGTCAGTTTCTGTACCCGGGCGGGAGTTTTCAGCGTATCTGATAGCCCCACCTGTCGTGTAGTGCGACGAACACAAATTTTACCCGACCAGCCAATAGCCGCCTCAACCGTGTGGATGATCACCACGACGTCGTAGGATTCACAGTGATTTCTCAGGCGTTATTCAGCACTGACCCAGCGGCTTTGGAAGAAAATAGGTGCATGACGGTAGCGGAAAAGGGGCCCGAGGGCGAGGCGACGCTGCTGGTCGTGGAGGACGATCCGAACATCTGTGAACTCCTGGCGACCAGTCTGAGGTACGCCGGTTTCACGGTGTACCAAGCCACCGGGGGAGAAGAGGCCGTCAGGGCCGTGACGCGGCACCGACCGGATCTGGTGGTGTTGGACGTCATGCTGCCCGACTTCGACGGTTTCGAGGTGGCCAGGCGCGTTCGGTCGGGTTCCGATCGCACACCCATCGTCTACCTCACCGCACGAGACGCGTTGGAGGACAAGGTTCGTGGCCTGACGCTGGGCGGCGACGACTACGTCACCAAGCCCTTCAGTCTCGAAGAGGTCATCGCCCGCATTCGGGCGGTGTTGCGGCGCAGCAAGGGCGATGTGCCGCCGCCACCACGGTTGAAGTACGCCGACCTCGAACTCGATGAGGAGACCCACGAGGTGTGGCGGGCCGGACGGTCGGTTCAGTTGTCTCCCACCGAGTTCAAGCTGCTCAGGTACTTCATGGTGAACGCCGGGCGGGTGCTGTCGAAGGCGCAGATCCTCGATCATGTGTGGCGCTATGACTTCCGGGGCGACGACGGCATCGTGGAGTCCTATGTGTCGTACCTGCGACGCAAGATCGACAACTCCGAACCCCGGTTGATCCAGACGCTGCGCGGCATCGGCTACGTCCTGCGGTCGCCATCGTGACGGACGGCCCCTTCCGCGGACTGCGCGAACACTGGGGGCGCACCCCGCTGCGGGTGCGGCTGGTGGCGTCGGTGATGTTGCTGCTCACCGTCGCTCTGGTGTTGACGAGCGTGGCCAACGTGACGGCGCTGCGTGAGTACCTGACCGAGCGTGTGGACGAAGATCTGGGTGAGCGGCTGGCCTCCGGTGACGTCGGCGTGATGATCGAATCCCGCAACAGCCAGGTCATGCTGAGTCAGTACATTGTGTATCTTGCCGTCGACGGCGAAGTCTCCGCGTTCGCCGCGACCTATCCGATCGAACGCATCCCGGCGCTGTCTGCGGACACGCTGTTCGAACGGCACGGCCGGCCCTTCACCGCGCCGTCGGCCGACGGACAACTGAGCTGGCGCGTGCTGTCGGCGATCACCGACGACATCAACAGGCCCGGCGTCAAGTCGGTCCTGGCGATCGCCACCCCAACCACCGAAGTGGACACCACGGTCGCGCGACTGGTCTGGATCGGACTGCTGGTGGGCGCGGCGGTGTTGGCGGGAATGGCCGGCATCGGCGTCGCGCTGGTGCGCGCCACCCTGAACCCGCTGAAGGAGATCGAGCGCACCGCCACCAGCATCGCGGCCGGTGACATGTCCCTGCGAGTGCCCGCGAGGGACCCCCGAACGGAAGTGGGCCGCCTCGGCAAAGCGATCAACGTGATGCTGGGGCAGATCGAGACGGCGCTGGCGGCGCGCGAGACGTCGGAGGAACGAGCCGTGGCCTCCGAGGAACGGATGCGACGGTTCGTGGCCGACGCCAGCCACGAACTGCGGACTCCATTGACGACGGTTCGAGGATTCTCCGAGCTGTATCGGCATCGCGGCGAGGTCCCGCCCGAGGAGGCCGCCGAGTTGATGCGGCGCATCGAGGCCGAGGCGATCCGGATGGGATTGCTGGTCGAGGATCTGCTGCTGCTGGCCCGCTTGGACCAACAGCGCCCGTTCGACTGGCATCAGGTGGATCTGCTGAGCGTGGCCGCCGACACCGTGTCGGCCGCGCAGGTGATGGCGGACGGTCGCACGATCGAGCTCTACACCGTAGGCGGACCGTTCCTGGTTCGCGGTGACGATCTGCGACTGCGTCAGGTGCTGTCCAATTTGACCACGAACGCGATTCGGCACACTCCGCCCGGAACCAGCATCGAGGTACGGCTGCGCAGTGACGGTGACTTCGTCGAGATGATCGTGCGCGACGACGGCCCGGGCATGACTCAGGAACAGGTCGAGCGAGTGTTCGAGCGCTTCTACCGCGCCGACAAGGCGCGATCACGCAGCGCGGGCGGAACCGGCCTGGGCTTGGCGATCGTCGCCGCGCTGGTCGCCGCCCACAGCGGTGAGATCTCGGCGCGATCGGCACCGGGAGAGGGCGCGGAGTTCATCGTGCGGCTGCACCTGGATCCGGAAGTCAACTCGGTGTCCGGCGAGGAGGACGGCTCTGACGATCCCGCATAGACGCCACCGACAATTCCCCAAGCATTTTTGAGGGTTATTCCAGGGATGTTCCAGATCACCGGGCCATCCTGAACCACATGAATCAACACAGTGAGTCCGAATCGAACTCATCCGGTTCGGCGGATGAGATGGAGGGGAATCCGCCGAACCGGGGAGTCGCCGAAGGGGGCCGAGACCCGCAGGGTCCGGCCCCGGCCCGGCCCTCCACGGGGGAATCCGGTGAACAACCCGGCCCGAGTGGACATCAGGGCACCAGCGGTCAGTCCGGCCTCGGTGAGCAACCGAGCCTGAGTGGACACCAGAGCATGAGCGAGCAACCCGGCCCGGTTGCTCCAGACGAAGACCGCGACGCGGCTCAGGGGCAGCCGTTCGGAGGTCGACCGGGCGGGGAGCCGGCCGCAGATCCGTCAGGATGGCGTGAGCCGGCCGCACCCACCGAGTTCCCGCACGGGCGTGTCACTTCGGAACCGGCCACCTCGGCGTACCACGGACCCGCGTTCGGTCCGGGCCAGCCGAGCACGCCCTACCCGTCCTCGCCGACCGGCGTGATGCCGCCGCCCGCGTCGAGGCGGCGCGGTGGCCGGATCGCGGTGGCGGTGGCCGCGGCGGTCGCGTTGGCATTGGGTGCGGGTGGAATCGGTGGTTTCGTCGGATACGCACTGGCCGAATCGCAGGCCACGACGGAGTCCCCGTCGGAAATGGTGTCCGACGGCGCGACGCTGTCCGATGTGGCAGCCGTCGTGCAGCCTTCGGTGGTCTCGATCAGCGCCGGGCGCGCCACCGGCTCGGGCGTCGTCTACGACGAGGAGGGGCACATCATCACCAACAGCCACGTCGTCTCCTCGGCGCAGGGGGACATCGAGGTCAAGTTCTCCGACGGCACCTCGGCCAAGGCGTCACTGGTGGGAATGGACCAGCGGGGTGACCTGGCGGTGTTGAAGGTGGACGGTGTGTCCAACCTGACGCCGATCGCCATCGGCGATTCGAACGGACTTTCGGTGGGCGACACCGTGTTGGCGCTGGGATCACCGTTGGGATTGGACGGTTCGGTCACCTCCGGAATCGTGTCGGCTCTGGACCGGGCGATCTCGGACGGATCATCGTCGTTGCAGGGGCTGATCCAGACCGACGCGGCGATCAATCGTGGTAACTCCGGTGGTGCGCTGGTCAACGGTCGCGGCGAACTCATCGGCATCAACACCGCGATCGCGACCACCGACTCCTCAGGCGGCAGCATCGGCGTGGGCTTCGCGATTCCATCCGCGACCGCGACCACCACGGCCGACCAGCTGATCGAGGGAGGCTCGGTGGAGCGGGCGTTCCTGGGAGTGAGTATGAGCGAGTTGACCGGTGGCGGGACCGGTGCGGTGGTCACGGACGTGCAGGCGGGCAGCCCGGCCTCCGACGCCGGGTTGAAGACCGGGGACGTCATCACCGCGATCGACGGCTCGCCGGTGTCGACTCCGGCCGAGGTGGCCGCGGCTGTTCAGGAGCGAAAGCCCGGCGACACCGTCACCATCACCTACACCCGTGATGCCCAGGGTGAATCCGAGGCCACGGCGACTCTCACGTCGAACTGATTCGTGGTGGGGGCAGGGGCCGTGTCCGGATCAACCGGACACGGCCCCGCCGCGTGGTTGGTGGTCGGTGCTGTCGTCGGTGGCCTTCGAGAAGCCTTGCCGGACCACCGAATCCCGTCCTGTCCGAATAGGTCGGCTCAGGTCATCGGTGTTCATCGCTTCGCCAGTGCTGGGTCGCGAGGATGGTCCGCTGCTGGCGCAGGTGCAGACGGCGGATGAACTGTCGCTGGGCCGTCAGCCGACCGTGCACCGGCATCAGGGTGGTGGCGTTGACCGTCGCGGAGATCTTCACCAGCTCGTCCTCGGTGGCGTGCGCGCCGAGCCGATAGTGGCCGACATGAGCGGCGACCTCCAGCGGATCGGGATAGCCGGGCAGGTCGATGCTGCCACCCCCGTTGGTCAGTCCCAGCAGCCGCGAGCCGGGGCTGTCGGAGTCCTGATAGCCGACGACCATCAGTCCGCTGTGCGAGTCGGGCAGGATGGCCTGCGCCCACGGCACTGCGGGGCCTCCGGTGAGCATTCCGGACGTGGCGACCACGATGCAGGGCCGTTCGTCGGCGATCTCGGTGCGGGTGCGACCGGGCTCGACCGGGCGTACGTTGCCTCGGAAGATGCGCAGGCGATGACCGTCGGGACCTTGATGGCGCTGGTAGGCGTGACTGAGGTCCCTGGCCAGTCCGTCGACGAGCACCTCGGCGCCGGGAATGTGTTTCTGGCAGATCAGGGCGATCTCCTGGGCGCGTCCCAGCGCGAAGGCCGGGACCAGGATGCGGCCGCCCTGACTCAGGATGCGTTCGGCGTCGGTGGTGAACTGCTCGACCATGGCGTCGCGGGGTGGCAGCCGGCCGGCTCCAGCGTAGGTGGATTCCAGCAGCAGCAGGTCGGCGCCGATGGCCGAGTCGGGCAGTTCCAGCCCGCCGACGCTCAACTGTCCCGGCATCGACACGTCGCCGGAGATGACGACCCGTTCTGGACCGGCGGTGATCACCACCCCGGTGGCTCCGATGATGTGACCGGCGTTGAAGAACTCGATCTCCAGGTCTTTGACGCGGCGCCGTCGACCGACCGACAGGTCGCTCAACGCGTCGATGGCAGCATTCACATCAGACTGCCGGTAGGGCGGCAGTGGACCGCCGTCCCAGGATTCACCGCTGTCGGCCTTGCGCGCCATGACTTTGGCGGAGTCGGCCCACATGGTCCCCAGCAGGTCACAGGTCGCCGTCGAGGCGATCACCGGAATGCCCGGGTGGCGTGCGATGAGCGCGGGAACCCAGCCGGCATGGTCGTTGTGAGCGTGCGTCACCAGGATCGCGTCGGGCGGATTGTCGACCAGAACGCCGATGTGCTCCGGCGCGAGGGAGTCCTCGTCTATCCCATGTGGACGTGTTCCCGCGTCGACGAGAAGATGGGTGCCACCCGCACTGACCAGTACCGCCGACCCGCCGATCTCGGTACCGCCGCCCAGTACCCGAACGCTCAGCGACAATTCCTCGCCGATGACGGCCCGCGGCTCGTGCTGGGCGGGGGCGACGGCGGTATCGCGCTCGGCCTGGACCCGTTCCAGCCGGGCGTAGGCGACGTCGAGGTGTCGGCGCAACTGCTCCAGTTCACCGTCGAGGTTGTCGATGGTGGTGCGCAGGTCTTGATTCTCGTTGTGCAGAGCCCGATTCTCGTCGCGGAGGGTCGACAGCTGGCCCTCCAATCGGTCCCGCCCGGCGCGCAGTTCGGCGATGCGATGCTCGAACCGGCCTATGCGCCGCTGTTCGGCGTCGGGTCGTCCCGCGCGGCGCCGAGCGCGTTGTTCCCGTCGATGAGCGCGGCGTGCCTCGGCCAGCACGTTGCGCACTCGGGTGGCGGCGCGCTGAGCCGCCTCGGTGTCGGGGGACAACAGCCCGCTGGCGGGTTCGTCGTTGATCTCGTCGGCCAACCGGGTACGCAGCAGTCGACGTAGGCCCGCCGACCCGGTCAACAGGGTCAGCAACGTGTTGATGCCGTCGGTCGATTCCAGCAGTCGTTCCGGACTGCCCGACAGTCCCGCGCGGTCGACGGCCGTTCTGGCCGCCGCGTTCAGGACTCGGCGCACCTGGGCGGGCAGTTCGTGGGAGTCGGTCATCGTCGTTCACCCGACATCACTCGACGTCTGGCGTCCTCGACGGACATCTCCGGTCCGTACAGCGGATCCGGTGCCACCGCCAGGGACAGTGCCCGCAACACCAGCGCGGTCACCGGCTGGGCGGGCTCCGAGAGTTGTGACAGTTCCGATTCGATCTCCCGCATCGAATCGTGTGCCCGCTCCCGGAACCGGCTCAGCGTGTCGAACCGCCAGACGGCGGCCCGGTCCAGTCTGCTCTCGTCCTCGATCTCGTCACCGACGGACTTCGCCACCGCCGCCAGGTCCAGGACCTCGGTGAACTTGTCGGTCAGGGCCTTTCTGGCTCCGGCGACGATCTTGGTGCGGTTGGGGTCGATCAGCAGCGCGGCGGTGTCGTCGATGCTGCGCGCCGCACCCAGCTTGGCGCACTCCTCGGCCAGCCGGTGGATCTCGGCGATCGGTGAGCCCCGGCGCAGCGCGTCGATCAGCGGCCGCAGGGTTCCCTCGGGCGACAACCAGTGGCGGTAGACCTTGGTCGCCTTGTCGTACTTCAAGGTCCGGGTCTCGCCGGTCTCCAGGATCTCCTGGGCCGTCGCGCCGGTCTGGTGCAGGTTCGACGTCAAGCCCGCCAGCCGCACGAGGGCGGGATCGTGCGGTTGGATGCCCTGGCGGCACAGCTCGGCGATCGACTCCCGAAACGCCGAAACGGCCGGGTAGTGCGCCAGTTCGCCGCTGGGTTGGCTCAGCAGGGGAACCCCGCCCGCGGCCGGGTCGATCAGTGAGACCGGCATGGCCGCGCACAACGCGATCAGCTGCTCGGCCGGTGCTGCGGAGTCCACTTCGGTGACCAGTTGCCGGAATCGCTGCGCCAGTTCACCTTGCGGGGTGCGCAGGTGCAAGCCTAGGGCCACCAGCTCAACGCCGGTCATGCCCAGCGATTCGGTCTCATCCGGACCGTCGGGATCGGTCCGCTGTGGTGGGACGGCCACCGCGCCGGATGGCTTGGACCCCAACGAGTCGGAGGTGTCGTCGTTCAATTTGGGTGAGGCGGGGTCGGGCGAAGCGGTCGGATTGGCCAGCGCGGCCAGTTTGCTGCCGGTCTCGCCGCGCAGCATCGCGTCCAGATCGGACAGGTCCAGATCAGACAGGTCTATATCGGACCGGGCCGGATCGGTGGGACCTGGATCGGCGGGGGCCGGGTCAGTTCCGGCGGGGGCCGTCGTGGACCCACCGGTGGCCTCGGACGCCTCAGCGATGCTCTCGGTGGTTTCGGCCGCAGCCTCGGTGGCCTCGCGCAATCGCTCCAGCCGTTCGACGACCTCCCGATGCGTCGATGGAAGGCCACCCAGCTTGGCGGTCAGATCGGGGTCGGACAACACCAGCGTCAAGCTGGAGTCGATGCTCGACCGTGACGGTGTCACCGGGCTGCCCAGCACCAGTGTCAGCAACTCGCTCATGCGTTCCAGCTGATCGAAGATCTGGTAGAGCGGAGCGAGATCGCCGGGGGCCGGTGGTTCGCCGGCGACCAGTTGCTCGGTCATTCGTCGAGAGGCGGTGACCGCCGCCGCCCAGTCGGCCACTCCCGGCAACGCCGCCGCGTCAGCGGCGATCGCCGTCCGTCGCACCGGTGCGGTCGGTGTCTCCAGCGGTGGGGTGGCTTCGGGTTCGGTCGGGTGCGACGGTTCAGCCGGCGACTGATCGACCGTCGGTCGTTGCTCCCGATTCTGGTGCTCTCGATTCTGGTGGTCCCGATCCCGATCGCGT